>JACLAA010000153.1_pt1 | contig 20418 bp, 32 predicted proteins | sample 8027891 | NCBI WGS metagenome assembly JACLAA01 (sample SAMN15724900, study PRJNA655200) | protist metagenome | isolation source: fluorescence activated cell sorting (FACS) single amplified genomes of... | place: Spain: Blaines Bay Microbial Observatory, Mediterranean Sea | collected 2016-01-19 | reverse complement strand
TACGTTCACATAAAGTAAAAATAGTACATATTTAAGTGATGTTTAAGCATTACACCGTTGGCTATCACGAAGCTGACAGAAGTCATAAGGACATCTGTACCTATGCAGAAGATTCCTACGATGCACTTCAAACTGTTAAGTCTGATTTACCTTATTTAGATGACCATCCAAACTCTATTGATTCAGTATTACTAGAAAAGTGAACGATTTTACTTACTTAATGACTTGGACTGTAGTTACTAGTTTCTTATTAGCTTTATTCTTACAAGGTCTTTTTCCTAAAGAAGACTAAAAGCCTAAATCACGCTGTTGAACTTGTAACGCACCTGGGTGGATAAATTGCCCAGGATTTCGAGGATCAGGAACCATTTGTGTACCTTGCATATCTCTAGGAGCTTCACCTGGCTGTGGAGGTGCTCCAAACATAAAATTACCTACCGCAGGAGCAAATTTATTTTTAAGAAAATCCATACCAGCTGCAGGTGCTTTACCAGCTCCTTGTAGTAATAAATTTTGAAAAAGAGTATTTCCAGTTTGATCTTTACTATTAAGCATTTCTTTTAAACCGAAAAGACCTTTTTTACTCTCCATATGCTTTTCAAACTCCTGATCAGGATCATATGGAATAACTGGTATAGCTGGCATCGTTAAATTGAAAATACTTCTTTAATTGTACCTGTAATGTGTATTACCAATGACGGAAGACTGGCATGTTTCCCTCTGGAATACCTTGCATCTGTTCAGGATAAGCTTTCAAGGACTCTTCACGATTAAAAGTATCACTAGCAGGAATACCACCTGGTACAAAATACATTTGTCCCCGTATTACATCACCAAACCCTGGTTGTGTAGTTGTAAAATCGCCATAATCCTTATACTCGTCAGTTATATCACCAAATCTACCTACAGCTTTATAACCACCTTGTTCGACATTAGGTAACGAAGGGTAATCAATATTAACGTTACTCTGCTCGCCTGTCGGATTTGGTACTAAAACATTTGCAGCAATCTCATAAGGTGCATTGATACTACCTTTATCTTTCAATGCTTCTGTCCAATTATTTAAAAAATCTCCCGCAGAAATCGAAGCCACAATACTAATTAATAACATTAAATTTCATTTTAAATGGACTATGCATAAAAAAAGACCTGAGGAACCACCCCCAGGTCTATTCTTTGCACACACGCACACGGGAAAACCATGTACCTTTTCTAATCTAGCTGAATCTCTCTATAGAGGTCAACCGATTGCTGGTGCTATAAGTGCAACTTCAGATGTTTTAGTGGCTGCTAAATCAAGTGGGAAGTTGTGAGCATTACGCTCGTGCATTACCTCCATACCAAGGTTTGCTCTATTTAGAACATCACCCCATGTTGGTACCACCTTGCCGGAAGAATCAACAACTGATTGGTTGAAGTTAAATCCGTTCAAGTTAAAGGCCATGGTGCATATACCCATTGAGGTAAGCCAGACGCAAATAACAGGCCAAGAAGCAAGAAAGAAATGAAGACTACGAGAGTTGTTAAAGGAGGCGTATTGGAAGATAAGACGTCCGAAGTAGCCATGGGCCGCGACAATGTTGTACGTTTCTTCTTCTTGTCCAAATTTGTATCCATAGTTTTGTGAATCTAAGCCTGTGGTTTCTCTAATAAGTGAAGATGTAACCAATGAGCCGTGCATAGCACTAAACAAAGCACCGCCAAACATACCCGCGACGCCTGCCATGTGGAATGGATGCATGAGGATATTATGTTCCGCCTGAAAGACAAACATAAAGTTGAACGTGCCTGAAATGCCAAGAGGCATACCGTCACTGAATGATCCCTGTCCGAAAGGGTAGACGAGGAATACAGCAAACGCGGCAGATACTGGTGCAGAGTAAGCAACACAGATCCAAGGGCGCATCCCTAGTCGGTATGAAAGTTCCCATTGGCGTCCCATGTAAGCTGAGATACCGATAAGGAAGTGAAAGACGACCAATTGATATGGTCCTCCGTTATAAAGCCATTCGTCGAGCGTGGCTGCTTCCCAGATTGGGTAGAAATGGAGTCCGATTGCGTTTGAGCTGGGAACAACGGCTCCTGAGATGATGTTGTTTCCATATAAAAAAGAACCTGCTACAGGTTCGCGAATACCGTCGATGTCAACGGGTGGAGCTGCAATAAATGCAATGATAAAACAAGTTGTTGCTGCTAGTAAGCAAGGAATCATGATGACTCCGAACCAACCTACATAAACACGGTTGTTAGTGGATGTTACCCAACCGCATAACTCGTCCCATCCTTGCAATAAACTGTTGCCCCTCTTTAAATAAGAGGTTGTCATTGAAAATTAAGAGTACGATTAACTTGTATGATGAGAGACGTAATCCCCTTGGTCTCGGTTTGAGGATATATAGAAGCCTTATAGGGCTTAGTATGATTATACAGGGGTTTAAGTTTGCCTCACGCTATAAAAAAACTACAGAATTTAGGCAACGACGCAATAACTCTTCAGTAATCCCTGTACCAAAATTCGTACAAATCATTATGACTAATGAAAGTAGTCAGGAAGCAATAAAAGAGATATATAAAGACAATTTTTACTCGCTTCCTGCAAACAGACACAAACGAGATGATTTAATAAAAAAGATACTCCTAGAACAAAATGAACTAGACAATAAAAAAGCCCCACCGAAGTGAGGCTTTAATTAAAATCAAGCAACTGATTTCTTTTTCTTTGCTTCGTAATGATACTTAGTTCCGCGATAAGTATGTGGAGCGTCAGAAACAACTTCTCTTGTAGGAGTTGAAACAGTCTTCTGATAGATGATCCCGCGATAAGTAAGGTTTGCCATGGCAAGCACCGTGTGTGTTTATTCTTTAAGTATATCTATTTAGTAGTCTTTGATACCGTTTACAGTGATACATTAAATATTAAAAAATTCTTAAGAAATTGAAAGGGGTAACCCCACCGCTGTTCCTTCGGCAAGGTTATCGTTCACTAGACGCAGGAAACAGTAAAAACTACGCCTCCCCTTCGGGCCTGACACTGTTCTTCTCCGACCCACGAAGTATCTTATACTTGCTAATCTTTTCTCTTAATTCTTCGGCTGCTTTTTCTGCTTCACTTCTGAGTTCGTAGCTTTTATCCCACCAAACAGTCTTACCGTCGTAGTACCAAGGTTGGAACTTAAATAAATAACCATGAGCAATCGGATTTACCCCACACTTATGATCATATAAATCAACTGATCGATAAGGATAAAGCAACTTAACTAGGTAAAATTTGACCAACTAATTCTAGTGTCTCTTCCATTGAAAATTCTTTTTTATTCCCCTTTGGCTTAACACGGAAACAATTAAAGTAATTTTCGCCAGCTGTGTGAGCTACCCGATCAACTGGTGTAATAGGAGTAATATCAAATGACTTCCAAACCGCGTCGTCTGGATAAGGAGGTCTATACCAATAAAAAGCTTTGTAATCATAATTAATGACCCATTCTGGATGATATTTATGCCATCGACTCCATGCGTGAAATTGCTTTTCAGGATCACCAGATGTGCAATCTAACTCAATACAATCTCCTGGTTGAACTGACCACCTTAACTTTAGAACTTCCTTAAATCCTCTAAGAATAGCTTTCATCCCAGTCTTACCTGTCATTTGCTTGTGAATAGAACGAGCTCTTTTATTTTTCTTCTCATTAAACCAATCATTTAATTGACGATTAGATTTACCAACCGCAAAACCTACCTTCCAAAACCAATAATCTTTTCTATATTCATGTTCAGGATGTAGAAAGACTTTACAGATCTGACCGTCAATACAAAATTTAGTACTCGTAAACTTGCGGCGTACTCGATAAGTCATTGTGGAAGAATTACTAAGACTGATTCAATCAGACCCCCAGCTTTGGGAAATAGTTGAACAACTAAAACACCAAGATGAAGAACCTGCTGACTTCTTTCTTAATGTAGCGAATATGTTGTCAGTTGAGCTAGAAGAGCTACATCGAACTGATCTAAGCGACAAACTTGCAGCTCTATTTGGTGGACTACCAGAACCTGCTTATAAGATGGTTCCATTACTATTGCATGTTGCACTAGATATATGGATGATGAAGTCAATTCCTAACCATGAAGCAATTAGGGATTGAGCCATGCAAAGTGGCTACGTCCTATGGGACTCCGACAACCTAAAAGTTCTATGTATCTCTGAAGATAAAAAGAGAGTTGAACTCGTTGCATTAAAGAAAACAAATGGCTTAAATAGAGCTCTCTGTCTTCCAGATTTAACTTCAGTCAAAAATGTAGACGAAAGACTTCGAAAGCTTGGCTTAATCGAAGAACTTGATATAGTAAATGTGGCGAAGCTTTATAAGCATTGTTATTGACTCATGTTGAGACTAGTACTGGACTGTGAGACTAATGGTCTAGTCCATCAATTAGATAAAGTACACAGCCTTGTACTCAGGGATGTTGATACAAACCACGTTTATAGCTGTTCAGATGAGCCAGACTATGAACCAATTCATAATGGTCTATACCTTATATCTCAAGCTGATTTAATTATCGGACACAATATAATAAATTTCGACTTCAGAGCATTATCAAAAGTTTACCCCAATATTAAGAAGAAAGACGACTGCATACTTTGTGACACCCTCATCATGAGTCGTGTCCTGTGGCCTGAGTTAGAACCGGTAGATGAACAAAAATTCTCTCATATTGATCCTAAATATAAAGGTAAACATTCACTAGGAGCTTGGGGTGACAGATTAAATGTCAACAAGTCTGACTTTCCAGTAGAAGATGGTGCCGATAAATGGGATAAGTGGACTCCAGAGATGCAGAAGTACTGTGAGAATGACACCCTAGTCTCATTAGAGTTGTACAATTACCTCGACTCTCAAAAATTAGACCCTCGTTGCTATGAATTAGAACACAATTTTGCAGTTTTAATGGCTCTTCAGGAGGACTATGGATTTCCCTTTAACGAAAAGGCAGCGTATGCTTTGGTTAACACTCTTAAAATACGACATACAGAAATCGATGAACAGTTACAGAAAGTTTTCCCGCCAATTACAGAAGAAAGGGTTTCAGTCAAGACGGGTAAGCGACTTAAGGACAAGGTCACTACGTTTAACCCCGCTTCGCGTAAACAAACTGCGGATAGGTTACGAGAGCGTTACCCTGAGATTAGATTCTCCAAGACCGAAAAAGGGAATGTTAAGGTCGATGATGATGTCCTTGAAATCTTGGGTAAAAAATATCCAGAGGCGTCTCTTCTAGCTGAATATCAATTATTAAATAAAAGATTAGGTCAAATAATTGAAGGTAAAGAAGCTTGGCTAAAACATAGTCAGAAGTATAAAGATGAAAGGATACATGGATCAGTCATTACAAATGCCTGTGTCAGCGGGAGATGTAGTCACCGTGGTCCCAATATGGCTCAAATTCCTAGAGTTGGTCACCAATATGGCGCAGAATGTAGAGCCTTATTCTATGCTCCTCCTGGATGGCTACTAATAGGAGCCGATGCTAGTGGTTTAGAGCTACGTGCATTAGGTGCTCAACTAGCCTATTTTGATGATGGAGAGTATGCAAAATTAGTTAGTATTGATGACTTTGATATCCATACTCATAATGCAAAACTATTTGGTATTTTTGATGGTAAAGGTGAAATAGATAAAAAGACAAGAGAGCTTGCAAAGACTCTAATTTATGCAGTACTTTATGGAGCTGGTGCGAAAAAGTTAGGCTCTATCTTAGATATCTCTTTGAGTGAAGAAAAACAAAAAGAATTAGGTTATGAAACTATCAATACTTTCTACAAAAATTTACCTGCCATTAAAGAATTAAAAGATAAAGTTGATGAACGTGTCTTACAACGAGGATATTTAACTGGAATAGATGGTAGACATTTACAAATTAGATCTCGACATAGCGCGTTAAATCAGCTACTTCAATCAACAGGTGCAATTACAGTTAAGAAAGCGACATGTATCCTATATAAGGATTTATACGAAGCAGGTTTAAAATGGGCGTGTCACTTTGCATTTGTCGCACACATCCACGATGAGATTCAGGCACTTGTAAAACCTCAATTTGAGGATCTTTACAAAAGTTTAGCCATCGACTCTTTTCGTAAGTCTGGAGAATTTTTCAATTTAAGGTGTCCTCTAACTGGTGAAGCTAAAGAAGGTAAAAACTGGATGGAGACCCATTAATGAAAAAGAAAAAACACCAAATCAAATCATCTTGGTATTACATCTTCTGGGGAATCATGTCAGCTTCTGTAGTAGCTGGACAAATTTATGTTGGTACCGGCTACAGGGAAATGTCAGAAAGTATTAGAAGAAGTGTCATCTTATTTGATCCTCCTTCAGCTTCTCCACGCATACGTTGAGACATGTTTCTTCCTCATCGTCTAAATAACAATGAGAAATGCATTCAAAATAAGTTTCTACTGGATCATGTGTGTTCATTTCAAAACTTTAGCCCATGTTGCACTAAAAACTTAGTGAGTACAAATTCTCAAAAAATTAAATATGGATAAACACGACATTCCTTTCTTAGGAGATTTTTATACTAAAAGCGAAGTGGACGCCATGGTTGCAGCTGCTGTTGAAGAAGCTAGAGCAATTGATGAGGCATCGATGGCAGAACATAACTTCAAGGCAACAATTATTAGTATGGTTCTAGGCTTCATATGTCTAGCACTATTTGTAGATGGTCTACTTCGCATACTTGGTATCATTCCACCATTCGCAGGTCTGGACGTTAATATTCTGGATACTATCGCAGAGAAAACTACAAAGATCGTAGAAAGAGATCTTGCTCCAGTACTAAATAAGATTCCTAGAATTTAAATAAACCTGTTAAAAAGTCTCCTGTTCTTTTACCTATATCGGTTTCAGGATTATTACTTATACCAAATTGACCAACTTGTAGGTCAGGCATAGCTTCAGTTGCTTGATCCAAGGTTGAATCTTCTTGACCTTGACCCCAAAGCTGAGCCCCTATAGCAGTCGGACCTGCATAGTTCTTAAGAAAATCCAAACCTCTTAAAACAACTTGACGTCCTAATGGAGTTGGACCAGACATAAAGCCACCTTCATTAGCAGGAACACCTGGGCGGAATCCACGAGTTAAATCCCATCCTCCTTTTGTACCTCCTTTACCAAACTTACCTCTCTGCTTCCAATCATCTATAAAAAGATCTTTCAAACTAGCAGCAGCTTCATTAGGAATACGAGTATTTTGTCCTGTAAAGAACCAATTTGTAACAGGGTTATTCATCTTATTAAACTTTTATTTTTCCTCTTCTTATTAGACTGTCTATCAGTCTTCTATCATTATCAAGATACTTCCTAATATCATCTTGTTTATCCCAGTAAGGAGTTGAAAAAGGTGATTTCCCTTTAGCAAGTAGTCTTTCATCTAAAAAATTATTTAGAAAATCTAAGGGAACTACTTCTGTCGGATATTGCTCTGGATCATAAGTACCTATAGGTCCAAAGCCTTCCCATGGTTTTCCTGTATAAGGACCTACACTTATTTCTTGCTTAAAACTAGGTGGTACAAATTGTCCTCCTATCGTATTTATTTCTTGCATAGGAGTAGGAAATGGCATATGAGAAGCAAAAGTCATATCACAACACTAAATAAATAGGTATATCTTGTCTATTTTAGATTATCCAAGTACAGTTGCTATGCACATAACTATCTCATGCCACCACGCACTAAAAAAGAAAAGCCTTTTACCGAGATGTCGAACGAAGAGCTTTCACAACTACAAAGTGGTTACATAGACTTACGTAACCACGCTGACTACTATCTCCAAGCAATCCTCAAAGAAATGCAGGTGCGCTTAGAACAAAATCTTGTTAAGTAACCATGAACATTATCAACGCATGCGCCAAGTACACAGGGTACGAAGAAAACATCAAAGCTTTACGTTTTGAAATACCTGGGAAAGGAAAAAATCCTGCTACCCCTCTATTTGTAATTTATAGTTTTGCTGCCCAAGAAACCAGTGCTAATTCTAGTGCATTTGAAATAGGATCAAATGTATTAGTAACAGGGAGACTCTATAAAAGGGTTCAACCAGATGAGGAAGAAAAAGATGGTCGTATGTATGTCGTACCTACCCAAGAATTACAGATCACTCATCCTGACTGTGAATTAAACCAAGTTCAACTAGCTGGTGCAGTGGGTTGGAGAGGAGAATTAAAAGTACTACCCAGAGGTAATGGAGTCGTTAACTTCCTTCTACTATGCCAAGCTAGTAAACAGAAACAACTTAATCACGAATGGGATGATAGTGTCCCCTTTAAAATTGAGGCATGGGGAGAAGAAGCAAAACGATTTGATAAACATGTCTACGTAGGTAGATCACTTGCTCTAGGAGGAGCTTTAAAATTTGATTGTTGGACTGCAAAAGATGGTTCCAAGCAAGGAGGCTACAAAGTTTCAGCAAAAAATGCTCAACATGCCTTATTTGGAAAAAGTCAAAAGACTGAAGAAAAAGCTGAACCAGTTACTACTCCAGCTGTTGAAGTTACAAAAGATGCCGACGATGGCATCCCTTTTTAAAAACGCTATCCTTTAAACAAACTCAAAAAAATTATGTCTTTATTAGACCGTTACCTTGACACTGAAAAATATCAAGGAGAAATACGTCCTTTACCAAAAGCTTTGCTTTATCAGAGATTTGGTAAGCATGAACTATGGATGACAAATATGGATGCTGACAAAGCTGGCATTGATATTAAAAAACTTAAAGAACAACCTGATGCTCAAACAGCAAAAAGAAAATTTGGAGCTGGAGTAGGAGCTGAAACAAAAGAAGGAATTGTATTTAAGACTCCAAGATTAATGGTCATCCGAGGTGCAAAATTTGATGACCCTGTTTTCTGGGAAGATAAAAGACAAGAAGAAAGAGGAAAAGTCTATGGTCAAGTAGGTGTTATTCCTAATCTTTGGGAAGAATGGAAAAATGATGAGAGTAAACCTGGCGATCCACCATTTAGAAAACGTCGCGTAGTACTATTTTTCATAGTTGATGCAAATGGTATTCCTATTCATGGAAAACCAATTTCTTTAGCTCTACATGGAGGAGCATCAAATAAATTTATTGAACGCTATCAACAATTCTTAGAACAATTAGAAGCAGCCTTTAGTAAAAAGTATAAAACTAAATCAGCTGCAGCTATGAGTGATCTACAAGCCGCTGCTTCAATTTGGACTCCTACATTTGATGCAGAAGAATATGGAACTGATGCAGGATCATCCGCAATTACCGTTGCTGAATCATGGGTTATTCCTACTCCAGAAACCCTTGAGGATTTCTATCCGAAAACAGAAGAGGACTTTAAATACATCGAAGAAGTTTATGAATCTCTTCCACCCGCTCTTATGTATAAACGTTATTTTGCAGCATGTGAAGATGAGTCCAGTTGGCATCCGCTAGTTGCTGGAGCATTAGATAGTCTCAAACTTCCAGAAGCAAGAGATGGAGGATCTGCACTAGGAGCTAAAGATGAAACTGGTGCTTTAGTTGGTGGCCTAAAGTAAAACTTAATATGGAGTATTCAACTCTCTATTTAGTCATGACAAAATTGCTGTTCCTCTCCATTGGAGCTGGGGCAGCTTTTTTAATTGTTGGACTACTAGCCGCTACTCTTCAAGACTTAGATGAGGAAGATAATTTAGAGTAAGCCTTTTCAGCTTTCTTCATAATCTTTAGTGCCTTTTCTCTAGAGACACATTTTTCTGCCTTGGTCGCCAGCTTGACCAACTTCTTATACTGTTTTGCTGAGTTCAACCGTCGTAACTTTTTTTACTAACACCTTGAGTCTCTATTTCTGCTAAACGTTTGCAAAGACCACGCATAATTGCCTGACGCTGAATCGCTATTTGCAACAAAGTTTTAGACACCTGTCGTAATTCTTCAATATCTTGTACCTTCTCAATCTGATTTGAAACAGCTTTAAGAGTAAACTCATCCTCCAAACTAGGCGTTTGGTCGATGGGATCAAAAGATAGTTCGACTACTTTAAAAGACGACATAACTGAAGAGACCTATTACTAAGTCTAACTAATGTTATTGACAGAAACCGAACTAAGATTAAAATCGGATCACAGATCATTTAATTAATGGCTAAAGCTGCTTGGACAGACGGTAAAAAGCAAAGTTATGCAATACCAAAAAAGACTTCAATAGGAGATGGTAGAAGAAAGCTTGGATCATATACATTGAAAAGTAAGAAGAAATATAGAGGACAAGGAAAGTAATGGCAGATCCTATCTCTTATCTTCGTCTATTAGAAGAAGGTGAACAAATTGACTACTTATTAAACTTACCAGATGTAACTGACGAAGAAAAAGAGGAACTTAAGTACATATGGAACTCGCTTAAGTCTAGAAAAGAATCTAAATTTGACGCCATTGTAGGTGTTATTAAAGAGTGTGATGCGATTATAAATAAACTAGAAAGAGAAGAAAAAGAAATAAAAAATAGTAAAGAACACTGGAAAAAGAAAAGATCTAATGTTATTAACATCATTAAAATGGCATATGAAAAACGATTAATAAGTTCAAAACCTACAGGTGATAAGTATCAAGCAACTATTAGACCAACTAAAACAAAATTAATTGATAATTTTGATAAGTGGACACGTAATGAAAAAGAAAATTTTGGACTCTATAAAAGAACTATAACCACCAGAGCAATTGATAATTCAATCATTAATCAAAAACAAGAAGAGCTCCCAGATAGAGAGAGAATTAGAAAAGTCCTATCTGATCATCCAAAAGAGGCTCCCTCCACTTCACGACTAGTCCAAAGAGTCTCACTTGTTTACGGTTTACGAAAAAGAATTAAGAAAGGAGTATAAAGATCTTGAAAGCAAAACCTTCAAGTGTCATATTATTAATAAAGAGATTATTTCCCAGATGTCTTCGTTACTCTGTGTACCATTCTCAGACCAACGTCTAATCGTTTCCATTGCACATCCACAAGACTACATCTCACCTAGCTCTTGGTCAGTCTCTATGACTGAAGATGGTGTTTTCGATTTTCCAGAAACACTTCTTCAAAAGCTTAACTGGTTTACAGGTGATGAAATCGAATGGATTGATAAGGACAACGGCACATTCACTCTTACTAAAATCAATGGAACCGCATCGCAAAAGAATGTATCACGATTTAATCGAAGATTCAGCCAGAAGAAAAGACGAAAGATCCAAATGGGATCTAATTCCACCTAAAAAACCCAGCCAGAAAGACATTGAAGCTGCAAAATTCAAAGGCAACGTTGAAGAACAGTACAGGCTATTTGATCGCTAAAGATTAGGGCAGATAAGGTAGTCTTGTTGTTGCAAACCAGCAGTGAGACAAGCAAAGAAACTTCGGTATCGAGGAGGACCGTCGGAAATCCTCGATTCAATAATATTTTCCGATTATGAAATAAAAAGTTTAAAACACGGAAACACAGGACACATCCTTTTTAAATTTCCAAGCAAACTCTACAATTGGGAGGGATGTTGGACCATGGATCTTCAAACAGCGAAAAATGGAGTTCTTAAATATCAAGAGCATTTAGAAAAGCCAAATAGAAAAGAAGAGTAAGACAACCGTATAATCAAAAATACACAGGAGAAAAATGAAGACAAATCTCATGGATGATCTCGCAAAAGACATCCATACTTACCTACTAGAAGTCTCAATTGATTTTGAGGGTAACCACTTAGTTCTTATACCTATTACAGAAGTGGTTAAAAAATTTGGTCGCAACCATAGGACTATTCAACGTCGTATTCATGCTCTCAAAGATGAGGGCCTACTTACCCCTGTAATTAGAAGAAGTACCATTTCTCTATACCACATTCGCAATTTGGAGGACTAATTATGCCCGAACATGCCACCCCTGATCCAAATCTGGAACACCTAGATTTTCTTGTTTCATCCTTTACCGATAATGGAAAATCATTACGTGCTTTCACCATCAATCCTCAAGAGTTAGCAATTACTATTTTGACTTCAGGCTTATTAGCTAATTCTAAATTAATGATAAGTCCTGACGATGCTATCAAGTCTGCATTCGATATTCATGCAAGAATACAATCACACGTAGGGCAATTTCAAAACATTCAATTTGCTGCAAAAATTGAAAATTGCTTTACTGAAAGACCACCCGAAGTTGAACATGACTAATGAAAACTAAACCAGAACTAATCCTGACAACACCTCAAGGAGGAACTGTTCACACCTATCCTTTAACAGGAGGTAAAACAACATTTGAAAGATATCTAAGTTGTTATATAGGCAGTTGTAAGTTCTTTAACAACATAGAAGAAGCTAAAAAACATCTAATAGATATTGAATCTAAAGAATGAGCAAGATTTAGGAGGGTTATTCTCCTTAAGATCTATATATCGAGCGACGTGTCAAATAATGGTTTGGATTATCGCTCCCAAGGAGATACACGATTAACAATTGACGGATCGAGACATTACAAAACGCCATACGGCGCACTTCCCTCAGTTACTACAATTTTATCGGCTACTTCAGGAAATAAAGCTGCTTTAGAAAGATGGGCTAAAAAAAATCCAGGTGGACGAGAAGCTGCCGCAGCTAGAGGAACTAAAGTTCATTCCTTAATGGAAGAATATTTATTAGGTGTTAACAAAGATCCACAAATTGAAAATCCAGAAATAGCAGAATTCTGGGATGGCTTATCAGATAACTTAGATAAATTAGAAAATGTTGTCTGGGCAGAAAATCCAGCTAATCCTGATGATTATGGTTGGACAATGGGTGGAGATGGTATTTCCCGTGTATGGCATCCAGGTGTAGATGAAAATAAATCTCAAGGATGGGCAGGAGCTCCTGACATAGTTGCAGAATACAAAGGACAATTAGTACTTGGAGATTTAAAAACAAGTAATGGTCCTTATTACTCCAGATGGCCTGGAGCTGGTACTCCGAAAAGTGAATATGGTAAAAGAAGAGCAGGCTTTATGAAATATTCCAAATGTCAATTACAGATGGCAGCCTATGCATTAGCTCTAGAACACACTGTTGATCTTAAGCCAGAATTGATTATGACTTTCGTTGCAACACGCGAAAGCAGTCAAGTATTTGTAATCCAAAGCACAACAATTGAGAAGTATAAACAGAAATGGCTGGACACAGTAAGCAAATATTACAACGAGATTTTACCTGCTCAAAAAAAGGCAGAAGTTGAGATGGAAGGTATAGACGGGGATAAAGAGAAAACTTGAAGGATAAATAAATTTCCTATACATTGGTTATACAGCACACCTAGCGTTTTATCAAAAAGTAGCTACGCTACTGCTGGTGTTATTACCGAAATATACGAAAAGACAAAAACGTGCCTACTGCCTCACAAGAACCAAAACGTCCAGATAATCATCTAAAAGCAGGTGAAATCAATCTTGACTTAATACCTGCTCACTGGCCTTTAACTCCGTTAAGGGATAAAAGAGCATATATAGCTGGCTGGACTTCTCAACCATACAGTATTGAGCGTATTCGCCAAGAATTAGAAGATGGAGCTGCAACTGGTGTAGGACTTATAAGTGGTCAATGGTCTAATGAAGGTGGACTTATTTGGGTTGATATTGATGGTCCTGATGCAATACCTGAACTGGAAGCACTAGCTGGTGGATCTATAAATACAATCTTTCCTCCTACATTAACTGTTTCCTCTGGTAAAGAAGGCAGACAAAGAATGCTTTTTAGCATCCCTTCTTCAAAACTTTCTTTATTACCAGATAAAGCAACTATTAAGATTGGAATTCCTTCATTTGAAATCCTCTTTCGCTCCCGTCAAGGAGCAATTATGGGTAGTCACCCTGATACAGAGGGCTATTACACTACTCCCCATGGTGGTTTCGAATATGCGAAAAATCCTCCTGAGTTACCTGAATGGTTATTTGAGGCAATTGCTAAAAAATTTCCCACTAATAAATATCGTAAATCTCCATCCGCTGGTGTTGTAACTCAACAAGTAAATCTAAGCTATGAAGAAGGTTCTGAATATCAAAAAGAAGACTTATTAAATGAAGCTAAAATTTATCTCGATCATCTCAGTCCAGAACGTGCAATAGATTATGAGGAGTGGATAGTTGTTGGCGTAGCACTTCATCAAATTGATGAAACTTTGCTACAAGACTGGGTTGATTGGTCTTCTGAAGCACCTAATTTTGAAGTAGGTGTTTGTGAACAAAAGTGGGAAACATTCGAAAAAATGCCTGGAGGTCCCGCTCCAGAAGGAGGCGCAGGTCTTCACACTCTTAGAGCAAAAGCTAAAGAAGATGGCTTCGTAGAATTTGGAGGCTTTGTAGTTGAATCTTCTCCAGAGGTTTTAGCTAAACGTGCAAAAGCTTTATTTAAAGAGGGAAAAGAAATGAAAAAAGAAAATATAGCTGATTTAAATACAGCCTTAAAAGAAATAATCGGTGCTCCCTCTCAAAAAGAAAAAGAAGAAATAGAACAAGCAACTAAGGGTAGAGCAAGACCAAAGACTCCACCAGCTTCTGAACTCGCTGACTTTGTTACCGGAATGGTAATTGAATGTGGATGGAGGTATGACCCTAAATTTGATACCTTTATGTTCTATCAAAGCAGTAAAGGAACTTGGAGACGTGAGGAGTATCGCCACGAATACAAACACTTCGTACAAGACCTCTTTTTAAGGGAAAATATTCCTACTCCAGGTGGTTTTACTTCTCACTTACTTAGTGATGTCGTTAACTTAACTCAGGCTTACATTACCCATACCTACTGGGATGACGATGATGATCGATTAGCTTTTAAAAATGGTGTCCTTGAAATAAGTACTGGAGAATTTCTTGATCATAATCCTGAGTATTATTTAACATGGGGTCTTGATTTTGATTATGAACCTAAAGCGAGTCCTGGTCCTATCATCGACTGGTTGAAGCGTACACAGTATGGAGATGAAGAAAGGGTACAAGTCCTACGAGCTTGGCTTAAAGCCTGCCTGATCGGTCAGGGGCATGAGCTACAACGATTTTTAGAAGTCATTGGACCTGGCGGTAGAGGTAAATCAACCTTTGCAAATTTATGTTGTGCATTAGTCGGACATGGTAACTACGCCAGTACAACACTAAATCAACTAGAACAAAGTCGATTCGAAGTGGCTTCAATCAAAAACAAGAGATTGACTCTAATCAATGACTCAGAACGTTATGGTGGATCAGCTCAAATATTCAAAGCACTAACTGGAGGAGATAACCTCAGATTTGAAGAAAAAAATAAAAATGTCGGAGAACCCTTTGTCTATACAGGCATGGTTATGGTTTGTGCAAATGAACCAATTCAAACAACAGATAACACTTCTGGACTATCAAGACGACGCTTAACTGTCGAGTTTAATCGCTCATTATGGGATAAAAATTCTCAAGCGAAAGAAATGATAAAAGTTGAAGGTGGAGTAGTAAAGGGCTTATGGAAGAATTTTTTACCTGGCTTAGTTAACTGGGTATTAAGTATGAAGACAGAAGAAATGCGTGAATATCTATTAGATACCTATGAAAAAGTTCATTCATTAAAGAGAGTGCGTAATGAGATTCTCCTAAATAGTAATAACCTAGTTGAATGGCTCCAGTCTGAAATAATCCATCAAGAAGATATCGTATCTTCTGTAGGTAAGAAAATCCCAGCTGCTAAGGATGCTAAAGAAAGATACTGCAATAGTAATTTTCACCTATATGCCAGCTACTGCTCCTATTGTGAGGATACAGGCTCAAAACCAGTAGGTCAGAAACGCTTTATTGCTCTCCTTCTTGACTGCTGTAAGAACCAGTTAGATCTGAAGAAAGTAAGTCACTTTACTAAGCAAGGACGCCCATTTATCAAAGGTTTAGCCGTTAGAAAATCGGATCAAAAACACGAGTCATCTCCGACCATACTGCCAGAAAATAAATTGGCATAGTCAAAACCCTTACTACATCTGGGTTTTTAGATGTTAGCTTAGAAAGATCTTAAATATTTTTGATTAAAAAAACAAATGATTAAGCCTCTTATTTTTGCAGCTGCTGCTGCTTCTCTAGCTGCTCCTTCTGCATTTGCTGGACCATATGTCAACGTAGAAACCAAAGCTAAGTACGAAGGTTCAGATTATAAGTCTAGAGCTACAGACCTACACGTAGGTTATGAAAACAAACTTAACAATCTTGCATACTATATCCAAGGTGGTAAGACAATCAATGCTGCTGATGGCGTTGATTCTGAGTCTAATTTCTCTGGCAAGCTTGGTGCTAAGCTCCCAGTTACAGATAAAATTAAACTTAATGGTGAAGTATCTTTCGCACAAGTGGAAGACGCTGACAACACCTACGGTACAAAGTTAGGAATTAAGTATTCTTTTTAAGTTTTAAAATTAAAACTTTTAAGAGTAAAATAAAGCCTGCTAGTACTCCACTAGTGGGCTTTTTTATGACCTATCAAGCACTACCTAACCAACTCCATATAAAAGATAGTCCTATAGCAGGACAAGGGATTTTTGCTAAAGAAACTGTACCAGCTGGACATGAATTAGGAATGTCTCATATCATTCACAATGATGAAATTTATAGGACACCTTTAGGAGGTTTTATTAATCATTCTGATGATCCTAATTGTCAAAAATATCCAAAAGATCAGTTTTATTTTATTAAAACTATTAAAGAAATAAGAAAAGGAGAAGAATTATTCTTGAATTATACTTTTTACAAGATTAATTAGTATTAACCGTAATTAATTCGTAGGTATTTATACCTATTTGTAACAAAACTTAATGTAATATAAGAGAGTCAATTTCTTTTACTAAAAATGACAGTTACTACTGAATACGGCAAACAAAATATATTTGCCAAAGAGCCAAAAGTTGAGGTATTGGAAGGAAATGAAACTCTTTTTGAAGCAGCAGAAAAAGCTAATGGACGTTGGGCAATGATCGGCATGTTTGCTGCTCTAGGAACCTATGCATTCACTGGACAACTTATCCCTGGTATCTGGTAATGGAAAACATCGAAATCTGGCAGAAAGCCAACGGTAGATTCGCCATGATAGCTTTCTGGATTATGGCTATTACTTACGCTTATACTGGGCAAATAGTTCCTGGTATTTGGTAAATGGAAAATGCAGTCCATGCATGGGAAAACCTAAGTTGGTTTGATGGAATCATGTTCTCAGTTTGGCTTGGTATTTTGTACTATGGCAAACTGAGAATTGATTTGCACTTTTATAGAAAACGTAAGTAGTTATTAAGCAGGCTTATTAGCTACTAGAAACGCAGTAAAATCAGTTTTGACTTGTGCAGTCCACGCTGCATTACAAATTGCTTGTACATCTGCATCTTCTCCACTGATATCAGTAGCTACTAGATCATCTTTATCAGATCCTGTTCCACCTTTAAGTGTTCCTGGGGTTAATACTTTGCGATGAAAGCTACGAGTTAGTTCTGTACCATCTTCTTTGATGACAGTTGCAGTTCTTACTTGAATATTCCACTTATTAACGACTTCAATTTTGTCGTTTTCAGTTGTCTTTGTAATTGCCATTAGGAAAATCCTCCGAATTAAACAGGTTTAGGCATTAAGTATTGTATTCTTACTACATTTAGATATTTAATCTGTTGTCCAATAGGTAGCATGATAATAAAGTTCAACATTTCCACTATTAAAATTAGAATGTTTCAGTATGTTCCAAGCATTAGAGTCTTGGATACCATAGAAATATAGATATTCGTTTGTATTAACAAAAACAGTAAGAGTTTCTTTGTTATCAATATCTTTTCCAAAACAAGAACCAACAGCCGTTCCATCTGCAACAGAAAAAGGTAGTCCAGTAACTACTACATTGTTAGATGATGTTGTATCACTTGGACCATATAGTCTTCCCCAAATATGTACTACACTGCCAATTTTTCTATATGTTGTTTTATCATGAGTTGCGGTTCCTGTTATTAATCCACCTGTCCAAGTGCCTTCTTCGTAGTCGTCCAGAGCATTTGCAGCTGCTGTATCGCCGTTAAAAGATATACCTCCGCCACTTTGTATGCGAAGTTCCTCACTGCCACCTATACTAAAATAAACATTAGCCGAATTGGAAAGATTTAGAGCAGCATCACCAGAAGCATATTTAATTAATTGAAATTCATCAGTTGGTGCTATTAGTTTTAATTGTGCCGTAGCATTGGCACCATAGTTGTTTTGAATAACTGCTCTAGTGTGTCCATTATGACTCTTTAAAACATGGAATTGTTCAGTTGGAATACAACCAATACCACATTTTCCGTCATGTGTGATCCTCATACGCTCATCTAGCGTAGTTGTATCATCATCAGTTGTATGAAAACTTAAAGCAGTACCTTTTGCGCTTGCTGTATGGTTTTGATCTGCAAAAGTTCTAATTGACGCAGTAGCAGCACCTGTTGAATCATTATTATCCTTAATCCAAAAATCTATACCTGATAAATAATCCCCGTCAGAGGCAGCAGCATCAGTATTACCAAGAGTTAAAGTTGTACCCTCTACATCTTGAACATGAAGTTTAGATTGTATACCTGTATCTAACCCTATACCTACCTTTCCACCAGCGATTGACATGGTGGAAGTAAAAGTATCATTAGTTGCAGCTATAAAATCTATCCTCGCATCTTCTGAACCATTACTAACATCAAGTGCTGTAACTGCAATCCGAGCAAAACTACTTGCATTTCCTGCGTCATCATCCCCTTTAAAATCTATTCTTCCTAAAACATCATTATCTGCTGGACTTGATGAATTTCTAAAAAGTTCAATTATAGGACCAACATTTGCATCGGCATCTGTACTTTCAACTAATAAAGTTGTGTTGTTCCCTGAACTTACAACATGTAAAACACTTCCATCAAAGGTAAGATTTGCCTCCCCTGCAATCGCATTAGCACCTGTAACTGTACAAACTGTGTTATTAGTCGATCCTGTTAAGGTTGCTTTTGTTGCATCAACTGCTAATTGCCAAGAACAAGTATTATCCCCATCTACTCTTAGATATTTAGTCGTTCCAGTTTCACCAGTAGACAATACAGATGTACCTTCCGGTGCATTAGCATCAGAAGCCCACCCTAGTGCCCCTGATCCATCTGTTTTAAGTAGTTGATTAGCTGAACCATCAGCTGCAGGTAATGTCCAAACTAAATTACTACTTACAGTAGATGGTGCTTGTAAACCTACATAATGTGAACCATCGGCATCATTAAATCTAACATCAGCTGGAAAAGCAAAATCTCCACTATTAGCAATCTTTGAAGGTGTAACTGACGCGTCAGCTGGTGAGTTGATGTCCGAAGTATCACCTTGGATCATTCCCCAGAAATTTAAAGTAGACGCTGGAGCAGTCGTAAATGTAATGACAGCATCGGCTACTGTAAAATCTGTTCCAGGTTTCTGTAGAACACCACCGAGGATTATCCAAAGTTGGTTAACACTAGCTGGAGGAGATGATGAACTCGATACCGTTAAGTTAAAAGCAGTGGTGCTTCCATTGAAACTACTTGAGATGTCATCAAGAACACGATTCTGTCCTCGTACAAGTTGTCTACCGATGTATGCCATTTAAATATCAAACAAGAAGATACTCACTCTTTGCAGAGCTTTCTCCTCATTGTAAGATCACTAACTCATAACTTTGAGACGTGCTAACGGTCTAAAATTTTAAGCTGCTGTCATGTAAGTTAGAGTAAGAAATATCGCTGAAGACGTACTTAAATGCTGTCCTTGTATTGTATACCAACCACCGTCATCCCTTGACACATAAAGTCGTAGAATATTTGTGTTCCATACATAAGAAACAACATAAGAAGCAGCAGATTCATCCCAATTAACTTGGGTCATCATAGTACTTCCAACAGCATCATCTTGAACGGTATAAGGTAGACTATCAAGTTGAAAAGCATGTCCTGAGCTAAATGTAGACATTGAATGAATATAAGCTTTTATTGTTACTTGATTACCTATCCTTGTATATCTATTCATCGCTATAGTAGCTGAACCAACAGCACTACCATTTAAATCTCCCCAAGTGCCTTCTTCATAATTATCTAATAATTCATTTGTAGATCCTCCAGCATCAGAAGTAGCACTAAAGTCAATACCGTGACCGGCAGTTCCTATTACTAAATCACCGTCATTTATTTTTACATTTTTGTTGTTCTCAATGCGAAGTGCAGTGCTTCCAGCATTAACTGAAAAATCCAAAGCATTATCATTATGTTGATACGCAATTCGTCCAATATCTGCATCACCCGAATCTCCAAAGTAAATATTACCAGATGAAGTAGTACCTGAAATTATTGATAATCCTCTATCACTACTTCCCTCAATTACTAAATCATCTCCTGCTGTAGATGCTGTTGT
>JACLAA010002154.1_pt1 | contig 20440 bp, 15 predicted proteins | sample 8027891 | NCBI WGS metagenome assembly JACLAA01 (sample SAMN15724900, study PRJNA655200) | protist metagenome | isolation source: fluorescence activated cell sorting (FACS) single amplified genomes of... | place: Spain: Blaines Bay Microbial Observatory, Mediterranean Sea | collected 2016-01-19 | reverse complement strand
AAATTTGAGGCGGAGAAGCAAAGATTGGTCGCGGAGACGACCGCCAAGGTCGAGCGCGAGGCCGCGGAGCGCATCTCGTCCCAGGAGGCGCGCTTCAAGGCTTTAGCTGCGGACGGCGACACGTCGCGAGATAAGGCTTTAAGGGAGCTCGAGGCCGCCCGAGCCGACTCGGACACGGTGAGACGGGAATTGGAAGCGGCGCAGGAAGAGCTCGCGGCCGAACGGAAGCGCGGCGAGGAGGCGGCCGAGCAGCACCGCACCCTGCTCAAAGAGGCGACGAGCGACGCCGCCAAACGGTCCTTGGAGGACGTCGACGCGCTGCGGACGCGCCACGCGCAAGCCTTGGACGACCAGGCGAGAGACGCCCAGGAGCAACTTACAAAAGCCATGGCCCAGGCCATCGCCGCCGAGAAGAGCCGCGGCGAAGCTGTTCAAGCGAAGGCCGCGTTGGAGGCCGGCCGCAAGTTCGACGAAGATCTAAGATGCGCTTTGAAAGAACGGGATTCGGCCCATGAAGAGGCGCTGAATGCCTTGCGGACGCGGCGCGACGCCGACGCTTCGGATGCGCGTCAGAAAGCTTCGGAGCGCCTGGAAAAGTTCAAGGGGGCCGCGAAAAAAGCCGTAGAAGACGAGCAGGCCCGCAGCGCCGCGGCGCTCGAGGCCTGTAAAGAGGAAGCTTCTCAGAATCTGGAAAGGGTGCAGCGCGAATTGAATGAAGCGCAGGAACGCGCCGTCCAGCGCGCCTTATCGGAAAAGGAGCAGGACACCCTCCAGAAGACCAAGAAGCTCGAGGCCGACCAGGTGCGGGAGGTCGAGCGCGCGGCCCGAAAGGCCCAGGAGCAGGGCGACCTCGCGAGGGACGCGGCCGTGGCGCGCTGCGTGTCGGACCGGGCGCGGTCGGAGAACGCGTTACGAGCTCGATTGGACGCGATCGAGGCCGACGCCGTGTCCTCCTCGAACAACGCGGGCGCGCAGATCGCGTCGGTCCGGGCCGAGGCCGAAGCGAAGTTGGAGAGCGCCGTCGCGGCCGTCGAGCAGCAGGCCGCCGAGCGCGAGCGCCAGCTGGCGAAGGACGCGTCCAGGCGCGAGGCCGAGGTGCGGGCCGAGCTCGAGGCGCGCCACGCCGAGTTACGGGAGCGCGAAAGTACGGCGGCGGCGCAGGCGGCGAAGCGGGACCACGATGCTGCTCTCCAGAGGGCGCTCGACGCGGCGCGTTGTGAAGCGGATTCTAGGAGATCTGAGGCCGTCGCGCAGGGCGAACGGGCCGTCGAAAGTGAACGGGAGCGCTCGGCGGTGTTACAACGGGAGTTGGTGGCGCAGCACGACCTTGCCTTAAGGGACGCCGAGGCGGCGCGCGCGCGGGACCTGGACGACGCGCGGCGCGAGCGCGAGGCGGCGATCCGCGACGCCGAGAAGCGCTGGGCCTCGGCGGCGGCGCGCGAGCGGGACGCCGCCGTCGAGGCCGCGCGGCGGGCCACGACCGAGGCCTTGAATCGGGCCCAGCGCGAGGCCGTCGCGACGCGCGACGACGCGCTCGCGGCAGCGGACGCTTGTGCAAGAGCTAGAAGTGCCGAGGTGTCGGCCGAATTGAGGGAAAGACTGGCTTTAGGTCACGACGAGGCGGCCGCCGATAGATTGGGTCTCGAGGTCGCCCTCGAGGAAGCGAGAGACGAGCTGCGCGCCGCGCGCGACGCGCACGACGCGGAGCTCCGAGCCGCGAGGGACGCCCACCGCAAGCGCGTCGAGGACGCCCGCGCGGCGGCGGCTAGAGACGTGGCGCAGGCCGCCGAGCGCCAGCTCGCCGATTTGGAGGCGACGTTGAGAAGTGAAGCCGAGCGCAACGCCGCGGAGGCCGAGCGCGAGCGCAAGCGCGAGGTCGAGGCGCGCATCGCCGAGACGGAGGCCCGGAGCGACTGGGATTCAAGGGCGAGGGCGGCGGCGCTCGCGGCGGCCTTCGACGACCGGGCGTTCGCGTTGGGCGAGGCGCACGCCGGGGCCATCAAGGCCCAGGCGGCTCGATTGGAGCTCCAGCGGACGCGGGACGTCGGGGAGCAGAAGCGCTTGTGCGAGGCGGCGCGCGAGGACCTGAAGCTGGCGGAGCAGCGTTGTGAAAGATTGGAGGCGTCGAACGGGCGGCGCGACGAGGCCCAAGCTCGCGCTTTGGAGGGGCTCGAGGCGTCGCTCAAGGCGTCGAGGGACGCGGAGCGCGCGAGAGATGCCGCCGAGGCCGAGCAGGCGAAGGAGACGGCTGTGGCTCAGGCTGTGGCCGAGCGCGACGCGAGGGCGCAGGCCGAGGCCCAAAGTTTGAGGGGCGAGGTCGCGCGGCTGCGGGATGAAGTTCTCGCGGCGGAAGAGGCGCGCGGCGTGTCCATGGACGAGAAGACGGCCGAGGCGCGCGCGGCGCTCGCGCGGGCCGAGGCGCGCGCGGCCGACGAACGGGCGGAGCTCGCCAAGGGCCTGAAGGACGACCACGAGCGCGCCCTAAGTGCCGCAAGGGCGGAGCGCGACGCCGCCGTATCTCAAGCAACGCAGGAGGCGGCGCTGGAACGAGACGCGTCGCTGCGCAAGGCCGAGGCGCGGCTCAAGAGCGACAAGGAGGCGGCGCTCCAGGCCCTGGCCGAGGCCCACGCCCAGGAGCTGCGCGAGGCGCGGCGCGCGCACGAGGCGGCTTCACTGGAGACCCAGCAGCAGAAGGTCGCCGAGGTCGAGGACCGGTTGCGCGAGGACGAGAAGAACCGGGCCGCGGAGGCGTCCGAAAGGTTCGCTGCCGAGCTGAAGCTGGCCCTGGATGATCTTGAATTAAGAAAGGACCGCGACGCGCGCGCGGCCTTGGATAAGGCGGCCTCGGAAGCCGAGGCGACGCGCAAGGCCGAGCGCGACGCCGCGAGTGCTGAGAGCCAGCGCCTCCTCGAGGCCTGCAAGAAGGACGCGGAGCGGGCGGCCGAGGAAAGGATCTCACAAATCGAAGCGGATCGGGACGCCCGCGTCGAGGAGGCTCTATCATTAGCGAAGAAGGACTCGTGCGACGCCGTCGAGAAGGCGAAGCGGGACGAGTTGCGGCGCTACGAGGCCGAGCTCCAGCGCGCGGAAGCGAGAAGGGCCGCCGACGCCGAGCGCGAGAAGCGTCAATTACAAATCGACTGCGACGCGCGCGTCGATGAAGAAAGAGCGCGGTTCCGGAGCGCCGAGGCGCGGTGGCGCGCGGAGCTCGAGCAGCGGGCGGCGGCCGAGGCCGAGGCGCAGGCGGCGGCCGTTGAGGCCGACCGGGCCCAGCGCTTGCTCGAGGAGAAGGAGGCGTTGGAGGGCACGTTGGGCCACGCGCGCCGGGCCGACGCCGAGGCGGCCGAGCGGGCCATGAACGCGGCGCTATCGGAAGCGGCGGAGCGCGAGAAGCGGGCCGTGCAGGACGCCGTCGCGCGGACGACGCAAGACGCGCGCGAGACGCGCGCGGCGCTCGAGGCCGAATTAGCCAAGGAGCGCGACGCGCGACGGGCGGACAAGTCGCAGTTCGAGTCGCGCGTCGCCTACGGCAAGGAGATCCTCGGCCAGAAGGACGCGAAGTTGACGCAGCTCGCCGCGCGGCTGAACAAGGCCGAGCGCGAGGCGACGTTCCTGCGCCAGTCGCGCGCGTCGCCGGCGTCGGCCGGCGGGTCGGGCAGGGACGCGAAGCTCGAGGCCTCGCACAAGAATTTGGAGCGGGAGTACGATCTATTGAGGAGGAAGCTCAACGCGGCCTTGGATCGGGCCGCGAAGCAGCTCGACGCCGATGTGTCGGACGACGGCGACCAGCTGCGGTTGTACGCCGGCCGCGTACGGCAGCTCGAGGCCCAGCTCCAGGAGAAGACCATGGCCGCGGCGGTGGCCGCGAGGGAAGCGCACGACGCGCGCTGCGCCGCCGCCGAGGCCGGCGCGGATTTGCAGGATGCCAAGTTCGAGGCGACGCGGCTCAAGGGCGACGTCGCGCGCGCGGAACTGGGGCGGACGCCCTTCCGGGCGTCGGCGCGGAAATCGCCGCGGGCGTCACCTCGAGGGACGGCTGGATTTCCGTTGCACGACGACGAGGCCGCCGAGCTCACCGTTACTTTAGACACGTACGTGCCGCCCGAGAAGCCGAAGCCGTCGGTGTCGGACCGGCTGGCGGCGCTGCGCGCCGAGCGCGCGGCGGAGAAGCCGCGCGGCCTGCGCGCGGCGAACTCGCCGCCGGCGCCCGTCGCGCGGAAGGTGCGCTTCGACGGCGCGGCGGCGGCGGCGAAGGAGAACGCGTTCACGCCGGCGCGGTAGGAGCCGCGTTCCTCCCCTCCTCTCACGATTAAGATACCTATACCCCTGAAATTCAAGTTTGAGAAATACAAGTTAGTATTCGAGTGTGTGTGTGTGTCACGCCAACGGTGAAAGGCATCTAGAACGCGCCCAGGACCGGCACCGGGCGCGCCGCCACGGCCGCGGGCCGGAAGCGCTTCCGCGAGAAGTCCTCGAGGCGCATGGCCGTGCGCTTGCGCTGGAGCGCCTGCTCGGCGCGCGCGCGGTCCGCCGCCGTGTAGCGGCAGGCGTCCTCGAGCGGCAGGCGGCCGACGGCGACGCGGCCGCGGAGCGCCGGCGACAGGTCGAGCGTCGCCCGGACCAGCGCGCGGGGGTCGCGGACGCCGCGGAAGCGCTCGCAGCACTTGCGCAGCGGTTCCGCGTGGTAGGCCGCGAAGGCGAGCGCGTCGGGCTTCGCCGCCTCGATCGTCAACAGAGAGAGCCGCGTCGGCGCCGGGCCCAGCGCGTCGAGGGCCGAGAGGGCTTCGCGGCGGCGCAGGCGCGCCATGGCCGGGCTCCGCTTCGCCAGGAGGGCGTCTACTTCATCGTCAGCCAACAAAACGTGGCGGACGACGGACGTGTGCCGGCCGGCCGACCGCGGCGACAGCGACTTCGGGTCCGAGCCGAGCGCCGCCTTGTCCGCGTATCGGCGGGCACACTCCAAAAGCTCGGCGACCGTCAGCGCGCCGTCCGCCACTAAATTGCGCGTGCACTCGTCTCTCCTCAACTTCTCGAAGCAGGCCTTGGCCGCCTCGGCCGGGCGCTCCTGACCATCCAACTCCTCGAGGCGCCGCGCCGCGAAGAGCTCGCGGCCCCGGGCGTCGCAGCACATGATCCGCGGCGCGTCTTTCCGTAGCGAGGGCTTGGCGAAGAGCGCGAGCGGGTCCTTTCCCGGGGGCGGCGCCAGGCCCAGCCGCGCGAGCCAGGCCTGCGGCGCCGCGGCGGCGGTGTAGCCTCCTCTTGAAACCGCCGCGGCGCGCGCCGCCGCCGCCGGGTCGCAGTAGTCCGCGAGAATTAAATTGAGGGCATCGCCAGGGAGCTTGCCTAGGTTATTCGTGATGTTCGTCGGCGGCACGATCCGGCGCGCGGCCGGCCGCGTCCACTGCGACCGCAGGCCGTCCGTCGTCGTCCAGTAGAAGCGCCCGGGCCGGCTGCGGCTCTCGACGCGGACCCAGAGCTCACTGGTTTGCGCCGCGTTGGCGGGCGCGGCCGGCGTCGCAGCGGAGCTAGCGGCTGTGCGGAGCTGGCCGGTATTGTTGCGCGCCGCGTCGGTGGTAGCGTCCGCCGTCGTGCTCGATTTTTCGGATTTGTAATTTTGGCGCTCTCCCGAGTTCATTTTTGAATGGTTTCTTGTGCAGCGGCGTCCACGTGGCGCGTCGGCTGTCCTGAGGCCGTGGGTGCAAGCGCGTATGCCAGCGTTACGTAAACGCTGAGTACTCAGGCGGTCGTTTGGCTTTTGACTTTGGTTTTGCTTGCCTTGGCTAGTATCGAAACGCTAGGGATTATCGAAGAACGCTGTGCTGGTCGCCGCGACGAGTCGTCCTGACGTCCCAAGATTCGTGTAGACCCGCACGGCAAGCATCAAGGCCATCTACGTACCGCTCGAGCGCGCGAGCGACGCGGTCGCGCGCGGCGCCGGGACTCCTGTTGACTTCTACCCACATCTCCTTGAACGCGCCGGCACGCGCCGCGCGGTGGTTTCGTCGGGGCCCGGATTGAAATCGTCATCGGCTCTCGATGGGCTGGAAGGCACAGCAGCAATTAGCAAGCTGCCAACCAAGGCCGCACCGCGGCGCGCAGCACCGGTAAGCACCGCAACGCGCCCTCCCAGCCCGACCCTCCCATCCCCCGAAGCGGCAGCCCGACGCGCGCGCCATGCCCGGAGGACGCTGCAGCCACCATCACCAAATGCTTCCCGCGCAGGCACATAGAAGCATCCGCCTCGAGGCGAGCTGGCAAAAGCCATGGATCGTAGTTCCCCGGGCGGCCTCAACTTCTTGCGGACCCCGCCGCCGGGCGTCGCGCAACCGGTGGTCGCGCAGGGCCGCGTCGTCCAGTTTGACTGGCCCGAGACGGCCGACGACCCCGTAACCTCCACTACACCGCCTCAGTTCTCCGGCATTAGCCTCCTCGCCGACGCGCTCGCCGACGCGCGCGGCGCCTTCGCGTCCGTGGCGCGGCCGCCGAAGCGCCGCGGCAAGCGCGTCCGGGGCCCGAGCGAGGCGCCGCCGCCGCCAGACACCGCAAAGCCGATAGAACCCGCACCGCACCGCGTCCGCTCCGTCACGCCGGACGCGCCGCGGCGGAGCGGTCCGTGGGGCGACGAGGCGCGCTCGCGGCCGGCGTCCGCGTCGTCCGCGGGGTCCATCGGCTCCGCGCACGAGGGCCTGCTGAAGACCCTGTGGCCGGACGCGTAATTCTTGACCATAATTTCTTGTCTGCCTAGTGTCCATACGACGCTAGCTGGGGATGACGTTTTTGCTGTGTTGCAGCGCTTAAAGTAACTAGTCGTCGGCGCGCGTCGTGTGGTGGTCCTCTGTCTGGACCCCGTGCGACAATCGTGAGACGGTGTGACAACCACGTCCATCCTGATCTTGGCAAGTTTTTGAGCGTGGCGAGGGCACGCTCCCAACAGGTACAAATGAATAATAAGTCACCGGGCGGCATAGACTTCAAGGCCTCGCCGCCGCCGGGCGTCAAGCAGCCCGCCGTCGGGCGCGTCATCCAGTTCGACTGGCCCGAGACCGCCGGTGAGGTCGCGACGACGACGACGCCGCGGGCCTTCTCTGGCTTCAGCCTCTTCGACGCGAGCGGCGCGTTCGCGAGCCGGCCGCGCGGCTACACGGAGGCTCTGGCGACGCGGAAACCCGCGGACAAGCGCGTCCGGCCGCCGCCGAGCCCCACGCGCCGCATTGTCACGCCCGACACTCCGACGAGAAAGCGGCCGGCGACGCCGTTGTGGGGCGAGCCGTCTGTACACAAGGACCTGCTGCAGGCCCTGTGGCCGGAAGAGAGTCATCCCTCCGTGGAAGAGTCCTAGGAAGGGTGCCCATCCTCTGGCCCGACGCGTGACTCACATCGATTATCACTACCTTAACTTTAACTTTAACACAACACTTAAAAAGCGTCCTCCTTCCACATCGCGTCCTTCATGTCGTTCGCGAAGGCCACGAGCGCGACGCCCGTGCCCAGGACCGCCTTCCGGAACTTCTGCTTCACCGCGCTCAACCCCTTCGCGGCCTTCTCCTTCCGCTCCTGGATCGCCTTCTGCAAATCATCAGCATCCTGCTTGTCCGGGTCCTTGCCCGCCGCGATCCTAGCTTCCCTATACCGTCTTTTCTTCCGGGTTTTTTCATCCTCCTCGGCGAGCTCGAACATGTCGCTGATGGCGCCCTGGGCGGCCCGTTCTCGCTCTTCCGCGGATCTAGAGTACTGCCTCAAGTTCGCCTCCTTCCGTAACCTCGCTTTCAGCTGGTCCTCCGTCTCTTCCGGTTCTTGGTTCTCGTCGTCGTCGTCGCTGTCGGGAGCGGCGTCGACGGAGCCCCGCGACGACCGTGACCAGCGCGACGACATGGATCCGCGCGAATCCCGCGCCTTCGTCCGGTAGAACCCGAAGAAGTTCGCGAGGATCTCGAACGACGACCGGACGGGTATCTCCGCCTCCTTGCGGTTCCTTTCACACGCCTCGCAGGCTTGGGCAGTGGGCGGGTTCTCACTGAACTTGCAGCGCTGGCACTTCCAGGGTCTCTGACTTCGCGGTATTTTCGTGGGCAGGCCGTCGTCGTCGAAGGACACTCTACTACTTCGCGCGTTACTATCAAGAGACTTCCGCGACCCTCTTTGAATGGCTTCTTGCGCCTCGTCATAATCTTCCGGGAGCCACCTTAATTTAAACTTGACGCAGGCCTCCCTTTTGAATTTTCGCTCGTCGTTCACCAACACCTTCCTTATTACCTCCTCTGACTTGGTCTGAGCCGATAAGAGGGGTTCACTCACCATCCCGATGAAGTCGTCGCTCCCGACCATGTCCCAATCAAAAACCTCCATCGTCAGTTCGTCCGTTAGGGGTGGGACGTCGAAAATGAATTTCTGTTGATACACTGGATTGTAATTCCGCGTGATGACCTTCGTCTTCTGTTCGACGTCACCGACCGAGACCACAACGTACCCATCCGCTCTTCCGAACATGTCCATCTTCGGCAGGTGGCGGCAGCAGATCACGAAGACCTCGAGCTTCGGCCGCTTGATGATCGTGTCCGACGCCGCGACTCTCGACTCTCGCTTGTGTCTCTTTTTTAGTATTCTTTTAATCCCAATCTCCCGCTTCGCCGCGTGGGCCGACGTGATCTCTACCAATGCACTTCGTTGAGCTCTTATTCGTTTCTGCGTCGCCCGCTCCTGGCGGCTCGTCGCGGTCACGCTCGACTGCTCCATCCATTCTTCATGAGACATGACCTGGCGGCGCCCCGCCGCGGACTCGTCCGAGAAGCGCCACTCGCGGCGCTCCATGGCTGCTTAGTGCTTGCTTGGTTGTGGGCTGGGTTGGCTGCCCCGGCTCCCTGGAGGCCGACGCTTTTCGGGGCAGCTGCGCGACGTGGCAGAGGGGTTCGCGGGGCTGCGATGTCCCAGTCGTAGCGGCCGCTCCCCTCGCTTTTGCTGTGTCCTCTCCCTTTGCAGCGCACGGAGATCAAGGCCTGGAGACGCTCGGCCCTGGGGATCCCTGCGGCAGGCGAGCCTCTCAAGGAGGACTGGATTGACGGACACGAAACCTATCAAAAATGCTAGTATCTTACAGTCCTTAGGTCTCATTGCATCCGGAGCTTTGGCTTTGTCACACCCATACGCTGCACGCCAGCGCTTGCAATACAAAGGCGCAGTTACAATTCAACGACACTACTACGGTAGAGAGAGATCCTGCCGAAAAACGCACCAGTCATGGTGCTGCGACGAGCGCTCCTACTGCATTGTCTCCTAGCCTGTGACGCGTTTCAAGCTCCAATAACACCCAAACTCAACACTCTCCCCCTCCACGCCAAGAAGCCCATCTCGCCGAACCTGAAAGCGAAGCTGCTGCAGGAGGCCGAGAGCCCGTGGCGCACCGTCCGCAAATTCATCTACGGCGCGTTCGCGCTCTCCGCGACGGTCGGCGGCCTGACGGCGCTGACGCAGCTCGCCGCCGCCGTTAGCAAACAACCAGACGCGTTACCGTTGGAGCAGACCATCCAGAACGTCGTGATCGATTTTGGGGTGGTCGCCGCGTGCGCCTACGGCGCGAAGGTCGACGGCGCCGCCGATAGTGGGTTGGAGGAGGACGACGGCGCCTCATCTACAACAACGATTGACGACGAGGCCATCGCCGCGAATCTGGCGACACTCCAAAAACTCGAGGTCACCGTCGCGGGCGAGCGCGTCGCGAATATCGAAACATTGAGGAAAGCGGCGAACCAAGCTGTGGTGGTTGTTGCCGGTCCTTCGTCGGTCGTCGACGATGCGTTAAGGGACGCCTTGATAGAGCAGAAGACGCTCGCGGCCGCCGAGGTCCTCGTGGTCCCCGTGCGGACGTCGGCCGAGGACGCCGTCGAGGCGGCCATGGGCCGGCGGAGCGATTCGTACGGCTTCGTCGCGCCGCCCTTGGATATTGACAAGTGGAAGGCCTACGCCGCGGCGGAGTGCGCCGTCGCCGCGGGCCAGGGCGCTTCCACTGCTTCCGAGGACGGCATCGTCATCGCCGTGCGCGCGGACGGGACCGTCGCGCGGCGCGGCCTCGGCAAGCCCGTCTGGAAGATGGTCGCGGCGGAGCTGTCCCCGCCGGAGCAGGGGGAGGCGTAATGATACGAACGACCGCTCCTTACGCACCGGGGTGGGGGCGGGAGAGTTCTTAGGAAGCCACGGCGAGGCGGCCCCTCGCCGCGAGGGCCTTCGTGAACGGATTCTTGGCCGAGACGTCCTCGCCGCGGTAGCCGCCCAGCGGCTGCTGCTTCTCGGCGCCGGCGGTCAGCGCCTCGGCCCACTGCTTCGCCAGGTCCTTCTTGTCGGCGACGCGGTCGCAGACCCGCAAGTAGACCGTGGACGGGGCCTGGCTGCTCTTTGTCGCGCCCGTGACGGCGATCATGTCGGTGGCCATGGTCGTGGCCGCATTTAATGAAGACCGCCGCGAACTGTCCGGCACGGGGAGCGTGACGCGCACGCCCTCGGCAGCAGCCGGCGAAGCGCATTGTGTTTCGCGGTTGTCTGCGTCTGGTTCGTGACCGCTTAAGTACTGTCTCTGGTTAGATATGAAACCCTGTCAGTGAGTGAAACCTCGCTTTTTGCGACGGTTTTCGCAACCGCTCGCCGTCTCAGAGATAGGTGTCGCTGCGAGGGATCGTGGGTAGTCGCTCTTATATCCTGAGACCGCACGCGTCAAGAACGGTGGTTGGAAAAACAGAGTTGCCGAGGAGCCATCTAGCGTACACGGACACTAGGATCGGGAGGCTGGAGGCTTGGGTGTGGGCGAGAGCGCCTCTTGTATAGAGCTCTTTTGGCTGCAAGCGCCGTGTTCTTACCTCTCCTTAGAAGTGCGACAACTTGCACCGCTTCGCCGCCGAAAGCGCAAGCCTGCAGCAGCAGTGTGCAGCAGCTGAACAGCAACCGGAGCAGAGGCGCGCCCCTGCTCCCGAAACCTTGTGCTCGGGGCGGAACAGGACGCAGCGATGGACGCCGACGCCGCCGCGAAGAAGGAGCGCAAGAAGAAGAAGAAGTCCAAGAAGAAGTCGAACCAGTCGAGCGTCGCCTTCTGCATTGTTGATGGAGACGGCGCCGTCAAAGAAGTAATCAAGAAGGACAAGAAGCGCAAGGGCGAGAACGACAAGAAGAAGGAGAAGAAGAAGAAGCGGCGGAGGGACGCCGACGATGCGACGCCCGCGGCAGTGCCGGCACCAGCGGCAGCGCCGCCGGCACCAGCCGCGCCGGCGCCGAAGACGAAGACCGCTGATAATCCGACGGGAGCCACGCGCTTGTTCATGGGGAATTTACCGTGGTCTATCACGGACGATCAACTTGGAGAGGCCTGCGGCTGCGAGCTGAAGGCCATCAAACGCATCACGGACAAGGAGTCCGGCAAGTTCTACGGGAGCGTCTTCGTCGAGGCGAGCGACGCGGCGGCCGCGGGAGCGGCTGTGAAAAATTCTGGTAAAGACGTCGGCGGCCGGCCGGTGAAGATCGCTTTTGCGCCGCCGCGCCCGGGCGACGTCTGGCCGCCGCGCGGCGGCGACTCGCAGACGCGCCAGAAGGAGACTGTAGTCCGGGAGAAGACGCCGCGGCCGGCGGACGGGACGCTCAAGCTGTTCATCGGCAACGTCGCCTACGAGGCTACAGATTCGGACGTGCGCAAGCTCTTCGAGCCCGTCGCGCCGATCCGCGGCGTGCGCTGGGTGACGCACAAGCACTCCGGCGAGTTCAAGGGCTGCGGCTACCTCTCCTTCCACAGTTGCGAGGAGACCGACGCGGCGCTGGAAAAGTTGGACGGGGCCGAGCTGTGCGGCCGGCGGATACGGCTCGACTACACGGAGTAAGAGCCTTCTTTGTGGTTCTGTCTACGTTAGGATTAGTGGGGGAGTCCTATGGTCGCCTAGCGGAAGATGCGTCGCTTCTCCGTGATCGGTACGCGTGCGGCGCGCACTGCTCGCAGACGATCATGTGATTGCAGCTGAGGAAGACAATGTCGCGGGGCCGGTCGAGGCAGCAGATGCAGAGCGACTCTTCCTCGACCTCTCGGGTCTCCGCGGCCCCCGCTGTGAGGCGTCGCGACACCTCGCGCGCGACGGCCTGGGTCGCGCGCGGGAGAGCCTCGTTGAGGGCCGCCAAATCTTCCGCGTCGTCGCCGCGACATGAGTTTCCACACAGGCGCCCGAGGCCGGCCACTACGTCGAGAAGGCCTCGGCCTACCTCTTCCACCCCGCGCGCGCCCAGTAGACGTAGCAGAGAAAGCGAATAATATAACCCCCAAACACAAGTCACCCGAGCGCCGCGGTAGACGCCGCGAAACGTCCCCTATCTAAACGCGGCGGCTGGAAGAAGGCGTGGTCCAGGGCCTTGCGGCACGTGATCCGCCGGGCCGGCGCGTAGGTCAGCATCTGCGCTAATAAATCAATCGCGGCGTCGCCGCCGTTCTCGTCCGACGGCGCGAGCGCGGGCGCCGCTTTATCCAAGCGCTGCTCGTGCCACTGGGGGAACTCCGGCTTGTAGTTCGGCAGGCGGGACACGCCGGGCCAGACGTGGTCGTTCGGCGTGCCTCTCACTCGGAAAATACGAAACAGCTCGTCGATCTCCGAGTCGCCCGGGAACAGCGGTTTCGACGACGCCATCTCGACGAAGATGCACCCGATGCTCCAGATGTCTACTGGAGTGGAATAGTGCTCGGCGCCCAGCAAAATCTCCGGCGCGCGGTACCAAAGGGTGATGACCTCGTGCGTGTAGGCCCGCCGCGGCGAACTAAACGCGCGAGCGAGCCCGAAGTCCGCCAGTTTCAGCGTCCCGACCCGATCCAGCAAGAGATTTTGAGGCTTGAGGTCGCGGTGGAGCACGCGCCGCTCGTGGCAGAAGGCCACGCCACATAATATTTGGTAGACGAAGGACGCTGTCGTCGCGACATCCAATCCTACTCCACCTCTAGCGTCCATGTGATGTTTCAAATCGCGATCTAAAAACTCGAACGCGAGGAAAAGTTTGGAATTGACGTAAACGACGTCGTGCAACGCCACGATGTTCGGGTGGCTCAGTTCTTTCAGTAGACTGATCTCCCTTATAGCGGTCGCGGGCACGCCCTCCTCCTCGTCGGCGAGTCTAATCTTTTTTAGAGCGAGGATCGCGTCCGTCCTCACGTTCCTTACTTTGTAGACGACGCCGTAGGTGCCCTCGCCGACCTTTTCGACCTTTTCGTACTTCTCCATGGTCGGGTTGAGGCTGGCGAGCGAGGGTTTGCAGTGTGGATGGCTTTTGCGCCGCGCGGACGCGGCGGCCGGGCGAGCTTTGAGCTTCTAGGGGCTCGTGGGCCGCGGAGGAGGCGTTCCGGGCTTCCTATAACTAAATGCTAGCGACGGAAGGGGAGAAATTGAGCGGTGGCAGCGTCGACTCGCGTTGCTAGGTTGTCGGGGGAGTTTGGCCTCTGCTAGCTGTCGAGAGCGAAGCGATGGCGCGAGGCAAATCTCGTGGGAGATCTTCAGTAGGACTAACGCAGAGCCTTTCTGCACTGGGGCTCAGCTTCCAACTCGGTCTGTGGGGGCCGTATGGAGCTGGGCGACGAGCAGCGACGAGGTAAAAGAGGCCAAATCCCTCGTCGGCCCTAAAAACACTAAAAAAAGGGGGTCCCAGGGATCGTCCCACGAGGCGTTGCGACGAGGCTAGAAGATTCCGCACCGTCCTAGGCCGCCTCGGGCGCGAAACCGCCCTGCGCGCGCGCGGTGCCGCGTTCTGCTCGATGGCGTCGGGTGCCGGCCGATGCGCCACCGGGGGGGACTCGGTGGGGTACAGGCGCTCTGCCTGCGAATTTTCGTTGGCTGCATGCTGGCTCGCGGGCGCACGGCGCCGCGCCGGCTCCCGCGTGTGCTTGGGGACCCTTCGCAAGATGCGGACCTGTGCTTCTCGACTTCTCGAGAAGCGTCATCCGACAGCGACGTAAAAACGGCGTGGTAAATTTGGACCATCGATTTACCCCCTACTCTCAATTTTTTGTGAAGCTGCTCAGCCGCCCAATTCCTACCTCCAGGCACCAAGTGTGTGCAACCAGCACTGGTGTGCAACAGGGAGAAGGCGTCCAGTGGTGTGTGCAACGGCCTCTGTAAATTTGCTGGCCTCTCGTTGCCTGTAAGGAGGCGTATGAAAAGTTTGGCAGCAGCCGGCTGAGCAGGAGTCGTGAGCGCGACGCAGCGCCTTGCAAGCCATACGCCCACCGAGACGTAGAGGAAATACGCACGGATCGAAAACGTGCTGCCGGTCGCTGCTTCGCCGGCCAGAGGACACGTTCGCGCGCGTAGCGGGGCCGCGCCGACCGCAAAACACGCACCGCAGGCCTTTGCGATGGGCGACAACGAAGCCGCCAAGGGCCTCCTGACGCTCTTCGACGCCACCGCCGCCGCGGCGCCCGTCGAGAAGAAGAAGCGCGCGCACAAGCCGCGGCGGCCCTACCGCTGCGGCCGCTGCGGTTTACCGAAGGCGGGGCACATCTGTAAGTTCCGCTCCGAGCAGGCCACCACGGGCACGCAGACGGACTTCACGTCCCTCCAGTCGCCCGTGAACGACCTCACTTTACTAGTCCCGCGGTCGCACTCGTCGTCCGACTGTTCGGCCACGTCGGAACTGAGCCCGAACGACAAGGCCAGCGGGCCGCTGCCGACGGCCGTCGTGTCCGAGCGCAGTCATTCCGAGGACGTCGCGGACCCGACTCTTCCCGAAAGCAGCCGGCCGCGGCGCGTCCGCCGGCCGTCGATGCGCCGCGCCGCGTCTTCTGCTACGGTCGAGCCCGCCGACGACTCCTCCGTCGGGAGCGGTTCCCAGCGCTCGCGGTCGCGGTCGCCTATGGCCCGGCTCTAGTTTTGCGCACACGGCGCGGCTCTAATGAAGTCTCTGTTTACTCCTAGGCGCGCCGCTCAGTAGATCCCGCCGGCGCCGACCTCCTCGGGGTCCACCTGGAACGCGAGGTAGATGAGGTAGACGATCGGCAGCGACCTGCGTCGATGGCGTGTTCTGTGCCACACGACGCGCCGACGTCGTCATCGCGTGTCGAAGGCACTACTTCCGACGGACGCCGCCCACGCGCGTGACCACCCCAAACACGCTCATGAACGCGAAGTCGCTCTCGCTCTCCTTGCGGAACCGCTCGTTCAACGCCTCCTGCTCCGCGTCGAGCCGCGCCTGCTCGGCGCGCTTCTCGGCCTCGCTCGGGCCGAAGAGACCGTAGAGGGCGACGTCGCGGGCGGCGCTCGTCGCCGTTGCCCGGCTGTAGACGTCGATGGCCGCGGGATTTGCCTTGGCTGCATGGGCTCTGGAGGCAGGGGGCTGCAGTGCGGCCACAGAGCTCACGGCTAAAGCTACGCTGACCAATCGCAGCATGGTTTTTTGAGCGCTGCGGGCTCAGAGGCTCGAGGGATGCGCCGAGTGCTGCGAGACCGCACGCAGACTGCAAGCACACCAGCCTGGTTTTGTTGCATGCACTCGAGTCTCCGTTTGACGCTACAGGCCACCCGATGGCTCCTATACGTCTCCCAGATATAGAAACGAGTGTTTTGTGATCGGTCCGCTCGTAAACAAAACGGGTTTCCCCAGCTTGACGCCAACTTTCTTGGCTTATTTCACGGCTGCGACGCATAGTTGACGCCTGCTTCGCGACGCAAAACACTTCTGGTGGTCAGCGCTCGGTCTCAGAAAGTTTGAGCGCCGCGCGACGCGCCAATAGCCAGATAGCCAGTACTCAAGCGAGACTGCCCAATCGCGCCGCACGCAAGATGAGCTTCGCCGCCGCCGCCCTCCTCCGGCGGAGCGCCCCTACGATGCTGCGGCCCGCCTTCGGCCGCCGCGCCATGTCCGGCGACGCCGCGGAAGCGGCGATCGAGATGGCGAAATGGACGAAATACAGCTACGGGGCCATCGCCTTCTGCGGCGCGCTGTCGACGTACATCGGCATCGTCGAGTACCGCCACATGATGCACCCGCACGCCCACGAGGACGTCGCCTACAGCCACCTGAAGATCCGCGCGAAGCCGTACCCGTGGGACTGCCCGGACTGCAACCTGTTCGAAGCTCAATGCTTTCGCGACTGCAAGGCGGCGGCGAAGGAGTAGATTCCCTGCTTAATATCCTTGTATCTTACCGAGCGTCAGTGGTGGCAGCGAGTCGCGGAGCTGGTAGGTGAAGGCGTCTCCCTTTGTTTCGCCTCGCCGAAACGTCGCGGAGAGCTGCACTCGTGGGGCGACGGCAGTGTTAGCGCCGCCGTAGTGCACAAGCCGGCAGTCCATCGCCGCGGCGTCGCCAGCAGTGCCGGTCAGGGCCACGGCGGTGGCGGGCGCTTCAATCGGCGTGACGTCTGCCTCAGGCTCGCCGTCGGGCGCGTAGTGCGTCGGGCGCCGCGCCTCGGACTCGAGGGTCCGCGCCCGTGCGTCGCAGTCGTCCGGGAACACGTGCGTCGGGCCCGATTCGAGTCCGACGTCCTGCAATAGTACCCAGAGCGTCGCAGTAGGCGTCTCCGTGTCCCGAGGCACGTCGGCGTGCGCAGCTTGCTCAGTCGCGCCGGGAAACGCGATCATGCACGACAGCTCGACGAGGTGTGAACCGTCATCTAAGCCTGCCGTGAGCAACGACGGCGCGGCGCGAACTGTCGCAGCGGCGAGCACAGTTTTGACGTCGTCGGTCAAGTCCAAAGCGACGTGTGCTCGGCGCCAAGGCGCGCGGATTTCGGAGCTCAGCGCCTCGCGCAGTCGCTCGGTCCAGGGCCGCGCCGCCGCCTCGGCCAGCGCTGCGGTACGCACGCGCGCGCACGCCTTCGCACACGCGGCGTTGCGAAACACCTCGTAGCCGCGGCGTCGCATTCATGTAGTGCTGCCAATGCACCAATGCGCCAGCAATGAGTGCTGCACTGCAGGCTGGGTGCTGCAATAATCTCGCACAGCTGGAGTCGTGCGGTTATTAGTCAGAATTCGTCGTGAATTGTTCAGACCACAAATAATCAGTGGCTTGTCCCAAACATAAGCCGCCAGTGGCACACATCGAGGACGCCGCAATTCGGGCATTTGGCACAAGCTGTGCTGCTCTAGAGTCCTACGCCGCTAGCTAAGAACGCCATCGACGCGACAAAGAAGAATCACACAAATAAACCTTACCGCAGCTGTCTGAGAAAATGCAGCGTCAGGTCGAACGTCGGCAGCAAGACGCCCGCGACCGGCCCCGCGCGCAGCACCGTGAAGCCCAGGCCCCTGTAAAACCGCCCGACGCCGCCATCTCTATAAAGTCGAAGGGCCATCTCCCGCGTCGACGTCCGTTCCCCTTTGAGCGGGTTCTGGGCTTGCACCGCGGTCTTCACGACGTCGAGCGGGTAGACGACGATCCACGACGCGACGCCCGCGAAGGCCCCCGCCAGCGACCGCTTCCACAGCGCCAGGTCCTTGGTCTCGCCCCCCCAAGTAGCGCTTCGCTCCCACAAAAAACAGCATGTAGAAGCCCCGGCAGCACTCCATACAGAAGTTCGCCGAGAACCCGCACCATAACGACCGCAGGCCGCCACCCTCCACCAGCGATCGACAGACGTCTCGCACATTCATCCCCGGGAAGGCGCACGACTGCTGCAAGACTTTGACCCGCGAGATCACCGTCGAGACCGGAGAAATGACGAAGCCGCCACAAGCCCCCGCCGCAAACACTACCGAAGACGGCGCGTCCACATCATCGTCCACGTCAGACAACGAGCGCCAGGCGGAGTCGTACACCCCAAAATTCGCGCAGTTGATCGCGCCCGCCGTCGCGACGGGCACGCGCCACCCACTAAACAATGCCATCTCCCGCGTGGCCTGGAGCTGCGTCCTTACTTTGAGCGTGTCCAGGGGGAAGCCGACCAACTGGCCGATGCTCCCGGCCACGCAACCGGCGACCATGGCCTCATAAGGGGATGCGGTCTCGCGCGGCGACCGCGTGCGGCGGAGGTCTAGGTCTGCCATGGTGCTGCGGCGCGGCGGCGGCGTCTCGCGGCGACGGCGTCTGGGGACGAGCAGCGCAGCTGGCTTGCTGCAAGCGCTGCAGCAAGGTTGCAGGTGTGAGTTGTGGCGGTTGGGATACGAACGCGGGCTTGCCTCGCACGCTACGGATAGCTTCCTCAGGCAAGCGCAGCCTCAAATATAGCGCAAGCTTGCGCCATCGTGCAGCACAAGCCTATACCTCGTCGCTTCGCATCACTTTTGCAACCGCTAAAGCTAGCTGAAAGACACTAGCAAAATATCATTCTCACGGATAAGTTCCTTAGACGGGGGAGTCCAAGGATAGCTCAAGCCGATCTCAACTTCCCCTCGACGACGCAGGCCGGCCCGCCGCCGCGCGCCGCGAGCACGCCGAGGTCGACGACGCCGGCCTCGTTCGCGTCACTCAAAGCCTTCTTCAGCGCCGCCGCGTCGGAGGCGGCGACGACGAAGACGAGGCCGATGCCCGCGTTGAACGTCCTGACTAGTTCGTCGTCGGGCAAGCCGCCGCACGCCCGCCGTAACCATTCGAAGAGAGGCGGCAGCGCCCACGGCGTGACCTTCGCCATCAAATGGTCCGGTAGCACTCTTGGCAAATTCTCGGTGAGGCCGCCGCCCGTGATGTGGGCCGCGCCCCGCAACCCCGGTACTTGGCGGACGGCCGCCATTGTGGAGGCGTATAACCTTGTGGGAGCTAACAATACCGACGCTAATGTTTCATCACCACCCGCACCGACGCTGGACGCCGGCGCATCCAACAACGCCGAGATGGACGTGTTCTGCTGTTTAGCAAACTTCGCGAGAGCCTTCCGCACCAGCGAAAACCCGTTCGCGTGCACTCCTGACGAAGAAACGCCGATGAGCACGTCGCCGGCCTGCATCGACGACGTGCGAGGCAATAAGTCGCGCTTCCTCACCGCCCCCACACAAAAGCCCGCGACGTCGAAGTCGCCCGCGCCATACAAACCTGGCATCTCGGCCGTTTCGCCTCCCGACAACGCGCAGCCACTCTTCGCGCAGCCGTCGGCGACGCCTTCCACTAATGAGGCACACGCATCGACATCTAACGCACCGGTCGCGTAGTAGTCGAGGAAGAAGAGCGGTTGCGCGCCCATCGTCGCGATGTCGTTCGCGCACATGGCGACCAGGTCAATACCGAGACCCCTAGCGATCTCTGCCTTCGTCCGCGTGTCGCCGATCAGTGACGCTCGCTGCGCCAGTCGGAGTTTGGTACCGACGCCGTCCGTGCCACTGACAAGTAGCACGTCCGGGCCGCCGAAGCCGGCTTTTTCGAGGTCGAAGACGCTCCCGAAGCCGCCCAACGATCCTTCGCAGCCCGGAATCGTCGTCGCCTTGGCCAGGGGCTTGATTCTTTCCACCAGGGCGTTGCCCGCATCGATCGAAACTCCGGCCGCCGCGTACGTCAGCGGGACGCTGCCACTCTGCACAACTTCTTCGTCCTCCGTGACACGCGGTCTAGGTGCAAACCTAGCACCGGCGTCGCCATCTCGCAACGCCTCGACGGCGTCTATCAGCGAAGGACCCTCCAAAGCTTGCACTTTAGCCTTCAGCGTCTCCGGCGTGTCGCCCTTCTCGACACTGACCGACTTCTGCACGAGCACGGTCCCGCCATCCACGTCCTCCGTCACCAAATGGACCGTGCAGCCCGTCTCGCTGTCTCCCGCTTTGAGCACGGACGCGTGGACATCCAGGTCCATTAAACCTCCATGCGATGGTAGGAGCGAGGGGTGCACATTCACACAACGGCCTCTCCAACTTTGACAGAACTCCTTGGAAAAGATGCGCATCCAGCCCACGCACAGCACGACTTCGACGCCGTGCTCTAATAGTTTTGAGGTGAGTTTACTATCATACAACGCTCGGTCCTCGCCCTTCTTCGCCGGGACGTGGTGGACGGGACAGTACGACCGGCACCGCTCCAACAACCCCGAGTCCTTCTTGTTCGAGAGGACGCAGGCCAGCTCGACGTTCCTTAAAGTACCTCCCTGTAAAGCGTCGAGCACGGCCTGTAATGACGTACCGCGGGTCGAACCTAGCACGCCCACCTTGAGGGGCGCATCTAAACATCTACGAGCAATATCACCTCTGTGAAACGCGCCACTAAATCTCACACGAGCGGCGCCCGCGTAGGCGCCTCTAACCGCTCCTTTAAGTTCCGGGGCGATGCACGACACGGCCACGACGCGGCCGCCCGACGTTACTAGTTGATCGCCCTTCGTCTTCGTGCCCGCGTGGTAGACCGTGACACCTGGTAGACTATCAGCGTCGTCCACACCCGACATAACTAAGCCCTTCTCGTACTTGTTCGGGTACCCTCCTGCCGCTACCACCACGGTACAAGCGCAGGCGTCGCGCCACGCCACGTCGACTTGGTCCAGAGTGCCCGCCGCGCACGCGCTCATCACTTCAAAACAGTCGCTCTT
>JACLAA010005598.1_pt1 | contig 20463 bp, 14 predicted proteins | sample 8027891 | NCBI WGS metagenome assembly JACLAA01 (sample SAMN15724900, study PRJNA655200) | protist metagenome | isolation source: fluorescence activated cell sorting (FACS) single amplified genomes of... | place: Spain: Blaines Bay Microbial Observatory, Mediterranean Sea | collected 2016-01-19 | reverse complement strand
GCCGGTGTTGCTTCCGGTAGTGGCGCGGTCGTTCATGGGGTTGGGGCAGCTCTCAGATACGTGCCGGTGGTGGGGAAGAGTGTGGGCGGGATCGTCGACGCGACCGGTCATGTGGTCACCGGAACCCTGGGCGTGGCGGGCGGGGTCGTTGGTGGTGTCCTAGGCGGCGTCGGCGCCGCGGGCCGCGGCTTGGCGAGGGGTGAATTGAAAGGTGCCGCGAAGGGCGCTTTCAGGGAGGTCAAGGGCGGCATAAATGCGGCGGGCGCGGCCGCGTCCCAGGCGGGTAAAGACGCGTCCTCCTCCCTCGGCCGCGGCCTGCGCGACACGATGGACGACGGTGTCAAAGCCGCAAAATTCGTCGGCGGCGCCGCTTCCAATAAGGAGGGCCAGAAGCGGGCGCTCGGCATATCGCGGGAAGCGCAACCTGTGGGGGACTTGGACGACACCGCCGGCGGCGACGAGCCGCTGCCCGCGGCGATCACGCCCGAGGCCGGGCCCGGGACCGTCGCCAAGGGCGCGGGGCCGTCGTCCCAGAAGAAGAGCGGCGCGCGGTCCATCCGCAAGGCCGTCGCGAAGGCGACGGGGATGCACGGAACGTTCTCGGGCAAACCTGCCACACCAAAGGCGGACCCTCTTCCGCGGCGCCTCTTCCCGGAGGACGACGGGCCGCCGCTGCGGGTACCACCGGAGGTGGCCGCGCCGGCGCCTCCCGTCGAGGAGATCGACGACTGGTAGGTCCGTGGCGAATAATTAACAGTATTCACAAACTTACGCTCGGGACCCTAGCCGCCCTCGGCTTCGAAGCCCCGCACGCCGCACGCCGACGAGGCGCGCGGCCGCCGACTATCGTCGTCGTCGCGGATGAACGAGGCCGCCCTCGGCCGCGCATCCCTCACGACGACCGCAGTCACGACCTTCACGGGCGGCGCCGCGACGCCCGGGAAAAACCACACGTGCGTCGCCTCGCTGGGATCCCACCGAAAAGGCCGGCCCTCGAACGCCGCCGCCGCGGCCACGAGCGAGGGCTTCGACCGGCGCCTCCGCAGGCGCCCGCCACTCGGGGTCGGCGCTTGCACCGCGGTCGCCTCGTAGAGACCCGCCAGGCCCTTGCCCGGCCGGGCCCGGGCCTCCAGACCATCGAACGCTCTTCGGACGCGGTCGACCGTGCCCCGCTTCTGGAACTGCGTAGAACGAGCGAGCCAGCCATCGGTACAGTCCTCCCGCAATACGGTAGTGCTGAGCGGACACTTGTCGGAAGCGCAGCCCAGCCAGAACAGCAGCGCCGCGTCCGTCGACGGCACAAGCACGCCCTCGACGCGCCGCGCCGCCGCCAGGGCCGCGAGCGCCGCCCAGGCGCGCGACCCGTGGCCGAGGTTCCGCCCGGTAGACGGCGCACACAGCCACAGCACCTCCCATACCACTTTCCGAGGCGCCGCCTTGCCTTGAAACACGCGGCGCTCCGCGACGACGCCCGCCGCGTGTACAATACCGCCCGCGCGCCACGCCACGACGAACGTGCGGTCGTTTTCCTGGTTCGCGCAGGCGTCGCCGTTCAGGACGCCGTCGAGCTCGGCGCCGTAGTGCTCGCCGAAGGCGCCCTTGAGGATCGCGCCGCACTGGTCGGCGATATCCTTGGACGACGCGGCGTGGAGGACCTCGAGTAGTGGTTGCGGGGGCGGCGGCGGCGCGGGCGGCGTGGCCGCGGCGTCCTCGTCGCTGGCGGCGTCGCTGGTGCCGTCGGCCGGAGACGCCGTCGACGATTCGTCGCCCGAGTCCGTGACCAGTCGGCACAGCGGCGGCGGTGGTCGCGCAGCAGGAGTCTCCGTTGCTGCCGCGAGGAGCGCGAGGCACATTCTCCATTCGTTCGTGTCTCTGAGATGCAACTGGGACCCGAGGTGCGAAGTGGCCTCCGCGACCGCGTTCTTGAGCTCGTCGGCGGGGACGGCTTCGCCTTTGGCGCATCTCTTTGCGACGGCTTCGCAATACGCGCTCAGCAAGAGCCGCTTTCTAGGCGGCATTCTTTGCTGCAGCAGGATAACCGCTACCTTTGCTGGGATATCGCTGTGCTCGACGTGAGCGATTCGCGGTGCGCTGAAACGCTCTGCGCCAATGTCTGGTGTATCAGTGGTGAACGTCGCGCAGCAGGATCGCCAGGCAATGCGTTTGCGCGGAGTTTGGTGCACCAATATCGCTGGGTGGGTGCGTTGATGCAAAATTCCAAAGCTGCGTCTGACGAGGTACGAGCAGCCCTCCAGCTGGCCGCCGCGATCGTTCAGAATGTCACCCCAGGTGTCGGTGCTGTTTCTTGCCGTTCGCAGGCGTGCGCACAACCAGCGGCCACCGCAGCCGCCGCGAACAGGATAAATAATTAAAACATGGATTAATCTCCCCCCGAGTCAGCGAACGCCAGCTCCACGACGTCCTCGAAGGTCGCCGCGAAGTGCGCCTCGAGATCTTTTTTCAAGTGCTCGGGCAGCTCCTCGAAGTCGCGTTTATTCTCGTCCGGCAGGCACACGTGCGCGACGCCCGCGCGCCGCGCGGCGATGACCTTCTCCTTGATGCCGCCGACCGGCAATACTTTACCCGTCAAGGATAACTCGCCGGTCATCGCCAGGTCCTGGCGCACGGGTTTATCAGTAGCTAAAGATAACAACGCCGTCGCCACAGTAACACCCGCCGAAGGACCGTCTTTGGGGGTTGCGCCGTCGGGCACGTGTATATGTAATTCATCGCCGTCCAACTCTCCATCTAAACGTGATCTCACATGATTGAGCGCGACCCGTGTACTTTCTTCCATGACACTGCCCAACTGTCCAGTTGTTGAGAGTTTCGGCGCTCCTTTATCACCACCAGCTAGCTTCGTCGCTTCGACGTACAAGGCCGCGCCGCCCATGGACGTCCAGGCCAGGCCCATCACCACACCCACGGGCGCCGCATCGTCGTACAGCCGGTCCTTCGAGAAGCGGGGCTTGCCCACGAAGTCCTCCAAGGTGTCCACCGTGACGGCGTAGCCTTCGCCCTTCTCGGACTCGGGCCTTGTAGCTGCCGCTTTCGGGTCGGCGTCGCGGACCACTCGCAAAGCCACCTTCCTCCCTATTTTTTCCACGAGCTTCTGGAGCGTTCGGACGCCCGCTTCTCTCGCATGGCCTCGTATCAAAGCCACCAAAGCATCATCATCAAACGACACGCCGTCCGTCTCCGTCAGGCCGGCTTCTTCCAGTGCTTTGGGGACCAGGTGCTGCCGAGCGATGGCTACTTTATCCTCCAGGTCATAACCTGCTAATCGGACTACTTCCATGCGATCTAACAGTGGTCCTGGTATTAATGAGGCATCATTCGCGGTACAAACGAACAAACACCTCGATAAGTCGACAGGTACATCTAAATAGTGATCCAAGAAGTTCGCATTTTGCGAGGGATCTAATAACTCCAGCAACGCCGAGGCGGGGTCGCCCGAGTTGCCGCCGCGCCCCAGCTTGTCGACCTCGTCGATGAGCACCTGTGTATGATATACATCGAGTCGCGATCTCGCCCGAAACGCGCCCAAAATCAAAAACAAACCACCCACTTCCATTATTCCTGGAGACGACGCGCGTCGACGGCGTGAAGGCACCGCAACACTTCAAAACGCCGAGATCGCACGACTGGATTGAACCTCTTCGTGGCCTTGAGGCACTGGATGGGCTTGCCGGGCATGGCGCCTACATAAGTTCTTCGGTGGCCCTTGATCTCGGCCACATCCCCCAAACCACCCACGCTAAACCGGTAGAACTCCCTCCCTAAAGCTTGCGCGATGGAAGAGCCGATCGACGTCTTGCCCGTGCCCGGCGGTCCAACCAAACATAGAATCTTGCCCCGCACGCCGCCCACCAAGCTCCCGACCGCTACTAATTCTAAAATGCGCTCCTTGACGTCGTCCATACCTGCGCGGGACGACGGCGTCACGCGGCGACGCGTCGACGGCGTCGTGAAGATCAGACGCCGGGCTCGTGCCGTAGTGGACGTCATCTAAGGCTTCCTTGGCCGCGGCCACGTCGAACACTTCACCGGACACGGACCCCCAGGGCAGGCCCGTGAGCCAGTCCAGGTAATTGCGCGTGACGTTGAATTCTGCGGAATTCTTCTCCAGCGCTTCCAGTTTGCTCAACTCCTCCTCGATGGCCGCCCTGGCGACCGCGGGAATCACGCCGTCCTTCCACTTCTCCTCGGCCGACTCCTCCTCGGACGCGCTCTCGATGCCTTCGATGGACGCGATGCGGTTGCGGAACTTTTTTACCAGAGCATCTTTGTCGTCCGTTTCCACACCTAACTCCTTCTTTATCGTTTTTAATTGTTCATTCAGGAGGAAGGTCCTCTGCTGTGAGGACAATTTAGTTTCCACTTGTTGGGAGATCTCCTGCTGGAGTTTACTCAATTCCCGCTCCTGAGAAACCAAATCTAAAGCTAAGCGCAATCTCTTGACGACGTCGCGCTCCTCCAGCGCCACTTGCAGGTCGGGACCCTTCGCCGTCGCCAGCGACGCCGCGAAGTCCGCTAATTTGAAGGGGTCCGCGATGTCGACCCTTTGCGTAAAGTACTGCATATGTTCTCTGTAGAGAGGATTGAGCTGCACGAGTTCCCGGATCGCGGCGACGATTTCATTGGACAACGCTTTTACGAGATCACCTGGAGACGCGTCCTTCTTCCTCCTTCCGGTTTTGGTCGGCGGTATGCTTGAATCGTCTTCGTCCACCCACGCTTCCCGGGGCCAGTGCTCGACGCCTAGTCTCGGGGGCGGGCCCGCGTCTACTACTGTGCTCGCGTCGACTCGTCTATGAACTAGGAGTAACGCCTGACTTTGGCCGTCGGAGCCCTCGGCGACGTTGTGCACCTGCGCAAAGGCTCCAGTACCGTGTACTGTGTCGAGGCATTCGTCTAAATCAGAAGGCGTAAATAATTCCGCGGCTTCGTGTTCTTCCGCCGGTTCTTTTCGCAGGAATAGGGCCACGTACGGTCTACCCGCATCTCGCTCGGCTTGCAACGCCGCGGCGGCCGTCGGTCCGAGCGACAAGGAGTGGACCATGCCCGGGAACAGCGGTCGCCTCGCTAAAGCCAAAGCTAATACTCTATCGGGCGTCGGCGCGCCGTCGCCGACGCCGACGCTCGCCGGCGCGTCGCTGTCGTCATCATCAATGGTCACGGCGACGGGGCCGCCGTCGTCGTCGTCATTGTCGTTCTTCGAGCTGAGGCATCTCCAAGCGTTGCGGCGCAGCTGTGCGGGTCGCGGGCGCCACCGCGCTGCGGCGGTGAGGCGCCGCGCCGGGCGCTGGTGGCGTGCGGCCTGGCGGACCAAAGCGGTGGCGAGGCGCATCGCTACTGCTTGAGAGCGTGCGTACGAGTGGGTTATTACGCGTATTTGCGCTCAGCTCGCACCGCTATGAGCAGTGCGTCCTCGAATGCATCTGAGGTGAAGCAGACCCGCACGGTACGTTCCTAAGCGTCCCACCCCTGTTTCCACGCTGGAATCTTTCTTTCTATGCGCCTGAACGCGGTCTATGCTTCATTTGTTCTTGGCATTCAACGAGCTCTCGATTCCAGCACAGCGTGACTTTGGACGCCGCGTGTGATCGCATTTGTGGACTTTGGCAACTTCAGACGCGCGCACGGCTCGTAATATATAGCATAGATCGAAGTGCAAGCGTGAAACCGCTGCGCGAAGCTTCAAATAGCCGCTCAAAGCACCACCACTCCGCACCACGCCAGCCGCCGCGCCGCGCAAAGACCAAGACGCGGGCCGCAACACTCATAGTAGCGAGAGCCATGGCGTCGCGCGCCCTGGCGCCCAAACAGACGCCGAAGTGGTTCGTGGGAAAGGATCCGCTCGGCGAGGGGTTGGTCGAGGACCCGCCGACCCGCTCCAAGACGGGCGAGTTCATTTTTAACGACGCTCCCGATTTTAAACCGAACCTGTCTCCAGCTGAAGTGCTCCAGGCGGGCTCTTTTGGAGGTGGGTATTTCCGGGACATTACGTCCTCCGTCACGAAGACCACCTACAAGGACGCCTGGAAGGAGCTGCCCGACGACTGGTTGGAAGGATTGGACATCAAGACGCAAGTCGCGTCGCAGACGTACCGAACATCCGTAAATAGATATGGCGTGAACTGCGGAGTGAAAACGGACAAAAGTGATAGTTTCGGTCTGAAGGCCTGGGAAACTTCAGGATGGATGGCCGCCCAGGACCCGTACGGGTGGTTCCAGTGGTACTGCCGCTTCTTCCAGGGGCGACGGTCGGATGATGACGAGCGCCAGTTAAGTCGGTGGATGAAGTGCTGCGGTCCTAAAGGCAGGTGGAAGTCGAACCTCATCGGGAAGTGTTTGAGAGATGGCAAGTCGTATGACGACGCTTCTGTAAGTCCCGTGGTCCGGCAGACGCTGCAGCACTGGGGCTACCGGTTGACGCGGGCGCACTTCGACGCTGGAAGCGCTCGGGTCAAGGCGAAGGGCGCCGCTTATTTGCCCCGCTCTCAATTAGCGCACGTGCTGGACAAGAAGCCCGCGGCGGCGGCGCCCAAGAAGGCCGCGCCCAAGAAGAAGGCCGAGGTCGTCGAGTCCGAGTCCGAGTCCGAGGAGGACGACGACGAGTCCGAGTCCGAGCCCGAGTTAGGCTCCGAGGACGACGACGACGACGACGCGGACGAGGTCATGCCGCAGCCCAAGAAGCGCGGCGCGCCGCGGACACGCGGTGACGCCGACAAGAAGCCGGCGGCGCGGAAGAAGCGCCGCTAGTCGTCTCGCCTCCCCCCAAGTAAGGCTTGTTGTTCAATAGACTTCTTACGCACTGCTCGGCGGCGTCTCGCGGGCGCGGAGCGCTGCTCGCGACTCTCGAAGGGGGTTCTCAATCATCCTTGTGAGCGGATGCGATCCTCCGATCGATAAAGAGCGGGACCCGGCTTCGATTTATCACGAGGCTCATACAAAGCTCACGATCCCGGTCGGCAAGGCGCTCATCGACCAACTAACGTACCTCGAGACCGAGTTCGCGAAGATGGACCGCATGCGCGACGACGCCCTCCAACGCGGGATTCGCACGCTGAAAGTGACGTACGAGGATCTCGTGAAGGACAAGGGCGCAGGATTAGAGAGAGTCGCGAAGTTCGTGAGCGCGGGCACGGGCTGCGACGCGGCCGGCTTCACGTACACCGGGGAAGAAGCCTCCTGGCACGTCGTCCACCCGCACCCCATGTCGTCCTACGTCGCGGACTGGAAGGATGTTGTCTCAACACTACGCGGGACGCGCTTCGAGAAATTCCTGGCCATGGACGGCTCGTCTTCCCAGTGAGTAAAGAACAACATCAAAATTTAAAGGTCGTGGAGCAGTTCCGCGAGCGGGAACTGCTGAGAGCGGTCGACCGCGACGGCGCAGAGAGCCAGCGCGGAAAAGTAGAGCGGCAGCACGAGGTTGTCCACGCTCGTGACCGTGGCCTCGAGTATTGCGATTATCACCGAATCCAACACGAGCTGACCGCGTGATAAGAAAATAGGCTTGTAGAAGAGGAAGAAGGCAAACACGCCTCCCACGAAGGCGGCGCTTCCAACATAGGTCTTCTGGGAGCCGGGCCACCGTTTATCGCCGAAACGTCGTCCTACCACACAAGCGAGCGCGTCGCCGCACCCAAGCACGGCGACGCCCCCCAACTTGAGCACGAGGCAGTCCGCTCCATCATGCTTGAGGATGAGGTTGAGCCCGTGGGGCAGGGCGCAGCCCATTAATAAGTAGATGTGCGTCAACGCTATTGAAGAGTCGCGCTGGTCCAGAAACCGCCCGTAGAAATCGTCCAGCGACAGCAACCGCCGCGCTCTCAATTCTTCGACGGCGAGCATGAGAAAGGCGGCAGCACCAAAAGCCACGCCCAATAACGCGTCGTCGTGGGACGGCGCGAAGAGAATAATAACAAGGGCGTGGAAGACCTTGCGCCGCTCGATCCTCGGCAGTTTTACATTTGTGGCCGCGTAGACGCCTCCTCCAATAGCTAAGGCCCAATACACGACGTGGGCGAGGCGCCTCCATGTAAGAACGAAGCCCAGCATACTGATAATGGGTTCGCGGCGCGTCGCCACCAGCAAAATCAGCAAAACGGCGCCGTAGTAGCCCCCCAGGCGCTTGAGGAGCGCGTGGTTCACATCAACGTGGAAGACGCCCGCGAGGAAGGCGTCGGCGTCGTCGTCGACGGGCGTCCCGAGTAACGCGGCGCCGGCAATCAAAGGCGCGACGCGCGCCGCGAGCATTTGTGAAAGGCCGCAGGTCCCCCTCCACAGATCCATGGCCACATGCACACAAGCGAGGGCCCCGAGCTGGGCGACGAGCTGCAGCTCGCCCCGCCTATCGGTCGCGGCGGGCTCCGGGGGCATTGGCGCGCGCGCTCGAATTGGCGACGTCGGCACGGCACGCGTCGGAACGGCCACGCGCCGCGTCAGGCGTATTTGGGCTGCGTCCTGGAGAACCATGGCCAGGGCGCACCAGACGAACGACCGCGGGGCTTCCAGGAGCGCGAGCAGCGCGGCGAGGACGGCGGCCAGCGCCTTCCACGATTGTTCAGGAGCTGTCGCGTAGGCGGCCGTCGCGATCGTGGCCGCACGCAGTGCATTTAGGTTTGAGGTGCTCAGGGCCGCTGCAAGGGCCGTGGCCGCGCACGGCAGCGCGAGTGTCGTGGAGGCGCTGCCTTCGCGGCACGCGGCGAGCAGCAGCACTAATTCCAAAGCGTGCCGCGGCGTCGCGACGTAGGCGACGCGGGCGACGCAGAGCAGCACGGGCACGAGCTCGAGGTCGCGCGGTGTGACTCGTTTCTGTTTCTGCGGCGAGCGCTTGGCGGCCGGCCGCGGCGGCGAGTTCGGCGGCGTCTTGCGCAGGTTGCGCCGCGCGACGTCGATGTCGCAGGCCGAGATGCCTGCTGGCGTGTAGGTGGACATTGTTGGTGGTGGTTTTGGCGTGTAACTGATGGCAGCACTCTGGCAGCCTTTTTTTTAACCAGGTGTCCGGTGGGAGTTCTAAGGACTCGAGCGCTCGTGTTCTCTGGCAACTACTGTTGCTTTTGCGCTTGCTACTGCAGCCTTAAAGAGCCTCTACAGCCCAACAAAGCTTTGGTAGCCGCAAAACGGCGTAGCTAGCGTGCTGTAAGACACTAGCAAGCAGGCAAAGCTGCAAAAGCAGCGGCCAAAAGAGCTACACGTTGCGATAAAGCTGCAAAAAGTCATCGATTTGACTACTGGCGCTCGACGGCTGCGCCAAGAAGTGCTGAAATTACGCGCAGAGGGCCTCTACAGACGGAGAGCAAACTCCCCTCTCCAAAATGAGCAGCGAAGAGCCAAAACACGTCACGAAGTCGCTCACGGACCAGAGCGCGTGCGGCTGGGAGACGCCGCGCAGGGGCCAGCGCGTCCTCGCGTCCTTCACCTGCTGGCCGCGAGCCACGGGCCTGCTGCGAGACGAGCCACAGATAGACGCCGCACGAGACGCATCCCCACCGCTCTGTAAGGTCGAGCAGGAAGTCATCACCGTAGACGCGCCCCCGCCGCCGAAACCGCCCTTCCACAGTGATGAAGACGGCCTCGACGAGTGGTTGTTAATTCCGCGACCCTCCGTCTTCCGGAAACCGGACTACATCAAGGCCGTCGACGCCGCGCTCCTCAAATGCAAGGACGGCGAACGTATCGTATATGAAACTCTAGATGGGTTCGTCGTCGATGTGGAAGTGCACGAAATTCTCGCGGAGAAGGAACTTATTGCGTCGCCGGCGGGTTTCACGAGGACGCAGCGCCTGCGGACTTCATTAAGAACACAAGTCGTGCGGCCGCCTTCCTCCGGCTGTATTGTGAGAGGTACCTTGAAAGTGTTACGAGGGTCCCTGCCAGATCGATCTTGGTTCGGTCTTGATGGAAATGATTTCTGTGCTAAAATAGGGGACGGTTTGGTATCGGAAGGCTTCGTGGCTTGTTTGATAGATACAAGAGTTAACTCTACGTCAAAATGTACGATCTCCGGCGAATGCCTGCTGCCCGATCTTTGTAGCGAAGAAGAGCGGCATGCCATCGTACCCGTTGAATACTGGGCCTCCGACCAATCAGAGACCATAGACCTACCGGAAGTGGTCCTGGAGGTCTCCGTCACCTCCATAGACGACAGTCAGAAAAAAAGTAGAGACCCCATGACCATGACGCTCCAACAGAAAGAAGAACGATCCATAGTGCTCAAGGAGCGAGGCACGACACTCTACAAGGCGAGACGCTTCCGACGCGCAGAACGCGTCTGGCACGAGAGCGTCAAATTGTTCGGCTTTTGGAAACCCGAAGACAGCGTCATGGACCCCCGCGATGAACATTTGAGGGAGAACAACCGGTTGCGAGCTTTATCGAACCCGTTGCTGTTGAACGAAGCTTTATTACTGAGAAGACGGGGCGCCTTCAAGGAGTGTGAACAGAACTGTAATGAAGTGATAGAGAACGATTCCAGGAACGCCAAGGCCTGGTTCCGGCGGGGCCAGGTCCGTGTGGATCTGCAGAAGTGGGAGGACGCGCGTCACGACTTTACGAAAGCGGTCGAGTGCGGTGCTGTTTCTGGTGAAGTCGACAAGGAACTACAACGGTTGAGGCGTTTGGAACGTCAGCAGGACCTGAAGGACGGGAAAGCGTTGAAGCACACCTTCGATCCTGATAGACCGTCGATCTACGACACAGCGACGTCCAAGGGCGTCGAGAAGGCTCTTAGAGATATTAAAGAAGATGCACAGAGACGGAAAGAGCGCGGCCCGGCCCTCCGCGAGCCCGTCTCCAAAAAGTCTTCGCAGGGCCACTACGACTGGACGACGTCGTATACCAAACAGCGGCCGGCCTATACTTCTACTGGCGATGAGCGGCACGAGCCTGTGGTGGTTGGGGACCTCGCGGCGGAGATCGAGGACATCTCCGACGAGGAGGAGGAGGCGCGGCGGCGCGCGAAGCAGGACTACTACAACGCGCAGATCGCGCTCGGGAACATGCGCGTGCAGCTACCGAAGCCCGGGGAGGAGGCTTAAGTGTGATTTTTGTATCAATTTATATCCTTCAAATGCGCCGGGCGGAGGGGGGTGAGTTGTAGTAGCCTGAGGGTCCACTGGCACGGCGTGCTTCTGTTGCGGTTAGTAGTGGCCCCTGCTAGGTGTTGAGTTACGCGCGAGCGCCGCAGGCGCTGCAGAACGGGCCCTGAACCGGGGCGCCGCAGGCGCTGCAGAAGTTGCGACCGGTCGGCGGCGGCGGCGGCATCAGCGGCGGCGCCGACGGGACCGGTACGGCATCTTTGAGCACGCCCGACTCGACGGCCCCGGTTATTGTGCCTAGGACCTCCACTTCGGCCATCGGTGCCGAATCCGCGCTGTCCTTGGCGCGGCGCATGTACACGTACGCCCCGACGGCAATCGCTGCGATCACAGCGACGCCGGCGACCGCGCCCCCAATGATCCCGGCCGACGCGGCGTCGGCGCCGCCGTTGCCGCCGCCGTCGCTTGGGGTAGCTTGGGAAACTGGAGCCGGAGTCGGCGGCGCCGACTCGGCGACGGTGGTCGTGATGCCTTCCGTCGTGGCACCCGCGAAGACCGAAGCGGTGTCGACGGCGGCGATGGCCGTGTCGACTAAACTCGGGTCGGCGGCCGCGGCGTCCAACGCGGCCAAGATAGACGCAGCACTGTCCGCCGTCTCAATGACGTAGTCGACCACGACACCGGTCTGGAGGCGTCGGCGGCGCGCCGACGCCACGCCGATAATCGTCACAGTATCTCGCTCCACTCCGGCGACGTCGGCGATGGCGAACCGCAGCACGCCCTTTGAGGCCTCCGTCGCCTCCGCCGTGATCCCAGAGAGCGTGAGGACGCCGGTGACGAACGGCGCGGACACGCAGGTAGAGGTGCCGGAGGCGCCGCAGCACTTCTCCGCGACGGCGTTGACGGTTTCGACAACTTCTACGTTCTTGCCGCCGCAGTCGAAGACGCTGGAAAAGTCGTCGTTCAACAGGGCCTGTCCGTCCTGGGTGTAGTAGTCCATGATCTGATCGCAGGTTGTCCCGTCGTCCGGCAGGTACACGGTGGACGGCGTCCAGCTCGAAGGGTCCGCGCAGACGTGGCTATAGTCGGCCCAGCACGCGCTGGCGCCGGTGCCGCAGCACTCGGCCGCGACTACGTTGACTACAAACTTGACTTGGTACGCTTCGGCCGGGCACGAGAAGGCGGACGAAAAGTCCTTGCCCGCCAGATGTTCGTCGCTGCTCGTGAAGTGGGCCATGGCCTCATCGCATGAGACCGCTTGGTCGAGCTCGTAATCATACTCGGTGTCACCATTGTAGTTTACTGGCGCCGCGCAGACGTGGCGGTAGGGGGAGTCCGGCGTGGGGCCGCACTCCACCGGCAGCGCGGCGACAGCCGAGTCGCGCGTGACGGTGTAGCCGTCGTCGTCGCCGACTTCATCCATGCACTCGCAGTCGTTCTGGCAGTAGCAGCTTCCGCCGTCCCACCTGGCGCTCATCGAGACCGGGTCCGGCTGCGATCAAACAGCAGCAGGGCCACAGCCCAAAAAGGCAGCAAATGAACCTCGCTATTGAGGTATCCGGACCGTGCCACTTCTCGGTGGTGGGGCCTATCGCCGCGGGATTGATGTGTGCTGGCTTGGGAACGACGCCGGGCTGCAATTGCACTTGTGCCTGACTAACAATAGCTTGAGGGGCAGCGGGAGCGACAGAATCGCTGCCAGCGAGGATTTTCGCCTTCTCAGCGTCGAACTCTGCTTGCGACAGCACGCCGGAGTCGAGCAGCTCCTTGAACTCCCTCAGCTTTGCGGCTTTGTCCGACATCTGCGCTATAGAGATTAAAAAAGTGAGGTCACAAAGCAGCCGGTGGTGCTGGAGGACGATGGGGGCAGCCTTCTAGAATCTAGCTCTAGAATCCTTGGATTTATTTTTGGATTTTAGGAGGCTAGTGTCTTACAGGACGCTAGGTCGACAATTTTTTGGGCTCGAAGTTCGATTTCCTTTGGGGCACCCCGGGAGCTGCCATAAGGCCGTCGAAGAAGCGTTCAACTGCTGCGCGTCGCACGCTAACAACTGCGCCCGCCTCGCTCCTCGTGTGGACACCAGAAGGCAAAACTCCCGACCCACCACCCGTGCCGCGCGCGAGCCGCCGCCCTCATCGGAGGAACAAACGACCGACCGTGCATGCCCTCGGAACAACCAGCAACCATGCCCCCCCAGACCTCCGCCGCTAAAACATTATGGGCGGTAGGCGGCTACATGATGTGCTCCGCGACTCTGTTGATAGGCAACAAGTACGCCGTGCACAAATTGCCCGCGCCGTCGTTCATCCTGTGGGCCCAGTTGTTTGGGACGGCGGTTGCTGTTAAAACCGCTCATATGGGCGGGCTCATTTCCCATCTCGATGCATTGGAGTATGATAAACTCCGGGCCTTCTTCCCCGTGGCTCTGATCTTCTGCGCGACGATCTTCACGAACATCAAGTCGCTGGAGTACGCCAACGTCGAGACGTTCATGATCTTCCGCTTCTCGACACCTTTGTGCATCTCGATAGCGGACTATATTTTTCTGGGAAGACACTTACCGTCCGCACGGTCGTGGTTGTGCCTCGTCATGTTGTTGCTGGGGGCCATGGGCTACGCTTTAACGGACGCGGCGTATGTGGTGAGGGGCTACATGTTCTGCGGATTATGGTACTTTATATTTTGTATGGACCAGATCTACCTGAAGCACGTGACGAGTACGGTGAAGATGGAGTCGAACTGGGGTAGGGTGCTGTACTCGAATTTATTGGCTTCTTTGCCATTATTCTTCATGGCGCTCGGTGAACAAGAAGCCATCCAGAACGCGTCGACGGAGGCCCTCATGGTCGTTATGGTCACCGTCGTGCTCGGCACGGCCATGTCCTACTACGCCTGGCTGGCTCGGTCTCTGGTCTCTGCCACATTATTTACGATCCTCGGCAACGTGTGCAAGGTCGTCTCGATCGGCATCAACGTGTCGCTGTGGGACAAGCACGCGTCGCCCTTCGGCATCGCCTGCCTCATGTTCTGCCTCTGTGCGGCCTACTTCTACAAGCAGGCCCCCCTAAGAGACGCGCCGGCGGACCTGCCGAAGTAGGGTCCTTGGCGGCGCGTAAGTTTCTCTCGGTTTCTCTAGCTTAGCTCTCGAGATTGCTGTGGCCGCGTCGATGGCGTCATGCGTCCCGCGGCTAGCGGCGTGTAAGACACTAGGCATCCCTAGCCAAGCACTGCGGCGCCTCCGTGCCGTGTAGTTAGCGCTCTGGTGCGAGCGGTACGCGCTGCTGCGCTTGCACCTAGCGATGAGCCAGGTTCAGGCAGGCAGCGCGCTGGACATGGCGGGAACAGCTGCACGCAAAACTCACCCGGGCTTTTTGGCCGTCTATACAGGCGGCGACGGACCCTATACATGGGATTCCCTCGACCAAGCGCTCACGGAGGGCCGTCGCGATGTCTGCGGCAGCATTGACGCACGCGATATTGATGGTAGGACGGCCCTCCACCTCGCGGCGAAGTTTGGGCGAACGAGCACCGTCCGTGCTCTGGTGGCGGCAGGCGCCTCGCTTGACATTCGTGATGACGAAGGCTGGACGCCCCTGCAGAAGGCCTGTTCTTGTTGGCCAGTTTTTCCAATCCCAGAATTGGTAGCTGTTCTCGTGGCAGCGGGCGCGGATATCCACGTATCAACCCCGGTGCCAACTGACAAATCCCCTCTGTCACTTGCAGCGAGAGCAGGATGTTTGCGCACTATCCATCTCTTGCTCAACGCGGGCGCGTCAGCCCGCACCCCAAGCGGTGTGTGGGGTCCCTTGCACGGGGCTGTCTGGGGCCAGACCGCCGAGACCAGTTGTGATTGTGTCGTCGACCTATTGAGAGCTGGCGCTGACATTAATGCGGTGGATCACTTCAGGAGATCTCCGCTGAATCTCGCCATACATATCGAAAACGATGAACGCCTGGATGATCGCCCTTGTCGGTTGGTGACAACACTTCTTCGCATGGGCGCGCGGCTGCAGGCACCTAATGAACTGCCACATGTGAACGATTGGCCTGGGAGTAGGTGCACGAGGGCCATTGCGTATGTCAACGCCGTGCGCCAAGCCGGTGGCATCGTGCGATACGAAAAAATGCGCCGAGCTCCTTTCATCACCGCGCTCACGCGCTGCTTCCCCCTTCCCAGCGACACGATTCCCCTCGTCGTCGAGTTCTGGGTCCGGCGCGCGCTCGAATATTAAAGACACATGTGCTGTTAGACAAAAGCTATCAATCATCCACCGGCGCCGCCTCCCACAGCGCCTCGGCGACCGCGGCCCACCGCTGCGCGTCCCGCCGCGCGGCGTCGGCGCGCGCGCGCAGGGCCGCCGCGTCGACGGAAACCGTCTCGGACACGCGCGCGCGCGGCCGCAGCAGCGCGCAGGGAATATGGTCAGGCGCCTCGTCGGCGTCCCGCTTCAAGATCGACGCGGCGGGCGGCGCGTTTACTGAAGGCAAAGGCGCGAGGCTCCGCAGCGGCGGCGCGCCCGGCGCGACCTCGACCCGCCGGACCTCGCGGCGCGCGGCGACGTCCCAGACGCGCAGCGTGCCGTCCTGCGACGCGCTCACGAACTGCGTTTCACTGGAAGCGACGACGCCGACGACTTTTTGGGTGTGGCCGTCGTAGGTCGCTATGTTGAGAGAGGGCTCCTCGCGTTTTGTTAATGAATGCGCCCAGGCGTCCAGATCGACCCGGAGAATGGGCCCCTCATTGGTACCCACCAACGCGAACGAGTCGAGCGCGTCGAGGGCCAAGCACGACGGCGAACCGGATAGTTTTGTTTGAAACACCTTGCGCCCGCCATATAATTCGCGGCCGCAGAGAGTCCTATCGCTGGAGACGGACCAGCACCGCCCGCCTTGGACCACGATGCCAACGACTGGTAACGTATGATCAGACCAGTCGTCGTACAACGGCGCAAAGGCGTCGCGCGGGCCGCGGCATCTTTCGGAATCGCACGCTATTGAGAGGCACCAGGGCCGGACCAACCCGTCGCCGCCTCCAGAAATAACGTGCTCTCCTCTTTCATCTACTGCCAGTGCAGTAACCCCGCGGAAGTGGCCCTCCCACCTCCTCGCGAGTCTTCCGCTCCAGAGCTCCCAGAGATATAGTCGGCCCGACGTCGCACCGCCCCCACAAAGCCAGAGCCCGTCCGGCGTCACTGCTATTGACGATAGCTTCTCAGGGACACGAGAGTTAAGTTGTGGAGCGTTCTTGCCCAGGGGCCCGCCCGCTATACTTGCATCCTTCGCCATCGATGCTATCACGACACCGCCGTTCGCCGTGACGCATGCAGGTTGTGCCGGGATTGTGAGTGATGCGCGCGGCTGGTAGCCGTCGAGGTCGACACTTATCAATGCCTCGTCCGTCGCGCAGACGACGTGCGCTCGTTTTGGTTGGAGGCGGCGCCAGGGGTCGTCGTCGTCCTGCGGCGTCTCGGCCATTGCTGCAGCCTGCAGCACTGCTCTGTTGCGAGCTCCAACGCTGAAACGGATGCAATTTCAATTGGCGTTCACTCCTGCGGCGATATGCACGTGTCACAACGTTGCTTTGCGCACGACTACCGATGCGCTCGCCGTCTTTTTGGGAATTGCCAAAGTTTGCAGCTGGGTGAACCCGTGCGTTAGCCGCGGGCGTTCTCGTCCTTTCGTACGGCTCATTACACGAGTAAAGAGCGGCAGAAGGCGGTGGAAGGTCCACAACGCCAGCGAGCGGGGTAGCACTTGCGGCAGGCGGCGAGACAGCACACGCACCGCTGGCACCGCGTTACGTAACGCGAGCAGCTCATCGGTGCGAGCAGCACTCATTTCAAAGCAACAAGGGCGCTGCACGACCAGCGATAGGCTCTCGATTGCTTTGCACGTAGAGCTCTCACAGAGGTTGCTGCAGAGAGCGGATTGCAAAGCACCATGGTCCTGAGGAGAGCGTTCCTCTGCGTGGCGGGCGTGCACGCCCTGCTCGCGCCGCGCGCACCCAAGACAAGCGTAGCTACAAGAGCCACGATAGCCCCCGCCGAGCGCACGGCCGTCGGCGGCGCCGCTTTGAAGCAAGCCTTCGACAGCGCCAAAGACGATGGACGTGCAAGCTTAGTAGGCTACTTAACCGGAGGCTACCCGGCGAAGGAGGAGACCGTCGACTTACTACTAGCACTGGAGAAGGGCGGGGCCGACGTCATCGAATTAGGCGTCCCGTTCACGGACCCCATGGCCGACGGCGCGACGATCCAGGTCTGCAACGAAGTGGCCCTGCAGCAGGGCGTGGGTCTGACGCAGTGTTTGGACTACGTGAAGAAGGCTCGCGAGTCGGGACTGGAGACGCCTGTCATTCTGATGGGGTACTACAACCCCTTCCGGGCTTATGGGTTGGAGAAGCTCGCGAAGGACGCGGCTGCTTGCGGTGTCGACGGCTTTATCATCGTCGACCTGCCGCCGGAGGAGGCTGCGCTCGAAGGCGTGCTCGAGGCTTGCCAAAAAGCGCCCGGCGGCTCTCTGGGCTACGTGCCCCTCATCGCACCGACCACCACGGATGAGAGGATGTCCTACCTCGCGGACGCTGCTCGTAGCACTGGAGGTGGTATGTTATACTGCGTCTCCGTGACGGGAGTTACCGGTACACAGTCAGCTACAGTTGCTGATTTAACTCCTTTCATGGAGCGCGTCCGGGCGGCGGCTGGTGATGTTCCTGCCGCTGTTGGTTTTGGCATCAGCACGCCGGACAACGTCCAGTCCTTTGCGCCGCTCGCGGACGGCGTCGTCGTCGGCTCCGCTATAATAAGACAAATGGACGCCACGGCGGACCTCAAACCGAAGGACCGCGCCGACAAGCTAGCCGAGTTCGTGGGAACGCTATCAGCCGCCACGCGTGCGACGAGGCCCGGCGCGCCCTCGGGACAAGCGGCCACCGCGAGTGGCTTCAAGCAGACCTCCTTACCGGACCACTTCGGCGCCTTCGGCGGCCGCTACATTCCCGAGACGCTCGCCGCCGCCCACGCCGAGCTCGAAGTGGAATATGAAAAGGCCATGGCCGACCCCGCGTTCATCGAGGAGCTCGCGTTCTACCGCAAGCAGTTCATCGGCGGGCCCACGCCCCTCTACAAGGCCGAGCGGTTGAGTGAAGCGGTGGGTGGCGCGACGATCTGGTTGAAAAGAGAGGAATTAGCTCATACGGGGGCCCACAAGATCAACAACGCCGTCGGGCAGGCTCTACTCGCGAAACGGTTAGGCAAGACTCGCATCATCGCGGAGACGGGCGCGGGGCAGCACGGCGTCGCGACGGCGACGGTCTGCGCTCTTCTTGGCTTGGAATGTGTGATCTATATGGGTGCCGTTGACTGCGCCCGCCAGTCGCTCAATGTCTTCCGGATGAATGTATTAGGAGGGAAGTGCGTGCCTGTGAGGGCAGGTGAAGCGACGCTCAAAGATGCGATTAACGAGGCCATGCGGGACTGGGTGACGAACGTCCGGGACACGCATTACTTAATTGGTTCGGCCATTGGCCCCCACCCCTTCCCTACGATCGTGCGCGACTTCCAGGCCATCATCGGCAAGGAAGCTCGCGAACAGTACATGGACATGAACGACGGCGCTTTACCTGATGCTGTGGTAGCATGTGTCGGCGGCGGGTCGAATGCTATCGGCATGTTCCACCCCTTCACTCAGGATAAAGACGTTGCTATCTACGGCGCCGAGGCGGATGGCGATAGCACGCAGGGCAGTGCTACTTTAGCAAGGGGTTCGCCGGGCGTCTTGCACGGCACTCGAACGTATCTCCTGCAGGACGAGGAGACGGGCCAGGTCCAGGCCACGCATAGTATCTCTGCGGGCTTGGACTACCCGGGCGTCGGTCCCGAGCACGCCTTCCTCAAGGACTCGGGACGGGCTACCTACGAGCCGATCAATAACGACGAAGCTTTAGCTGCCTTCCAGAAGTGCGCGTCGACGGAGGGCATCATTCCGGCGCTCGAGCCGTCGCACGCCGTGGCCCTGGCCATGAAAGTCGCGAAAAAACTGGGCAAGGGCAAGAACGTCGTCGTCAACCTCTGCGGCCGCGGCGACAAGGACATGATCACGGTGGCCAAGGCGCTGAACGTCGACCTGAACGACTACACGCCCACCGACGGCAAGTGGGAGTCGTTCACGGACCGCATCACCTACGACGGCAAGGACGCCTAGGGTTGTCGTCCCCCTCGTTTCTAAGTAGTGTCGCACCTAGCTTACGCCGTCGCGCCGGCCGCGGCGATTCTGTTTTGCTGGAGGGGTGGGAGCGGCCGTCGGTGTATGCGTCGCTCTTCTATATCCGCGCCGCCGCCACTTTGGTTTACCGCGGTACGGTCCGATTCGAAAGATCACGTCCAGCACACCGGCGACGAGGAGCGCCAGGCCGCAGCCGTAGATCAGGCAGAAGTAGCGGCGGCGCTGTGCGAAGCTTCGCCGGCGCTTCGACGAGGGGGGGTCTACGGTCGAGGCGTGCGCCGAGGACACGAAGGGCCAGACGTGCTACATCTGCACGCAGGCCCTCCACTGGAAGACGAAGGAGGGCCTCGTTCGCGGGTGCTCGTGCCGCGGGACGGCGGGCTTCGCGCATGTTTCGTGTCTCGCGGAGCAGGCGAAGATTCTTGTCGCGGAGGCCGAGGAGAACAATTTGGGCGACAAGGTGGCGTTTGAGAGGTTCAAGCGGTGGTACTCGTGTAGTCTGTGCGAACAAGAGTACCACGGCGTCGTGCTGCACGCGCTCAGCTGGGCATGCTGGAAGACGTATGTGGGGCGGCCGGAGGGGGATTGGTTTCTGCAAGCCGCAATGACACAGCTTGGGAACGGTTTATACGTAGCAGGACAATACGAGGACTCGTTGTCCGTGATGGAGGCTGTGTTGTCTCTGAAGCTGCGCGTTAGCGTATCAGAAGGAATCATCCTCGCCTTGCAGAACAACCTTGCAAACACGTATCAAGCGCTTGGACGGGATGAAGAGGCCTTGCGTATGCGGCGAGAAGTATACTCTGGACGTTTAAAGTTACTGGGCGAGGACCATCCGCGAACCCTCCTAGCAGCCAACAACTACGCGTCTTTGCTAAAACGACTAAAGCACTTCGGAGAGGCCAAATCATTGCTGCGCAAAACGGCGCGCGTGGCGCTACGAGTTCTAGGCGAGGGTCATGACACCACGCTCAAGTCGAGGTGGATTTACGCGCGGGCGCTCTGCGAGGACCCAGCCGCCACGCTCGACGAAATTCTCGAGGCCGCGACGACGCTCGAGGAGACGGAACCGACCGCGCGGCGCGTGCTCGGTGGGGCGCACCCGATCACAGTGGCGATTGCAGATAACCTGCGAAGGGCGCGAGCCACCCTCGGCGCCCGCGAGACGCAGTCGAGCGCCCGGAAGGATAA
>JACLAA010005446.1_pt1 | contig 20487 bp, 16 predicted proteins | sample 8027891 | NCBI WGS metagenome assembly JACLAA01 (sample SAMN15724900, study PRJNA655200) | protist metagenome | isolation source: fluorescence activated cell sorting (FACS) single amplified genomes of... | place: Spain: Blaines Bay Microbial Observatory, Mediterranean Sea | collected 2016-01-19 | reverse complement strand
ATACTCGGTTGTCAGTTCATCTTCTTCAGGTCGCGAGAGCGCAAAGAATAAAAACAAGACAAAGAACCCGAAGAAGAACAGAGAAGAGCTGAATGATGGAGAAGGACACCACGAACCTTTGTTAGCGGAAGTCAAAGCGGCAACAAAATCAGCGATCGAGAGCAAAGAGGATGACAATACTACTTCGGCTGCACGAAACGCGAAAACGAAAAAGGAAGAGGAGGAAGAGAGATTGGCGGAGGATTTATTGATTCAAAAGTTGCGCGAAGACGCCGCAAAGTTAGTCGAAGAAGAATTTACCAGAGCCTTCGTTCCGGATGCCTCGACGTCTCCCACATCATCATCAACAGCAGCAGCAGTAGCAGCAGCGTCATCACCATCGTCTTCCTCGTCGTCTTCTGAGGAGGCGTCTCGGCCACCACTGTACGAAGAAAAGGAAGTGGCGAAAGAGTTGGCGGAAGTTTTCGAAGCGGCGAGCGAGTTGCTGATTAAGGTGAGTGCTCGTGCGCTCTAGTTTTCTTTCTCTTCTTTTTTCTTCTTCGTTTGTTTCTCTTTTTCCTTTGACTCTGTTGTTCAAACGGACAAAGCAAACGCCACATACTCAGCCGGCGTGACAACTTAAACTCCAAAGATCAGTTCCGTTTATTCGGTTCCCTTTGGTTTGTGAGTCGCGAACGGTCCTTTCACACGGCAATATTAAATTCCAACGTTGACCTGGTCGATCGAGGGGCCTTTAGAATTCGTTCTACTTCTGCTTACCCTGGACCTGTCGGAAGACGTATATTCATCGTTGTCGTCGTCGTCGTCGTTTATTGTTGTTTCCTGCTTCTTTTTATCGACCAGTGACTGACTTTGCCCACTTTCTTTCAAACAGAACATGGATCCCGCCGACGCCTCTTCATCCAGTCAAAAACAAGAACAATTAGAAAATAACGTGGAGGCGTCCAAACTTGACCGCGCGCTCGATGAACTCGCACTTAAACAGGCAAACGTGCAAGCGTTGGAAACGAAAATGCGCGAGATGGAAAAGCAACACGTGGAGGATTTAGAAAAAAATGAGCGAGAGCACGCGTTGAAAGCCGAAGAAACCGTGCTCGCCGAACGCGCTAAACGCGTCAAACAACTCGACGAAGAGCGCGTTAGATTTGGAGCGTTAAAAACTGTTCTTTCCAGTCGTAGGAAGGCGCTCGAAGAAGCTAAGATTGCGCACGAAATCGTCGCTGGCGTTTCGAAACTTTCTGAGAAGATTGAAAAAGGAGAATCGTTTGCGCGCGAGATGCGCGTGTTGAAGAAAGTTGCCGAAAACGACGACGTGTTGCGAGCACTTTTGTCTGTAACGGAGAAGACTTTGGATAGACTAGCGTCAAAAGACGTCCCAACAGTCGCGCAGCTCCGAGACGCTTTGGAGAAACAAGTGAAAAGAGATGCCCGGCGCGTGTACTTGATTCCCAAAGAAGGCGGAGGTATGCTTGCTCACGCGGTAGCCTCGCTCGCCTCGCTCATCAAAGTTGAAGAAGTAGTAGGAAAAGATAATAACACCTCTCTCGAAGCTGCCATATCAAAAGTAGAAATGTTATTGCGAGACGATCGTGACTCCGTCGGAGATGCTGCTCGAATTCTTCTCAAAGCGAGCGAACATTCAAAGGCAAAAGACGTCGTCCAATCCTGGGCGACGAGCGCCATGGAACGTGAGGAGATTGATTTTATTCTTAGATCTTTAATAGCGCACGCGAACGCAAAGTCGAGTGGTGTTTGAATATAAATACATGGATATATGTATAGCATCGTCACGAGGTATTTGTGTTTATCAAAACAGAAGTAAATGTATGTTCCATCTCGTTTCGTGTTTGTGCGTATTCACTTGCCGAGACCGCCTTGTAACAGCTCGTTCGATTGAATTTCTCCTTGCCCTAATTGCTGAGACATTTCTAACCTGCACCTTCTCCGCTTATATTCGTAACGTCGGCAGCTTGCTTTGCCTCTTCCGTACCTCCTCCGCACCAATTGGGATGGACTTCAACGTTTGCTTGTCTCAGAAAAGGTAACGCAAACTCACAGAAAAAATTGAACGTAATAACGTTCTCAACGCCGACGGTACGAATGGTTCCGATCGGGTCGCGAGTCACAGTTGATGACATCTCCAGCGCATTCGTAGAAAAAGACGACGTTGAAAAGAGAAAGAGGAGGAGGAAGAGTGGTGTCGTGTACAATAGCTTCATGATTATCGGCAAGTGTTTCCAATATAAAAATATTTTTTACACGCTCGTCAAATCCACAATTTTGAAATCGATGCTCCTCGGAGAGACAAACATTCCCATTTTCGTATAAATATTAAAGTTCTACGATCTGTTCTTTCTCGAACATGTCGTTCTTGGGATCCACTTGGAGTCGATGGTATCCTTTCGGATCTTGAGCGTCTACACTCTTATCATTCATAATGTCTCGGATTGCGCGCTGTACTTTCTTACTTTTCGACATGGCGGCGATGTTTCGTAAAATTTCTTCGTACGTCACTGCGGAACCCGCGTCGACGGTTTCTCCCGGGTCGGAATTCAACGGTATCGGTCTCGCTATTTTCCTCTTCTTCCCTGGTTTTTGTGGGTTTTCACCTTTCGCAATCTCCTCTCTGCACTCGCCTTTTTTCATCCCCGGCAAGTACATCAACATCGGTCCTTCATACCCTCCAGTCGCGCGCATCAAGGTCGTCGAATTCTTAATCCCGCCTTCGTCTACGAATCGATCCACATCGAAGACGACCATCCTCAGCAGCATTTCTTTCAAGTTTTGATCTTCTTCATACGCTCGAATAGCATCGCTCACTTTCCGCAGTATCTTCATTTGCGCAAACTGGAACTCCCCCACAGTGTTCGGTCTCGAGATCAACAACAACAAATCGATCGGACTGGTGTTAAAAATGCTCCCTTTCGTCTCGAAATCTTTCGGAACGATTTCAAAAAAGCCGTGCCTCTCTTCCACCTCCCTCGCGTCTTCGTACGACAACGGTTCCGTCATCAACGCGTTCTCTAAGTCGACTAAATCTGCATCATCGAGGTCTAAATGATTCAACGCGTTTGCCTCCAGTTTCTTGCGCTCCTCTTCGTCTTCTTTCCCGTTGTTCGTCCGCGGGTCGCCGCACGTCTTTTCGCACGTGTGTTTTCGCATGTTCTTGAACAACTCCGTTCGCTCAAATTTTTCCTTCTTTAAGTCCGCTTCGGAGACGTATCCACTCTCCGGTTCCTCGTCGAAACCTTCCACTTGGTTTTCAAAATCGCCGATAAACTTCTTCGCCTCCATCGTTTTGCGCAAGTACGTCTCCACGATATCGTCCGTGTGGTCTTGCACGTACGCGTCGCACGCTTTCCTCGTTCGCTTTTGCGTGTCCGACAACGCCAACAATTTACACGCGTGCTCGACTTCGTCTTCCACGAGTATCTCGTACGTGCCGTACGTGGACGCTTTCGTGGCGAAATCTGAGAGCAATCTCTCTCTTTCCAACTTCATCTGACTCTTAATCTTCGGCAGTAATCTCGCGTGCAGTTGCGAGACGACGCGATGACACGCCGCGCATTCCGCCGATCGAAGGCGCAAATTCAGATTTGCCAACGACGGGGCGACCACTCCTTCTTTAGAAGAAGAATAGAATTTGAACGCGGAAACCCCCGAAATGCTACTAATGCTACTGATGATAATCATCATCATCATCATCATCATCATCATCACCGTCATCATCATCGCAATAAATAAATATCTGTTGGGAAGTGAGTGACTTGTGGGACGAATTTTGTCAAAAAGCACAGCACAAAAGCACCCAAAAGGCTGGAAATAAAAAGCGAGAGATTAAACAAAACCAACGCGATGATCAGAGAGTATATTTGAATGCAAAATAACAAAAGGAGAAAGAACTACGTCGTCTCGTCATCAAACAGACGCGTTATTAGTAGTATTCGTGCAGCACAAAAACATACACACGTTGTTATTATTATCGCGGCTCGCCGAGCGCGCCGACTTTTTGCTTTTTTTTATTCTCGTCCACCAAACACGCCGCGAAACCAATCGCTAACTCTTTTTCGACGAGATCTTTCCCGATGAACACGAGCTTTGAGCGCCTTATTTCGCCTTCCGCCCACGGCCTATCTGGCATGCCTTCGAACAAGGCGTGGACGCCTTGGAAAACGTAGCGTTCGTCGCAGCCTTCGATGCTTAAAACGCCCTTCATTCGAAAGAGCGTTTCCCATCGATCGTTTAATAAAACGCCGAGCCAGTCGTTGATTTTATCCAAATCGACGTCACCGTCCAAGACGAGAGAGACAGAGCCGACGGCATCGTCGTGGTGGGTGTGGGAGTGACCGTGGGAGTGGGAGTGCGAAGGGTCGTTGCAAATGACTTCGCCGGATTCGACGAGCGCGTCGTGCGAGTGACCGTGCGAGTGCGAGTGCGAAGGATCGTTGCACTCAATCTCTCCGGATTCCACCATGGCGTCGTGGGAGTGACCGTGTTCGTGTTCGTGTTCGTGTTCGTCGTGCGAATGTCCGTGACCATCTTTTTGTTGTTGTTGTTGTTGTTGTTCTTTTCCCATGACTGCTTCTTGCACTTTTTCTAAATCAAACCCACCAATTCCGAGTGTAAAATCCAACGGCACTTTCGCTTTCGTCGCCCTTTGAATCTCCGCCAACGCGTTAATCTCCCTTATGCGTCTGTGTAACCCGTTCAACTCTGTCTCGTCCGTGACCAAATCCGTTTTATTCAACACGATTCGATCCGCAAACGCGATTTGCTCCAACGCTTCGTTGACCACCCCGTCTGGTTTCACTTCGTCCAAGTGTAAGTGCGCGTGTTTCGCGTCCACCAACGTCACCACCCCGTCCACGCGAAAATTTTCCAACAGCGCGTGCTCTAAATAAAACGTCTGTATAATCGGCGCCGGATTGGCTAATCCGGTCGTTTCAATCACCACGTGATCAAACTCTCCTTTTCGTGTGTCGTGTAATTTGGTCAGCATCTCCACCAAATCGCCTCTCACCGAGCAGCACAAGCACCCGTTGTTTAATAATAAAATGTCCTCGGTTTCCGATTTCTCTCGGTGGACGATTTCGCCGTCGATGTCGATTTCACCGAACTCGTTCTCGATGACGACGATTTTTTTCCCGTGTTCTTGCGTCAAGATGTGGTTTAACAACGTCGTTTTCCCGCTCCCGAGGAATCCGGTTAAAACGGTGATTGGAATTCTTTCGTCGTCTTTTTTGTTCAACGAGTTGTTGTTCGTGTTGTTGTCTTCGGTTTGTTGTTCTTGTTCCCTCGTCGCCGCCCGCGCGGATCGTCGTCGTCGTCGTCCTCCTCCTTCTCGAGCATTCAAAGAAGCCAACGTTCTCCTCTCCGGACACATCATTCTGTCTTCGTTTTTCTTGGATGCTTTGGAAAAACGAGGAGCTTCACAAGAGCGCAAAATAGAAGCGCCTCCTCTGGCTCCGAATACTACGAGCGATGCTGCGCTCATTTTCTTCCGCAAAAGAGGGTTAAAAGTGGTGTTTAAGTGTGTGTATGCGTGTGCCAATTCTGTTAAATTTTGAAGCATTTTTGGGGGAAGTTTGCCCTCTTTGGCGGCTGCATTTTGCTCCATTTCTACGAGCGACACATACATTAACACACTTTTGCTCGCGTTATTATTAAGGAAAGAGAGATATACTAATAACAAAAATGTTGTTCGGAGGAGGAGCTTTAGCGGCGCAGAGGGGGACATCATCGGCTGCGTGTTCTTCTTCTGTTTCTGCGGCGTCGTTAAAAACGATGAATTTGACGAACGGCCGAAAGACGAGTCACTTGTACTCGTCGTCTTCTTCTTCTTCTTCTTCTTCTTCTTCGGCTTGGACAAAGACCAGAATGTCGTCGGTTTCCTCCTCCTCCTCCTCCTCCTCTTCCTCCGCAATGCGGATGCTTTCCTCGAGAACGCGTGTGAGTGGTAATGGCGCGCACTTCCTCGCCATCGAGCGTACTAAGAGTAGTAGTGTTAGGAATAAGAATAATAAGACGAGAAAATTGTTGGTTGTGAAAGAAATCGTCTGCGCGGACCCGAGAAGAGTCGCGCGAGTGCAACAACAAATGCGACGAGAGATTGGAAATATGTTCCAAAACGACGCGAAAATCAAAGGGATGTTGAACCCGGACGTGAAATTCGGGGTGGACGTGAACAGCACGACGTTAGCGACGGTGGCGGATTGCGAGGTATCGAACGACTTGCAAGTGGTAAAAGTCTACGTCTCGGTCCTCGGCGACGAGAGAGGGAAGAAAAACGCCATGAAAGGCTTGCAAAAGCTCGAAGGGTACGTGAGAGGTAAAATCGGCTCGAAGATCTCCCTGAGATTAACTCCGGAAGTCCGATTCGTGTTGGACGAAAGCTTCGAGCGAGGGCAAAAAGTAAACTCGATTTTAGACGTCTTGAGAGAGGAACGCGAAAGAGGATCTTCGTCGTCCTCAAACGCAACGAAAGAAGAGATGATGGCGATCGAAGATACCATCGCGGAGAGAGGAGACGACGAAGAGGAGTGGTTAGAGGACGACGAGGACGAAGTTTTCGAGGAAGACGAGCAAGAGGTGGTGATTAAACCTTTGAGGAGGAAGAAAAATTGAGATTGAAAAGAAAGAGAGAGAAGAGCGCATATACGTAACAAGACCAGACAGTGGTAGACGAAGAGAGAGAGAGAGAGAGAAAAACACGCATTTATGTATTCGTACGCTCTAGCACAACAGTGTATTGCTTTAAAACAACCAGTTTAACATGTAAATATATATCTCGCGCCATTCTGAGCTCAATTCCCCCCTTTTCATATATTCCCCTCGTGTTGTACTCCAGTCCTCAGAATTTAATAACATTTCTCCTTCGAGACAGTCACCAACCATGCCTCCACCCCCTCATCCACCTCCCCCATCGAAGAAGAAGAGGAAATACAAGCGACCAAAGTCGTCGTACTTCTTCTGGCTTGGCGTGTTGTCCATTTTTTTCGGCGTCGAGTTGTTGCAGAATTTTGCGCGATATTTTATCGCGAAAAATCCATCCGCACTCCGAGCGACGGAGTATCACGAGAGCGGAATGACGATGACGTCGCTGACGCATCGCGACGATGATGATACTAAATATAATAATAAGAATGTCGACGAGAGCAGTCGAAAGAAGGATATTTTGATCTCTTCTTCCGATGATGAAACCACGGCTTCTTCTTCAACAAATGCAGCACTTCTTCGACAACACGAAACGAGCAACAGAGGAAGCCCTCAAGCCGCGATGAAGAACAACAACGCGTGTCGATGCGCGGACGACGACACAAAATCCATCCATTGTAACGTGAATTACCCCGAGGAGTCCGCGGTAGCCGCATCGTGTGTGTTTAGAAATCAAACGCGATCAGTCGTGTATGCGTACGTGAAGAACGCGCTCGCCGCGTCTTCGTCGCCGCGAGAGGAGGATTTTAGAGGCGTGACGAGGCGGCAAAGAGAAGCTCGTCTTCTTCGACGATTGAACAACGCCATAGATTATATCAGAGGGAATCACGAGAGCGAAGAAAGTGTGAGAAGAAAGTTAGGTTTGACCGAGGAAGAGATGCGCGCGGCGAAGGACGTAGTTCGGATCGAGTTGGCGGGCGCCAAGGCTATTTTAGGAAAAATCCCGCAGCTCATCGTGCCGAGTAAATTTGGAGCGACGGATTTAAGCAGAGATATGTTTTATACGAAAATGAATTGGGCGAGAATTCGAGATAAATACGATGGTTTTTTTAACGAGGAGAGTTCGGATATGTTGCCTTTCAACGAGGAGGAGTTTACAAAGCTGAGAGTGTTTGAGACATGCGCGGTAGTTGGGAATTCAGGATCGCTTTTGAAATCGAGTTTAGGGGTAGATATTGATTCGCACGATGCGGTCTTTCGTTTGAATAACGCTCCAGCAGGAAATGGCATGATGATGAATGGAGGAGAGAGCTTTGAGAACAGTAATGGTAGATTGATGCGGGACGTGGGCGGAAAAATAACGGTGCGCGTGTTAAATAAAAAATGGACCGAAAAGTGGAGTTTAGAGAGCGAGAGTAAAATCACTGAACGCTTGGAAGCCGATTTGGAAACCAACGAGAAAGTTCTATACATCGCTTCGCGGTGTAACGTGAAGGAGTTTACTAAGTTTTGCAAAAACACGGTCAAGAGGAGACCAAATTTCGTGAAGGCGTTGTTTTTGACTTCGCGAGCGAATTCGCACGCGGCGAAACTTTTGTCAATTTTTCGTCGGGGCATCTCCGAGATTCTTTCGCCAGTGGTAAATTACAAACCAAGCGACGCGTTCAAGTTCAATGGTGGTGATTCGAGCGATAGAAGTGGTGCTGGCTTCGATGCCACCTTGGATATTTTCAAAGGTGGTAACGCCCCTTCGACTGGATTTTTGACCGCATACATGGCGCTTCAATTCTGCGGTAACGAAAGAGGAGGAGGAGGAAGACGAGGGGCGGCGGTTTCGGTTTTCGGTTTTAGTGCAGATGAGTGTAAAGTGCACGGGTGCAAAACGAGTGGAGCGTACCACTACTTCCCTAAAGAACGCGGCGAAGCGAACTACGAACCTCGAGCGCACCCGTCTCACGCGTTCGACTTGGAAGCGATGGTCTTGCGAGGCATGGAAGAGAGCGGCTACTTGGCGTATCATTAAATAGAATAGTAATATAGTACTAGGTAGTAAATTATAACAAAATGAGTAAGTACAAAATAGTATGAAGTTATATACAAGTTATTTATATACAGACCGTGATCGTCAACTCACGGCGCAGCACTGCTTCTTTTCCTCCTCCTCCTTCTCCTTTGACGAAGAAAACGACGACGCCGAAGAGTCCAAAGAGAGAGTCGGATACGCTCTCTTTCGCTTCGTTCGAGCGTTCTCCTCTTCCTCTTCTTTTGATCTTTTGCTTCCTCTTTTCCTCCTCTTTTCAACGATCTGTAGTATCGACCGGATCTCTTCTCGTACTTCTTCTTCTTCTTCTTTGACGTCGGGGTCGTCTCTTCGTTTTTTAACCAAAGTAGTATTTTCTGATGACGATGATGCTTTCACGTCGTCGCTTTTCAAAGTCAACAACAATTTTTTTCGTCTTTTTCTCTTCCTTTCCTCTCGAATGGCTTTTTCCACGGTCGCGTCGAAGCGACTGTAAATAATCAGATTTCTTTGCATCTTTCTTAGGTGTCTTCTTCCCACCGAGGACGACGACGACGATTCACCACCACCACCGCCAAATGGTGACGCGTACGCTATTTGTAAGAGAAGCGTTTCCAAACGCGCGTGTTCGACCTCGTTCGCGACCGAAGCGACGCCATTTCTTTTCGACGAATGTGCGCATGGCGCCATTTGTATCTAAGCGAGGGAAAATTAAAAGACGCAAAAAGAATTCTTAATTAAAGCGCGCGCGCGCGCTTTACGACTTTCGCGTCGTCGATACACGCGCAAAGACTCTCTCACGATGCGAATAACAAACCCTAAGAAGCGCAAGTTATTTTGCCTTGATTCGGGCCTTATCGTTTTATTCGTGCGGTCTCAAAAATCGCGCGCTTTGTATTAAATTGTGCGTCAAAAAGGTGTCACCAAAGGTCTTTTTCTTTTGATACGCTTGCGTGGCAGCGCGAGGAATAATTTCTAGAGGAGGATATTTTTGACAAACGAAAACGAATAGACGCCTTCTCGCTTCTTGATTGGCGGGGTGTTTCGCTTTTTTGTTTTGGTGGTGATGGGCTTGTTTGTCGAGTGGTGATGGAGCAAGAGATATTTACTAACTACTCTTTTTTCTTTCAGAAAATATCACAACAACCTCCCTAACGCGGAGTGACACTTACTCTTTAAAATGCTCACGGCTTCTTTGAAAATGACGTCTGGTTTCCTCGCGCCGACGGATTCGATGGTGAAGATGTAGTGATCTCGCTTTTTCAAGACGGCTATTTTGGAATCCCAACCGGATTCGCCGGAGAGCTCGCGAATGCGCTCTAAGCACAAGTCGCATCCTCGGATGGATTTGATTTTGACTTCGGCTTTCTCGCCGGAACCCTTGAGTTCAAAGCACTTGTGGTTTGGGATCGGGTCGCTGCACTCGCTCATGAAAACTTTCGCGTCGGCGCCGACGATTGGTTTTTTGAAGTATACGGTCGGGACGAGACGGTACCAGCACGTGCCAACCGGGGAGAATTTCGCGTGGTCGGCACCGATGGATTTCATGCAGTGCGCTTCGAGCTCAATCTCTTGTCCGGGGACGAGTTTTGCGAGGAGAATGTCGTCGTGGACGGTTTTGATGCCCTCTTTCCCGAATTTCGTCTCCTGCGACGTGGAGAAGTTGCTAAACGTTTTGATTTTCTTTTTCTTCCTTTTTTTCTTTTCGTCGTCGTCGCTCATGTCGTCGTCGTCTTCATCATCATCATCATCATCATCATCATCATCATCCGCGCCTTCACCGCCTTGACTTTCGTCTTCCAACTCCGATCCTTTCGGTAACCACACTAAATCTCTCGAATATACTTTTTCGTGTAAAATCGAATCCGGCAGGATGTTCCCGCTCGCGTCTCTCTCCTTTTGACACTTCACGTGCAGTTTAAACACGATCGTGTTCTTCTCGTTCAATAAATCTGTGTGCGTATCTTTATCGAAACTCTCAAATTCGTTCGGATCGGCTAAAATAGGCACTAAACCTAACCTATGCGCGAAAATTTCATCCGCAATCACGCTCGTGTTTTGTCGAAAGTATACCCTCTCGATCGCCATGGACGGCACTTCGGATATGATAATCCTCCTAAACGCGTTCGCGAACGCCGCAGATATCCCTTCCATTTCAAACTCCAACGTGTGCGTCGATTCGTTATTCTCCGTGACTTTAATCGTAAAATTTTTCCGAAACTGTTCCAGCGAAAACGCATCTTCGTCTTCCTCCGTCGCCGCTGCGCCACCACTGTACGCGTTAAAGTACGCTCTCTCTTGCGTGTGTTTATTTTCAGCGAAACCAACGGAGACGAATTTCTTTTGCATCTCCAAGTGCGAGGCTATTTTCTCCTCCGCCACTTTCTCCGTCGTCGTCGTCCCTTTGTTGGACGACGACGATGGGGGGTTCGTTTTCTTCTTCGCCGCTGGCATGATTAAATTCCGGCGGCGTCACGAATGTATGTGACTCTTCTGCTCCTCTCTTCTAAAACGCCGTGGTATCCTTTCGCTCTCGATCAAAAAGTCGCGCGCGAAATAAAAGAGCGGCGAATATTCTTCTTCTTCTTCTTCCGCGATGACTTCTTTTCTCCTCCTCTCTCTCTCTCAAGTCTCTCTCTTTCTCTCTGTGTGTAAGTAAGTGTGTGCGCGTGTGATGCGCGTAAAAGCAGAAAAGACTGACGCGAAAAATTTCTCACAAAACAAAAAGCCAAAGAGAATAATAATCTCAACGCTTTTTTTTTTATCTCGCGATGGTTTTTCTCTCTTTTCACACAACACACAAAGACAGACACAAACAGAAAGAAGTGGGAGAAGAAGAGGGAGACGACGACGACGTGGAGCGATTGCGGAGGATTCTCACGTGCGTGCCGTGTGAAGACGACGTCGTGACGAAGCAAAATCATCAGATGCGAGAAGAGGAAACGGCATGTATTGCTAAAGGAGTGAGTTTGAGGAAGAGAGGGCACGAGTGCGATGTTTGCGAGAAGGTGTTTGTTAGTCCATCCAAGTTGGCCATACATATGCGCATGCACACGAAGGAGAAACCGTACGAATGTGATGTTTGCGATAAAGCTTTTCGTGAATCTGAAAATTTGAAAGTCCACGTGCGTATGCACACGAACGAGAAACCGTACGAGTGCGATGTGTGCGAGAAGCGTTTTAGTCAATCTAGTAATTTGCAAAACCACGCGCGCAACGTTCATTAGCTCATTAATAGTCATATTGTACCATATGCATTTGCCTTACATTCCGAGTGAATCGAACGAACGTTATATTATTTCCCGCTTTTAAAACTCTTCGTCTTTCGTCTTCTTCTTCTTCTTCTTCTTACTTCCTCTCAGTGCACATATTTTTGCCATTTTTTAACATCGCGAATTTCCTGGAAAACAGATCAAAAACACAAGACAATTTCTCGTCATTTCTTTCAACACCAAAAGTACATTTACGTTTTCTGCACATATCATCATCACGGGAAGCGTTGAAGAAGAGGCTCATAAATGAAGGAACGAGCGACCGAAGGAACAACCTTATTGACATCATCATCATCATCATCGACAAAAGCAATGAAAACGACGACGACGAAAACGTCTGTATATTCCGGGAACATGCACCGAAGTTCCCTCCACGCGCACTACGAGACGGGACAATATGTGAAAAACCAAACCTTCTTGGAAGACGAGGAATACTCTCGCGCGTTAGATTGCATCGTGAAAGGGTGCGCGGACGTTCTGTTGCGAGACTCGGAAGGGAGGATTTTAATCGGGTACAGGAACGTGGAACCGGCGGCGAACGGGCCGTGGTTTATCGGCGGGAGGATTAAAGTTGGCGATTCGGTGTTCGAAGCGGCGAGAATAAACGTGAAACGAGAGTGTAAAATAGATATCGAAGAGACAAGATTTGAAGTCGTGCACACGTCCACGCACGTGTGGGCGAAGAGGAAACAAGCGCCGAGCGAGAATGGTACCGGAGACGTGATTGTGGTGTCCACGGCGACGATTACGGACGAGGAGAAAGCGAACGTGGAGATGGTGAATACCGAGTACGACGGGTACGCGTGGAAAACGCCGGAAGAGGTCATTAGCGGCGAAGAGTATCATCCGGCGTTGAAAAATGCGGTGAAGGCGATGTTTTTTAACATGAGACAAAACGATTTGATCGCGGCGGTGAGAGAGGGTAAGAGCGACTGTGAAATTGCCAAATTAGCTCGCGAGGCGTTCGCGGAGAAGTAAATAAAAAAAGGTCACTCACGCCTTACTTACTAAGTAGTAGCATCTCGTGTTTGTACATTTGACATTTAATGATGAAGTATAATTTTTATTATAGTAACAGTGTGTTTTACATTTTGATGAATTTCTTCGCGGTGACGGCTCGAGACGCTCGCGTCGCGCGGGGTGCCGATTTCTCTTTCGAAGGCGGCGGCGCTTTCTTCTTTCCCTTCATTTTCTCCGCGACTGCAGCGGCGGCTCTCGATGCGGGCTTTGTGGCCGTCTTCTTTGCTGCCGGGACCGGTAGCGCCTCTTCTTTTTCTCGTTCTCGTCTCGCTGTCGCGGTTCCCGTCGTTGCTGCTTTCGTCGTCGTCGTCGTCGTCTCCTTCGGCGCTGCTTTGTCTTTCGCAGCTGCCACAGCCGACGACGCTTTTTTCTTTTTCTTTGCCTCGCCCTTGTCGTCGAATAAGTTTTGCAACGCTTCGTAGTTGATTTTCGATGATACGCCGCGTTTCTTGATGAGGACCGTTTGCGCAGCCACGGCGGCGTTTTCCGCTCGTTGATACTTCTCTTCTTTTTTCTTCGTGTTGTATTTCCTTCTCGGTGGTTGATTGGATTCTCGAGCAGCCGCATCCTTGCTCGCCGCCTCTTTCGCCGCTTGCGATTCTAAATAGTCTTTGTTCATTTCCGACCAAATGACGCGTTTCAAGTTGACTTGTTCTTGATTGTTCATGTACTCGTTGATGTCCTCGTCTTCTATATCCGAGCACACGTCTCTCATTTCCTCTTCGTCGTTGGTTGGCGTGTCGACTCCGTTTTCCGTTTTGCCCTCTTCCTTCTTTACGTCCGGGTTATTCAACTTCCTCAGCGCCTCTTCGTTCTTTTTGATTTTATCGTTGAAGGAGGTTCCCGGCAGCGGCGGTTCCTTATTCACTTTGTATTTTCTGATGTTTTCAGCTGCTTCCTTCTTCGCCTTCTCGGCTTTATTGTCTACTTCTATCTTGACTGTATTTTCCGGAGGCGTAAAGTCTTCGTTACCGAGCAATATCAAGTCGTGCGATGGGTAAAGCGTGTTTAAATGCTCCAAAGCGCCGTCGTCGAAGCATCCTAAATTGATCAAATAGTGCATTATTTCGAGCCGAATATCTTTGGTAAACTCGCCGATATCGTCTCGGAAGTGCTCTCTCAAAACGCATCCTTTCGCTTTACCGTGAACAAACGGTAAACAATGCGTTTCCGCCGGCTTTGTACCAACAATTCTCTTCAAAACTTTCTCCGCTTCGATCATAAACTTAAACGGCGGCTCTTTCAAAACGACGCGTTGCACTTGCACTTGGCGAATAACCTGCGGCGGTCGTCGTTCTTCGATTTGGGTTTGAGCTGCCGCCGTGGCATTAGCGGCACCCGCGGCAGGCGCTGAGCTTTGCACGACGCCAGCGATCATTGCAAACTCGTTAATTTCGCCCTCTAAAAGTGCGCCTTCAAATTCAGCTTGAACTTCCGCCTGGCCGGCTTCAAAATTTGCGATTCGTAAAATCCTCGGTTGGAGTTGTTCCATGTCTCGTTTTTTCTGCGCGGCGGTAAACGCCGGGGGATCCATCCCACCCAAAAAAGTTGTTCCACCGGAAACCTTCACGTAATCAATGTAGCACGCTCGACACATGCCGTGTTGAAAGTGCTCGGGCATGTTGTCGTCGTCCCTGTGTTTGCACGTCAGCGTCGTCGATCCGCTACAGATGAGATCTTGTTGCTCTTTACTTCCAATAAAGTCGTCGTTTTCATACTTTTGGGCTTGCGCGTCGAATTCTTCCACCGACAACAGCGCCGCCGGCGTTGAGCTAAACTCCGTGATTCTTTTCTTCAACGTTTGCTCGCCGATGTGTACGATCGAAACTACGTCACTTTTCGATCGATCGAAGCCGTGAACGTGTGAGGCGACCCAAAGCGCGGCGCCGCAAATCCCAGCCGGACGACGTCCAGTTTGCATCCAATCCCGCTTCATAGAAGCTACGAGCCTTAGCGCGGTGTTTGACACCGAGTGCACTCTCTTCCCTAAATTCATCTTATCCGCAAACCTGTGAATAAACAACGAAGGATCAATCGGTCTTTGCATCAACGGATGTTGCTCCAATCGCATCAATCGACAGAGCTGTAAAAATACCCCACCCAAAACGTACACGTTCGTTTGTAGAACGTCCGAAAAATCAATCAACATGTACGGTCGATTCTCTTGTCTGCACACGACGTACAAACACGCCCCGGCGACTTGCGCCGTCCTTCGTCCTCTCGTGAAGTTTCTCGACACCGCGATTTTATACAATCTGTGCGCCGAAGTCGTGATGTCCTCTCTCGGTTTCATCGCCAGTCGATCCGCGATTTGGTTAATCTCCTGTTTTCCTTTATTCACCGTCTTCTCGTGCGAATCTATTTGTAACCCAAACACTCTCCCACCTCTGGTCGGTCTCCCGACTGAGTGCGCTATACCCGATTCCGGGACAAAGTTCCCATCCACTTGAATCGCCCCACCGCTGGTTTTCGAAAACGTTGGATCCGTGCTAAAGACGGAATCGTCCAGAATCTTACCGCACACCGTGCAACAAGTGAATCCATTCGCGTCGTTCACTTCCGCGACGACGTCAGATTTGCACTGCGAACAGTACTGAGGGATCATCTTTTCTTTTTATTTTGCTCCTTGAATTCGCGCCGAATTTGATTTACACAATTCTCTCAATCTCTCAATCTCTCTTTTTTGTTTTGTTCAGGTGTTTTTTGCGATGATGCGACGGAGAAGCGGCGAAGAGTTGCTCACCTTTCTCTCTCTCTCTCTTTCTCTCCCTTCTCTGTGATGTAGTAATAATATAATATATGCGTGTGTGTTGTTGTTGTGTTCTGATGAAAAAAAATTGGATTGGAGCAAACGGAACAAAAGCACTTGAAAAAGCAGAAGAGAGTTGCATCTAGAGACCAGGAGAGACCCGTCGCACGAAACAACAAACAAAACGAAAGTGGACGAAAAATCTGACGAGAACGCAGCTGATCCAACGATACAAAAAAGGAAGAAAAGCAGCTCGTGTGTGGGAGAAGAAGTTATCTCCTTCTCATTCGCGCACAAATCTTTCTTTCAAAAAGCGCGCGCGCGCCAAAAGTGGTGAAAGTGTGTTTTTGGTCGTTGGAAAGTATCATCTTTGGGATCTCACTCTTACTCGCACTCTCGTGGTCGTAAAAGAGAAAGAGATCGCGCCGGTGGTGCGCGCGCATTTTTTGCGCGGGGAAAGGCGGGGGCGCTTTTCTCTTCAGGTTTCTTTTTTCCCGCAAAACATCGTATCAAGTTGGTTACGCTTTGGTTTTGGAAGAAGATAAAGAAAGAGACTCCCACGAATAATGGAAGAAGAAGAAGGGTCAACCCCGATGACGACGACGAGCCGCTCTCCTCGGGAGACGACGTCCGCGAACGCTTTGAACAACAACGGCGCGTCTCAACAACGAGAAAGAGAGAGAGAAAGTTTTGGGATAAACAACGCCACGTCCAAAGAGGAGATTTTATTGCAGCATAAGACAAAAAAATCGCCAACGTCGCCCACCGGGGGTAGTGTTACGACGATCACCACTCCGAGAAGACAAAATAAGTCCATGTTCCGAGACATATCCCGGCGCCAATGGGACCCGAGATATCACAAGCAGTGCACGCAAACGCAGTGTATGAAACACCCGTCGATTATTAAAGGCATGCGGTTGTTGAAAAACCTGGAAAAACACGGCGGGTGCGTGAATACGGTGAGTTGGAACGAAGACGCGTCGCTGTTGATTTCCGGGTCGGACGATATGACCGTGGTCGTTTGGAGCACGGGGACGAATTTTCCGGTGAAAGGATCGGTATTTACCGGGCACACGCACAACGTGTTTGACGCGCAGTTTATTCCAAACTGTAACTCGACCAAGTGCGTGACGACAGCCGCGGACGGTCAGGTGAGAATGATTGATTTAGAGCGAGGGTTCGCGGAGAAGCCGCCTAACCATCACACGAATAGATACATGCGGAATATAAACCTGGATTCGCCAGCCGCGCATCAATTATGGTCCGGTGATGGTGCTGGTATGGGGATGAAGCTGATCTTTCTCCCCGGGTCCGCCACGTCGTTTTTATCCACGCATCAGGACGGGTGCGTGAGACTGTTTGATATACGAGAAGGGACGAAATCGAGACGAGAAGTGGTTATTGATTTGGCATCAGTGGGCGCGGCCTCGGATATAGCGTTTGATCCAACGGCTCCGCATACTTTTGCGGTTGGATGCGACGACCCAATCGTGAGGGTATTTGATATTCGGCACCACGTGGCAAAGCTGACGAGAACTTCGGAAGATTATTATTCTCACGCCGGATCTCCCGGAACGTCGCCAATTCCGTCACCAACCGATACCGGCGCCGCCGCTATGCGACGTGGTGGCGTTAACTACGGTGTTTCGCCAAGCAGTACGGTTGGAAGTCCTGGAACACCAACGGGAGCAGCTGGAGGCTTTGGATTGCCGTCGTCGCCTCCTTCGCGGTCGTCTGGATTCGTCGAAAGATGTTTGCCGACCGTGGCGGAATATTGTCCTGGATTGGCATTCGGTGCTATGAAAAAGTTCCAAGGCGAAGAGGAGCTCGTGAGATCTTCGTTTCGGTCTCGCCGATTTGAGGGTATCTCTGGAATAGCGTTTAGTAAGACCGGAGAGTTGGCGTGCACGTATAAGGGCGAAGACGTGTACGTTTTAGAAACGCGTAAAGTTGTCTCGTCGGTTAAGATTGATCTCTTCAAGCACGATTCTATGGACGAATTGGAGAAACGATACGAGGGGTGCGCAAAAAAGTACGAAGGGCGGAAAAACACGCGCACGTTCCTTAAAGGCGTCGCGTTCATGTGCGGCGACGAATACGTAACCACCGGCGGGGACTGCGGTAACATTTTCGTGTGGAACAAAAAAACGACGGAACTCGTGTGCAAACTCCCGGGAGATTCGCAAGTCGTTAATAATGTGATTCCACACCCCCATTTGCCAGTCCTTGCGGCTTCTGGCATTGATTCGGATATTAAAATTTTCGAGGCGTCGAAGGACGGAGAGCACATTGACGAGCCGCCTCGGAAAGGCGAGAGAGATAACGATTTCGACTCCTCAGATGAAGACGACGAAGACAACGAGGACGACGACGAGATCGATGGTGAGGAATACGTTCAAATCAACACTCCTGGTGGCCATGTTATCCAGATCCCTGGTCGTTCGTTGATAGAACTGCTCAGACGGCGTCAAGAAGGCCGGGACGTAAGTATAGATCCCTTACTTTTGGAAGAGGACGAGGAGGATAGCGATGACGACGACGACGATGAGGATGAGGATGAGGATGGTGATGATGACGACGACGACGACGAGTCATTCTCTTCGTCTTCGTCTTTATCGTCGGAGGAGGAAAGTTCGGAGCACGAGGATACTGGTAGTGGTCATCGAGAAGATGAACTCGACGGGGACGACGAAGAGGAGGATGAACAAATGGAAGACGCGGAAGAGTCTTTTGAAGAAAATGCTGTAGAACAATAACAACAACAACGGTACAATACATACAGGTAATAACATAAATAGGAAATTGATTACATAGCCCACATAGGCGCCTGAAAAGAGCCAGCCAGAATTCAAGTTGTAAAAAAAGAAGTGAAGTATCAAACAAGTGTACGTATAAAATTTCTGTCTCTAGTATCATCTATAATATTACATTAAACTATATTCAATCGCGTGCAAAAGTAACCTCCTCGCCGGCGCCGCTTCTGGCGCTGGGGCAGGGCTACTCGATTTCTTCTTATCGGCGCCAGTAGCCTTTACGATAATCACCGCGACTACTCCTACCGCGACTAAAAGCATCAGCGTAATTACGCACCTATCCGTGGCTAACCCTTTCGTAATATCTCGAACAAGATTCAACGATTTTCGAACCGAAAACTGAAGCTCGTCCAACTCGTCCGTGATTTCGTCCAGTTTTTGCGTTTGTTCTTTGAGCTTCCCCGCAGTCACCGCGCCCATTTCGATAGTTTCGTGTACAATTTTCTTCGACCTCGAGACTGATTTATCCGTCTGGTTCATCATTCCTCTCCCGTGTTGCACGAGCTGTTGCGAATCCATCTCTCGCAAATCATCGCCCTCTTTAATCTCGTGCATCTTTTGAAACGTCGGCATGATTCCAGCTAATCGAGACACTTGCGCCGCGGACGAACTCGACACTCTCGTCGTTTCCGCGATGGCCGCTTGCTTCTCCGCGATGGCGTTTTGCGCAGCTTTTTTCATCGTAACAAACCTATTCAACTCAGAAACCATTCTTTTCTTCGTCATCTGAATCTGATCCAACCTGGCCGCATAATTCGTAGTACTATTACTATTATTCTTGCTTTCCTCCTCTGCTTCCTCTTTCGCTCGTCTCTCGTATTCTTTAATCAGTTTCTTCCCGTCCGCCATTTTATTCGTCAACTGTTTCAAATGCGTTTGCGCTCTCATCGGTTCGCCTCGTAATATCGCGGTTTGATTGAATCCATTTTCTAAAGCGTTGAACGTTTCTCGCAAGATTTGTTCCGTACTCGTCGCAGAAGAAGACATGATGATGCCGATGAAAACCTCCTTCCTTCTTCGTTTAATTCTTTTTTGTTTTGCCGTCCGTTATTTTCCCGACGACGAAGAGAAAAGAGATTCAAAAATGTTGTTTTTGAGATGGGTGATTGATGAGGATGAGGATGACGACGAACAACCAAACAAAGGATAGAAAAACCACCAGAAACGATCGTCGGTCGTCGTCGTCTTTCGCGCGTCCGTCTTTCTTTCGCGTTTGAGTGTGTGTGTGTGTTTATGTGTGTTTATTTTATGTGGTAGAAAGCCAAGGCAAAGGGAGTGATTTGAGATGTAAAAATGAAGAAGGAAAAGAGCAGACGAGAGAGGCAACCCCTTTTTGAAGAAAAATGTACGAGAGAGAGAGTAGTGGGAAAACATTCAGCGCGGATATATACTATGATAAATACTTCTTCGTGTGGTTTTACACGACGCGCTCATCATTTAAAACAAACCGAAGAACTTTTTAGGCTTCGTCTCCTCCTCTTTATTCTTTGTCTTCTTCGTGGTGGTGTTGTTGTTGTTCCCTTTCTTTCTCGCTTCCGCGTCTCGTTTCGCTTGTTCGATTTTCTTCCTCCTCGCCTCTTGAATCTTTCGAATCTCTTCGGGTTTGATTTCCGGTCCAAACCCACCCAAGGCGCGGATATTAATATTAGTAGTATTTCGTCGTCGTCGTTCTGGTGTATCAACAACTCTGGTTAAAACCACGGAGGAGGAGGAGGAGGAAAGCGTCGAAGCTAAATGCGTCATGTGATGTATCTTTTAATGAAACAAAGTCGCTTCTTCAAAATCCCCTACTTTTTGCTCTCGAATTTTGACACACACACACACACAGAAAGAGAGAGAGAGAAGCGAGAAGAAGCGACCAAGATGACGACGCTCTCGTCGCGTCGCTCGTTGTTTTCAAGAAGCCCTCGTCGCGGTTGATGATCGGTATATTTTAGTGTTGCGATGCACTGACCGCGA
>JACLAA010005445.1_pt1 | contig 20498 bp, 4 predicted proteins | sample 8027891 | NCBI WGS metagenome assembly JACLAA01 (sample SAMN15724900, study PRJNA655200) | protist metagenome | isolation source: fluorescence activated cell sorting (FACS) single amplified genomes of... | place: Spain: Blaines Bay Microbial Observatory, Mediterranean Sea | collected 2016-01-19 | reverse complement strand
TCTGCTTCGTTAGTGCTTCCGCACCGGCGTTCCCACCACCATGATTTCCACGCACTACTTCGTTCTTCATGCGCTCGACGAGAACTTCGTGGACGATTTGTAAAACCGGTAATGCAAACGCGCCAGTCTTGCCGCTCCCGGTTTCCGAAGCCACCAAGACGTCGCCGCCGGTCAAAATTAACGGCATCGCTTCGGCTTGAACCGCCGTCGGAATGTTCCACTCGTTCTCTTCACAGGAAGTGATGAGCTCTGGACAAATCCCGAATTCTTCGAAGGCAGACATTAGTATTTGGAGCGTTATTAGATAATATTGAGAACGCGCGTCTCTATCTATCCATCTATCTAAATGCACCCCAGTGTTTTCTTCTGTGCGTGTTTGTTACTGACTTTTGACGTGTAAATTGTTTGACGAACGAATTTTCTGAGAGCAGGTGATTCTTCTAAAACACGTATATATTTTACAACAAGGCTAATAGCGCAGCTTTTAATTCACTTCACGTCTAACAACCCCAACCTCTCCAGCACTTTCATCTCGTCATCTGTCAATCCTTGATCCTTCAAGCCGTATTTGAACGTAAGGCGCATGTTATGAGCGTCTTCTCCATCCGCATAATACGCCTTCTCTGTACCCGTATTTTCGTATCCTAACGTGTCCACGTATAAATGGAGCGCAGCTTTGTTCGAAACGCGAACGTGTAACGAGCAACTTTCTGTTTTGTACGTGGTCATTAACGCGTCGTTCGCGGCAATCATCAACTTTGCGGCTATGCCTAATTTTCTATGCGTCCTGAGAACCGATAACGAGGTGATGTGTCCTTTAGCTACTTTGGGAGACTCCTCGTCGAGCTTGGCGAGAACGTATCCGACTATTTTCCCGCGATCCTCCGCGACGTGTAAAAGTGTCGGCCACGAAACGGCTGTTTATTAAAGTAAAGGTGGTGTAAACTTTCTCGTCAGTACTTCTTCGTTATTTTACGATGACGATGTGATACAAAATGAGTGAGATGAAGATGGTGATGACGCGATGTCAAAGAAAGAAGAGACAACAGAAATAAGAAAAGACGTACCGTGGTAGACGTAGTATTTCATCTGATAGTTCTCCGGGAGACACATGAGATTGCAATGCTGCATGGCGGCCAGATCCTCCACGGTTGCCGGTCGTATGCACACCATATTCAATATGAAGTCCTATTTATTGGATTTTAGGTGCGAGACAGTTTTGACGCAAAAAAAAGGTGCAAAACAAAAAACTCCTCAGAAAACACGAAAATCAAATAATCAATTCATATCTTCAACAACAATAAGAAGAAGAAGAATACAAAGAAGAAGAAGAAGAAGAAGACATGTTCTCGTCCTGGTTCGGTGGCGGTGATGAAGGCACGGGCGGCGATGATTATCAGCTTCAAAATGCCGTCGCGAGAGAGAGACAACGCGTCGCGGATGCCAAGTTGATAGACGAAGCGAGAGCGCGATTACAATTGGAAGAGGTTCAACAAATGAAGAAAAATATATTAGAGTTAGAGAGAGAGTACATCATGTCCGCGAGTACGGGAGCTTTGAACAAAAGCGTCGCGGCAGCCACGGCAGAAGTAGAAGTCGAAAATGAAAAGTTGCGAGAGGAAATCGAGAGCTTAACGGAAAAGAAACCCGAGCCGATTGTATTGAACGTTAAGGAAATGCACGAAGAGCTGTCTTCATGGAAAGTGAAAGCGAAAAAGTTAGAAGAGGAAGTGAAAGCGAGAACGGAGGAATACGAAATAGCCGTGGAGGAATCGAACAGAGTAGCGGAGATGTGGAAACAGCGAACGTTTGACGTTTGCGAGCCGCTCTCGGTCATCGACAATGGCGAATTTCGAGACGCCGTGGAAGAAGCGGAAGAGCTCGGCATCTCAGAAGACATCAACGATGAGGAAACGACCGCACAACAAATGCAAGAAAGGGCGGACGAGAAAATCGCACGCGCCGTAGAGCGTGCGACGGAGAGATTGTATGAGATTGTTCAAAAACAAAACGAAGCGAACGAATTTATCGAAAGTCTGAAAGGTACAATCGAACACATGAAACGCGAAGCCGATCAACACAACGAAGATGTACAGAAAACGCTCGGTGCAGTACAAAAGAACAACGCGGAACTATCGAGAGACTTGAAGACTCGGAACGAAGAGTTGAGCGAAGCGCATAGAAATTTGCAAATAATGAGAACTGCTCTTGCTGGACAAGATGAAAAAGCACAACGAAGAATCACGCAACTGCAGAAAGATCTCTTGAAAGAACAACAGAAAAAGCAGAGCGAACATGCGGGTACGCCTTCGGCGTCGGTGATATTAGAGACTGGCGATGAGGAAGTTCAGAATTTATCGTTCGAGCTTTCAAAGGTAACCGCTAAGCTTCGAGCGGCGGAGACGAAAATCAAAGCGTTAGAAGAAGACTTGGATCTCGCCAGGGAGCAGAGAGAAAACCTTATCGCACAGGCGCGACAAGGAAACGCAGGCGAAGCTACTGTGTCGTCTCCAAAAGCGTCTGAATCGAAACAATTAACAATGTTGAGAGCAGAGAGAGCGCGTTTGACTCGGGAATTATCAGAAGCAAAGGTGCTTTTAAGTAATCAGCATAAACGGAATCAATCGACTGTTGGAAATTCGACGTCAGTGATCAATTCTGCAGTATCGCGAATATCTGCTGGCGTTGGTGGCGGGACAGATTCGGATCGGAAAGTGTTGGCCCAACTTCGGGTACAACTTAGGAGATCAGAAACTGAAGCAAACGACTACAAACGTAGACTTGAGATTGCTGAAAGAAGATCGGCGACACTCATGCAATCAATAGCAAGCGATCGAAAATGATAGTCTCGTTGCATTAGTACGTAGTATGTATTGTAGAATTAAAAAAATAGTAATTAACGCGTGGTTCAAGACGAAACACCTTGTTGGTTTTCACTCAATCTACCCGTTCAGATGCGCCAGCAAACATAACGAGCTTTCTAAAAATGGATCTATCGAGACTCCAAACTACAGCCCCATCATCGGATGAGCAAATTACTGAAGCTGCACGTGGACAATCGTGTAATAATCCGAGCTCGCCAAAACACGTTCCTGGTTCGACTACATTGACTTTCTTAGCGCCTTCCTCTTCTGAAACAGTCTTGAAGACTTCGCACTCACCTTGCTCCAAAATATACAAACAGTTAGCTGTACCACCTTGATCAATGATACTATCGCCTTTATTGAAAGCAAGCTCTTTTCTCAAATTGCTAACGAGCTCTTTTTGAATTTGGATGGATAGACGAGACATAAGTGGAGACGCGGAGATGATTTTCAAGAGAACTTCTCGTTCCATTTCTGTGGCAGCTACGCCTTCGTTTTTCGCTTCCTTACCTGGAACAGTATCGTCCATTTTTTTGTTGTGTGATGCATCTTTCTTGTCTCCAAGACTTTTTACGCTCTTGATGGACTCGTTTTCTTTCATTTGCATGAGCACTTGGCTTCGGTCAATACATTCTGCAGAGACGGATTGACGGCGACGAAATGCTGGACGCTGAGATGATTGACCGTTATTCAACGCCGTCGATGTCGACGATGGCAATTCGCTCACGATATCCACGATCTCATGATCGTCCTCACTGCTCTCTTTGGCGTTTTCGTGAGATCCTTCGTCCTCCTCTTCCTCTTCTGTTTCATCCTCCTCGCGTTCACTTGGTTCATCCCGGCATCCTTCCTCGTCTTCGACGCGAGCCGGCGCCTGCTGTGCGATGCTTACATTCTCCCAGTCATTCGTTCCCTCGTCTAGGATAATATCGGTTTTTTGCGTCGCATTTTCTACCTCCACGTTGCTGCTGCGAAGTTTAAGAATCGTATTCGAAAGAACTTCGAGTGGATCTTGGTGTGACGTTGCATTCTCAACGAGCGCATCGGAGAGAAGAGCAAAAAGGTGCGATACGCCCAAAGTTTCGTTCAAATATGAGCTCGCGTTTTCATCGGAATGCTTGACTGTGACTTTAGATTTGACAGCACCATCCTCGCTTTCTTCTCTATCGTCGTCGTCTTCTTTCTTTTCCTGCTCTTCTTTTCTACGGTCGTCGCTCTCCTCCTTCATCATCTTCGTCGTGTCGTTTTCTTCTTTGATATTGTCGTTGGAACAGAGTTTTCGGATATATTCGCGCGCGTTGTCTGGCCTCTCGGTGAGCGTCGCAGATAACATCCGAGTGAACAAATCATCGATTTTGTGCGTACGGATGTATGCATCGATGCTCTCCCCGATGTGTCTTGGTCTATCGTCGTCCATCATCAATCTACGCCCGCGATTAAAATAATAAAGAAGAGAAAACGGTCAAACAAAGAAAAAGAAGTGTTTTGAGGAGACGATGGTTTATTTTTAGAGCGTGGTCAAAAATACTCGAAGGTGGACGAAAAGGAATGAGACCCAAAACTCCCCTTCTGGTAGAGAGAGATATTGACCCCGGAAAAAAGAAACGTGAAGACGCGCGCGCGATGGCCGCGGAGCGCGGAGATGGAGAAGAACAAGAGGGAGATACAGAGAAACTGCATCGCGAAGCGCCAGATGGAGCGCCAGATCTTCAACCACCGGTGGAAAGAGAGAAGAAGGATGAGGAGGGCAAAAAAACGTCCGGGTATGGGAACCGAGCAGCGCAAACGAACGCGCGACGCTTGATTGACTGTATCACGGAGTGGTCGGACGTTATATCCTCCTTCATAAAACGCGACCTCGATATCACGATTAACGACGGTGGAAATGGTATTCATAGCAGTGGTAGCAGTAGGAGTAAGAGTAGTAATGAAATAGCGCAGACGACGATGAAGACGACTACGACGGGCCCGCTTCGAGAAATAGAGAGGTGGAAAGAACGAAACGTGGAGAGACACACACTTTACGAACAGCTGACTTGCCAAGAGATGAAAAAAACCGAGCAAAGCTTAGAAGATTCAATACACTCTGCGATGATAGAAGACCCTGAGCAGCTCTCAAAAGCACATCAAACGCTCACTAAGTTTCGATATTTGCGCGACAACCTTGAAGCTCTGTGTGCTCAATCGAAGGAGAATGTGAAATTTCTCGCTACGTTGGAAGGGCATTTTATGACCATCTCGCGCGGCTCGTTCAAACGTATTGCTAATTGCTTAGAACCGACGCTTGAAGCACTCAGATTAGTTTGGATAATTTCGCGTTATTACTCTAATGATGATCGAATGGGACAGCTCATGGGTCGAATAGCAGACGAGTTATCATTGAGGATAAACTCTGAAATTGACCCAAAGATGGTTTTAACGGAGTCTCGTGACGACGATGGAATTACGAAAGATAGAGCAGAAGATCACGCTGATCATCTCTCATTGCTGACAACATCGACGACAGCAAATATCAAACATTCACCAAGTCTACATCCAATCATAGCCGATATTCAGGATAATAGTAATCTTACGTTATCGGAGAAGCTACGAGATGCATCTTTAGCACTGCGGAGCTGGAAGACAAATTATTTAAAAGTGCGCGAAAGTATAGAGCGTTCCAATCGCGACACAAGATGGGAGTTCGACCGCGAACGACTATTTTCTCGAACTGATCATATTGCGCGTGTGTGCGACGATTTGGGCGAAATGCTTTCGGCATCGTTAGATTTTCAAACCTTTCTAAGTCCCAAGTTCCGAGCGGTGACGCTTGATCAAGTAGGTTTTGACGACGCAGTGAGACGAGTTTCGAATATGAACAACCGAGTTAATCGTTGCTCATTCAACGCGTTTGATCCATCAAAAGCTGAAGACTGGGCCGATATTGTTCAAGTCTTTAATGGAGATCGCGTCCGAATTGAACGAGTAGTGAGATCATTCATTGACCAATCGTTTAAAAATTCCACATCCGCCAAAGCAGCCTTTGAATTGCTTCACAGCTTTCGAACTATGTTCAATATTCCATCAATTCCGATGAACTCAGAATTGCTAGGTACTGCAAGAGACGCCAATGGCCATCGTGAAAATTCTTCTTTACGAACTTCTCCAGTAAGAGATGTTCTGAATAAACAGATGAGAGATACGACGCGTGATATTTTGGACCAGTTTGGTAGAGAAATCGATCAAACCCAACATTTTTTTCACACACAAAGAAGAAATGTTCCATTGCTGCGCAATCAGCCTAGCGTGAGTGGTAAAATTGCATGGTCCCGTGCTCTCTTTGTATCAGTTAGAAGAACTATGCGTATATTTAAGTTTACATCTCTTGGAGAGGATATTCAAAGCGCGGCCGCTCTCGATATCGAGAACAAGTATCTTCATTTTTCCAAGACTGTCTTAGATTATGAGAAAGAGCTGGTTCGAGATTGGAGCTCTACAGTCGTTGATGAATCTGCAGCTAGTCTGCGATCCTTTATTCTGATAAAGGATCCTATTACAGAGGTTCTCGGGGTGAATGGAAGGCTTCCGCACTCGTCAGTGCCTTTGTTTCGTCCAAATTTCCACGAAAATTTATCCGTTTTAATAAGCGAAGCCAAGAGTATTTCGCAATTAGGACACGAGATCCCGTCAGCGGCGAAAGCTGTTGTTCTTCAAGAAGATGTTTATCGATCCCATCTGAATAATTTGAAAGATGTATGCTCGGAGTATTCGCGGGTTACGTCTGGTTTGACATTCCAAGAGTTTGCGTTATTCAAGGAAAAATTGATCGAAGTGGAAGAAGCCTTTGAGCCGGGTTGCTCGAAATTGAACTGGAATGCGCTAGGTTTCAACACATTCGTTCATTCGGCGCGATGTGCGATCGATTCCTTTGAAAAATCAGTACTTGAAGTCAGGCGTATCTCGAAATCGATCAAAGAGCTTACGGAAACGATATCGGAATTGAATTTTTTCTCTCCGTCCTACACAGACGAGGCAGAAGGTGATATTGGGGTGTTGCCAGAATTAGACGATGTGATGGGTACATTAGAACGTACGCGCGATGAAATCATGGAAAGAGCAGTAGGAAAGTATAAGGAAGTTTCGAATCTTTTATCAGATATAGAGTTTTGCGTCATTGGTACGCGATCCAAAAAGGCTCCAGAAATGCAAGCATTTTACGAATTTTCTGAGAGAAGCGTGTATCGCGCTCTCGTCAGAGCCATATGCTCAAGTTTACGCTCGTTTCGAAGGGATTTTATCTCTCGTCGTGACGGTGCGAATGCTGCATATTTTCGATGTACAATTAAATTATGCTCGCAAGACGTAGTCATATCTCCGTCTTTGGAAGAAATTACCACTCGACTGAACTCATTCGTCGATTCGATGCAGAAGATAGGATCAAAGTTTACTAGATGGATGCACGGAACTTGTCGCGAAGTGTTGCAAACCCAGTGCGTTGATGATGATGAAGTAAGCGATGAGGATTACGACGGTTACCGCTGCATCTCAGGCGGTTTAGAGAATGACAATATCCTCGTGACGGCAGACACTTCTGTCCACGAAAAAGAAGGCGATACGTTTGGTATTACATTCGCGCGTGATCTTAAGTCATCTATCGTATTGAACAAATTATTGGTTGCTTCACACCGCGCCATTGAAAGACTTTCGCGGAAAATTGTGAAATATGTCGAAAGTTGGGATAAGTTTCAGCACGCGGTGAACACGAAAGCCCGTGAAGAATCTCTGCAGATGTTCACAGATCTTTCTGGTCTTGAATTTGCACCGCTCGACGAATCGTTCGCTTTGTTCAATCAATATAAAAGTAGAGCATTAGCGGATTCGAAACGAAATTTGATCATTTCTTGTGCAAATATGGATGCAACGCCACTCATCGACGGGATCGCTCAAGAATGCGACATCTGGATCAAAGAGCTTTCTCGCATTTCAGCCGCGCAGGACCGTAATTATCTATCGGAAATGAATTCAAAGTTTCAAAATGTGAACGATGTGATGGACGCAGTTCCGTCAAGTTTGGATGAAATGAAAGTGTTTGTGAGATTGGTTCAAGATATACGTATAGATTGGGAGACCGAAATAAATATTCTGAAAATTAAAGACAGGGTCAAACTCCGCCTTCGTGTGAGACCAGAGGAGTCCTTATCACCATCGACGCCATCATCTACAACACAAATCGACGCCATTTGTGAGGATATGAATGCCGCCTTAGACACGTTGGCGAATTGGAAAGCTTGCGAGGAGAAGATTGAAAGAGTGGATGTGGACTCCAGGCACGTTCGGATGAAGTATGAAGATCAATTGCGTAACGATTTGAATGAATTTGAGAGTGCGTGCGAAGAAACGCGAAACGACATGCTAAAAAATGGACCAGCATCTGATAAAAGTTTACTAGATCTACACGCTGGAGCTTTGAAATTAAACGAGTTTAAAACGAAAATCGTTGATTTAAGCAATCGGCGCGAAGCCTTGCGTGACTCTGAAAAAGCGTTCCAATTTCCCCCACGTTCGGTTTCAAGTTTGCAAGAGTTGCGAGAAAATATTGAAGAATATATGAGCTGTTACGCAGTAATCGAAAGATTTGATTCGAAAGTTAAAGTTCATTCGCGCGTGTTATGGGATGCTATCGATATTGAAAAACTGCGTGCAATTGCCGAAGAGTCCAAAAGGGATTGCGAAACAAATATCACTGAAAGTTCCAAGACATTCGAATTGATCATGAGCATTAAAAAGAGCATAGCATTATTTGAAGAGACTCTTGATTTGTTTTGTACTCTCAAGTCACCGGCAATGCGTCCAAGGCACTGGGAAGAGTTGGCAAGATTGGCGAAGACATCGATCGCATTGACTACCGTATCCCTAGAGGACGTGTTGAAGCTTCGACTATATGAACATGCACAACATGTCAGAGATATCACGAACAGAGCCGAACGAGAAATAAAAATCGAGGATGATTTGATCAAACTTAGTGCGGAGTGGGAGGACGCCAAATTTGATTTGCGGCCGCTCGCACGAGAATCAAAAGAGACCCGCGAGAAGACTCTGATCCTTTGCTCCGTTGATGATATCACACTTTCGCTGGAAGATTCAAGCCTGACGCTTCAATCAATGTCGGCATCTAAACACGCGGCACCATTCCAAGACACCGTTCAGAGTTGGGAGTATAATTTGGCTCATATTTCGGACGTGTTAGAGGCGTGGATTGGGACTCAACGCAAATGGTTGTATTTACAATCAATTTTTTGTGGAGCCGATGATATCCGGGCTCAACTTCCCCGTGAAGCAGACCAATTCGACCAAATTGATCTTGCCTGGAGAGAAATTATGCGAAGCACGCAAGAAAATCTCGAATCGAAGGTACTAGAATCATGCAGAGTTGAAGGGCGATTGCACCATTTAAAAGAACTCTCTTTGCAATTGGAATCCTGTCAAAAGTCGCTATCTCAATATCTGAACACGAAGCGCGATGCGTTCCCGAGATTTTTCTTCATTTCTGACGACGAGCTCTTGTCCATACTTGGCACCTCTGATCCAACGCTTGTTCAAGAGCACATGCTGAAGCTCTTCGATAACTGCGCGAAACTGATCTTTGGTCCAAACGATGAATCCATCATTGGGTTGATGAGTAGCGAAGGCGAGTCGTTCGAGCTCTCTGAGCCGGTTCAAGTTTTAGGTTTACCGGTCGAAGTTTGGATGAGAAAAGTTGAAAGCGCCATGCGCATCACGCTGAAAGAGATGTGCAAGAAAGGAATTCGGAGGTATGTCAACGCATCTTCGCGTAAAACATGGATACTGGAGGAATTAGGTATGGTTGCGCTCGTCGGCTCTCAGATTTGGTGGACTTGGGAGGTTATCGATGTTTTTCGTCGCGTCAAGAACGGTCAAGATAAGATGGCGATGAAGCTACTTTCAGAAAAACTGACGGCGCAGCTAGCAGATCTTACTAAGCTCGTACGTTCTGATTTAACAAACCTGGAGCGGAAGAAAGTGAATACTATGATTATAATCGACGTACACGCTCGCGATATCATAGAAAGCTTTGTCCGAGACTCGATTCTAGATGAATCTGAGTTTGCATGGGAATCTCAGCTTCGCTTCAAATGGGATAAAAAGCGAGATGACATCGTAATCAACCAGTGCTCCGGAGAATTTTTATATGGATACGAATATATGGGTCTAAATGGACGATTAGTAATTACGGGCCTAACCGATAGATGCTATATGACACTCACGACGGCATTGACGTACCGGCTTGGGGGCGCCCCGGCTGGACCTGCTGGGACGGGTAAAACAGAAACTACAAAGGATTTAGCAAAGTCTATGGCATTGCTTTGCGTGGTATTCAACTGTGGAGAAGGACTAGATTACAAAGCGATGGGGGCTATCTTTACTGGTCTCGTACAGTGTGGCGCTTGGGGTTGTTTCGATGAGTTTAATAGAATTGACGCCGAAGTGCTCAGTGTGGTATCATCCCAAATCCACCTCATCCAGGAAAGCTTGAAAACAAACGCAAAGCGTTTCAACTTTGAAGGCAAGGACATCGCTTTAGACTCTAGGACAGGGATTTTTATCACCATGAACCCTGGATACGCCGGCAGAACAGAGTTGCCGGATAATCTGAAAGCTTTGTTCCGCCCAGTTCAGATGATCGTTCCGGATCTTCAGCAAATTTGCGAAATCATGCTATTCTCAGAAGGTTTCGACAGTGCTAAAGAACTCGCGAAGAAGATGACAGTCTTGTACAAGCTCGCAAAAGAGCAACTTTCGAAGCAATCTCATTATGATTTTGGTTTGAGAGCTTTGAAATCGGTGCTCATCATGGCCGGAGCTTTGAAGAGAGAATCCCCAGAACTCGATGAACAGCTCGTATTAATGCGCGCACTGAGAGATATGAATTTGCCGAAATTTGTGTTCGAAGATGCTCCTTTATTTCTTGGTTTGATAAATGACTTGTTCCCAGGAATGGATTGTCCGCGCGTTCGGTATCCAAATCTGAACGACGCCGTGGAGAAAGATTTAGAGAATAGCGGGTATCAGGTTCTTACCGGTCCTTCTGAGCAAGTTGATAAGATTATTCAATTATACGAGACAATGCTGACGAGACACACAACTATGGTTGTTGGAGAAACTGGGGGCGGGAAGTCAGTTATCATTAAAACTCTCGCCCGTGCTCAAGATGCGCTCGGTAAACCAACCAAGTTGATTTTGCTGAATCCAAAGGCGCAATCAGTTTCTGAGCTTTATGGCTCGCTGGACAGAGATACCCGTGAATGGACTGATGGGCTGTTATCAAACATATTTCGCGAAGCTAATCGTCCCCTACCGGAAAACAGAGAAAGTGAATCTCGTTATATCGTTTTTGATGGTGACGTTGACGCCGTGTGGGTAGAAAATATGAACTCCGTGATGGACGATAATAAACTATTGACGTTACCCAACGGCGAACGCATTAGACTTAGAGATCATTGCAAATTGCTATTCGAAGTTGCTAATCTAGCGCACGCATCACCAGCGACTGTTTCTCGATGCGGTATGGTCTATGTGGATCCGAAAACATTGGGATTTCAACCGATTTGTACTTCTTGGATAAAAAAACAGGGTACGGAGCTACTTCAAAGCGTGCTCTCGCGCATATTCGATAAATACGTTGGTACTCTCGTAGAGTTTTGTTTGGAAGGTGTTTCTGACGAGGAGCTACCCCCAACTTCTAGCATCGAAAGAACGTCGTCGAATTATGTGGAGCAACTATGTTCTCTCCTCGATAGTTTACTTCCACTCTCTTCAAAAGATGCAGAAAGCCATCGCGGGATTTCTTTCGGAGAAAGCAATATCACTGCACCGGATGAGCAAGTAGTGGAATTTGCAAGAAAGATCGAGAGAATGTCTATCTTTGCTCTGACGTGGTCGTTTGGCGCCACGGTGATTAAGTCAGATAGGATTAAATTTGACACGTTTCTTCGGAAGCTTACCTACGATCCCGCGTGTTCGTGTCCTCTCAATTTACCGGATTCTGGTACAATGTACGACTATGGTTATGATCGTTCCAGCGATACGTTCTTCTCCTGGGAATCCAAAGCCGAAAATATTCCGTTAGCTGCGCGCTCGTCGTTTTCATCTCTACTTATTCCCACAGCAGATACCGTCAGATCTTCTTGGTTATTACAAACGTTAGGTAACGCCTCAAATAAGCCTATCCTCTTTGTAGGTGCATCTGGCACGGCAAAAACTGTTACTATAGAAAAGGTACTCGCTGAAATGACAGGCAACGATAGTAAAATGTCTTACATAACCATGAATTTGAGTTCGAGAACGAGCTCTCTTGATGTGCAACGAGCTATTGAAGATTGTATTGAGAAGCGCACCAAAGATGTGTACGGGCCACCGCTTGGTCGAAAATTAATTGTATTCATTGACGATTTGAACATGCCAAAAGAAGATTTATACGGAACGCAACAACCCATCGCATTGTTAAAAACTATGCTCGAACGTGACGGCTTTTACGATCGCGGTAAGGAGCTAAACTGGAAAACTGTCAAAGATACGCGTTTCATTTGTGCAATGGGACACCCGGGCGGAGCGCGAAACACAGTTGACGCACGCTTCGCTTCTCTATTCAATATTTTTGAAATTGAGGCACCGTCTGAAGAGAACCTAAAAGCCATCTACCGAAGCATTCTCGAAAAGCTGGCCAGCGAGCTTGGCGTAAATGATGACGGGACACCGTGTATTAGCAGCTTGGTGTGCGAAAAAATTCTCGGCGCTACTCTCGAGCTTTATGATTATGTGCTCGATGCTTTACCACCAACACCCTCGAAATTTCATTACATATTCAACATCCGCGATTTATCGCGCGTCTTTGAAGGTATGAGTCAATCATGTGCCGATAGCATTGCTTCAGAAAGTGCGTTTGTGAGATTATGGCGAAACGAGGTGTTGCGGGTGTTTCATGATCGATTAGTAGACTCTATCGATCGAAATTTGGTAAAGCAAAAAATAGGATCTCTCGTTATTGATTATTTCGACTGCGATGAGAATTTATTGAAGCATGCCCTTTCGGATCCGGTTTTATTCGCCGACTTTAGGACAGAGTTACTCGTTGGAGAAGAAACCATGGAAGGAGAAGATACAGGAGTACCAGAAGTTCAAGATGGATGCAGCGAGGGTATGCAAGAGCCGAATGATTTCTCAGTCGAGAGCGCTTTGAAGACAACGCGAGCTCAATACAAAGATGTGGGAACCTATGAAGATGTTAAAATTACTTTCCAGAAAGCGCTGGATAGTTGCGGACGTAAAGAGGGTCCGAACAAAAAAATGAATTTGGTCTTTTTCCACGATGCTCTCGAGCATGCGACCCGAATCCACAGAGTTTTGAGACAAGAGCGTGGACATATGCTCCTTATCGGAGATGGTGGCTTTGGGAAACAGTCTTTAGCAAAACTTGCCGCGGCAGCAGCGGGTTGTTCAGTGTTCGAGATCACTTTGACACGTGGGTACGATGACAACTCTTTTCGAGAAGATTTGAAACGTTTGTTCACTAGAGTAGGAGTAGACAACGAGAAAGTAGTGTTCTTATTCACAGATAACCACGTTGCAAACGAAAGCTTCTTAGAACACATCAACAGTATTTTGACGAGCGGTGCAGTTCCCGCGCTGTACCCGGATGACGAAAAACATGTTATTATGCGATCGGTCAGAGATGACGCTCTCAAAGAAAACGTACGCGATTCTAAAGAAGAACTTTGGCGTTTTTTCATCTCTCGCGCGCGAATGAACTTACACATTGTGCTATGCATGTCCCCAACCGGAGATTTACTGCGTTCTAGGTGTAGGAATTTTCCTGGTTTGGTAAACGATACTGTCATTGATTGGTTTACAGCGTGGCCGGACGAAGCACTTTTATCTGTTGCGACGACATTTTTGAGCTCAATCGACGAGATCCCATCAGATTTACGCGGTCCAATTGCAAATCATGTGGTATATACGCACCAACTCGTCACGGAACTATCGATAAAGTATAAAAGGGAGCTGAATAGATCGAATTATGTCACTCCAAAGAATTATTTGGACTTTATCGCAAACTACTCGAGGATGCTTGGTTTGAACCGGAAAAGAATCGGTGAATTGAAAGCCCGTTTAGAAGGTGGCTCTTCGAAATTGATTCAAGCTGGGAGTGAAGTTGATGCTATGCAAAAGTCCCTCAACCAGGCGAAGGAAGTCGTTGAAGGTGAGACGAAAGCATGCGAAGAGTTGCTGAAAGTAATCACGGCATCTACGACTGATGTCAAATCGAAGCAAGAAGCGGCAAGTTTAAAAGAAATAGAGTTACAAAAAGAGAAAGAGACGATAGGTACGAAGAAGAAAGAAGCAGAAAGCGACTTGGCGAAAGCAATTCCCGCGTTGGAGGCTGCGGCATTGGCGCTCAATTCACTGAAAAAGGAAGAAATTACTGAATTGAAGTCATTCGCAAAGCCGAATATTGCCGTTCAGAAAGTTTGTGAGTGCGTAATGATCTTGAAAGGTCTGCCCAACGTTTCTTGGTCAGGCGCAAAATCGATGATGACAGATACTAATTTCTTGAAGTCGCTAATTGAATTTGATAAAGATGCCATAAAGGATAAGCAAGCAAAAGAGCTAAAAACGTATACGAAAGATTCAAAATTTACTCCGGAGGAGGTGACGAAAATTTCTAGCGCTGGGGGTGGTCTCCTCAAGTGGGTTTTTGCCATGATCAAGTACAACGAGGTCGCTCGGACGGTGAATCCAAAGCGAGCAGCAGTTGCATCTGCTGAAAAATTGCTTCGGACAAAAACGAAAGAGCTAGCGAAGACAAAACTTGAAGTTGAACAACTATCTGAGGAACTCACGTCTCTGACTGAACAATTTCAAGAAAAAACGTCGAACCAGAAGAGATTAAAAGAAAGCGCTGAAACCATGGAAGCGCGCTTATCTGCAGCTGAAAAGCTTTTGAAAGGCTTGGAGTCTGAACGCGTCAGATGGGCAAAAGAAATGAACGAACTCGATGAAAGTATGAAAAATTTAGTAGGAGATTGTTTGTTGACGAGCTCATTTTTATCCTACTCTGGCGCATTCACGTTTGAGTTTCGCAAAAAGTTTACGTACGATACGCTATATGAAGACGTGAAAGCGCGGAATATTCCGGTCTCTCCATCTTTCCGTTTAGAAAATCTGTTGACGACGGATGTGGAACTCGGGAAATGGGCGAGCGAGGGTTTGCCGACGGACGATTTGAGTGTTCAAAATGGTATTTTGACAACGAAGGCATCTCGATATCCGCTATGTATAGATCCACAAATGCAAGCCGTGAGATGGATCAAGCAGCGCGAAGGTAAAAATCTCATTGGGAAGATTAAAACGTTCAGCGATGCAGATTTTCTCAAACAACTCGAACTCGCCGTAAAGTATGGGCTGCCATTTCTCTTTGAGAATGTTGGCAAACACTTGGATCCAGTAATCGATAACGTTTTAGAACGTCGCATCACTGAGCGGAATGGTATCAAGACGGTTCAAATAGGAGATTCCGAGGTAGAATGGGACGATAACTTCAGGCTATATATGACTTCCAAACTCCCAAATCCAAGTTACGGGCCCGAAGTTTCAGGTAAAACGATAATTATTAATTACGGCGTCACTCTCGTAGGATTTCAGGAACAACTTCTCAACGTGACAGTCAAAATGGAGCGACCAGATTTAGAACTGCAGCGCGAATCTCTCGTTCAAGAAACTTCCGTCAACAAATCTTTACTTAAAGACCTCGAAGATACATTACTAATGGAATTGTCTTCAGCTTCGGGTGAAATACTTGATAACGTAGAACTGATAACCACGCTGGATGAGACGAAGTACAAGGCAAAGGAGATTAGCTGTAAGCTCGAAGAAGCGAAAGCTGCGAGTGAGAAACTTGTATTGGCGAGACGAGCATATGAACCTATCGCAAAACGAGGAGCCATCTTATATTTTGTTCTTCAGAACCTCAACAAAGTAAACTCGATGTATGAATACTCGTTGACATCGTATCTGGAAGTTTTCAGGTCCTCGCTAGCGAAAACACGAGAAAAAAACAACTGCGGGTCAAGTACATCGACAGATGATAGTAAACACGGTCATGATAAGTCTTTACAAAATACTATCACAGAATTTGTTAATGACTTAACCCTCGCGGTATACGAATTTGCTTCATTAGGATTGTTTGAACGTGATAAGTTGACGCTTTCGATGCATATGACGCTCCAAATTTTGCTTGGAGACGGTGTCGTGGATATAGAGCAGGTTAATTTTTTCACCAAAGGCGGTTTCAAATTAGATGGAAATGCCGACGAAGATAGTAGTAGTAACAGCAACGAAGCGATGAGTTCTACTCGTAAATCCTTCACAACAAAAGCTTTAGGTGAGTTTTGGCCAAAATCTGGATTACGGGACTTGGAGGAATTAGTGACGCTCGAATCCAGTAGCGAGCGTATGAAATCTTTGATCGTTGATATTTCAACGAATGAGGATAAATGGAAGAAGTGGTTATCGAGTAAAACCCCAGAAATATCCGCCATACCTGATGATATTCAAAGCAGATTGACTCCGTTTGAGTTCTTGTGCTTGTTGAGATGCGCTCGGGTCGACAGGATTACCGCGGCTACAACACAGTTTATCTCTTCTACACTTGGCGAGCAATATGTAACGCCACCTATAGTCAATTATGATTCTATATTTAATGCAACTAGTGCGAGGACACCAGTGGTCTTTGTTCTGTCACCCGGTGCCGATCCAGCTTTTGATGTGCTGAAACTTGGGGAGAAGAAGGGTTTCCGTCTCGGGGAAAAATTGGAGTTTATGGCGCTGGGACAGGGTATGGGACCACGAGCCGCCGAGCTTATATCATCTTCTGCACGCGAGGGCAAGTGGGCAATGTTACAGAACTGCCATCTGTTGCCTTCATGGCTTGGATCATTGGAGAAAATATTAGAAGATTTAGGCGAAGTTCACGAAGATTTTCGTTTATGGTTGACGACTGAGCCCGTCGCTGCTTTCCCGCTAGGGGTATTGCAAAGTTCTCTGAAAGTTGTTACAGAACCACCAGCTGGTTTGCAGCTGAATATGAGAGCATCGTTCGCAAAGTTGTCTGAAGACTCTCTCAGTAAATGCAACCACCCGGCTTTCAGAAATCTTTCATACGTGCTGACATTTTTCCACGCCGTTGTGCAAGAACGCCGCAAATATGGTAAATTGGGATGGAACGTTCCCTATGATTTTAATGAAACTGATTTTAGAATTTCATTATCATTGATAGAAACCTATCTCAACAAAGTATGCGTCTCTGATGTCGGCGATGAAGAAGAACATGATCATATCGCTGCCGAAGATCCCTTGTCAACAATATCGACCGCGCCGAAGCAGAAACCAAAAGCAGATATTCCGTGGTCAACCCTGAGATATTTAATTGGTGAAGCCATGTACGGCGGTCGTGTATCTGATTTTTACGACAGACGCATTCTCGTCACGTATTTGAACGAGTACTTTGGTGACTTCTTGTTTGATAGGGATCGACCGTTTGCGTTTTACACGTGCAAACACGAACTGAGTGAAGAGAGGGACGATACCGGTGATAACAACAAGGATACATCGTTAAGCGTAAGGGACGCTTCCCCTGCTGAAGATGACGTAAACTACCAAAGCTTGTTTGGGTTGCCCCGACAAACATCTTACGAAGCGTTAATCGACGCAATATCTCGCATTCCCGTCGTTCAAACTCCCAAAGTATTGGGTTTACACATGAACGCAGATGTTGCGCACTGCACGAGAGCTGCAAAACTCATGTGGGAAAATTTAGTCGCTTTGCAACCACAAATCACCTCTCCTCAGGCTCCAAGAAACGCGAATGACGGAGATGATGGTGTGCACGATAATCTCACTGGAAATAAAGCAAAGCGTCCAGAACACGTACTCGATTCCATAGCTGTCGATATTTTATCTGTCTTACCGCAGAAAGAGGATAGAAACTTTGACGCGAGAAAGTTGAGGAAAAAATGGGCAAACGCGATTACTCCGATTCGCATCGCACTTTTACAAGAACTTGAGAAACATAACAAATTAACGAGCGTGATGAAGCAAACGCTGTTGAATTTACGTAAGGCTTTGAATGGTGAAATAGCAATGTCATCCGTGCTTGATGATGTTGCGGTGTCTTTGAACTCTGGCTTCGTTCCGAGTTCATGGAAAAAAGAAGCGCCAGAAACTGGAAAAAATATCACTTCCTGGATCCAGTGGTACCGCAAGCGCGTCTCTCAATTTAGCGATTGGGTCGCTCAACATGACGGTAACTTACCGCCGTGCGTCTGGCTATCAGGTTTGCAGTCACCCGAAACCTTTATTGCTGCTCTTGTTCAAACATCATGCAGAAAGAAAGGCTGGCCACTCGATGTCGCGCACGTGAAAACACAGCTCACGCGCGTAAAAGATGCACGCTCGATTACGGAGCCTCCTGAAAACGGGTGCTTCGTCTCTGGGTTATACTTAGAGGGTGCCAGATGGGATTTTGAATCTCACGCGCTGGCCAACCAAAAGAATAACGAGCTTGTGGAGGAACTTCCCGTCATGCATATAATCCCGGTCGAAAAAAATGAAAGCGCAAAAGCCGGCGAATTACGGGTCCCGGTGTACATCACGCAGGCGAGAAGGAACGCCATGGGAAAAGGTTTAGTTTTTGAAGCCTCTCTTCAATCGGACGTGCATGAATCACACTGGGTACTCCAAGGTGTATGCATGACTCTGAATTTAGATGATTGATAGTTTCAGTCTGAATATTATTTATTCAATAGATATTTTACACTTTTACTTGTACACGACAACTCGCGCTTCCCCTAAGAAAGCCACCATATACGAAAAATTGTCCCCCTCGTGGCTTCGCTCCCCTCTGCGATACAAATTTTTGACGCTCTGCAGGAAAACGCATTTCGAAGCACGCGAGAAACTATACCGCGCCGGTGGTGCTCATTCATTCATGACTCCATCGTCTCTTTACGCATCAGCCTCATTATCGTCCTCGGTTTTCATTCTATCATCCAAGTCGCCTTCGTTCATCACCGCCGCGCACAAAAAGCAGAGAAAAGAGAAGAAAAATTACCTATATAACGGTCGCCCACTCCGTGCCTCGCTACCCGACGACGATAAAGATATTCCCATTCGGTTTGAATCGATACAAGATAGAATAGTAGTAGCAGTAGTAGAGAGAAATAAGAGGAGAATGCCAAGAAGTACCGTGAATGCCTATTCTGCAGCGAGTGCCGCGAGCTCAGGAGGCTATTATGTTGCTTCCTCGGCAGCAGCGATGAGTAGCGAGGACGAGAAAAAACTCTACACACTTACGCTTGCGGCGTGCCTGTCGATGTTGGCATTCGGTGCGGCATGCGGATGCATCGCAGGAGCGCTCGTGTACGTTGAATTCGGAACTCCTTCAGCGACGGTTTTTTTAAGTTCCGAAATCAAAGGTGCAATAGTTGCTGCTCTTCCGTTGGGCGCTGCTACAGCGTGTTTGGCGATTGGTTCCAAAACAGTGAGCGAAAGGTTTGGCAGGAGAGATATTTTTCGGTTTGCAAATGCGCTATATCTCGCTTCAGCTGCTCTCGCTTCTTTGTCGAATTCTTATACGATCCTCATCGTCGCACGCTTTATGTCTGGTCTCGCGTGTGGGTGTTCAACGGCAATAACGACGGTTTTCATTTCCGAGTGTGTCCCGGCCAAAACACGAGGGAAGTACACCTCACTCTCGCCACTTTTCGGAACGGTCGGTTTAATGTACGCATTTGTGATGAGTTTAGTCATAGCTTCTATATTCGGGGTTGCTAATTTGGATGCCACCGCTGCAGTCAGTGTCACTGGAGAGGCTTCGTCTTCGCTCGTGTGGCGATTGATGTTACTGGTACCAATTTTACCGTGTTTAGCTCAAGAGTATGTTTTTAGATATATGCCAGGCGCATGTCCTGAATCACCGAGATGGTTAGCAAGTCGTGGGCGCTATCAAGAAGCTCGTGGTATTATGAAATCTTTAGGACAGACGTTGCCGTCGAACAGTGTCGCGAGCTTGGCGACTTCAGACGCGCGGCCGATTGAAGATGCTGGATTTTTCGGATTGTTCAAGTCATCCAAACACATCAAGGCAACGGGAGTCGCATGCGGCATGAATATGCTCCAGCAGTTTTGTGGAATAAACGTGATCGTTTACTACGCGCCAAAAATATTGAATTCGTTAGGATACGGTAAACGTGAATCTATTTTGCTCACAGTGATAGTTTCTATGGTCCAAATTTGCTTTGGTACGTATTTATCGCAGAAGATTGACGTCTACGGAAGAAAGAAGATGGCGATGATTGGTATTTGTGGTATAATCTCAGGCTGCGCTTTATTAGCGTTCTCTTACTCTACTGCCGCTGGTAGTGTAAGCACTGGGCTCATAGCAATACTCGGCATTCTTATATTCCGAGTTTCATTTTCCTTATCGTTGGGACCAATACCATACGTCGTATCTTCCGAAGTTTTCCCGAAGGATGCTCGAAGTTCTGGTGTTGCGCTTGCAACGCTCGTCCAGTGGCTGTG
>JACLAA010002358.1_pt1 | contig 20499 bp, 12 predicted proteins | sample 8027891 | NCBI WGS metagenome assembly JACLAA01 (sample SAMN15724900, study PRJNA655200) | protist metagenome | isolation source: fluorescence activated cell sorting (FACS) single amplified genomes of... | place: Spain: Blaines Bay Microbial Observatory, Mediterranean Sea | collected 2016-01-19 | reverse complement strand
TCGGAAGAAGAAGAAGAGGACACCAGCAGTACTAATTTCTCGCAGTTCCGTCGAACCGCTTTTAACTGCTCGTGCTCGTCCTCGATTTCCATCTTGTGAAAAAAATGACGACGAAAAATTTCAAAAAGCAGAAAAAAGCAGCCAAAGGAAAAAAAAGAAAAAAAAAAGGAAAAAATCTGGTCTTTTTCTCATTTGCACCATCTTTTTGTCTCTTCTGTATTTTATCCACTCTTTTCTCATTCATCACACGCTGAGAGAATACACTACTACATAGTATACAGATAATAATAATAAGAAGAAGAAGAGTGCGATGATGACGAGTTTTGGTGGTGCTTTGACGACGACGACGGCGACGACAACGACGGCGACGACAACGACGGCGACGAGGAGCTTTAACAACGACAGAAGAAGATGTAGAAGCGAAATGACGATGATGACAAAAAGAGGAAGAAGAAAGAGCGCTCTGGGATTTAAGAAGAAAAAAAACGACCGCGCTTCTTCGATCGTCATCAGAGCGGACGCGTTTAACAACTTATCGGCGACGTTAGACGAAGCGTGGGCGAAAATGAAAGGGGTGGCGGACTTATCGCCGGAAAATATCAAAGCGCCTTTGAAAGACGTGAGGAGAGCTTTGTTAGAAGCGGACGTGAGTTTACCGGTGGTGAGGAGATTTATCAAAAAAGTGGAGGAGAGAGCGCCGGGGGTGAAAGTTACGAAAGGCGTGGAACCGAGCCAGGAGTTGGTAAAGTTAGTCGCGGACGAGTTGTGCACTTTGATGGGCGGCGTCGGCGCAGATGGGATTAACTTTCGCGAGGTAGGGAACGGGCCGACGGTTATTTTAATGGCTGGTTTACAAGGCGTCGGGAAGACGACGGCGTGCGGGAAATTGGCGCTGAGTTTGAAGAAACAGAATAAGACGTGTTTATTAGTAGCGACGGATGTGTACAGGCCGGCGGCGATTGACCAGCTGAAAAAGTTAGGGAGCGATTTGAACGTGCCGGTGTACGACGAAGGCGCGAACGCGTCGCCGCCGTCGATTGCCGCGAACGGTGTAGCGGAGGCGAAAAAGAGAGGCGATATCGACGTGGTCATCGTCGATACCGCGGGGAGACTGAACATCGACGAGGCGTTAATGAACGAGTTGATTGCGACGAAAATGAGCACGCAAGCGGACGAGACGTTGTTGGTGGTGGACGCGATGACTGGTCAAGAAGCGGCGACGTTGACGAAATCGTTCGCGGATGCCATCGATATTACCGGCGCGATTTTAACCAAATTGGACGGGGATACCAGAGGTGGCGCAGCGCTGTCGGTGAGAGAAGTCAGTGGGAAACCTATTAAGTTTACCGGAGTTGGTGAGAAAATGGACGCGTTAGACCCGTTCTACCCGGAAAGAATGACGAGCAGAATCTTAGGTATGGGCGACGTGGTATCGTTCGTAGAAAAAGCGCAAGAAGCGGTGAAACAAGCAGACGCGGAACAAATGAAGGAGAAAATTATGAAAGCGACGTTTGATTTCGATGACTTTTTGAAGAACATGGACATGATGGGTGACATGGGATCGATGTCGCAACTCATGAAGATGATTCCAGGCGCGAATAAGTTATCGGATAAAGACATGCAAGAGGCGGAGAAGTCATTTAAAATCGCGAAATCGTTGATCATGTCCATGACGCCGGAAGAGAGAAAGTATCCGGACATGTTAGTCGCCTCGAGTACGGCGGAAAGTAGAAGAAACAGAATCGTGAAAGGGGCGGGAAAAACGGAAGAAGATTTGGCCGAGTTGATTGTTATGTTTGGCGGCATGCGAGTGAAGATGCAGCAAATGTCCGCGGCCATGGGTTCAGAAGCCGCCAAGTTGGGTTTGCAACCGCAATTGAGTTCGGACGAGATGACGAAATTAGCGAGCGAGAAGGTCAGAAAACGCATCAAGCCCGGACACGTGAGAAGGAACAAAGCTAAGAAAGTTCCAAAGAGTCTCGTGGAAAGAGAGAAAATGCTCGCAGACGTTTTGAATGATGGTGAATAAATAAATTAAAGCCTCTACAATCATGGAGTATATACAGCAATTGACTTCTTCTTTTTCTCATCTCTCTCTCTCTCTCTCTCTCAACTCTTATTTAAACGCAACATCGCGCGCGAGCGAGCGAGGCGAAACACGAATACTATAGATTACCTCCTCCTCCTCCTCCTTCCTCTAAACGATAAATCTCCACAACGAATTGTGTCTCGGCGGTATTCTATAATGCGCGGCTAAAAACATCTCTTGCACAGACTTCCACAAATAGCTCGTGCAGAACTGAACTAACCACGCGTCTGGACCGACCAAAATTCTCGCACCCGGCGTTCGCCACGGTCTGGCTGCTTTGCACACCGCGTAGGCCACTTTCATGGGATTTGACCCGTTCTTCTCGTCCGAGCGCATGATGTTTACCGCTCTCTTCGCGACTTCGTCGGTTTCAATTTCCGGCGCATGTTCGCATTCCATGCCCGGTTGTAAGTCCCCGGGTTCAATCAAGCACGCGCGAATGCCATCACATTTGGATTCCATACGCAAGGCGTCCGTGTATACTTCTACGGCGGCTTTTGAGCTCGAATACGCGCTTTGGTACGGAATGCCGATTCTCCCCGCGATGGATCCGACGTTAACGATGGTTGCGTTTTGGTGTTTCGGAATAGCTTCCGGGTAAAACGCGGCAACGACGCGCAGCAAGCCGAAGTAGTTCGTTTCAAGAACTTTCTTGGCCATATCGACGGGAGTATTCATCGCTAACGATGCCGCGCTAATCCCCGCGTTGTTGACCAAGATTCTCAAACTTCCTTTCCCGTGCCTGGCGACGATGGCATCTCGAACCGCATTCACCGAATCGTCATCGGTCACGTCCATTCGCAACAACGGCGGGACTTCGTTGATATTCGAACAACACAAAGGTACGTTCACTAAAGACGTCGATGCGACGTTTTTTGAGTTTGGTGACATCATGTCAAACATTGATTGCAACGCGTTGCCGGCTTTGAAATCCACCGACCCGGATCGCGACGTACCGTAGACGATATAGTCCGGGTACTTCTTACGCATTTGACTGAGAATTTTCGAGCCGACGTTCCCGGAGGCACCCGTCACTAACGCCACGTTGACTTCAATCGGTCCTTTCGCGCGTTTCTTCTTCTCCTTTTTGTTGTTGTTGTTTGTGGGAGAATTCGGTTTATTCTTATTCGTCCTCGCGGTTCCAAAGACGAACACAGACAAAAACCACCATCCGACGAAAAACAACACACACAAGCCAATTTTCACCTCTAGCGAATACATTTTGACGAACGTATCGATTTTCTTTAGCATTTTCGGATCGACGTACGTTTTCGCCATCTTTCTCGCGTATTTCCGCGTCCACGCCGTGTACGTCGGCACTTTTTTCAACGCCTTCGCAACTCCGTCGATATATTCCTCCGGAACGACTTCATACTTCACCGATAAAAACGCGGCCAAAACGAACGCCACGAGTGCTTTCAAACCGCTCTTTTCCTCTCGGCTTCTCGCGTGACTCATCGCGTACAAACTCAAATAGCAAATCAAAATCGTCGTCGCGCACCTGAACAAAAACTCTGTATCTAAACTCCTCCACATTTCGCTCGTTTTTTTGCTCACAAAACTCACCGTTTTCTCCTTTGCCTCCTTCGCCACTTGGATCGTTTTCTTCCCACTTTCGCACGCGTAGATCTTCACCACTTTCGCGTACCGTCGAATGCGTTTCGATCTTAAAACTCTCCGTCCCATTCTCTTCATTCTCAGATAATTCAATCTCAAATTCGATTTCAGAAATACCGTCGCCTTCTTCGCCCGAGAGAAAATGAGCTTTTTCATTCGCTTCGTTTTTATTCCTTTTTTCTTCATTTTCATCAGAAAAGAGGACAACTTACTCGACGGTGATGCGCTTCTTCTTTTCATCTTCGCCATCTTCTTCGTCGTCTTCTTTGTCTTCTTCTTCGTTATATGTTATCAAAAGCAGAGAATCAGAGATACATGTATTTAAAGTGGTGTTTGTTTTTTTGAATTTTTCTGATTCCCCCCTCTTTTTCAAAAAACAAACTGACAAACCAAAACATTTTCAAAAAATTGCTCTTGGCACAAAAAAACAGTTGTCTCGTAAAGAGAAAACAACAACAACAACAAAACAAAGATGGAGAGAGGAGGACCACCAACCGGAGGGAGCTCAGTAGCCTTCTCCGCCTCTCTCGCGGCACTTCCCTTGAAATATCTGTTCAAAACGCTCGGGTGTTGCGCGAAAATCTCCCCGGAAGTGCTCATCGAAGCGCACCCTTCGAGTGGGTTACGCATCAAAGCGGTGAATCAAAATCACTCGGCGTTTTTGAGTTGCATTTTAAGGACGAACGCGTTTGATGGGTACGAGTGTTGCGCTAAAGCGGCGGAAAACGACGACGATTCGTCGGTGGTGACGGGAGTGCAGACGGTGCTGTTGGCGAAGCACGTTTTGGGGTGCCTGCGATCGAATCGAGTCGATCGCGTGAGAATAAAAATGAAAGAAAGTAACGGAGAAAAAGTTGAGATTGTGTGCACGGGCGGACAAGGAGGACAAGGAGGACAAGGAGGACAACTTCAAAAGACGTATAACATTTACGCGATACAGGACGCGGAACACTTAGCGGCAGAGGTGGATAGCGATTCCATGCTCGTTCAAATCGTGTTTAAAGCGGGAAGTTTAGGTAAGTTTTTAGGAAGTCACTTCAACGTCGGGACGCAACAAGACGCGACGTTTACGTTTTACAACGGCGAGTGGGAAGGTGACGGATCGGACGCGACAGGGACGGGGACGACGACACCAGGGAGCGCGGCCGCCGCGGGTGGAGTCGTCAACGCTTTCATTAGCAAGCAGTCTCGAGGTGGGAGCTTCTCCAAGCAACAGCACAAGGCGAAGAAGTGCGTGGAGATATCTTCGTACGTGGATAAAAAAGCCGAACAGAATATAGCCGGCGGACCGTTTCAACAGTTGCAAACGACGGTACATTTAGACGCAAACGAGGAAGCGATTTTGAGGTACGAGAATCGACAGTACGATAAAGAGTTCGTAAAAGTGACGATTAATTTGAAAGATACTTTAGCGATGGTGAAATTGTGCGAGTCAATCGAACAAGACGTGTTGATGTCGTGCGATAAAGACGGCGATCCGGTATCGTTGAGACCGACGAGGGAGTTTGCCGGAGGGCATTACGCCTCGTCGGAACAACAAATGCACGGCGGCGAGAATCCGAGAGCAGGCATACCGCACTTTGATTTCGACGCGGAGATGGTGTTGGCGGCGATGTTACCGGATGAAGAAGAAGAAGAAGAAGAGGATGATGAAGAAGAGAAACGAAAAGAAGAAGAAGCGAGAAGAAAAGACGACGAGGCGGCTGGGAGGATGACGATCAACTATAATAACGTCCCTCCGCAAACGCCCGGGTCATCGATCGTACCACCTTCGCAAACGACCGAAGGCGGTTCTGTTCGACCACCGTTTGGTTCACCGAGCGAGAATAAAAGCAACAAAAACAAAATCGTCTGGGATGGCGACGACGACGACGAAGAAGAAGTCACCGCCACGCCAGCCGAGGAGATGTCGAAAAGACACAAGTCTTCTTGATGAGAGATTAAGATTAAATTTTAGGACGCATGCACGCATAGATACATACTAGAACACGTGGAGAAACCCGTAATAATATACACGCGCAATATATACATACAATACAAGTAAGTTAAATAACAACTTTGCCACTGCTTTCGTGCGGGCGTCGTAGGCAGAAAACAAAACTATGAATTCATTTTTTCACACATTTATCAGTCGTCGCGGATTTGCCGGCGGCACATTTTTCCGCGTCTCACTTCACACCGTTATGAAAATAGAAAACACGTTTCCTCTTCCTTCTTCTTCTTCTTCTTCTTCTTCTGCTTAAGCATTCGAACTACCAACGTTCCTCGTAGGAGTACCTCTTAACTCCCTATACCTTCGTTTCAACTTCACCCACGCGCCGCTGCTCATCAACACGCCTAGTAAAAGCAAAGCGAAGCCAACCGTCGTGGCAATTTGACACGTCCAACCGACCAACGATAAACACCTAAAGTCGTGATGATAGCACTTCTTGTCGCTACGATACATAGAACTCCACTTTCCAATCATTTCGCCGTCTTGCAAAACGTGTCGCACGTTATCCAACATGATCAAAGGAATCGAACAAAACACCAAGAAAACCGGTCGTTTTGAAGTCGTTTTGTTGCTCCCACCACCATTACCACCATTACCACCACCCTTGGTTGCGTTTCGGTTTTGGTGCCAAACGAGTTGGAACACGTTCGTCGTCACCGCTAAATTGATGCCGAAACTGATCGAATGCGCCATTTGCTTCGACGCTTGCGTCGCGACCGTCCCTACCATCCCAGCCACGAGTAAAGGCCAACATCACGACCCGATTATCGCCGGGAAGGAAAACAGAATCGTCAAAACAACCGTCGCGAGATTTCCTTTGCCTCCCGAGGAAGAGGAAGAAGAAGAAGAAGAATTAAAAGGAGGTTGCTCATTCGAGACTAAAAAAGACGAATTTCGCATATTCGTCGTCGTCGTTTGTGCTGGTGGTGGTCACGCCTCGCAGTCGTCAATCTCTCCCGTCTCTTCTTCTTCCTCCCCTTGATGGTCTTCTTTGTCTTCTTCTCGAAGAAGAGGATCTAAAGCGCCGTTGCGCTCTTCGTCCTCCTCTTCTCTCATCACTTCTTTTTTTTTCTCTGAGTGTCGCTTTTTTTGTGTGTCGTTTTCGTGTCTCGAGAGAAAAAAAAGGAACAAGACAGACGGACCTCTGGAGGAGGAGGAGGAGGAGACCAAACAGAGGAAGGATTGAGAGAAAAAAATTCAAAATGAAAAAAAAATGAAAATGTTCATCACATCATCATCATCCTCAGAAGAAGAAGAAGAAACATTCGTCTTTTTGCACGCTTTTCTCGCGAAAGAATCATCATCATCACAGGGAGGCAGAAGAGAGAGAAAGATGACGATGGGGACGACTTCTTTTGCCCCGCAACAGGATGCAATTCTTCCGGACGCGTCTGGATTCGTTCGGTTTTACGAGACAACTTTTGTTACCGTGAAGAATGATGATGACAAAAAAGAAAGCGAAGAAGAAAAACATCATTCGCTGCGATTCTTCAACCGTTCGAAACACGAAGGGTGGTCGGTGTGCGCCGACGACGCGTTCTACGTCGCGCGGAGGTTTTATAAAACGACCACGGTGGTGAAGTATCTCAAAGACGCGGGGGGAAACTCGCAGTTTATTTTACCGTCCGTGAATATCAATCAAAACTTATTCGAAACGATTTGTCGAGACGTTTTGTTACACACGAGAGAGAGGACGGTGGAGGTGTACGAAAGCGAACCGAATAGTAGAGGGGATTTTAAGTTGACGAAACGAGGGAGTCCTGGGAACGTTTTGGATTTTGAAGATATCTTGTTCGACGGGAGCAAAGAGAACGATTTGAATAATAATAACAACAACAACAATGCAAACGCGAATACGGATTCGTTACCGATCGTTTGCGCGGTGAAGTGCGTTTTGAAACAAGAGCAAAGACGCATCGGTTTAGCGTTTTTCGAATACTCGACGAGGACGTTGCGAGCGTTGGAGTTTTCGGACGAGGAGAGGTTAGGGCAGTTGGAGTCTATTTTGGCGCAGATTAACGCCAGAGAGGTGATTGTGCCGAACGAAATTGATAAAGCGAGCGGAGGGGCGATGACGGCGGACGCGAAGAGAATCGCGGACGTGATCGATAGGTGCGACGCCATGCGAACGGCAAAAGCGAACAGCGAATATTTTCGAACGGACGACGTCGAGGACGATTTGAAGAGGCTGCTAAAAAGTGGCGATAACGTGCAAGCGCACAGAAACGTTTTGGACTTGCCGCTGGCCGTGCAGTGTTTGCACGCGGTGATGAAATTCGCGGATATCGGTAACGACGCGCAAAACCACGGAAGGTGCGAGTTAGAGTTGTTTGACAGCGGAGCTCACGTGCGATTGGACGCGGCGGCGTTGAAAGCGTTGAACGTGTTGCCGAGCAGCGGTGGCGGCGGGGACAGGTCGTTCGGGGAAACCGCCGGGAAAGGGAGCGGCGGAGGATTCTCCTTGTACAACTTGCTCAATCGATGCACGTCGCCGATGGGGAAGAGAGTGTTGTATCGATGGTTGAAACAACCGTTAGTTTCCGTGGAGAAGATTTCGGAAAGGCACGACGTCGTGGAGACGTTTTCTGAGGAAAGCGCTTTGAGGGACTCGTTGCGTAACGCGCACTTGAAGTCGTTACCAGACGTCGAGCGCTTGGCGAGGAAATTGGAGAAGAAGAAAACGACGCTGATGGATTTGTGTAAATTATACCAAGCGTCGAGCGCGATTCCGCACGCGATCGATTGTTTAGAGCGCATTCCTTTTTCCGACGAGACGAGGAAAGCGTTATTCATCTCAAAATACATCTCGCCGTTGAAAGAGTGCGTGGAAGAGGAAAAGTTGGGCAAATTTGAAGCTTTGATTGAGCACGCGGTGGATTTGAACAAGATCCCAGACGAGTACGTCATCTCCGCCGAGTTTGACGACACGTTGGCTCTCTTAGAGCAGCAAAAGATATCCACGGAGGAGGAAATCAACGTCGTGTGGCAAGAAGCCGCGGAAGATTTGACGATGGAAAGAGACAAGCAGTTAAAATTGGAAAAGAACAACCAACACGGGTACTTTTTTCGTTTGACGAAGAAGGACGAAACCGCGGCGCGATCAAAGTTATCGAAATCCGCGCAGTTCCAAATCTTAGAGGCAAAAAAAGACGGCTCTAAGTTTACGAATAAAAAATTGCGCGCGTTGAGTCAAAAGAGGTTAGAAATCGATCGAACGTACGAGGCGAAGCAGAAACATTTGGTCCAACGCGTCTTGGACGTGGCGGTTTCTTTCGTCGATATTTTTTTGAAAGCGTCGTCGGTGATGGCCGAGTTGGACGTCTTGTGCGCGTTCGCCGAGGTTGCGCAAAACGCTCCGACGCCGTACGTGAGACCGCAAATGACCAACGCGGACGAAAAAGAACTCGTTTTGCTCGATTCGAGACACCCGCTCGTGGAGGTGCAAGAATCCTGCGGCGAGTTTGTGCAAAACTCGTGCAAAATGATCAAAGGCGAGAGTTGGTTTCAAATTATCACCGGTCCGAATATGGGCGGTAAGTCTACGTTTATTCGCCAAGTCGGTGTGAACGTTTTATTGGCGCAAGTCGGGTCATTCGTTCCGTGTTCAAAAGCAATCATTCCAGTTCGGGATGCGATTTTCTGCCGCATTGGCGCCGGAGATTTTCAATTACGCGGCGTTTCCACGTTCATGGCGGAAATGCTTGAATCCGCATCCATTTTACGTTCGGCCACGGAAAATTCGTTGGTTATCATCGACGAGTTAGGTCGCGGCACGTCCACGTACGACGGGTTCGGTTTAGCCTGGGGCATCGCCGAGCACTTGGCGAACGAAGTCAAAGCGCCGTGTTTGTTCGCCACGCATTTCCACGAGTTGACGGAATTAAAAGGCGAAACTGGCGTTAAGAATTTTCACGTTTCCGCGAAAATCGACGTCGCGAGTAAGAAAATTGCCATGTTGTACGCTTTAGAGGAAGGCGCGTGCGACCAATCCTTTGGCATTCACTGCGCCGAGTTTTCCGGCTTCCCGGCTGAGGCGTTGGAAGACGCGCGCAAATGCGCCGAAGAGTTGGAAAACGGTGGTAACTCTGCTGGAAACGACGACAAAGAGAACACCACCAACAGCAATAAATCAGACGGGGTCGACGATGCCGACGCCACGTACGGTCGCAAACGCGCCATGCAATTCCTGAACGATTTCAAAAACATCCCGTTACCGCAACTCGCGCCGCAAGACGTCATCGAACACGTCAAAAAACTCAAAACGGAGTTGGAACGCGACGCGAGTAAATCGAAATGGTTACAAAACGTCTTCGAGGAAATTAATAAGAGCGCCGCTTAGACATTACGGTGAAGCAGACAAACAGACGAACAGAGAAAGAGAGAGAGACACGCGCATAATACTACTAAAACGTTGTAAAAATAGAGTACTCACACCAGAGAAACACAAAAGAACTTTTTCCAACAATAACAACATATTTTTGAAATTTGACGATGATGATGATGATGACGATGATGATACGTTCCTGATGAGGAGTGATGATGAGTGAGATTAAGAAACAACTCCAAGTAATAAGAGATCCCCCAAAAAACCAAACTCCTCCCAAATTTGCGGTCTCACAAAAAAAAGGATAATCAAAAAATGGGCAAAGGGGCAAACTCGTCTTCTAAAGTCGGCGGTAAAGTCATCGACGTCGTGAGAAAGAACGCACCATCGATGGTCGTCGACGCCGCTCCAGAAGAGAAGGAGGGAGATGGCGAAAAAATGATCGATAATAATATCATTCCGGGAAGAAAGTACACGCAAATCCGGGGGGAAACGTACGACATCACCGAGTTCGCGAAACGTCATCCCGGAGGGAGTCAACTCTTGATGCTGGCGCACGGAAGAGACGCGACGATTTTGTTCGAATCGCACCATTTGCGATCGGAAATCGTGGAGAAAGTTTTGAAGACGCTACCGACCGTAAACGTGGAAGAGAGCTGGTGTCCGGATGAAACCTTTCCGAAACCACTCGATTCGAGTTTGTATAAAAAGATACAGAAGCGAGTGAGAGAGGAAGTGGTGGAGCCGCGAGCGAGGAAAAGCGGAAGGAAAGCGAGAGGTGCGGGTGGGGTGAAATTCGACGCGTTTTGCGTCATTTTGTGCTACGCCGTGGCTTTATACATGTTTAATATGAATCCGACGGTTTTGACTGGCATGTTTTTAGGCTTCTCGGCGTATTGGAGCGGCACCGGGTTGCAACACACCGCCAACCACGGCGGGTTGACGCAATCCGGTTTTGTGAATGCCATTTGGGGGTGGTTCGGATGCGACGTGATTTTAGGGAAAAGTTCTATCGAGTGGAGATACCATCACATGGTATCGCACCATTCCTACTGTAACGAGGCGACGAGAGACCAAGACGTGTACACATCCTTTCCTCTCATGCGATTGGACGAGAGTTTGGAGTGGAAGTGGTTTCACAAGTATCAAGCGTTTTACTCGGTCTTCGCGTGGCCGTTTTTGTATTTGGCCGCGCAAACCGGGGATTTCGTGAACGTAGTAATCACTAAGTCGAGCCCTGGAGTGGAGTATTTGGGATTAATGAAACACGAGCTGGCATTGTTTTACTTGGGAAGAGTGTTGCACTACGGGGTGAAATTCGCGTTGCCGATGTATAACTTTGGCATCAAGGCGTGCATTTTACCACTCGTCGCGTATTCCACGTTTGGGTCGTTCATTTTGTGTTGGTTTTTCATCGTCTCGCATAACTTGGACGGTTTAACGCCGGCAGCGTTGCCGAAGAGAGCGCAAAACGATTGGGCTGAGTGGCAAATCCGCACGAGCGCGAGTTGGGGGGAATCGTTCTGGTCGTTCTTATCCGGCGGGTTGAACTTACAAATCGAACATCATTTGTTCCCAGGGATGGCACATAACTTGTACCCGAAGTTAGTGCCGATTGTGAAAGAAGAGTGCGAGAAAGCCGGCGTGCCGTACCATGGTCACCCGGGTATCTTTGGTTTGTTTCCGATAACCGTGAAGATGTTCAAGTTTTTACACAAGATGGGACAAAAACCAATTGCCACGAGAAGATCTAGTCGCGCAAGCAGTGCGAAAAAGGCGCTCTAATAATCTATTATATACTAATATGCTACGTGTTATGTGTTGTTGTTTGTCTCACAACCTGTATCTATCCGTTTCGTCCATCATATACTTCGCCTGCCGCGGCCGACACCGCCACGTTCGCTCTCACGAAATCACCTTCCGCTAACGCCGCCTCGCTGTGTAAATATTTAGCGGCAACTCTCGAACCTTCCACTTTCCCTCGCGACCGTTTCAACATCGCGTCCTCTGCTATAACTAACGCCTCTTTCGTGTTGGCGACTTTAGGCGGCGTGCCGTTGGTGCGTTCACCGGGTAAGAGAAATTTAGGCGCTCTAGAAAGCGCTCGGGCAAGATTCAAGGCGTCCACTAACGCCTGGTTCGCGCCTTGGCCTTTAAAAGGCGACATGGGGTGCGCCGCATCTCCCAGAAGCGTAGTGAATGCATCCACATTCGACGCCTCCTTATCCGACGTATCTTTCTTTCTACCATTCCGAAACACGATTTCGTCTTCTATGAGCATATCAAACGCCGGGTACCCGGACATGTTCTCGCTCCTCGTCGATTTCAACAACGTGCGTGCGGGTTCGCACCAACTTTCGCACCGCTTTCGAGACTCTTCCAATAATTTTTTGCGATCTTTTGAAAGCTCCACGGCTTCGTCGTACTCGCACGGGAACGAAAGTTGCCACATCATCGCGTGGGGGATGTTCGTGTACGTCGGGTCGACGTCATTTTTGTAGCCCAGTATATCTTCCGCAATCTCGTTCGTTGAAAATGGCATACAAAACAAACGGTTGTGCCCGTCGAGAATCTGGAACGCTTTGTTTTTACACAACTCGTGGTCCATGCCGTGGCAAATGCCGAGGACGACGAGACAATCGAGGTAGTTCAACCCCTCGTGAATGGCGTCGAGGTTGTCAAACTTGTGCGCGCGAACGCGACTGAACAAACCGTCCGCGCCGACAACGCAATCGGAGAGTATTTTTTCACCGTTTGTGAACGTCACTTCTACGCGAGGGTCGTCGTTGTTTTCCCCGTCTTCTAATATCGTCTTGGCACTATCAAATTTCATCCCCCAACGAATGTTCTCCGGATTCACCGCATCCAACAGCATTTTTCGTAACTCCTGTCTCGGAATGTGCACGTTCCTCAACGAGTGCGCCACGCTCGGCAAGTGTTTACTATTGCTATTTGCAGCGCTCGCATCATTCGCCGTTCGTTCTTTCCTTTTCTTGACCGAGTGCCCGTACTCTCCCAACACGTTCCCGTTACTGTGCAACGCCACGTTCGCATCAGATCCAACTCCGTTCAACTCCAATCCTAACTGCTTCAACGCGGACGCCCCCGAGTACCTCTGCATGGTTAGCCCGTACCCTTGCCTCCTCGCTTTGAACTCTTCGTCTTTCTCGAATATCGTAAACCGAATGCCTCGGTGCTGCAACGCGACGCCCAACGCCATCCCGCCGATGCCGCCGCCAATGATGGACACGTGACCTTGGCTTTGCGCGCTTGAATACTTGAGAGCGCTCTCGTCGCTCGCGTCGTCGTCGCTTACATCCACCAACCCGGTCCCTTGACAATCCGCACACGTCGCCCGTTTCTCTCCCATTCCTTTCTTCTTCTGTTTCTTTTTCTTATTTTCCACACCATCGCCTCTTTCCTTCTCTTTGTCGTCTGAATCGTCACCATCCCTGTTGCGATGGTACGAGTTTGGATACATCTCTCGTTTCTCTTGCCTCTTCTTCTCCTGCCGTTGCCTGCGGGATTGCGAAATCAAAACGCCCTCGCCTCGGCATTTCGAGCACGCGAACAACATCAGATTACCACCGAGAGGAGAACAACTGTTATTCTTGTTATTATTATTCGACGCGTTTGCTCCCATATCGTTCTTATTAGTGTTGTTGTTGTTGTTATTCGTCGTCGTCTGTTTCGCCGCCACGGAGAGCTTCGTTGAAAACGAACGCCTAATCTTCCTCTTACTCTCAGGCCTTGTCAAAGCAGTGAAAGAAGTAAAAGTGAGAGAAAAAGAACTACAAGAGAGTCTTTGTAGTCGTAGTATCGCGCTGAAACTGCTTCGTTGTCGTGACAAACAAGCAGTTGAAGAGGAAACGCACGCGTTCATGTGCATGCGTTGGATAAATGAAGAAATCATTTCCCCTAACAAAACTCTTCATTTACTTACGCGCAGAGTGAGAGTATTTTGTTGGTATTCCTTTTTCCAGATGATGATGAAGGAAAAGGAGAGGAAGAAGACGAAGTCACGCTTGTGTTGTTATTATTAATAATAATAAGGACAGAGAGAAAAAGATGATGAAGAAGAAAGCGAGAGCGAGCGTGCAGAAATCTTCTTCTTCTTCAGCAGCAGCATCGGCAACATCATCATCGGCGACGTTTACGACGACTCAGACGACGAGTTCTGAGAAACACTTTCGACAAATAATAGCATCAAACGCGACGACGAATAATAAAATAACGACTGGATGTGTGTTCTTGTTGACTCTTTTGATCGTTTCCGCGGTGTTTATGACCGAGAATACTCAGTCGTATTCCGAGAACGAAAATCGAACACCAAGAGCTGCTTTTGGTCTGAACGAAGACAAAGAAGAGTATTTTGATCCGGAGACGTTCACTTTACCGGTTTACTTACCACCGTCCCCTACGGCACCGAATGCACCTCCAGCACCGAAAATTGCGCAGAGCAAACACGACTGGTCGCGAGAGCAATACGACGTCGCGAAAGAGATGAACGACGGCGAGTCGCTGAGAGCGATTAGCGGTCAAATTTTCGGCGGTTTAGATTACGAGGTGCCGTTTACTCAGAAACCGCCGAAAGCGACGCAAACGTTTTCGCCTTGCGCAGCGTTGTACGCTGGCGCGCAGTGCGTGGAAAAGAACACTTTGCCAAAATGCGTGAAGACGATGAACGCGTTGCCGTTTAAGAGTGACGCGTGGATGTCGCTCCACACGGGAGGGAGAAACGGGAACGAAGGAGATTTAGCCGGGAAAGCGCAGTCGTTGCACGGACTGTTTGCGAATGGAGCAGAGTTTGGGGAAATTAAGAGGGAAGTTGATGCGACGTACGGTGGGTTTCCCAGCGCAGACTGGTTGAATAACACGCGAAAATCGCCCGGGAAGTACGCGTTGGCAAACGCGTGCGCGTTGGTCCACAGCGACGGGAAATTGAAAGGAAGTGGTTTGGGACACAGGATAGATAAACACCATTTAGTGATTCGTTTGAACGACGCGCCGGTGAGAGGTCACGAAGAAGACGTCGGGAGTTTCACCTCTGCTAGATTTTTAGGCGAAAAGTATTTTCGAAGAAACGATCGGGACGATAAAAATTTAGAGCGAGCGGCGAGGGAGTTTCCCGACGAGAGTTTAGTCGCCTTGCACTGGTGTAAAACGAAACAAGAGGCATTGCACGGCAAAGCGAATCACGAGAGTCATTGCAGGAAAGAGAGCGTATTCAAAGCGGCAAAGATGAAAGCCCATCTGTTCAATCCGAAATTTGTCGACGCGGTATCCACGAGCTTAGAGCTGAAAGAAGACGAATCGCCGTCGGATTTCTTCATCGCTTTGTTGGCGTTGACGCACGTGTGCGCGCGAGTGCACGTGTACGGATACAACTTGTACGATAAAAGAGATTTGATCAAAACGAAGCACGCGAGTTATTTAGGAGAGATGAATGGGAAGTATCACTTGCCGAGACGGTACGGAAACTTTCCAAATGCAAAGAGAGGGGTCACGAAGAAACCGTCGTTCGAGAAGGAATCGCCGAATGGTTATTTTTACGCAAAGTTCAACAGAATCGCTCCGGACCAAGTGACGATTGAAGCGAGTGGATTACACAAACCTGGACTGATGGGCTCCGGCGCTTCCTTTGCGGGATACTCTCTTGGCGAGTATAAAGACCGAAAAATGACCGCAGCAAAGAAAGGTTTGCGTCGTAAACTGTTATCGAAGTCGCATCTGCGGGCGGAATCTCCCGAGGAAGTGGAAGAGAAAGAACAGTTTTGCGTTCGCGCGTTGCACCACGCGGGTGTCGTCGCGGCGGTTGAAGCGAGCGGGAGAGAAGGTGGGGGGCTCTACCACGCCCGAGAAAGTCTCACGAGATCGAAGATAGACATGCCTTCGCACCCTTCGCAAAAATACACGACAGGTAGGAAGAAACGCGGATGATGAATTAGCTTTTTGAATATAAAATTGTATAGTCATAGCTTTTAGTTTTTACCGCTCAAGACGTCCAGTAGCTTCTTCTTATCGATCAACTTCCCGTGCCTCAAACTCACCATGAACTGTTTCTTCTCCCTCTTCTCTTCGTCTAAGTACACGTCTAATGGTAAAAATGTCGCTTCAGCTACTTCACCGTACGAACTCTCCGGCACGTTCCGCAAGGGCGCTTCCACCGCCTCGGGATACTTCACCACCGTTTCGATTCGATTCCCCCAAAAGTCCATCAAAGATATTCGCAACTTCTTCTCCGCATCGCCATCACTCGTACTATTACTATTAGTGTTATTATCATCATTATTATTAGTATTGCTACTGCTGTTACTATGACTACTCAACAAAGCTAATTCACCGACGTATCGATTCGCAAACTCTTGCAAAGCGAACGAGCACCCAATCGCTCCAAATGCACTGGCGGACGCGAACACCATCTGCGTCGTCGCAGTCACGTTTTCGATATTTCCTCCATCTCCTCCTCCAAACACGAGTAAAAGAGGTGTGCTCACCGCCCCGATTGAGAATACCTGCAGCAGTTTGAATCGAACAATCGCTCGGAAGAGTTTCACGTTTGGACCTTTGTACAGGAGAAGCACTTTCCCGGTAGGGGTAGGGGTTTTAATGTCGTCTCTTTCTCGAGAAGAAAAGGACGAGGAGGAGGAGATGCAAAGAAGATTTTGGCGAGTAGTAGCGCTGGTGTTGTTTATAGGGCGGTATACGCGATGGAGGTCGCGCGACCTTCTTCCCGCGAGCGCGTAAAGCGTCTGCATTAATTTGTGACGACGATGTGTTCTAAAACAAAGAACAAACAACAACGCGAACAAATACAAATCTATAGTATTAAAACACCAAATTGATTAGAAAGTCCCGTCTTCCAAGGAACTGACATACTCGCAGAAACTAAGAACGCTAGCATCGGCATCGTTCGTGCTGGGAATTTTGTCTAATTTTGCGGGCATGATTTGCCCGTCTTTCCCAACCGGTAATTTTTTATCCGGCGCGATGCCTACTTTGTTGATATCTGTGCCTAAAGGCGTTTGGTACTTCGCCACGGTGACGTTTACGGCGGACCCGTCGCTCAGAGGGACGATGGTTTGGATTAAACCTTTACCATACGTCGGTTCGTCGCCGAAAACGGTCGCCCGGTTGTTGTCGCGCAAGGCGGCGGTTAAGACTTCCGAGGCGGACGCGGTGCCTTTGTTGACGATAACGGAGAGTTTTTTATCGTAAACATTCTCGAGGGGTTTGCCGTTGACTTCGAACGTATCGCGCACGCCTTCGGCGTCGGCGATTTGAACAATCAAACCTTTCTTCATCAACTGCGAGGCGATATCTAACGCGCCCGGGAACAAACCACCGGAGTCGTCTCGTAAATCCAAAACGAACGAGTTGGCGCCTTTTGCCGCTAAATCGCTCAACGCCTCCTTCGTTTTCGCCGCCGATAACGAGTTGAACGTTTGCAATTTAACCACCCCGATGGAATCACCACCGCTTTTCGATGTGCATAAATCCGATTTCACGGGAACGACCGCGTATTGTTTCCTCGTCACGCTCAAATTTTTCGTTTTGCCCGGCGTCGCGCTCGGTTCGATTTTCAACAAAACGTCCGAACCTTGCGGCCCTCGCAACAACTCCGCGACTTCATACAACGACAACCCAGTCACATCCGTCGCATCAATCTCCAAAATCTTATCTAACGGCTTAATTCCAGCCACGCACGCCGGCGCATCAATCGTCGGCGTCACCACTTTCACGCTCAAATCCGAATCAATCGTCAACTCCACCCCTATCCCGCTCACGTTCGCGTTCATCGTGTTCTCGCTCACCGCCGCGTATTGATCCGGTTCCAAAAATCTCGTAAACGGATCGTCCAACTTCTTCAACATCGCTTTAATCGCCTCGTACGCGTCTTCTCTCGACGGCATTGGCGTGTTTTTCACCGTTTGCTCGCGATACTTGAACCAACTGACCCCGTTGAACGTCTTGTCCACGTACGCTTTATCCACCGCCCGCCACGCTTCCAAGAATAAGAGCTGGTTCTCCGTCACCGCGTTCGCGACTCGAACATCGGCGGCAAAAGTCGTCACCCCGAAGATACAACACAGAGCCCCTGCGAAAAGAGTACTCGCGAATGGATTCGTATTCGCATCGTCGCCTTTTTTATTATCGTCGTCATCATTTTCATCATCATCCAAAGAAGATACAGGTGAAGAAGAAGAATCCCCTATCCTCGTCCTCCTCCCTCTCGTCGTCCTCAAAATCCTCCTCCTCAAACTCGAGTTGTTGTTTTTAATGTTGTTCTTAGTAGTAGTAGTAGTATCGGAAGACAACGGTTTTGACGAGCAGCGCATCGTCATCATCGTAAAAGTCGTCGTCATTATTGATGATGATGATGATGATGAGAGAAATTATGACGATGCTTCTTTTTTTTTTGTGATGCATCCGTCCTCTCTTCTGTGTTGTCTCTCCTCTCGCAAAATTTCACAAAACTCGTGCTCAAAAAAAGTCAACAACAGAAACAAAAAAAAAGAGAAAAAAAAAAGAGAAAAAAGAGCACGCACCAAAGAAACTGCACAAAATTTTCTACATCAGAGAGAGAGAGAACGAGAAGCAGACGAAGAAGAAGAAGAGAAAAGATGAGTTCGACGAGATACGACCGACAAATGCGTTTATGGGGAGAAAACGGTCAGAAGTTACTCTCGTCTGCGAAAATTCTGGTCTTGGACTCCGGGGCGACGAGCGCGGAAGCGGCGAAGAATCTCATCTTGGGTGGAATCTCGCAACTGACCATGTGCGACTCTCCGAAAAGGATGGTGGAAGAGAGAGACTTGGGGAATAACTTCATGACGAGTTTGAGTTTTGAAAAAGGAGACGACGACGAGGAAGATGATGCGAATGATGCGTTGGTTTTAGAACGGACGAAGAGAATAAAAAGGGGCGACATGGTGTGCAAACACTTGAAATTGTTGAACCGAAACGTAGAGGTGAACTTTTGGGAGGAAGATCCGAGAGAGATGATTGAACGGTTTCGACGAGGCGAAGAAGAAGAAGAAAAAGAAGAAAAAGGAAAACAACAACTTCGTCATCATCGATTGCAAGATTTCGATGTGATACTCGCGTCGCAGTTGGACGAACCGACGATGATTAAACTCGACGACATTTGTCAAAAGCTAGGGAAAAAGTTGTTGACGCTGCGGTCGAACGGATGTTTCGGGACGGTGAAGATATCCGGGGCGAAGACGCACTGCGTGGTCGAGGTGAAACCGGAAAATCGAAAGATGGATTTACGGTTGAGCGAGAGCGGCGTGTTTACAGAGTTAGAGGAGTTTGCGGAGAAGTTTGAGGATTTAGAGGCGATGGACGAGCAGAGGTTCGCGCACGTGCCGTGGGCGGTTTTGTTGCTCGTGGCGAAGAAAAGGTTCGACGAGAAGCAAAGGCAGACGTTAGAAGACGGCGATTACGAGGCGCAGAAGCAGTTCAAGGAGTTTTTGAAATCCATGCGAAGGACGAAAACGGAGCTGAACTTTGAAGAGGCGTTGGAGAACGTGAGGATGGCGTGGCAGAAACCGGAAGTGCCGGAGAACGTTTCGGAATGTTTTGAAAAGTTACCGAGGGAATTTCGAAGCGTTACTGAGGAAGGAGATGGAGTAGCGATGATGGAGACAGAGACGACGCTATCCTCTTCGGACGTAGTATCGATAACGGACGTAGGAGCGAGCGATGTGAGCACAAAGTTGTTTTGGATCTTTGTCGCCGCGTTGGAAGAGTTTACGAAAAGGAACAAAAAGTTTCTCCCGTTGGACGCGGGCGCGTTGCCGGACATGACGTCAACGACGGACGCATTCGTCGGACTTCAAAGAGTGTACCTCGAGAAGGCACAAAAGGACCAACGCGAGATGTTGCGCATCGTTAAAGAAACGATCGTTCCCAATTTGAAGACGACGACGAGATCCAACGATAATAATAGTACAGGTTGTAGTCACGGGAGCAAAATCGTCGACGTTATCGAGAAGGACGTGGACGAAAAGCAGCTGGAAGAGTTTTGCATAAAGTTTTGCAAAAACGCGCGCGATATTCGATTCGTCTCCTTCACGTCGCTCGCAGACGAACGCGACATTTGGAGGTGTGAGAACAAACCAGAACACGACGGCAAGAAGGCGCAAGTAGCCTCCTTTCTCGCAGTCGACAGTCCGCAACGCGTGTGCGCGTATTCCTACGCGCTTTTGCGCGCCTCGGACTCGTTCGAGGCGAAATTGTGTCGAAAAGCCGGCACATACGCGCCCGAAGAAGGCGTTGATAACGTCGTCGCCTCCTCGGGAACGGAAAAATGCAAATCGATGCTCTTCCATCGCATGACGAGCGACTGCGCGGAACTTCGCGCGCTCGTCACCAAAAATTTAGAAGCCGCCATGTTCCAATCCTTCTCCACGTCCACTTCCCCGACGAAAATGGACGTCGTAGAAAAACCACCCTCCGGTGACGCCGACG
>JACLAA010005444.1_pt1 | contig 20538 bp, 16 predicted proteins | sample 8027891 | NCBI WGS metagenome assembly JACLAA01 (sample SAMN15724900, study PRJNA655200) | protist metagenome | isolation source: fluorescence activated cell sorting (FACS) single amplified genomes of... | place: Spain: Blaines Bay Microbial Observatory, Mediterranean Sea | collected 2016-01-19 | reverse complement strand
GCGTTCGTCGTGCTTTCTCTGGCTACCTTTTCCAGCAAAGCCTTCTGTAACCTCTTCCTCTCTTCCAGCTGTTCCAGAAGGAGTTGTTGTTTTCGAAGCAAGTCTTCGGATTCTCTTTGAAGTCGAGCGACGTTCTCGTACGCGTCGTCGTCATCCTTCGACCCTCTGATGATTTCTTCTCCTCTTCTTCTTTCGGGACGTCGACGACTCAATCTTTTCAGCTGTATCGCTTTGTTCCTTTCTCCTCCTCCTCTCGTCGTCGTCGTCGTCGTCCTACTAAAAGTCTTCTTTTCCAAAAATAATGATGACTCATGTGTTTTTATCCCGAACGAGGAAGAGGAGGAGGGTTGCATTCTTTACCAACAACACCACTCTGTTTTTTGTATGTGTTGTTATTATTCGTAGTGTTCTTAATAAATAAACGAATCTCTCTTCTTTACTAATGAGAGAGTATTAAAGCGTCTTCTTCTTAATGTGTGCGCGCTGCTTAAAGTTGAGAGTGAAGAAAATGGTGATGCATCATGTTGTGACTCCACACACTACGAGATATCTCTGTGTGTTATCCAAAAAAAAAAAATTCTCGTAAACTCTCTTTCTCTCTTTTGTTTGCCTGAAAAAGACAGAAAAAGAAGGATTTGTTGTTTCTGTTGTGTTTCTGTTGTTACACGACTCGTACATTTTTTTCTCAGTCATCAGTCTGTCTGTCAAAACGTAGAAAAGACGACAAAAAACGAAAGAAATTCCTCTTTAAAACTTCGTCTCATCATCATGGTGTCTGCGACCAACAACAACGCGATGATGATGATGACTGTTCGAAGAACAGTCGTCGTGAAGCACTCCGACTGCTGCGCATCATCATCGACGAGGAGAACATCATCAGCGACACATTTTTTAAGAAGAGAGAGAACAACGAGAGGATGGAATACGAATACTACTACTAATAAAAGAGGAACAAACACGATTTCTTCTTCTTCTTCTTCTTCTGTTTTGTCTTCTCGACGACATCGATGTCGTCGTGACGTCGTTTTATTAACGACGATGGATGGAGATTATTATTATAAACACTTTGGAGGAGGAGGAAAAGGAAAAGGGAGAACAACAGAAACAACAACATCAACTTTAAGAACATTGACGAGGAGGAAAACCAACAACAGCGCGCAAACGAGTTTTAGACGGAGAACGACGAAACCGAGAGATTCTTCTCTCGTCGTATGCCTCGCAAAAGCGAGTGGTTCGGATGGTTCAGACGCCACGTCAGAAAAGAGAGAAGAGTCGTCCTCCTCTTCGTCGTCGTCGTATCAAATGAATGAAAAATTCTCGAACGAAACGAAACTTCGATCGGAAGCGCAAGCACCGTTTCGAGTGGCGCGACAGTTTTTGTACGCCTCGTGCGCACTGAGCGCGACGATTGGGTTTGGTATCGCGACTATTCAGTTGTTGACCGGTCTCGCCGGCGCGCCGAACTCGCCGCCGTTTGATCAATCGGTGTCGAACGTCGGCATCGACGGCGCGTGCGCGGCGTTGTTTGTATTTTTGTGGAAGAAGGACGAAGAGGCGAAGCAGAAGCAAATGAGCAGAATCGGGAGAGAGGAACGTTTGGGTGGGTTGAAAGTAGAGCTGACGACGGGGAAAATCGTGCGCATGCAAAGTTTGAGAGGCTTTTCGAGAGTCGTTTTATTCGCCGGGGATTTGGAGTATTTGGAGAAGTCGTTGGAAGTCGCCGAGGAGTACAAAGACGAGTTGATTAAAAAAGGCGTTTTTCTAGTACCCGTGGCTATGGACGACGAAGCGGCGACAAAGTTAAACAAACCAGACAACGCGAAGAAAGATGAGCGAAGATTCCGAGGTTCCGCGGTGAACGTCTCCCAAAAAGACGGGTGGAGAGATTGGATTTTGGAACAGAAGAAGATGGCAAAACTAGGCGACGACGTCGGCGTATACGTCGGTTTGAGGATGGACGGGAGAGTGAGAGCGAGTGGTAAAGGCGTGGCACCGTTCGATAGGTTCGCTGCAGAACTACCGCCGACGGATGGTGGGTGGGGCGGCATGATGGACGGCTTCGACGGGAAAGTTGGCGTAGACAATTAATAATTTGTATAATATTTTATTACCGGTCATTCATCTCGCGAAACTTGACTTTAGAACTTCGTTCAAACGTCGGACCTCGGTTGTTATTGAACAGTTTAATGAACCCTCTCGTATCGTTTCGAAACGTTAACACGTCTACGTCCCAGACCGAAGTAGGACTTTTAAACGAGTCTACGCCGCGCTGTAAAGAAATCAACTCGCCGGCTTTCTGATCGCCTCGCAAGTAATATCGGAACGCGGCGTTCGCGAGCGCTAAATCGAACGCTCGAACACCCCCGATATCCTCTTGAATGTTGAGTAAATTGCACTCGGACATGACAACTGGGAAGTGACAATGCGTGGCGAACCGTATTTCCACCAATAAAGCTTCCAGCTTCTCTGCTTCGAAATAAAAAGCTCTAGAGCTACTTAAGCCGCCCATCCCGTCCGCCGAGCCGGTTACGATGACGTTCGGGTTGTTATGTAAGGCAGAGGAATAGAGGTTCCATAACTCTAAACCAACTTTTCTCGCAGCGCCTGGTCTTTCGCCAATAGTTGGCGCGAGCAAGAAAGACATTCTCAAATTCATTTGATTCCGACTCTTTAAAATACTTCCTGAATACGCGGCAATAGCGCCTCCGACGCTGAAACCAATCAAAGCCGCGTTTTCGACGTCAACTCTGCTGTATAAAGTATACACTCGCGTTCGGTAATTCCTTCGAACGGTATCCAAAGCTGACTCGCCTGGAACGTAATTATTGTTATTGTCGTTCTTTTTCTTACTCTCACTGCCGAAAAACTCGTTCGTCAAGTACGTAAAACTCGCCACCGTGAAATTCAAATATCTCTTCGCAACCTCTTCCAAAGACACGCCGTTTGCTTGCGAATCAAGGTTGGGCATAATAGCACCAAAAACTTCGTTCGAAGAACCTCGTTCGCCGATAGATGACGGCACAACAACGGCATATCCGTGAGACGTTAAAAAATTAATCAAAGATGGCTGCATAATCTCCGTCCATCGGCGAAACGTGAAACCGTGAATCGGAGTGCACAGATAGACGAGCGGAAACTTCGTCCGTACAGATTCCGGCGCGCCTCGCGGGAAGAAGAGTTGCACGACGCCTGATTCCCTGTGATAACTATCAAATCCACTGTTGGTCGATGCTTGACCAACGGACGATTTCGGAATGGAAATATCCTCCCTCGTGTTTCCAAAATACGAGCCTCGTTCGCCGTATTCGAACAGAGCTTTGAACTCTTCTCCGTTAGCGCGAGCATTCTTGGCGACCATTACGACGCCCAGTAGCACTACAATTCCAAGTAACAGTTTGTACCGTCTTTGTTTCGCGCCTGATGGTGAGAATAATAACACCATCATCCTAATTACGATGATGTGCTGCTAATTATCGTAGAAGATTTGATCTTCCTTCTTCATTTCGCGTTTTTTCTTATTGTCTCGTAAAATCGAACTCGCTTTCCGATACCGCCAAATCACCGAAAAGAAATCAAAAACGCCAAAGTCCGGCCACAGAGCGTCCACGAAAACAATCAACGCGTTTTCCAATCGAGTGGTCATGAAATCCGACAGTCTGTTCGTGCCTGACGTTCGAACGACCAAATCCACGTCGGGGAGGATAACCGCTTCCAATTTATTTTTCTCGTTTTTTTTACTTCGCCTCCTCCTCGTTTTACCGCCATCGACGCCGTCAATTCTACCGTTACTCTTACTACTACTATTACTATTACTACCATTCTTACCACCCCCCTCGCTACAACGACTACTATTACCTCTATCGTACCTATTCTCGCTACCATTACCACCGTAATAAAAACGTCTCTTTATGCTCTCCTCTCCGCTCCTCCTCCCAACCTCGTCTTCTTCCTCTTCTTCTTCTTCTTCTTCTTCTTCTTCTTCCGTCGCCGCCCACGCGGCGCTCCCAAACTCCTCCGCGCCGCTATACGCCAAACAAATATTCAACACGACAGTTTTCTCTTTTTCACCTCCTCTTGTGTGTCCTGTTTCTTCTTGAATTTCATCTCTCCGCGCGTTCCTCCTCGTTTCCTCCATAGCGTACACGCACGCCTGTCGAACCTCCTCGCTCAAAGCGTCCAACCTCCCCGAGATGACAATCCTCGCGTTCGCGTTCCTCACCGCGTCGCTTCGTGCCAGTTTCGGTAGCTCTTCGATGCATAAGGACATTAATCCGTCCACTTCTCGTGCGTCTCGGTTGAAGTTTTCCAAAGAAAACGCGTAGACGGATATCGTTTCAATCTGAGGGAGTTTCAAGGACCACCTGAGGACGTTTTGTAAGGTTTTGGCACCTCTTTCGTGCCCTTTCTCTTTTGAACTCTTCTTACTCTCGTTTTCTACGACGTCTTTGTCTTCGTCTTCTCCTTTATTATTCATTCCTTTTTCGAGTCGTTTGAGTTGTTGTTCTTTCTCCCACCGGCGGTTGCCATCCATCACGAACGCGATGTGTTTGGGAATAACGCGATGCCTTTTTCTCTCATCATCATCATCAAAAAAAGAAGACCTATAAGAATGAAAAGAATACATCCAGGATGAAAGAGTTAAGAGTCTTAAGAGGAGAAATTCCAGCATCGCTGTTATCAAAATCATCATTTCAATCGGGAGGAGGAAGAGAGAGGAGGAGAGAGCGTTGACCTTTTGTGATATATGTGTTTGAAGTACTTGAGGAGTACTAAAAATTCCCCTAAAATGTATGCACCCTACCCTAAATGTGAGCACCCTAAACTGTAGGGGTAGGGGAATATTTTGAAGTATTGAAACGTTTCAATACTTCATTTGTAGAACGCGCTGACGAAGAAGAAAGGAAGCGAGAGAGAAAGAGACAAAGAAAGAGTTGCTCTAACCGCAGTGCGTTGTGTGTGCTTGCGTGGCGTTTTTGCTCTTCTTTTCGTTTTATTATACCATGAGTAGTTTAGAAAAAAACGATGTTGGAAACGAGGAAGAGTTTCACGAGTTGACGACGACGACAACAGAACAACACGAAAAGGAAGGGAGGAGGCAACAAAAGCATCATCCTTTATATCACGGAACAAACCTCGCACCAAAAGCGTTAATATTCGATTGCGACGGGACTATTTTAGAAACCATGACGTTATTCTTCGTCGCGGATAAACAAACGTGCGAAGAATATGGATTAGAGTTGACGAAGAAACGATTTTACGAACTCGCCGGGGTGCCGATAAAAGAGATTTTTAGACTATTGAGAGACGAGCAAGGGAAAACGGAAGAAGAAATAACGGAAGAAGATTTAGATCGAATGACCTTACGATGTGGCGAATTAGCAGAAGAAATGGGCGCACCGGAGATCATACAGAGCACGGAAACCATCATCATGCACGGGAAGAGGAACGGGGTACCGATGGCGGTGGCGTCGAGCGGGTGCCGCGAAGTCGTTCGAATGCATTTGAAGCAAAGAGGCCTGTTAGATTTATTCGATTGCGTGGTGACGTGCGAAGACGTGGAGCGTGGGAAACCGGCGCCGGATTTGTATTTATTAGCCGCGAAGAAGTTACGCGTAGATCCGAAAGAGTGCACCGCGTACGAGGATGCGTTATTAGGCATCGCGAGCGCGAAGAAAGCCGGAATGGATGTAGTCGACGTGAGACAGTTAGAAGGGTACCCGAATCCCGAGGCGTTGTTCTATGACAATTAGCTATATTTATTACTAGCGTGAGTGAATAATACCGATGAATAGTGAATCGATGATGCGCGTTATATTATACGTAGTCGTTTGATTTTGCCTAATTTTCGCCCTTTTGCTTTCTTCTCCACACTTTTGTGGAAAGAAGCGCAGCAGCTCTTCGCTTTACTAAATGTCACTCGCGGCGCTGCGCATTCTCCGTCGCGCAGGAACAACAACAACAACAACAACAACAACAACAACAACAACAACAACAACAACAGCGAGACGGCGAAGCTCCTTCCTATCGTCATCGATTGCCTCGTCGTCATCTGTTGAGCGCATCCGAAAGAAAGGACTTTTGATGACGACGACAACAACAAGAATTCCCCTAGGGGCTTTGAAAGTGAACGCATTATCGTCATCATCTACCTCTGCTTTAAGAACAACAAACCCACCTTCGACAATTAAATACGGATACGTGGATACCCACGCGCATTTAGAGATGATTTTAGAGAAATTAGACACGAAATACGAACACTGGATAGAGTCTGTTCGGGAGAAAGAATCGGAGCAAATGTACTCGTTAGAGTCGATTTTGACAATCGGATGTAAACCAGAGAATTGGAGGAACGTTGAACATTTCTTACAGTTTGAAGAAGTGTACGGCGCGTTCGGGGTGCATCCGTTAAATGCAAACGCGTTTGAAGAGAATACTTTTTCCACGACCGTCTCGGATGGTTTAAAAGCTTTGCATAAAAAATACCCGCGAAAGATGAAAGCGATAGGGGAGTGCGGTCTCGACTACTACGTCTGTCCGGACGTCGCGAACGCGAAAGAATGGGTCTGTCCTGTCGATTGTCGAGAGCATCAGCAGTTTGTTTTCAAAGAGCAAATTCTGTTGGCGAAGGAGCTGAATTTGCCGTTAGTCGTGCACGCGAGAGATGCCGGGGACGGAGACGCGGAATCGGATTGTTTGGATATCATGCGGAAACACTGCGACGCGGCGCAAAAGATTCACGTGCACTGTTTCACCGGAACCACGGCGTTTGCTCAAGAGCTATTACAGTCCTTTCCGAACTTAAAGCTTGGCTTTACCGGCGTCTGTACTTTTAAAAACGGTTCGAACGTCCGCGAGGTTGTTCGAATGACCGATTTGAATAGAATACTGCTCGAAACGGACGGACCTTTCATGGCGCCCGTGCCGTTTCGAGGAAAAGTCGCGGAGCCGTCGATGGTACCGCACATTGCTGAAATCATCGCGACGGTTAAGAAATGTACCGTAGAAGACGTGTTTGAGGTGTGCAGAGAGAACACGAGGGAGGTATACGGGATTTAGAATTGTATTCGTAATATTAATTGTTTGTGTTGCTATATTTTTGTGTTGTTTTCTCGTTTTTGTTGTGAACTCGTCCAATTACACGTCATTTTATCTTCTGCAGACTCTCTCGCGGAGATGTCCACCACCACTCCAAAAACGAGCCCTTCGTTCGGGACGAAACGACAAAAAAATCTAAACGCTCGAATCGCCGAGATGAATAAACCGCCGCTTCCTCGATTAACCGCGACCATGAACGCCCCTTTGTGCATACGGGCGAGATTTCAATCCTTCCTTTCGGGAAAATCCAAACAACCGGATTACGACGCGCGAGATTGGTTACGAACGGTCGTCTTCGCGCCGAGAAACATACGAGGGTTCGAGAATATCCGCAACCCGTGGTTGTGCGTCCAATTCGTGACCATTTTGTGGGTGCTGTTTACGAAAATCATCGAACCGAAACCGTTGAAAACGTTTAGCGAACAGTTGAGTAAAGTCGAGTCGGTGTATTTGATTATGTTCTCGACGCTAGGATTTTTAATCGTGTTTCGACTAACGAGAGCGGCGGTGAGATTTTGGGACTGCAGGCAAGCGTGGGGGAACATGGTTATTTACAGTCGGTGCGTAGCGGACGCGCTGATGGTTCGCGCGGAGGAAGTTCAGATGGATTGCAACAAGAGCGAGGAGGTGACTCGCGAAATCGTTGCGGCGTGCGACGATTGCGTGGCGTGGTGCGCGGCGTTCGCGGTGAGTTCGAAGCAGTTTTTACGAGGGATTGACGCGTTACCGAAGGAAGAGTTGCTGGGCGTTTTGTCTGAAGAAGACGTGAACAAGTTGCAAAAATCGCCGCATCAGCCGATGTTTTGTTACTCGATGATGCGCAGGTGTTCGAGTAGGATTTACGTGACGTATAGACATTCCCAGAAGAGCGAGATGAGGGAGATGCACGAAACTATACGAGACGAAAGTGGAAGAAGCGAGTTGAGCAAATACTTACAAGGTTTAATCACGCAAGAAGGCGCGTTAGAACGTCTCCGAGCGACAAAGTTGCCGCAAATTTACGTCGCGCATTTGAGAACGTTTTTGATTTTGTATTGCTTTTCGATTCCGTTCGTATACGCGATGAATTGGGGTTGGGCGACAATTCCAGCGACTGCGATTGCCACGTTCGCGTTGATGGGCGTGGAAGGTGCGGCCATGGAATGCGAAATCCCTTTCGATGCGAACAGGGCGAACCATTTGCGCATGGATCAGTATTGCGAAACGATTGTGAATTCGTGCGCGTTGTTGGCGCAATGGGGCGGCGAAGAACAAGCGAAGAAAGAATTAAACGGCGGGAGAAGGGAAACGATCACCGAAGAAAGCATAGACGAAGAGTGCGAGCGAATGACTGTGGTGGCAGCAAACGAAGGAGACAATGGTGGCGTCGATCAATCGAAAGACACGACCTCAACGAGTCTCTACGAAACGACGCGAGAGGAGATGAACAGAAGATTGAGCATAAGCAAAGAACACGTCACCTTGGACGTTTTGAATACTAACGCGACGCCGACAGAGTTTACCCCAGCCGGCGCCGCTTTCGGTATAGAACGGACGGGGAGCGCTATGAGCGGCATCTCAATAACGCCTCAAAACGAGCTCACTTCGCAGAGTTTAGAAAACATCGCGGAGACGCTTAAAACCGGTTGATGTGTAAGAGATGTGTTTGAACGTTGTTATATAATTCTAGGCCACACATTGTAGGTAGCACAGACGCTGCGTGACATAATGCTACTCTTAGTTACATAAATAGTTTCCTTCAATGTTTCCCTTTCTGGACGAATCCCCCGTACACCGTTTCGATCGAGTTTTCGTCGATGCTATAAAACACGCCCTTCTTTTCGTGTTCATATTTCTTCAACTCGAACGCGATGACTCCACAATTGACGATTTTCTTCGATTTCGCGTCGTGTTTGCTCGCGCTCGGCAAAAAGAGTTTGAAAAACTCTTTGAAATATATAGAATGGCCGGTGGCGATGATCGCTTCGCACTCTTTCGGAACCGCGCTCGGACTCGTCGCCCAATGCGCAAATCTCAAACAATCCGTCGCGCCACGCCTCCCAATCCCCTTATTCCCGGCGTTCGACTCCACGTCAAACTTCACCGTTTCCTCTACGATTGTATTCAACGTCCCTTTATCCTTCGCCACGTTCGTAATTCCGGTGTACGGTACCGCGTCAAACGCCTCTCCCGCCAACGCGAACGCGTCCACGTTCCTCGCCATCTCTTGCAAAGCGTCGTTCACGAACAACTTTTCCTTCGTGCGTTCAAACCTATCCATAAACGCAATCGCCGCGGTATGAGCCGCGCGTCTTAAATTTGACGTCACGATGATTGATTTCTTGCTCAACTTCTCTCCCTTCGCCGCGTCCGCTCTCAACACGTCCACGTGTTTCGATCGCAGCGCCGCGACCTCCGCGTCTGTTAAAAACGGATCGTTCACTTTGTTCAAAAACTTCCTCAACTCCTCCACTTGCTCTAAACCGCGATCGCTCAAAGGCGCGTCCACGAAGAACGAGTTTCGCGCGTTAAACAAACACATCAATTCCATGACTAAACCTCTCGCCAAACGCAAAGGAAAACTGACTCCAAAACCTCTGTTGAAGACGTAATTCCACTGACTTTCCCCGTGCCTGAGGAAATAAATAGTTCTCGTCCCTTTCAGCGTTGATTGCGATTTGATCGTCTCCTCGTCGAAATCCATCTCTTTCTGTAACGCTTTCAGCCCTTTCTTCTCGTTGGAAAGGACTAAGTGCGAAACCGCGAGCACATACACGCGCGTTTTTTTTATAAGATTTTTCCCGAATTGGATTGGATGTACTCTTCGTAAAGAGACGAACAGGAACCCGACCGAAACGGCGACGAAAACCTTCGCGACCTTTTGCGCCTCCTCTGTTACGTCGTCGTCGTGAAAGTAAAAGAACTTTTTCATCACCTGGTCGTTAAACGCTGAAAACATGACGAGATTTATTGCTCTGTGAGAGAGAGAATAAATAGAGAATATTCGAGAGTGGTTTTTGTACTTGAAAAAGCGACCAATTAATTTTTCTTCAGAAAACTCTCGCGATATCACACAAAAACACTTATATTATCCTACGAGACGACGAGAAAGAGAAAGAGAGTCGTGACTCTAAAGAAGAAGAAGAAGAAGAACAAAAGATGCCTCCTCACGTAATAACAGTCCCTAAAAGTAAAGAAAAAGGAATCCGAGTGCGGCGATCGTCGATGGAGAAAACTATCTTTTGTGTCTTGATTGTGATTGTGATTTGGAGAGGGATCGCGGTGTCCGGATTGTTTTCTTCTGATTCTTCTTCGATGATGACGACGACGGGTCGTCAAAACGAGAACGACGATTTCGACATCGGGTCAGGAGGAGGATTTAAAAGGAGTGACGACGAGGACGAGGAAACCGAGGATTACGGCGGCGATGGTGCCGAGGAGAAGAAGGTTTCTGATGACATCAGTGGTGGGAGGAGTAGTAGTAAGAGTAATAGTAATAGTAATAGCGGTAGTAAAAGGAGTAGCGAGAGCAATAGTGAGAGTAACCCAACGAGAGGAGGAGGAGGAGGAAGAGGAGGAGGAAAAAGTGGTGGCACGAGTAGCAGAAGTAACGAGAAACGAGCGAGCGGGGGTACCGCGGCGAGGAGCAACAGTCGAACACAAAAGATGGAAGACGACATCTTCGAGACGCTGCGAGACGATTCGCAGCCGCTCGTCACGCACAAGAGGTTATTTATAGTGAATAAACCGGTCAATCCTGAGGACCCGAAAGATTCTCGGACGAAGCCGGTTTTGCAACACTGGTTGGAATCAACGACGGGCGATACGAACGAGACGTTGATTTATCACTTTCCGAGAAGTTTGTTCGAACAGTTGCCGTTGGACGAACCAAAGTTCGAGTTTAAAACCTGTGCGGTGGTTGGGAATTCCGGAGTAACTTTGTTGAAAGAGTACGGGGAGGAAATCGATAACCACGACGCGGTCATACGGATTAACATGGCGCCTATTCGCGGGTTTGAGAAGTACGTCGGGAAACGCACGACCTTCGACGTGGTGAATTCGCACAACGTGAGAGAGATTTTACAAGGCGTGCGCAGATGGCGTCCGGCGAACGAAGGCGAAACTAAACTGGTCTTGTTTGAAACCGCCAGTCATTTTGCGAGATATCACCTCTGTCAACCGCTTTTGAAGAAATACGGCGCGGAAAATGCGATTTTACTCAACCCGTTGTTCTCCAATCGAGCGCATTCGCTCTGGATCAAACTGAAAGAACTTTTGGAAAAGACGAAAAACAGTCAATACAACCGCAAACCAATGAGTGGGTTCTTTGCCGTTTTATACGCGTTGCAAATGTGCGAAAAAGTCGATCTCTACGGTTTCGACGCCTACACGTCCAGGAAAAAATCCTACCGATACCACTATTTCGACAACGTCCAAGGCTTCACGGACGTCCACTCGTTCGATTTAGCCATCGAAGTGTTCAAGTTTATCGCCAAGAAAGGCACTAAAGGCGGGTTGACCATTAACGTTTAATTTTTAAAATTCTACTTTATCTTACTGCTTCTTCTTAAATCATCATCATCCGATTATTATATACTACGCGTCGTATCGTCCTCTTTTCGACTCGACTTAGAGAGACAAAGGGTCTTCAATCTTCAAGGTCGGTCTTACACCCTAATCATCATTAAAAATTCCTCCTCGAAAAAATTCAAAAAAAAGCAGCCTCACAACCGCGCAGATATATAAGCGCACTCATCATCGTTTACTCTTAGTAAGAGAGTCCACCAATATCCGTTTGATTTATTAAACTCTCTCTCAATCTAACTATTAATACGCGCTCTTTTACGCGCAACATATTATCATCATCATCATCATCTAGAGAGAGCGGCAGAAGAAAAAATCTCCAAAAATCCATCCCCGGGAATTTCAAAAATCGAGACGACAGATACGACTCATTAGAGATATATCGCCCCATCATGTTCAACGATTACTACTCCGTCTCGCAATTCCTCGCGGAATCTGAACCGGTGCAATTCGAAACAAACCGACCGTTTTGCAATTTAGGTCAAGAGTTTGACCCGTCGTGCCCGTTCGACGATTTGCCCGAGGAAAAGAAAATAACGATACCATTTTGGATGTGCAAAGAGTTTACAATGAAAGGGTTCGGGATACCGTTGAAGACGGTGGCGAGGACATTCCCGGAAAACACGCACGTCTGGTCGAGAATTAACGCGGAGCCGAAGATTGTGAACTTATCGGAGGAATATTCGGATATGTTCTTCGAGTTGGCGTCGATGTATGGGAAGTTGTTGATGGAAACGTTCGACCCCAATTTTAAGGAGGACGACGACGAGGAGGACAGCGATAGTGAAGATGACCACGAAGATTACGAAGCGGGGAAGGCGTTGGTGCAGAAAGCGAAAGAGGCGTTTAAGAGCAGATTTAGTAAGATGATCATAGAAAGTCACACGGTTGGATCGAAAGAGCCGAGCTTCAAGGAGGAATATTTGACGAGGATGGAACGAGAGTTGTTTCGCATCGGCAGAGAGAGCTGCGAGGAGTTCACGAAATGGAAGTACCAAACGAGCGAACGCATGGAGGCGTGCACTGTGGTGCTGCAAGCGAGGAAAAGGAGTCAAATGAAGAGGAAAGTAGAGATGGGGGGAGGAAGAAACGGTTCCAACGGAGGCGTGTTGAGACCAAGGAACTTTTAAAAAAGAGTACGAGTATTAGTATTAGAGAGAGAGAGAGAGAGAGAGACAATTTTAATGTTATAAATAAGACGACGAATTTCTTCGTCGCTGATATATACAACGTGCGTGTAATTTTTCAACTACACTTCATATATATTTAAGTAAGTGACCACACACAGAATGTGGAAGGAAACAACTGAATACGCATCATCACGCATCCATCATTTTTTGAGTCCGCGAAAAAACAACATTCGCAAACTCTCGCACGAACGATTGCACGCGTTGAAGCTCTTGTTTCATCTCCTCTTGACTCGGACCAAAGCGATGAATGAACCGTAAAGATTGCATGATCAACGCGAAGATGACCAAGGAGAACAAGATCAAGCCGGCAATCCAGAAAAATTTATCGTAGGCTAACTTGGCGCCGAACGAGACGCCGCGGAGGAAACTTTGCGCTCGGTAAAGGAAACGTCGCAGTTTGGCCACGGCTCGTATGCGTGTGACGCTCCTATGCATGCGATTGTTCACGTTATTGGTCGTGAGATAGAAGAAGTTGCTGTTCGTCGCCGTCAAGTCGTGACAGAATGGGTCAAACATGTGGAAAAACTCGTTCTCGTCGAGGTTATGTTTCAACGCCTTTGCCAACGCTCGTAAATTCAGGACGCGTTTTCGTTGCGCCTTTCGATCGTTTTTTCTCTTGACTTTTAGCAACACGTCTCGAAGCGTGAGAGCTAATTTATGCGCGCCGAATGAATCGAGCTCTTCGTCCGTGAAAACAATGCGGACGCCCGAGACTGTCGGAATGCTCGTATTTTTTGCGTCTTCGGCGTCGTTCTTCGTACCATCGGCATCGCCACCGTTTTGTTGTTGCCGTTCTTCTTGTTTTTCTTCCTTTGAATACTCGTAGACGATACTCAAACACGTTTCGATTAAAATTCTCAATTTCCTTCTGTTCGCGCTGTCTTTGCCAATCTCTTCTTTTCTTATCGTCGCCGCCGAGATCGTTTCTCTCTCTTTCGAAAGCACCTCGCCAATCTTCTTCATCAGTCTTTTTTCTTTCACGCATTCCCAATTCATCCATTCCATTGGCGCGTACCCCAAAACGCGAACGATTGAAACTGAAATCAGTTTCGAAAACAACGCAAAGCGCGTCTTGGCGTCTCCGGTGCTCAACATTGACGGTCTGATTTCCAAAGCCGCGCCAGCAGATGGGATCGGATTGACGCATCGAACGAACCACCACAAAAGAGTGCTCGCAAACTGCTCCGGACGCGACCGAACTTCCTCGAAGGATGGTCTTTGCATGTTGTTCATCCCTCCTCCTCCTCTGCTTTTGAAACGCGTGAGCAATTGTTGGCGACGGAAGGAACTCGCGTTGCCGCCGTCGAACGCGAGGTCGTAATCTCTTTCGTTGTTGATCTCGTTGAGACGTTCGAGTTCTCCGTTATCTTCTAAAGACGATTTCCATCGAAAGACGACGTCTTTCAGCGGTAAGTTTCTCTCGCGCTCGTCTTCTGCGCTTTCATCAAGCGCGTGTGGTCTTTTACTTTTCATTGTTCCTTTCCTCGTTCGTCGGTGGCCCTTCTCCATTCCTGAAACGCAATCGTCGTGCGCGAAGCACGCGTGCGAGCCGAAGTATCCGCTCTTCTCCGCGAGCGTCGCCCACGCATAAAATGTCGCCTCGGCTTCGTCTACAGAGAGCAGCAACGAAGCTTTCGCTTCATCGGCGCTTCCAGCGAGGCGTTCAGTTAATGACGACCAAGGCGCGTCTATGCGTTCCGTGTAATCGCAAATCGGAAACGCTTCTTCTCTCATGTTCTCTTCTTCTTCTGTTCCTTCTTCTTCTTCTTCCGATACTACTTCTCCTCCCGCGTATCCTCCGATTTCTCCGTTTTCTCCTCCTCCTTCGTTATTGTTATTATTTCTATTATTCACGCTCGACTTCTGTATGACGACAACTTTCTCTGAATCCGCGCGTATGCGAATCAAGAACCTCCCGTCGACGGTTTCGCTCGCGGCGATAATTCGAGCGATAATTCCGTGTCTCGCGATGGTATTCCTTTTACGATGGTATTCTAAACTCGTAGTGTTATTTATATCGTAACGTAAACTCCTCTTTACCGATCCATCGTACGTCCTCGCGCACATCACAAACGACGGATTATAATGTTGCGTCAGCACCGTTTGCACCATCAAACGTAGTTTCGGTTCGAAGACGTTCAACATCAGCTCCGTCCCGGGCACGACCGCGTCCAAGACGAACAGCGGTAACCGCTTCCACTTCTCTCCTTTTTCTTCATTTTCTTCTTCATTCTCGCCGCCGCCGCGTACTCCTCCTCCTCCCTCCTCCTCCTCCTCGCCGCTCGAAACTCGAGTTTCGCTTCTGCTTTTACTTCTTCTTATCATTTTCTTCTTCTTATCATTCATTCTCTTCGTTAAAAACTCCACCGCGTTCTCGACGACTTTGTTCACCCGCATCTCCTCGTTAAAGTCGAATATAAATTGACTTTTCCGACACGTCGGACAGCACGGATTCTTCGCCATCCATCGCATCAAACTCGTTTTCGAAAACGTGTGTCCGCAACGCAACGTCACCGGGTGTTCGAATATCTCCTGCGTGATTGGACAGTGGAACACGCCGTTTTCGCCGCTCAAGAGAAGATCTTCTTCTAGAGAAAGGCGTTTCTTTTCATCATTTTCATCATCGTCGTCATCATCATCATTTTCATCATTTTCATCATCATTCTCTTCTTCGTGTACTCCCAACGCTTCCCTGCTGCGCACGTTTCCTTCCTCCTTCTCTTCTTTCCTCTTCTTTAAAAATAACTTCTTCTTCTTCTTCTTTCTCGCAAAAAAGCCTTCACCTTCTTTCTTCTTACGAGAGGAAAGAGAAGGAAGGAAACCCATGTGATACTAATTTCAATAAATAAATGTGTCTTTTCCTTCCTCTGACAAGAGTTTTCTCTGTGGTTTTTTCTTCTCGTCTCCTGTAGGAAAAATTCATCTTGAGTTCCTTTTCATGCATCAGACTTACATGTGTCAGACAAAAGAAGAGAGAAATTTTTGCGAACCACTCTCGCTTATTAAAACTCAAAGAAAAGGGCGAAAGAAGAGCAAAAATTTCAACAGACTTAGAATAATTGAACACAACTTTGAAGCAAAAAAGAAGGAAAAAGACCTTCACTCTCAAAGTCCTTATTATTCTATTAATGCTTTCTCCGCATTATTCTCTCTTTGATATTAGAAGAAGAGACAAGAACTTAATAAGAACAAAGAATACACTAGAGTAATATGAGAGGGAACGCGGGGTTCAGAGCACGACGGAAGAGTCGATCGGAAACGCCGTCTCCGCCTCCCTCGCCTTCGTTTTTGAATACTAATGCCGAAAGGACGATGATGCAAAACGAGACGAGAAAAGAAGAAGATGATCTCAATCGCAACGAGGAGGAGGATCAAAAAGTTGAACGACTCGTGCAGTGCGAAATCGCGCGTCGTAAAGAATTGAAGAGGAGAAGAAACGATATGCTGGACCTGAAATGCGTGGAGTGCGGGGCGACGGAAACGCCGCAGTGGAGGAAAGACGAATCCGGCGAGTCCGTGTGTAACGCGTGCGGGGTGAGAAACCTGAGAAGGAGACGCAAAAAGCAACGAGAGAAGCAGCGAGAAGAAGACAACCAACAACAAGAGGAAAAGAAAAAGTTAATTAAGGAAAAGAAACGGTTGGTGAAAATGGCCTTGTTCGGAGAGGCATCGACGTCGACGAGTGGTAGTAGCAGCTTTAGCGACGACGAGGATAGCGAAGAGACCGCGTACAGGAAAGAACAACGACGAGAATACTATCAACAGCTGCTTCTTTTGCGGCAGCAGGAACTAGAACGAGAACGAGAACGAGAACAACAACAACAACAACAACGCGCGTGGAGGGGGATGCTGCAGTTTCCATCGGTTATCAACGACATCGTCGAGGCGGTTCGATATACTTTTTCTTCGAGTACGAGCAACTGGAAAAACGAGGACCAGCGCGTTCGCGCGGCGGAAAAGTTGGCGAATTCGTTGTGCGAGATGGAGGAGGAGTTTTTACAAAAAGAGGGCGCAAACGACGATATCGCGGCGAAAGCAGCGCAACATCAACAAAGACAAGAAGAACCAGAAGAAGAAGTAGAAGTAGAAGATCAACAAAAAACAATCACCGGGAGCGACAATGAAGAAAATGAAAACAACTTCGTATCCAACGCCGTGCCGCCCAATCACATGTTGGGATACAATCACGCCATCCAAGAAATGATGAGGTCAGTTGTAGATCAATCAAATCGCCCGAGACCGTCGTCCTCGGCGAATGACGGAACCGTCGAGGAGGAGGAGGATTTGGAGGAGGACGCCAACAACGACGAGGGCTTTAGGATTCAAAACTTAGTCTCGAACAACTCTCCAAAGGGCCCGTCTTGGAAGGCGGCAAAACCGGATATCATCAATTCCATGGAGAAAGAGCGCATCGTTAAAGCCATTCGACAAAAATATTGGTCGAACAAGGATAAGGATGGTCTTTCGTCAGCACGACAACTTAGTAAAGAAGAGTGAAAAGTCATTTACTAGAGCCATTTAGTATTAGTATAGTTAAGGGAAAATTTGTTTTAAACTTTGTACACACCATGGTATTATTTTCAAATCAAACCTTGCGAGCGCAACTCGGCAAACGTTTTCGCGTTGTACACGTTCCCGTCCGCGTCTTCGCACTCTTGGTCTTGTTTGCGATCCCATTTCCCGACTTTCTTCTCTTCTAACGACCGGTGCAACCTTCTCGCCTCTTCAATCGTGGTGACTTCGTTGAACGCTTTGCTAAAAGGAATGTTCAAACATCGCATGCCGTGTTGATGGCGCCACTGCGTGAAGTGTTGTTCGTAGGCGCGTCTACCCCAGTACGAATAGTTGCCGCAGATTTCGCATTTAAACTCTACGTTCAATCCGTGCAGTTTATATAGCCAATACGGGATTGGTTTCCCGTCCCATCCCATCGGAAGTTTCAACGGGTTATAAATCTCTTTGTTCATCTCGTCTTCGTCCTCGTCTCCTTCGGAAAAAGCGAAATCGTCGTCCTCTTCGTGTTCTCGTTCGATTTCTTGGCGGGACATGGTGAGTTTCTTTTCCGCTTGCGATTTCGTGTTGTCTAAGGTTTTACGTAAAGCGCCCGCGAATAAGAGTTTTAATCGATATTCGAGTCTGGCGATGTGTTTGGCCTTTTCTTTTTGCGTTTTGCTTCGATCCTCGGCTTTTTCGTCTTTTTTATCTGCGCCGCCGCCTACGACCACGCCTTTGCGAATGTACTTGGACGGGATGATCGCGTCGTCGTCTTTCCCTCCTTTCGCCGCCGATACCAATTTTATAACTTGGAACAAACGCTCGCACCGCTCGTCCGGCGTGCCTCCCGTTTTCAAACCGGCTTTGTTTAGCGCGTCTTTAATCTCCTCGTCATTCATGGAACTTTTCAACGCTTTCGATGACGACGCGTTTTTACCTTTCGCGATGCCTTTGATCGCGGCCAAATCTAATTTGACGGTACCAGTGGTAGAAGCGACGACGCCTTTATCTTCCCACCCTTTCAAAGCTCCTCGTTCGAACAGCTTTTCAAACTCTCCGTCGATTTCCTCTTTCACGAGCACGTCGCGGGCAAATTGCAAAGGACTCGCGCGTTCTAAAAAGTCGACGAGATATTCGCACAACTCTTCGCAGAAAGAGACGTACGCTTTGGAGAATTTCTTCGATCGATCGAGGTTGGCTGTTTTTTCAGCGTCGAACAAGTTTGGCAGCTCGTGGAGAAACGCGACGTATTCGAGCGGTTTACGTCTCGTCTCTTCGTCTTCGTCGTCGCCTTCCTCCTCCTCCTTCTCTTCGTCTTCTCCATCCGAAGGTTTTTTCCCCGACTTTTGCCGCTGCTCCATCTTTCTCTTCTTGGACGCGTTCTTCTTCACCTCCTCGGTGTAACTCACTCCGAACGTTCTCGCGACGTCCGCGACAAACGCGTGATGAAATCTCACTAAATCCAAATATCTGCCCTGATGTTCCTCTCCCGAAAAATCCACTCCGTCCGGCAACTTCTCCGCGTTCGGATCTAACCTCGCGTCGTCCTCTTCTTTCCCGTTACTCTTCGCGGTTAGCTTTTTCCTCAACCGTTCTTTATTCGCGGCGATCCTTTGCTGCTCTTCCAACTGTTCTCTCATCGCATCCGTATCGTCGTTAGCGTTCGTCGTCGTCTGCATCGTCGCCGCGCCGCCGTCGCTCTCATTATTACGACTCTGTAATCTCATCTTCTCTTCTTTCATTGCTCGGTAAAACGTTTCGAACGGTTTCTCCCCGGTGCCGCCAGAGCGTTCGATTTCCTCTTTTCGGCTTCCGTCGAGGTCTTCATAGTACGCTTTCTGTTGTTTTTAGTTCGCGTTTGTTCATAAGAGAAAAGGTCAGTCGTTTTCAATCTCACGCGCGCGCGTTGTTCTCTCCTTTAGAAGAACACGGCACATTACATCTGACGACGTAAACGACGACGCGTAAAACAACGCACAAAAGAGAGGAGTATTTGTCGTCTTAAAGAATGCGACGAAAAAGAAGTAAGAGAGAAAAAGAGAGAAAAAGAGGCGCACCAATTTCCGCGCGTTCGTTCGCATTCGATCGAGCATTCCTCTCACTCGGTGCGATTGCGCGAGCCGTTTCTTGTGCGAAAAATCCACCCCTTTCCTGGAAAACTCTCTCGATACAACAAGTTCCAGAGATTCGTTCTCGAGGTGCATCGCTCGCGCGTTTTCTAGGTGCGCTAAGGACATTATTATTATAAGTTTAAGTGTGTTAAAGTGTCTCAGAAATGAAGTAAATTGGGGAAAGTTTGCTTCATTTTATTCAGCGCGGAAAGGAAAACATGACGACGGCAAGGACGACGACGAGTTCTTCTCATCTCTCCCTCGCGAGAAAGGGCTTTAAACAAAAGAGCGCTTCACTTCCGCGTCGCGATCGTTCGAATACAAAGCTTTCTCTCGAAGGAGTAAAAGTATCGCGCAGTTCTTCTCATCATCGTCATCCTGATGAAACGACGGGGAAAAGCAACACCAACGACCAAAGACGACGAGTGCTGTTTTTAGGGATGACGACTGTGGCACTCTCATCCGCAGAAAAAGCGAAAGCGTTTACCGTCGGCGGAGAGAATTTACCATCCGGGTCCACGTTTCCATCGTCGAATGAAAGTTTCTTTAACGATGAAGATGAAGAAGAAGAACGATACACGACGAAAGATTTGGTGTTGGACTTTGTCTCACCAATAGTGGCGTTGCGCGTGGTGAATATCGCGTTCAACGGAGGAATGGGAGGGAGCCCGAAATGGCTGGATTATTTGTGCGTAGCAAGTGTTGGTGTCGTGTTGTGGGTGTTTGCGACGGATTATAGCGGGTTAGATGCCGCGCTGCATTGATGTGATTATTATTAGTAGTACTCTTTAACGCGAAAGCGGTGTCTCGTCCGTATTCGATTCGTCTCTCTCTCGATTGGAAGAAGGGTTTATTATTATAGTAAACTCTTTTCGATCATCGATGATGCTTCTTCCTCCTCTTCTTCTTTTTCTTTCGCGCGGATTTTTCTCATCTCGTCGTAACTTTCGTATTGTTTCACGATGTTCAAATACTCCTCGCGAGTCGGCTCGACGTTTCGCACGTTTTCGATGAAGAAGTCCCAGTCTTGATTGCTGAAGGATTCCGCGAGTTTCGGGTACAGATGTTCGCGACGGAATCGGTCG
>JACLAA010003234.1_pt1 | contig 20543 bp, 13 predicted proteins | sample 8027891 | NCBI WGS metagenome assembly JACLAA01 (sample SAMN15724900, study PRJNA655200) | protist metagenome | isolation source: fluorescence activated cell sorting (FACS) single amplified genomes of... | place: Spain: Blaines Bay Microbial Observatory, Mediterranean Sea | collected 2016-01-19 | reverse complement strand
AGGATGATGATGGCGACAATCGGGACGACAGCCAGGGCCACTACGAGGGCAAGGCCGGCGATACGATCGATGGGCGCTACGAGATCGTCGGCGAGGCGGGCTTGGGGACGTTTGGAAGGGTCGTGGACTGTGTGGATTTGAAGCATCCTGATAGACGTAGAGTGGCATTGAAAGTCGTGCGGAGGATAGAGCGCTATACCGAGAGCGCCGCCGTCGAGGCCGAGATTTTGAGAGATGTCAACGCCACAGCTCGGGCGAACGGGGAAGAAGGCGGGCGACTCTGTGTTCAATTATTTGAGACGTTCGAATTCCGCGGCCACTACTGCCTGGCCTTCGAGCGGGCCGGGACGTCGTTGTATGACTACCTCAAGGGTAATTCGTACCGACCCTTCGCGCGGGACACGGTGCGACGGATATCACGACAACTCCTGGAAGCTTTGCGGTTTCTCCATGCGATGAAATTAGTACATACGGACCTCAAGCTCGAGAATGTATTGCTGAGAAAACTAGGCGTCAAGAAACCGCAACCGGATAGCGACGGGCGGTGCCAGCTCGGCCGGGATGAAGCTGATATAGTTGTTATCGACTTTGGGGGTGCTACGTACGACGACGAGCGGAAAAGTTCGATCGTGAACACGCGGCAGTACCGGGCGCCGGAAGTGATTCTGAATCTCGGCTGGTCGACACCTTCCGATTTATGGTCCGCGGGTTGTATCGTGGCCGAGCTCGGGAAGGGTGAATTATTATTTGCCACGCATTCGAATACCGAACATCTAGCATTGATTGAGAGGGCCGTGGGACCCTTTCCTCGGGCGCTGGTCCAGCGCAGTCGATACGCTACCAAATATTTCGACAGCGACGCTCGAAGCACCTGGGAGCAGGCCCTGCCTCGGGACGGTAGGGACCATGTGAGACGCATGCCGCCGCTCCGCCAGTACTGCGAGCCCGACCGCGACCTCCACAAGCTCCTGTCGGGGCTCCTCACCATCGACCCCGACCGGCGGCTCACGGCGAAGGACGCGCTGTCCACGTGCGCGTTCCTGGAGCGGTGCTGACCTGCTGGATATCGTTTTGTAGTAAAAACATTCGACCGAGTTTCTAGCTTCGCGGATGCGTCGATGGCGTATTCCTAGTGTCTTACTGCCGCTAGTTCGTCTGGCTTTGGACGGGGCCGGACACCACCCTGAGTGCGGGTCCGAGCGCAAAACCTCGATGAGCCTTGCACGGGCAATTCCGGTTCGAGGACCGGTGGGGTCTAAGGGGCACGCACATACAAATTTTTACTGGAGGCGTCGGGCTCTCGGGTCGCGGCGAAGCAAAAACATGCCGAAACGAGGTCGAAATGTCAATTTGAAGCGAGTAGGGGCCCGCCTGGGCGTTTCGAAGGCAGCAGCACTGAGTCGTGTACCGTACGTGGGCCTCGACAACTTGCACTCAAGTGTGGGCACTACTAGTGACCGCGGTGGCCCCGTCGAGGCCGCTCTCGGCACGCGCCGCGGGGCCGCTGGCGGCGCATACCGCTGGCCATAGCTGAAAAGGAGCATGCTCCGCGGCTCGTATCATCATCGCGTACGTCCAGGCGCCTTTTGAGGTCACGAGGGCGCGCCCGCGAAGCGGCCATTTTAGCGTTTTTTAGCGTTTTGCCAGCGGACCAGTTTTCGCTGCGGTAACCGCTTCACGCGCGCCAAGACGTGAATGACAGCTTGCCTGGGTCCCTTGGGCCACGTCCCGCCCGGCAATGGAGCCCAGCGGGTGCGCCACGGCCCGCTAGAGGGCTGAAACTTCGACGGTCCAAGCCTGAGCGCACGGGTTTAGACCGATTTTTTGTGTCTCCAAATCCCCTGGCTAACCTAAGCGTCCCCAAACGGCGTCCCTCCGGACGGATCCCCGGAATTGCCCGTGCAAGGGTCATCGAAAACCCGAGCTCGATTTTGGTGTCCCCCCCCTTGGCTTTGGCATTTGCAGCAGCCTGTCGCAGCGTCGCGCGGCAACTGCTCGAAGGCGTCACAGCTACGCACCCTCTATACGCCATCGCTGCGGCCACAAGCTCGCTCGGAGCCACCACTGCAGCCACAGCCCCATCTCTGCCCTCGCTGCGACAACCACAAATCGCCGCGCCAAAGCTCGTAGGAGACAGCAACACAGCTCCCAGCAATACGCCATCGCCGCGACAACAGAAATACGCCAGCGCCGCGCCAAAAAACAAAAATGCCGTCCGTCGCGAACCTCAGCCTCCCCGGCACGACGCTGCCGGGCGCCGTCACCGTGACCATTGCCGATGGCGACGCCTTGAAGAAGCAGATCGCGCAGTACGTCGCGACCATAGCCAAGGCCTGCACGAAAGAGAGATTTGTGGTCGCGCTGTCGGGCGGCTCGATGCCCAAACTACTGACTGGTCTCTTGGATATCGACGTGGACTGGTCGAAGTGGGACGTCTTCTTCGCGGACGAACGATGCGTGCCCCTTGATGATTCTGATTCGAATTATAAAGCGTGTGAGGACCACCTGTTCAGCAAAATCAAGGGAGAGAAGCCAACCATTCACGCGCTAGACACGTCCCTCTCACCAGCGCAAGCGGCAGAAAAGTACGGCGACGAACTTAATGCATGTGGGAGACGTTTTGATCTGTGCTTATTAGGTATGGGCCCGGACGGCCACACCGCGTCCTTGTTTCCGGAGCACGATCTATTCCGGAAGCCCGACGGGAGTGTCGCGCGCTGCATCCTCGACTCGCCGAAGCCGCCCTCGGAACGGGTGACGTTCACGCTGTCGACGCTCCAAAATTCGCTCCGGGTCTGTTTCGTCGCGACGGGCGACTCGAAGACTCCTGTGTTGAAGGAGATTTTGGCAAGGAAGGAGGGCAAGCTCGACTACGCCTACCCGGCGCCGGCCTACCCGGCGGCCTGGGTGCGGTCCGCGGACGGCGGCGCGCAGTGGTTCCTGGACTCGGCGGCGGGCGGGGGGCTCTAAGGCTATCTCGTTGATTCGTTCGTTGTTGGGGTACCTGGCCCCGTGTCGTCGGTCACGCGCGGCGATGGCGTGAGGGGGGGGCGACGCTTAGGACGGCGTGTCTCGGGCGCGGCCGGCGCTCTCCCAAATTTTGAAGCTCGCTCTGCCGTAGGTGTACTCCGGGTGTCCTGTAGTTGCTCTCCAGATCTCCTGAGGGCTGTCGCGGCGGCTTCCGAAGAGGATCGATTACTTGCAGGTCTGACAAGGCAGTCTGCGCAAGCACATCTCGACTTGCAAAAGCACAGCCAAGATGAACAAGCTTCTCATCGCGCTTGCGTTGGCGCCTGCCGCCGCCCTCGTGGCGCCCTCCGTGCCGCGCGCGTAGCAAATCAGCGTCCGAATAGACCGAACAGCACCAAAACGCAATGTGATGCATCCTCTGGTCCTTGCGCGCGCCTATCGACGTTCCAGCGCGTCGCGCTGCGGCCGCGGTACGAGCCGCCACCCCTGCGGCCAGCGACGCAGCAAAAACCGCCGCGCGTCGCTCACGGAAGCAATGGCGGAAGCCGACCGCGGGCAACGCAAATTGCACTTCCTAGAAACGGCACCAACAAACCGCCAGCGCTCGCCACGACGCTACCATAGCGACATGGTCGTCGGGAGACGCAATCAAAGCGGCCATACGCCCACACACACACCATGTCACCATGACGCCGTCACGACTCGAATCGCGCGCAGGCCCGCGACGGTAGTCCAGGCGAACCCCGGCATCGGCACGGGCCAGGGCCCCTCGTTAGAATGGGGCGGCTCCGACACGACGACGGGCGGCGCGAAGAAGCTGTCCGAGGCCCTCGAGGAGGCCGACATCGAGCGCAAGAAGGCTGTGGAAGAGGCCGAGCGCCGCGCGAAGTGGCAGGAGCAGGAGCGCGAGGAGAAGTTGAGAAAAGTAGCCTTCATGAAGGAGATGCCCGACGACACGCCGGCCGGCTCCGTCTCGGACTACATGTACAAAGAAGGCGTGAAAGACCAGCTCGACAAGCTCGACTACGACCTCGTCGGTCTCTTGCCCGTGAAGCAGCGCGTCCGCGAGATTGCTGCCTTACTTGTCTTGGACAAGATGCGCCGCAAGCTCGGGTTCGACACGGCCGTACCCAGCTTACACATGTGCTTCACGGGCGCGCCGGGCACGGGCAAGACCACCGTCGCCGTCCGCATGGGCCAGATCCTCGCGAAGATGGGCTACTGCCGGTCGGGCCACGTCGTCGTGGCCACGCGCGACGACCTCGTCGGCCAGTACGTTGGGCACACGGCCCCGAAGACGAAGGAGGTCATCAAGCAGGCCCTCGGCGGTGTCCTTTTAGTGGATGAGGCCTACTACCTCTACAACGCGGCGAACGACCGCGACTACGGCCAGGAGTCCATCGAGATCCTGCTCACGTTCATGGAGAACAACCGCGAAGATTTGGTCGTGGTCCTCGCGGGCTACAAGGACCGCATGGACAAGTTCTTCTCCTTCATCCCGGGCATGTCGTCGCGCATCGGCAACCACATCGACTTCCCGAACTACGAAGTTGACGAATTGTTCGAGATCTCCAAGGTCATGAGCCGCGACCTCGACTACGAGATGACGGACGAGGCCGGCGACGTCTTCAAGAAGTACATCGAGCGCCGCATGGCCATGCCCTTCTTCTCGAACGCGCGCACGGTGCGCAACGCCATGGACCGCGCGCGCATGAACGCCGCGATCCGCGTCTTCGACCAGGCCATCGCGGGTGCCAACGGCGGCGACGTCGGCGCCGAGGACCTCAAGGCCATCACGGCGGACGACTTCCAGGTCATCCTCGACGAGGCGCTGGCCGCCGAGGACGACGCGATCCTCGCTTAGGCGCTTTGCACATCGATCGTGTGTGTATATGGGCCGGCGGGTGGGGCCCAACCCTTTATAAAGATTAGTGATTCAACTTATCTTCGGCTGGCGTGCGGCTTGGGCTATGCATGCACTTACGCGCTTACTTAGGCCGCGAAGTCCGCGGCGCCGAAGCGTAGCTGATACGGCACGGCGCCGGCCCGTAGATCTGCGGCGAGCCTCGCCGGGTCGGGCCGCTGGTCGGTCCCGTCCTTGCTAAAGAATTTGCCCTTGCTAGTGAGGATGGACCGTTGCAGCCGAAGGCGCGCCGCGACATCCCCAGGCGTCGGTCCCAACCCCTCGCGCACGCGGTGCTCGAGGCAATAGTGAGACCAGGGCTTGTTCGCCCGGAGTGTCACGGACCGCCGCTCGCCCGTGGGGTTCCACGGCGGCGCCGGATCGAGCTGAGTCGGCCATTTGATGCCGTGCTTCCACGCCCGCGAGCGGTCGGCCTGGTCGCGTGAGTCGCCGCTCATCACGTATACCGACCCGCGCGGCAGGGGCACCTCGACGCGCCGCTTGACGGCGCTGGTACACGTGCAGTGCGGCTTGTACTTGCTCGGCCGAATGTCGTGGGGGCACGGGCACAGCTCCATGACCAGTAAGGAGGCTCGGCCCACGCTTACGCCCGCAACCGTCTCCCCATACGTGATCTTGGAGTCGTAGTGGACGTTGAAGGCGTTGCCGTTTGAAACAAGGCCGCCGCCGCGCTTCCGCTTCTGCCTATAGCTCCAGAAGAGGGCAAAGTCCGGCAAGAGGAGCTCGGGATATACGTGGTCGCGGATTCCATTAATACAGCGCCAGAGGTCGGGCGAGAAGCGGTCGTAGCGGCCGCGCGGCGCCGCTGTGAGGTCGCTGCGGCCGAATCCTGTCTCCACTTGTCCGGTGGGTAGCGGGCAGCGCGTGCCCATCGACTCGAAGAGGCGCCGTTCCGCGGCCTCCGAGAGGAAGCGGGGGGCGACGACGAGCCCTTGGACGCCGCCATAATTACGAATCACTTGGATCCGCGGGCGCTGCGGCGGCGGCGGGCGCGGCGGCCGTGCCGTCCGCTGGCGCTTGCGCGGGCCCTCGTCGTCGCTGTCACGCGTCAGGTCGATGGCGTCCGTGGTGACGCGTCGAGCAGCAGGTGCGTCGTCGTCCGAGTCCGAGTGGATCTCGATCACGCCCTCGCGGGTAGTAGGCGCGGCTGATGCTGGCGCAGCGTCCTCGTCGCTATCTATGGAGATGATCTCGCGCGTCGTCCGCGCAGGAGCCTGGGCCGGACGCGCTCCGGGCGCCGGAGCTGCAGCAGGCTCTCCCAATGCAGGGTCACCGCGTCTTGCCACTCGCGCCGCGGCCAACTCCTTGAGGAGGGCGTTGCCGGACATTGTCGTAGAACGTCTTTACGCTTGCTGAACGCCCAAATTCGCAGCGCTCTGCGCTGCGCCCAAGCTCCTCTTGACCTTATACTGCTAGTGTCTTACAGCTAGGTGCCGGGATGACTCTTGCCCTCGATGCTTCCAGGCCCGCCCGCAAAGATTCCTTCGGGACCCAAACTTCGATCCTAGTGGGCCGCCCGCGAGCGCCGGTTTGCGTCCCTCGAGGTGCTAAAAAAGTGGCTCGCAAAGGCTGGTAGAGCCTACGCCGTCCTCGCAAGTGCCAGGCAGCGGGAGTCCACACCACGCCGGCGCTGAGCCTCGAAGCGGGCAGCGTTTTGGCAGCGAAATGCGGCCAACCGGCCCCGTCTACCTGAACGGCGTGCCCCTCGACCGGACGCTCTTCACGAAATGGCTCGACGAGGACCCCTACGGCACCGGTGACGCGTCGAATGTTGTTGTGGATGTGCATCGCCCCGATACCAAAGGCTTCGGCGACGCAGAAGCGGCGGCAGACGCTTGGAGGGAGGCCGTCGCGGCCCTGGACGAGCCTGATGATGATGATGAGTTGGTCGCCGAAGTGTTGCGAGTTGCGGATGCCAATACTGTTGATGGCGCCGTCGATACATCAAAGCTCACAAGCTATGGGGAGCTAGGAACCCATGTGATGCGGGAGCTGGGCCCGGGTACGGTCGCCGTCGACTATGTCGAACGTTGTGCTTTAACTTGGCGCGCAAAAAGGGACGAGCCGAGGGGGCCCTGGTGGCGCGCGTCCACCGACTTCACCGAGGTACCAGCGAAGGTGTCACCATCATCCGAGGAGGAGGTCTTTGTCGACGATGATGAGGACGACGGCGCTTTGATGGGAGCGACGAACGCGCTGGCGGCGCGGCTCAAGGCCGTCGAGGAGCGGCGGGAGCGGGAACTCGATGAGGAGGCCAGGAGGGTCGCCGAGGACGTCGCGGCATTGCGACGGGCGCGGCGCGCGGCGGATCGGCGCGCCGCCGAAGCCGAGGCGGCTCGATTAGCTGCTGAAGTGGAGCGGGAGGAGGCGGCGGTGCGGCGCGACGTGACGGCGGCGCTGCAGCGGCGCGTCGAGGAGCTGGAACGGGAGCTGGCCATGCGCGACGCCGTCCAGGAGGCGCCCGCACCCCAATCGCCGTCCAAGGCCGTCCAGCAGCTGCGCAAGTCGCTGGAGCGGCCGGCCGACCGGCCGCGGCGCGCGCCGCCGCCGCCGACGACGGCGCGCGACGCGGCGACGGCGCTCCAACGCGTGGCGCGCGGCAACCTGACGAGGAGAAAGACGCATGCCGTGGCCACGCTCGAGGCCGAGGTGCGCGCCGCGCAGGAGCGCCTCGAAGCGGAGGTGCGGGAGGCCCAGCGACGGCTCGAGGACGCGCGGGCGGCGCTGCCCGCGATGGCGCGGCCCCAACCTATAGAAGCGCCGGCGCCGGCGCCATTACCGTGTGACCCCTTCGCGGGCAACGCCGAGACGTTCGTGAGGGCCGCGCACGCGTTCACGGGCGACGGAGACCAGGAGCTGAGCATCGAGCGGGACCAGGCTTTATTGGTGCGGACGGCGCACCTGGCGGACGCGTCGGGCTGGGTCTTCGCCGTGGCCGTCGACGACGGCGAGGGCGAGCCGCGGTGCGGCTACGTGCCCATTTCCCACCTCGGCGGCGCGGTGTCGCCGCGGTTCTTCCAGGACGAGGCGTCGGAGGTGTCGTAAGTATCTTTGTGTTATGTCTGCGGATGGATGCGGATGGCGTCCTCGAAAACCCGTTTTGAGTGCGCGCCGAGATTTTGGCAGCGCCGCACGAGCCGCACGCATACCCCTGGCAGCTAGGAAGCTGCGAGCAGTCTCGCATAATATACATCTGCGCGCTGCGCGAACTACGTGAGCGCTGCGACCGCGCCCGCTGAGATAGGCCAGCCTCTGCATTTGAACTCAAATTTGTCAACGCGCCGCCGACGCCGCCCGCCGACATGGAGCTCACCGCCGAACACAAGAAAAAAATCAAGAAAATCGTCGCCAAGGCCGACAAGCAGACGATGACCGTCAAGACCGTGCGCCGGACGCTCGAGAAGAGCCTCGGACTGGAAAAAGACGCTCTCAAGCCGCTGAAAGAGGAGCTCACGGCCTACGTGACGCTGTTGATCGACCCGCCGACGCCCGCCAAGGAAAAGAAACCGCCGGCCAAAAAAGCTAAGCCGGAGTCGTCCGAGGACGCACGCATCGTGCAGCTGAAGAAGATGGCAACCGCGGTGCGCGCGGGGCCGACGCTGTTCAAAGGCCTCAAGGACCTCGACGCCGACGCGAAGGCCGCGGAACTCAAGGAGCGCCTCGTGGCCAAGGGCTACGAGATCGCCGGCGCCGCACCGACTGCTAAGGAGATCAAGGAGGCCAAGCGCAAGCGCGACCAAATGGAGGAGGACGACAACGGCATGGACCTGTCGAATATCATCACGGGCAAGCGCCGCCGCGCGGACGTGACGTACGCGCCGGCGCCGGCGCCGCTCGAGGAGAACAACTCCGTGGACGAGGACTCCGAGGCCGAGTTTGTGTAAGTGAACAAGATATACATTACCGATCGAATTCAGTCGAGGCGCCACTCCTCGACGCCGTAGCCGACGAACTTGCCGTCGACGCGCTTCGCGAACGTGCCTTGGAACTCGAAGCCCAGCGCGTCCGCCGCGGCCTCGAGCCGCCTCCTTTCGTCGGCCGTGAGGCGCCAGCCCCGCGCGCCGGCGGCGTCGCGCACGTATTTCTCCGTCGTCGCGCCGGCGATGGGGATGACGCCGCTCCCCATGATCCAGTTGAGGGCGACCTGCGTCACCGTCTTGCCGCGCTCGGCGCCGACGGCCCGCAGCACGTCCAGTAGCGGCTTGACGCCGCCGTCGGGCACTCTGACCTGATTCTTCGCGAGGAACGGAAAGCCGATGAACCCCGTGCCGCCCCTCGCGTAGTGCTCCAAAGCGCCCTCACGTTTATCGCCTTGATCCGTCAACAAGCCCATGGCCAGCGGGTAGTACGCCAATGTTTTGATGCCGAGTTCGTTCGCAGCATCGACGGTGGCCTGGTTGTTGCCTTTATGACGAGCGAGTAGCGAGTAGTGGATCTGGTTCGAGGCCAATTTGAGGCCGCGCGTCGCCATGAACTTTGAGCATCTCCTCAGTAGAGTAGGCCCGTAGTTCGACACGCCGATCTCCTTGACTAAACCTAGCTCCTTGCACCGTGCTAACCCCTCCCAGTACTGCTCATCTTTATTCTCGACGAAGCCAAAAAACCTCCCGGGCTGGACGACGTCGGGCATGTGGATCTGGTACAGGTCGATCTGCTCGACGCCTAATCGTTTCCGAGACGCTTCACAGGCATCTACCACAGATTGGGCGCCGCGTCGCCACGGTGTGGGCGTAAACTTGGTTGCGACCACAGTATCTTGCTTCGCGCTCATGAACCACTCCTCGCCCGCGGCCAACGTGTCCGCTAGAAAAGCTTCTCCAACAGAAACGTCGGTCTCCATTTCTCTTGTTATATACTCGGCGCCGTCGGCCAGCGCGTCCGCGAGTAATGTTTCTCCCACGCCGACAGAGTAGCGCTCCGCCGTGTCGAAGAAGGTGAGGCCCTCCTCGAGCGCAGCCGTCGCGACGGCGGCCCTCGCTTCTTCGGTGCCGACCTTGCCGTCCATGCGGTCGCCCGGCCGGAAACCCTGGTCACTTTTCTCGGGCGTCCAGGAGATCGTGCCGAGGGCGACGGACGGGACTTCGAGCGAGCCAATTGTCGTCGTGTCTTCTTCGATGTCGAGCTGCTCCGTCGTGAACGGGAGCCGGTCGCCGAGCTCCTGGCGCTTCTGCGCGATGCGCTCGGGAACGCTCAAGATGTTGTTTTTTGGTTGCGTCGACGCCGGCGCTTTGACCGGCGCCAATGCGCACGCGGTCGACGCGCAGAGCGCGACGAGGAAAGCGGTGCGCACCATTGTCGCTATGCACAGCCTGAGTATGCTGACTGATTGCTGTCGATGCGCGCTTCGAACCAGCTTTTTTTGGCTTCTCGCGAAGTATCCCGTTGGTAAGCGTTACTTTGCGCTCGCGTACAGCGTCGTAAGATTGCCGCGGCAATCGCACTCAGTCGCGCTCAGTGTTCGTGAGGCTGCTGACTCTGTCTCAAGTTGGTGCTGTTCTCTCGCCCTCGGATCGGTCCGACCCATGCCCAGGCATCTAGTTTAGCTCTCGTTTGACGGCTACAGACGAACAAGGCTGCCTCGCAAGTAGCAACACCAAAAATCCGCCCCATCTACCAGAAAACGGGGACCGCAGCCCCCCGCGACCGCTCCCATCACAAAGGACAAGGAAAGACGGATCAACCGCAGGAAAAACGAACGTGCGGGGCCCGCCACTGAAGGGGAAATTTGTGGCCGCGACCGAAATAAAAGGAGGGTAACAAGGGCCCTCGCGCGCAAGGGGCACCTCGCAGGAAGCTGCGAGACCAGCGCCCGACGGAAGCGCAGCAGCCCGGCAGCGGCCGTCCCGTGCCGACGAGCGGGGCAGCTAGCTAAAAAAGCAGGGGAAAAAGGGCCAATCCCGAGAGACGACGCGATGGCGCGCGCGCTGGCCCTCGTGGCGGCGCTGGCGCAGCTCCGCGCCGCCGACGCCGCGGCCGCCGTGCACGTCGACGCGCGGCCCAATCCCATTTATAGTACGGTAACGCAAAAACTGCGCCTCAAGGGTAATGGATTTGGCGCCGCGGGCACGGGCGAACATCTGAACCTCCAGTTCGTGCCGACGATGGCCAAGACGGACTACAAGGTGCAGGTGTTGTCGGATACCGCTTTATCGATTAACTTAGTTGCTGGGAAATCGTGGCCCCTCGCTTCCGATGAGGGCACCGATTTGTACTTATCGTCACTCATCGACGACCGGAAGGGCGCCATGAACCAGCTCGAGACCCCTACGGTCATCGCGCGGGTGATTCCCACGCCGACGGTCATGCACGGAGGCGAAAAAGTTATTTACATGACCGGGACGACCAGATTCAACATCAACGGCACGGGCTTCCGGGCGAAGACCATGGAGCTGATCTTCGACCCGCCGCTCGAGAAGGATGTGGATTACATGCTCAACACTCGTAGTTCCACGCACATGCAGCTCATGCTGCGCTCGGGAAAGAAGTGGCGGAAGGACGGCGAGCCCGGTCCGTTGAAACTGAGACGTATTGATACGGGTGCTGGTGATTTAAGAATCGATGCCAAATATGGCGGCGTGACGGTGGCCGAGGTCCAAGTGGACTTGGGTGCCCACGGCGTCACGGTCGAAAGTGCCGCGGACCACAAGCTCTATCAAGGCGACCCCGAGCTCACGGTGCGCGGCTCGGGCTTCAACAACACGATTTCCCTCAACACGCTGAAGTGGGGCAACAGTCTGCGAGGGAAAGGCGTCAACTACACGATCACAAAGGCGTCGGGCAGTGCCTTGACGTTGTCCCTGAAGCCCGGTTCGGTGTGGCGGTCAAACCCGGCGAACCTGCCGGGACCTCTCAAACTATTAGCGGTGAACGCCGGTGTTGGGTTGGTGCCGGTCGGTCCTACGGAGGCCAAGAAGGGCCGAACGGTCGCGACGATCTTCGAGGACCCGGCCATCACGGCGAACCCCCAGCAGACCGTCTACCAGACGCACACTCATGAATTGTGGGTGACTGGTAGAGGTTTCACGCGCGGGGCTTATGGTACGAAGTTGGATTTCGACCCCCCTCTCCAGGTAGGCATCGACTACGTCATGATGGTCTTCAACCGGACCCACCTGTTGATCTCGTTACTGGACGGGCGGAAGTGGGCGCCGAACACGGGTATTCTGCGCGTTGTTGGCGTGGACACGGGCGCGGGGGCGTTCAAGCGCTTCCAGCCCGTTGCCGTCGCGCACGTCGCGTCCGACGCCGATGATCATCCTTCTGGGTTGACGGTGGCGCGTACGGCCTCGCAGATCCTCTACCAGACCGCTGCTATTAGAAAGCTGGAAATCCAGGGCTCGAGCTTCTGTCAAAGACCGGCCTTGACCTTCCAGCCGCCCTTGACGGACGGCGTTGACTACTCCATCACGCGAGCGACGTCCGAGAAGCTCTCATTAACCCTCAAGCCGCACAAGAGGTGGCGCTACGAGGCCGGGCCGCTCTACTTAACCTCGATCCAGTGCGGCAGCGACGCGCCCGTGGAACTTGCTTATGGCCAGGGTATCGTGGTCGCCACCGTCTTAGCGGACCCGACAATCGAGGCTTCCGAGCGCAAGATCTACGCGACGCACACGAAGCGGCTGATCGTGCAAGGCTCTGGTTTCTCATTGGACGGGACTGAATTAACACTAAGACCCACATCCAGGAGCTCCTACGAGGTCGAGTCCGTAGAAATGGCCGAGATGGTATTGATCCTCAAGGAGGGCAAGTCCTGGGCCCCCGCCAAGACGAAGGACGACGGCAAGCCTGTCAGTATTTACGTCACGAAGATCGACACGGGTGCCGGCGAGGTCGTCATGGAGGACGACGGCGCGATCGTCGCGCGCGTCTTCCCGGACCCGTCGGGCGCCGTCTGCGACGACTCCTGCGAATGGGCGCTCGATGGGGTTTGTGACGACGGGTCGGCGGGTGAAGATAGGGAGGTGTTTGACGACGATTACGGCGGGTTCTACGGCTATGATGATGATTACTACGGCGGGTACGGGTACGACTACTATGGCTACGGTGACGACGACGACGACTTCCTGGCGCCAGTTTGTGAGAAGGGTACTGATTGTAAGCGCCTGTGTACAAATCAATCCACGACGCGGCCGTAACATGTTTATTTCCGCAGGCACGGACTGTGGCGGCGCTGACCCCGACGCACCGACGGTAGAGTGCACGAACACGTGCCAGTGGGCCAACGACGACTACTGCGACGACACACGGACGTCCGGTCTCTGCGACCTCGGCACGGACTGCCACGACTGCGGCCCAGCCAGTAAGGGGAATTTCACCACTTTTGATGATGATGGCTGGTGGGATGACGACGAAAACTACTGGGACGACGACTACGACTGGGAGAACTATGACAGCGCTGATGATGACGCACCGCACGCGCCTGCGCGGAAATCTGTTCGACGGCGGTTTCATGTTGATGTTGATTTCACACAGGCACGTGGCTTACATCAAGTCGACGCCCAACCCGAAATCAAGGGCCAACCTCGACGACGTCAAGGGCGTGGGCGGCGTCTTCATGATGCTTCTTGAGGGCATCGTTGTCGGCGTCGGCGCGCTCATGTGCGCGATCGGCTCGTGGTTCGCGCACAAGTTCTACAAGGGCGAGAAGCTGCCCTTCGAGCTGCTCGCGCCGCCGAGCGCCGCCGAGGAGGCCGCGATGCTCTCGGGCGGCAAGGCGAACGTGCCGATCACGCCCGACGTCGCCTACACGGGCAAGGGCTGACGCGCCTGCCCATCCCATTCCCGGCGCGCGGCCCCGGCGCGCTCCCCCCCGGTGTAACGGATTTGATATCGAAGTCGTGCTGGCAGTAGGACTCCGTGCCCTACGGTGCAGTGTTTATACGCGTAATTTACGCTAGACTTTTGAGATGCGTTTGGCGACAGCGAGGGGGTCAGGACGACGCTGACCTCCACATTCAGGACCGTGACTTCTTGACGATGCGCTTCTTGGTCGCCTTGGCCGCCTTGGTCTTCTTGGCCCTATAGGCCCTCTGGGCGGCCGCGCTGTCCTTGAACCGGGCGAAGAACGGCCCGAACTTCATTCGCGTCTTGAGCTTGCTGAATCCGGCGGCGCGCATCGCGAGCTTGGCGGCCTTGTGCGCCTCGAAGGCCTCGATCTTCGCGGCGGTCCGGGCCTTCTCGGCCCTCCCCTTGGCGCCCTGTCGCACGCCGGTGTCGGGGTACGCGCGCGCCATGGCTCTTAACTTCTCCTCCTGCATGGCCTCATAAGCCGGCCGGTCGGACGACTCCGTCACCTTCGGCATCACCTTCTTCACGCGCGGCGCGTCGACCTGTTCCTTGGCCTTCGCGAGCACCGTCTCCATAGAAAGGCCCTGTTTGGGCTTCGTCTCGACGGCGCGCAGCCTCAGGAAGTACTTGGCGAAGTTAATTTGACACTTCATGCCGTGGACTCCGGCGGCGCGCAAGGCGAGCCTGGGCGGGTCGGGACCTCCAAAATGTGTGTTGGGTCACCAATTTTTTGTCGCCAGTTGTGCGCTTATTGTGTGAAGCATTGGCAACGTGGGCGCTTTCGCGAAGGTCTTGGCCTACCTTGTCTATATTCTGGCGGCGCACGGACGGCGGCGCTTTCCAGGGGAGTCAATAAAGCCAATGGCCCAAGGGTTGGGAGCCACCAGCGACTCGTCAATAGACCCGCCCGCAGCTCGTCTGGGACTCGTCGGAGGACTGTCTCGGCGGGCCGCGACGCGCTGCGCATGGCGAGCACACGTCTTGTGAACGCCCGGGTTTCTTGAAAAATCAGCCCCATGCACTGAGCCACCAGTTGTCGCCACGCCACCGTGCGACGCCCCAAGCCTCACCGCCAGATGATCCTCACGAACTGCGCCGCCTGCGCCGCCCACTGGCCCACGACGCGCCACGCGGCCCAGAGGGTCCGTCGTAGGGTCCACAAGCTTGTGAACATATTGCCCACCGGTGCAAATCGTCAGGATGCGCGCAAGGAACGGATTTCTAGCCTCCTTCCCGAGGCGTCGTTCTTTGGAGAAATGGCTGCCCAACAGCCGGCCCGCGCGGGTTTCGCGAGACAACTGAGTTGGGGCATGCGCACGTGTGGATCGGTATACTACAATAATAAGCGTGATGTTAAGCGTGGCACCTCGGCATAGGTGCTTCCGGTCCGAAAATCACTGGCTGGCTCGAGGCGAGGAGGCCACCCAGGCACAGCGTCGTCTGTGGCTTGCCAATTTCCGCCGCTGGGGCAGCCTGAACTTGTCTGACAGCAGCAGCCGAGACTCCGAGACCCCTTCTCAATATACACAAGCGCGCGCTCTCATCGGCGCCGAATCCGCGCCGAACAAGCAGCACCAAGCCCAGAGGCCGAGAGCTGCGTTCCCGTCGCCGCGACGGACACGTTCCTTCGCGCTTCTCGAAGCGACCACGACCGCCACGCGTCCCCGGACGCGGCGTCGCCGAGGCGCTCATCACTGACCAAAGCGCCCACGCGCGCCCGTCACCAGAAGTTCAGTAGGCACCCACGGACGTCAAAATGTCTTCGGGTGACGAGATCGACCGCCAGCAGGGCGGCGCCCACGATGTCGGGGTACTGGACCGCGAGGAGGAGGACTCGGAGGTCGACGAGTTGGAAGTCGCCCGCGCCCTGGGCTGCACGGTCGAGCAACTCAGAGGGGACGACGAGGCGATGGAGGCCGCGCCGGCGAGCGTGCAGCCGCCCGCCGAAGGCATGGCAAGCGCTCGTCGCCAATCGCTTTTCGATGCCCTCGCCGCCGCGGCCATGCGCGCGGGCGGTTTTGAGGATGCGCAGGCCATGAGAGATGAACTCAGAAGAAGGGTGGCTAGCATGCAACCCAATATTACGCCGAGGAATGATAGCACCTCCGTGCCGCGCCTCGAAAGGGGCCAGCGGAACCAGGTCACCGACGAGCATGTGCGGACGATGGCGTCGATGCAGTACTCCCTTTCCTTTGCGCCCAAGACGGTGCACACGCAGATTTGGTGTGCCTGGTGGTGGTGGCCCGAGGAAATAGCGAAGCTGATGGAGGATATCCGGTTTTATGGTTGGGGCGTCGGGTCGCTGCAAAACACCAGCCCTTCCGACCGCGGCCACAACGACGGCGCCCGCGGCTACCTGCGGAGGTTGGACTGGGTCGGCCGCATTGGAGAGTGGCACAAGGGCCAGGCCCTCACGCCCATTGGCCTCCAGGCCTTCGCGAATTTCCTGGACATGCCCGAGTCTCGGGTGCCCTCGGGTCTGAAGCAAGTGCCTTACCTTTCTGAATTAATGTCTACTACCTTTGTGGGCCTCTGTGCGTATTTACCCATCTCTTATGTCGTCTGCTGTTGCCATCAAAGGTATGTGTTGACTACTTCGAAGCGCTAGGCGGCGACTCGCCGGACGCGTCCCTCTTCCACGACTCGATCCACCCGAATTACAACGGCTACCAGGTCCTGGGCCAGGCCGCCTTCGACGCCATCCTACCGTTGGTCACGCCGACAGCGTCGCCGACGACCGCTACGCCAACTCGACGACCGACGCCCGCGCCCACGACCCCGGCGCCGTCCACGCCGGTGCCCTCGCACACGCCGACGACCACGACCCCGACACTTCAACCATCCTTGCGGCCGACGGCGAAGCCCACGGTACGACCAACAGCACCGTCTTGTGTGCGCGTCGAGCTCGTCGACGCAAGCGACTGCCCCGCCGATTTGCTAAACCTGCCGCCGTGCAGCGACGAGCTCGAAACGGGCAAGCTCTGCCTCGGCGACGACGCCTGCGCCGACGCGTCGCTCGCGAACTGCGGTCGGCGGCGCTTGCAAGAAGACGACGGGGCGCCCAAGGCGGTCTACCGCGTCGTGGCGCCGGCGCCGACGGCGCGGCCGACGCCTGGTGGCGGAGGTGGATCCAAGGGCGGCGGCGGCGGCGACGACGACGCGGGGCTCATCGCGGGTGTGGTCATAGCGGTCGTCGTCGCAATATGCATGTGCGTCGGTGCATGGTACTATTACACCAAACGCGAACCCACCGAGCCGGCGAAGGCAGCCGAGCTGCCGTCCTGGGCCACCGAGGAGTCGAAGCAGGGCGAGACTCCGCCGCCGCCGCCCCCTACGTCGCCGACGCCGCTGCTGGCCTTTGCCGCGCCGCCGCCTCAAAATGACGCGCCGCCGCCGCCCCTGACCTCGCCCAAGTCCTACGAGGAGCGGCGCGCCATGACGCCGTCGGTGCGCAACGCGATGATGGCCACGCCGTCGGCGCGCAAGTCCGAGGACCTGATTGGCATAGATAGACCGAGCTTCGCCAAGATGAAATCTCAGAACGACGGCGCGGCGCCGCCCGTCGCGCTGCGATCCCCGGCCCCGCCGCCGCCGTCGCCCTTCTGGAAACGACTCTTCGGCGGCGCCGAGGAGCCGACGGAGGAGGATTCCGCGGAGCCGCCGTCGTGGTCGCGGATGACGCCGCCGAGCTCCACCGAGGAGCCGTCTTCACCCGCCGAGTTGGCGGCCGCGGACTCGATACCGCTCGAGGACGCGATCCTGTCGGTGATCGATCCGCCGGAGCTCAGACCGCGGGCATCTCGAGCACCGACGCCGCCGCCGCAGCGCCAGGGCTTCGGCCGCGGCCCGTCGGCGGCCATCATCGCGTCGCCGCGCAACGTCGTCATCGAGCCGGTCCCACGCGCCGCGCGCACCACGTCGTCCCAGGAGGTGGAGGAGCTCTTCGAGGAGGCGGAAAACTCCACCAGGTGCTCCGCCCGCGGCTGAGGGCGATGAGGACACGTTTAAATACTAGTTATGGCTAGTGTCTCACAGTTCGCTAGCAACTATTTTTTCAGCCGCCGCACACACGGCGTGTAAAAGCGGCGGCTTAGGCCGTCGGCTGCCTTTGGCGAACTCTAGTTGTTCAGTTTGTAGCACACGTATCGCTTGATCACTTCTGCTGCATAAGTTGGCAGCCGTATCGACGCGAACAGCTCCCTGCCAAAAACTGCTTGGGCGTGTTGCCGGGGATCTCTAGCTTGACAATTACAAAAACTGCTTGGCCGGGCCGCCGACGCGCGACACCGCAGCGATCGATGGCCAAGCTCAAAGTAAGAAAGGCGACGCTGCCGTGGATCTTTGTAGGCTTAAGTTGCGTCGCGCTGCTCGTGCTGCACCGCTCGACGTCGCACCTCGCGACCGACCGCGACGCGCACTACAAAGAGGAATTGCAAAGGCTGCGCGAGCTCGCTGGAACACAGATCACAACACATCAAACGACGCGGCCGCCGGCGCCCGCGGCGGCGGCGGCCTTCGTCAACCGCCCCACGGTAATCCAGGAGGCGACAACTGCAAAAAAGCTCTGGCTCGCCGTGGGTTTACCGACGGTCCCGCGACTGAATGACGAGGACTACCTCGGGACGACGCTCAATGCCTTTGAGAGAGAGCTCTTCCCCGCCGAAAGCATGCTATCAAATGCCATCGCCGTTTTCGTGGTCAACGTCCACGGTCCCGGGCACAAGCGCTTCGACGAGGCCAAGGACCGCTTCGCCGCGAATGCAGCGTTCCGATTCTCCGAAAAAGCCGAGGACCCGGCCCTCACCGCGAACCGCGTCGACCCGCCGCACGTCGCGGGCAACGCCAATAGACCAGGATGGAAAGTTAGAAAGCAGACGCGCGACGTGGCCTCCGTGTTGAGGATAGTGCACGATCAAGCGAGGTACTTTGTCTTCGGGGAGGACGACATGGCTTTGTGTGACCATGGCTTTCGGGCCATGGCGTATATCGTAGAGCGGGCCTCGCGGTTCTACCCCGATTGGCTCGCGATTAGAGCGTCGTTCGGGATGAACGGGATCTTTATGAAGGACGCGGATTTGCTGCCGTTTGCCGATTACCTGGAAGAACATCAGGCCCGGCGGCCGCCGGACCATCTCGTCGTGGAGTGGTTCGCCGGGGAACGGGACCAATCAAAGACCTACAAAGGAACCAGGCCCCATCTAGGCTTCCGCTGGAACATTTTCCAGCATCTGGGGACGAAGTCGACGTTGGGGTCGCGGACGAAGCGCATGCCCGGGTGCTTTGAGATGTTGACGACGCCGGTGGTCTTCCCGGTGGAGGCTTTTTTGAAGAATAAGTGCCCGCGCCAGGACTTCACGCCCTGCGAGGCGATGTCGGGCCACCCCATGCTGGACTGGGGGTCGGCGCGCGGCGTGTACCAGTGACCTGCACGCCATTGACACGCGACTTCTGTCGCCTAGTTTTTAAGTTTTAGTAATGTTCACACAAGGTTTAAGTTATATTGGCGCGCGCCGTGGTCAGTCCTCGTCGTCGTCGGGGTACGCCTCGGGCTTGAAGCCCGGGATCGGCGGCGTGAGCGCCCAGAAGCGTCTATCCAACGGCGGCAGCGGCACATCCTCCAAGCTCATCGCCTGCTTCCGTAGATCGGGGGGCAGGCTCGCGAGGGCGTACTGCTGCAGGTCGAGCTTCAGCTGGAGCCCGGCCTCGAACTCGCAGTGCTTGAGCCGCGACAATTTGTTGTACCGCGCGCCGATCTCGAAATTCCGTTGCGCTTCCTCCTCCGAGAACTTCGGGCGCGTCTTGCGCGGCGCGTCCAAGATGGCCCGGTAGAAGGCCGTCGCGCCGTCCTGCGGGTTGTCGTCGTCGGCTCCTTTGCCCTTTTTCTTCTTCTTCTTCGTGGCCGGGGCCGCGAACCGCCGTCGCGCCGTCCTCGTTACCGTGCGCAGCATTACCTGCGTGGGCGATTGTGATGGACCGCTTCGTCCGATTCTTCATTTGTGAGTTGTGTGGAAAGACCTCGGGCCGCGCGCGTTTTGCAGCGCGGCGGGGACGTGGTATGAAAGATCACGGGCGCGCTCAGGAGACCGTCGTGATTGGTGCAAGGCGTCCGCTCGTCATCGGCCTTTGTCTGCTTTTGTTGGGTTGGGACGCGGGCTGGTGCAGCGATGCGTCGAGGTGCTGCGCTTCGAGAGCGGGGCTGATCGGTGCGGTGCGGAACTGTCAGGCGTTCGTGGGCGCGCTGCTTCTGACCGATCGCTACGATTGCTATGTAGCGAGCACTGCGGGCGTTTGCCTCTGCACTTTAGCTAGCGGCATGTAAGCTACTAGCGAGCGACATTTTTGCGCAGACCTAGCACACGCCCTCAATTTGTGCAATTCCCGATTGATTTCGTGCACCAGTACGCCTTGGAGAGAGAGAGAGCCTTGGAGGTGCCGTTTTCGACGCGGAGGGCTCAATAACAAAAGACTCATTTTTGGCTCACTTTTGCGCACTCGCCGAGCGGCAAAGGATGCGCAAATCGGCCGCCCGGACGTTGGCAATTATCGCCGCCGCCGCCGCCGCCGCCAGCGACGAGCCGTCGAGCGGCCGCCGCCTCGCCGCGCGCCGCGGCCGCCGCCGCCCCGTAGGACGCGATACGAAATAATGGCTTCGTCCGGCCGCCGCAAGGAAACGGCCTTCTCGCGGCGGTCGTCGCACCGCGACCCGCTCGTGGATCCGCGCGACGACGACGCGCGACGCGGCGCGATCGACGCGGTGGCGCGCGACCTGCTCTCTCGACCAGGACCTCGGCTGGTGCGTAGGCGACGACGTGGACCTGACATTAGCGTTCTACAACACCCCGTGCGCGTCGACGTCGTGCGG
>JACLAA010001760.1_pt1 | contig 20553 bp, 13 predicted proteins | sample 8027891 | NCBI WGS metagenome assembly JACLAA01 (sample SAMN15724900, study PRJNA655200) | protist metagenome | isolation source: fluorescence activated cell sorting (FACS) single amplified genomes of... | place: Spain: Blaines Bay Microbial Observatory, Mediterranean Sea | collected 2016-01-19 | reverse complement strand
GGGCTGAATACGTGGCTAGCTCAGCGCCATCGCATGTCCGAATGCCACGGGTCGGTGCGCTGGAAAGCCCACAGCGATCCAAGTAGTGGCATTCGGACACGCGGTGCGGCCAGGACAAGAAGAAGTCGGCAGCCAGCCCGCACCAGTCGGAACCCGAGTTTGCAGCCTAAGAGTTTGCAGCCTAAGTGCTCAGTTTAAAATAAAAACATCCAAGACCAATGTTGGCAGTCTCAAAAGTCCGGAAACCGGAACAACGCGAAACCCGACTAAAAAGCCAGATAGAGACGAGACCCTGGGCCCCGTCCTGCTGTGCGATTCCGAGTAGTCTTCCTCGCGCCGGCCTCGTGCATCGCCCCGCCAAACTTTGAGCGTGTCGCGTGTTGTGAGCTTAGTGGGCGAACCACGTGACAAGAAAACACAGTTTGGGCTTACCTGACGAGCACATTTGTCACAGAGTAAATTAAGGCTAAATATAAATCAATTAGCGGCGAGCCCCGGGCCCTAGTAGACACTCTGGTTTCGAGCTGACTGCCTCTCGGCCCCGTCGTAGTGGTCTTCAAAGTCCCATTCAGGCTGAGGCGTCATTGGTTGCAACGCGCCAATAATGATCTTCGCTGCCTCATGGCCGTGTCGCGGGCACGGCGACGCGCCAAGGCATCCGAGGCCCCTCGGGCACGCGAGCCTTCTGAGACGAGGCGGAGGTGTTCCAACGGCGTATTAGACGCCGATGCACACCAGGCGGGGAGTGTAGACTGTGATCATTCTATCGTCCACGGGAAACATATATGCAGGCCACACTGGCATGACTTGGTACTTGCTTTGGCGCACCTGTACGTATCCAACAGCTCAACGGGCTGCTTGCGCCCATCCGTTCGTCCGGAGGGTTCTTTCGGTAATCTCACTAAACGGGTTTAGTCGAAGAACTTTGAACCGTCGGGTTATTATAATAAATAAATATTGCCAGTGAGCGGGTTATTTACCCCGGATCCCCTTCGAGGGGTAATAATAGGCAAATTACCGAACCGGTTAATGCCAACCTAGAAAAATTATGAAGACGTTTCTTCTACTACTAGAAGTATATTTTTAAGCTCTCAGGGTAAATAGCGTCTCCGAGTCATCCGCTATTCAAAGTTCGCCCCAGGCCGAGTTATTCACCTGCGGAGCCTGCAACGTCCAGGGTGACTCGGATACGCTGGGCTGATCGCCAAGCTAACGCCCCGCAGGTAAGATTTCTACACGTACACCTAAAGCGGCTCGGGCTGTTAATTTTATGTGTCATCATGGAGAAGGCGCTCTATGTAGTGCTTCGGGCCGTGCACCTGCAAAAGTGTGCGTTATCTTGGGTACTGGCAAGATTAGGCGCCTAGATATAACCTCTCAGGGAGAGCGCCAACCAGACGTCTTGAGCTATACACTTTAACATCCACACCATTTCACACTGACTAACCAAATGACCGCAACTCTTGGTGAGGGACAGCGGAGATCTAAGGGGCTAGTCTCAAAGAGTTGGCAATCTCACTCGAGGTGGATTTGGTAGATGTCCGATGTGGCCTGCTTTCCATTCCAGCCACCAATGATGTATAGTCTTGTGCCCACAGCGCTCATGGTGTGGCCATACTTGTGGGCAACTTCCTGATAAGTTTGGGGAACGGTCCATCGCTCAATGGAGGTTCCAGGGCTTGATTCAAGTAGGCGGAACGAGCCTGAACCTTCTTGATTACAAGTTCTATTCTGAAGGCCCCCACTGCCCCAACCTCCAAATACAATTAAACCATCGCCAACTTTAGTTGTTGTGTGACCATGCCTCTTCGAAGGCGGTTCCCCCCCCCTGAATAGTTGACTTCGTCCAGATCATAGTCTCGGTGTCGAGTTGGCGCAAATCATTGTGATACTGCGGCACAGGAAATATTGAACTAACGGTACAGCCACCAAAACACAAGATACGACCGTCAGTGAGCAGGCTGAGAGAGTGGCCATATCGCGGCGATGGTTGAATTCCTGCACACCTAGGCTGTACCCACGTAAAAGTATCAGAGTTAAAGACCCAAAGATCACCCATGCACTGCATGTGGCCATCCCAACCACCATGGACCACAACTTTCCTGCCCACAAGCAAGGATGCGTGAAAGAATCTGGGTGATGGACATGCGCTTGTAACTGACAGAGGGACCCAGCTCCATTCAACTAAGTCAAGGAAATACATATCTCTCAGCGTGCCGACTTCCCCACGACCTCCAAAGACGAACATCCGTGAGCCAATCAACTCCGCGGAATGCCCGTATCGAGGTGTTGGCGCCTCCCCAGAGCAGGCTACGTTGTGCCACAGATGATGCTCTGTGTCAAGAGTAAAAGTATCGTTAAAGTACGCAAATCTTCCGCCGGAAGTGTAGCATGAACCACCAAATATGATGACCTGATCCTCCGCCATCGCAGCTGAATGTCCACCGCGCGCGGAGGGGCTGTCTCCATCGGTAACGATTCGGACAACGCTCAAAGCCGGCATGCCTCCGTTACCCGGGCATTGCATATCTCGCAGTATGTAAGTATCTCGTGAAACAGGGATACCACGGCCGTGACTATGAAACTAATACGCAGTATTACTCCTACTCGCCCCAGGCGTGCGCCTTGATAGTAGCCGCGGCCCGCGCGGCAAGAGTGAGGAAGGACACACTCCCCGCGGTCGGCGTCGCGGGCCTTAAGTCCCTTCCACTGGCGCGGCGCGTCGGGGCGTCATTCCAACATCCGCTGGAATGCATACGTACGTCATACCGGTCGAATTTTGTCGATAGGTGCCCCAGCGGCCCGAGCGTACTCTCCCGACCAGCCGCGGGTTGACATGTGGCGACGGATAGCTGGTGGACTTCTGGAGGTGCACCGCTGTGTGCGCTCTCTACATTCGCATACGTACAACGATGTAATGGATATAGAATATATGATGATGTGCTAGCTACATGGATACCACCCAAACCTGAAACCCGCGTGGTACGAGCGCGCTCGAGATCTCCCGGGGGGCATTCATAGCCGATAATGGATGAGTTAGACCGAACGTCGGCGGCGCGCTCCCCCGGGGGGCATGACGATGCGGTCAAGGTAGTCGTCCGTGTACGGCCGCTACTCGCGCACGAGTCGTCGGGGAATGTAGCGCGCGTGGATAAGCGGCTGCAGACGGTGACAATTAGCGACGTGGACAACGATGTGCCGACAATCAATCGCCAGCGCAGCGTGGCGGTGCACACGTTTGCGTTTGACCATGCATACGATGCTGGCAGCACACAAGCGGAAGTCTACGAAACAACCGCACAGCCGGTTGTAGAGAGCTGCCTTCAGGGCTATAATGCCACGATGTTTGCGTATGGTCAGACAGGCACTGGAAAAACTTACACAATGGACGGCTCTGAGGCCCGTGATCCGGTTGCACGTGGCATCATCCCACGGTCGGTCGAACAGATCTTCCGTCACGTTGCAGGACACGCACAGAAAAACGTGCGCTTCCTCGCGCGTGCGTCTTGCATCCAGATCTACCAGGAGATCGTTTCGGACCTTTTGGCGCCCCCACGCAACGGCATAGCACCTGAGGGAACCAGTGCGGTAGCATCGCCGCTCGAAGCGCTCGCAATCCGTGAGGATCCCAAGCGCGGCGTGTACGTCGACGGTCTCTCTGAGTGGGTTGTTCGCCAGCCCTCGGAGGTCTACGCGCTAATGGACCGCGCTTCGCGATCTCGCGCAACTGGCGCCACGAGGATGAATGACTTCTCGTCGCGGTCACACGCAGTTTTTGTCGTTATCGTCGAGCACTCGGAGACTGTCTATGTGGGTGAGGACGGACGTGAGTTGGCGCCAGACGATTTTGCCCGTGAAATGCGATCGGCCGGCCTCAAGCGGGCCGAAGCACTCGCGCGCCTGGAAAACCGAGTCAAGCAGACATTTCGCGTGGGGAAGCTTAATCTTGTCGATCTCGCTGGTTCCGAGCGTGTCGGTGTCTCAGGCGCTACTGGCCAGCGACTCGAAGAATCGAAGAAGATCAATGCGTCATTGTCAGCCCTCGGAAATGTAATAGCCGCCCTTGTTACGCGGCAGACAAGCGGTACTACACGCAAGCACGTCCCCTACCGCGACTCTAAGCTCACACGGCTCCTGGAGGACTCACTTGGCGGCAATTGTCGCACAACCATGTTGGCGACCATCTCGCCAGCAGCTGAGTCGATTGCTGAGACGCTATCGACACTCAAGTTCGCCATGCGCGCCAAGCGCGTGACCAATGTACCGCGCCTCAACGAGGACCTTGACCAGGCATCACTACTGCGCAAGTATGAGCGAGAGCTTAGACGCCTCCGCGCCGAGCTCGAAGAGCGAAATCGCAATGTAGTCGATCAACGGTGTCTACTCGAGCTCGAAGAGCGCCGCCGTCGCGCCGAGGAGGACAAGCGTGCGGCGATTCGCGCGCTCGAAGTACGCTCGCGTGAGTTCATGCGCGAAAAGGAGGATAAGACGCGTCTCGAGGAGCGTATTTTAAAACTTACGTCGCAGATGATCTCGACTGATGTCGGGGGGAACGGGATGGTCGGTGGCAGGGTAGGCGGCATCGACGACGCTAAGGTGTCGCCTGCACGTCACACAGCGGCAGAGTACGACGCGCGGCTGGCCGATCTCGAGCGTGAGCGTGAGCGTATTGAGCACGAGAAGGCTCAGGTCGAGCGCTACAAGCAGTTACTGCTCAAGCAGCGCGATATCATGATCGCGCTAACTCAGCGGCTCAATGAGCGTGATGAGCAGATCATGGCACTCCAGGATGAGCTTGAAGCGTATGATCGGAACCAGGCTGCGCTCGAAAACAAGCTTGATGAGAAGACCATCCAGTGCATCCAAATTCAGCGCCTTGAGCTCGAGGGTGGAGCGCGGGCGGCACTTCACGAGGCAGACGCAGCTCGACATGACGTCACTGCGCGCCGCGCAGATAATGCAAAGCTAATGCGACCCCTTGATTGTGCTCCTGCCGCGGCCGCTGCGGCCGGTGGTACAAGCGCAGACAAACGCGTCGCCGAGCTCTTGACCCTACTTGAGCTTCGCGACAAGGAGCGCCATGCTGTCCAGACCATCTTCGAAAAGAAAATTGCGGTCCTGGTCGACAGCGTCGCCTCAAATCTCGACCGTCAAAACGTAGCGCCCGGTGCTGCACGTGCCTTTGCACTCAAAGATCTTGGCGCACTGCGGCGCCTCATCCGTGCGTCTGTCGAAGCGCTGAAACAAGCCGGCCAAGGCGAGCTTGGGAGGCGCCTTGCCACCTCAGAAAGGAATCTTTGAGATCAGGCGGAATCCTACAATCACGAAATAATCCTAGGAGGTAATGATGTTAAAATGAATAAATGAATTTACGGACGGCATATATTTATACTCTCCCGAATCCATTATGGTATTGGTCAAATAAATATTCGCGGTTCCTATGTTCACGTCTTAAAACTGTCTCTCGGTGTTATTTTTCTCTTTTTATTCCACTTCTTCCTGTCGCCCTTGTGAGGCCTGGGACGGCCGGAGGGCGAAGATCGCCAAGCGACGAGATGTGGGCGCCTGCGTCCTCCATGCTTGTTCTCCTCGGCGCGACGGCGGCGCTCTTCGAGCTCGAGTAGACACCGTTGATCGACTACATTGCGATTTCGCTCTTTGAGCTCGGCACGGAGGCGTCTAAGCTCTCGCTCATACTTGCGCAGTAGTGATGCCTGGTCAAGGTCCTCGTTGAGGCGCGGTATATTGGTCACGCGCTTGGCGCGCATGGCGAACTTGAGTGTCGATAGCGTCTCAGCAGGGGCTTATGCACGATAGTAAGTAGGGTATATCCTGTAACATATCCTGTAGGCCTTTTACCTGGGGGGTGCTAGGCTCCCACTAGCAACACCCAGGGTATCAGGCTCCCAATAGCTCGCTTTCGATCAAACGGCCACGCCTTTGCGCAAAAAGAGAAACGCCTAAAGCTCCGAGTCTTTTTTTTTGTTCGATTCCGCCATTGTGGGTGCAAACTAGGACCGAAGGCGCGATTTGCGCAGTGCCGCACCGCGCGCCCCGCACAGCTCTGCTAGTTCCGCCAGTAGCTTCGCGACGTGACCGGATCGCTGTATACGCAATGCCACGTCCTCCCGCGCCACGAGCACATCTATACACACCACGTGAACGTTCCGTTCACTAAGCGATCTGGTTTTACGCCTTCGTTCCGAGCGCCATGAAGTATGCACGCAGGGAGGTTTGGCGTTCATGGGCCGTAAAATTCGGCGGCTCCGTCGGCCCACAGCATCGCTCCGACACCCACGTACGACCAAGGGCAGTTCTATCGCAGCACCGTTCTTCTCGTACAAGAAACGTGTGCGACGCGCCGCTACGGCCCCGAATTCCCCCAGGACACCAGGGTGGGTCGATTTTCCGGATTCGCCGAAAGCAGTCGCGAGCAGCGCCGCTGGGATTATTTCTGAGATTCTACATAAAGTACCCACGTGTCCTTCGAGGAGTCCTCGCGCTCATCGTCTACGCGTCCGCGGCGACGCCTGTAATAGTACCCAGCCAGGGCCATCTGGACCGCCTATAGGTAAGTTTTGCCGTCTGGAAGTTCCCTGCGTCAGACCACCGTGCCTGCCGCTTGAGCATCCGCCGTATGTGAACAAGGAAGGGTCCGAAAAGGGCATTCTGATCATTGGCAGCCACGCCGCCATTTTAAGAAAGTGAGGTTACGGGATAATGATGCTCCCGAGTTCTTCTATCAGGTGGGTGATATCTGAACAATAACCTCATGAGGTTCAGACCTCGATTTCAGATTCCATGACAGGCCGCAGCTGGAAGCCCGGCCACGGCCTCCCTGGAGGTGGACGAGAGCTCGGCAGGAGTGCGATTATAGGGCGCATGGTGCCAAATAAATGTTGCCAATTCGTGGAGTAGCTGCGATGATAAGGGTTACGAAAGTCATGGCCTCGCACACGCGCGCGACGGCGCAATGTGCAATTTCCATAGAACTCAATAGTTGTCTGAGCCGTTAGAACAAGATAGAGATGCCAGCTAAAAAGGAGCATGACCGCGATTCCAACCGAGATGGAAAGAACAAAGGTAAACATGACCGCAGTATGGGCGCGACTTGTGGGGCGTGGACCACGAAACGCAGCAAAACTCCGCAGCCCAGCGACTGTTGAGAAGTCGGGGAAGGTAAGCGCAGCACCATAACTACATGCTACTGTAACATAAAACAAAAAGAGCACAAAATACCTATAATTTGCAAAACCGACGCAATTGAACATCCAAGGGCAATAGTGGTCCATATTGAGAACAAGCTTGCGGGTTACGTGGTCATAATGAGACCGCGGGGCTTTTGGCCCCCGCGACTGCTTGCAATAACCCCACTCATAAGGACCGCGCTCAAGCCACGATGCGGTCAAAGCTCTGGTATGTGACAATGACTCCCTCGTAAGGCCTGTAGCCACGTCCGAAGGGGCAAGCGCACCGTCCACATCTGCCACAAGGACTAGCGCACGGTATAATGGGGATAAGTGAGTGCCAGGGTCGGTGAGCACGCAGGAGAAATAGTTGAAGAGTCCATTAAATGATAGGAAATAAATCCAGGCGACGTGCGCCCACCAACTCGCCGTCCCTAGTGGGCTGATGCGTGGGACGAGCACGGTCAGGACCCAATATATCTCCCAGCTCACGAGAAGCAGCACCGTGGCAATTAGGCATGGTCCTAGCGCAAGCATACTCCACTCGAAGCAACAGAAACAGACTCGCTGGCAGCTCCTCATTCTGGCAGTTAAAAATTTTTACGCCTACGCGCCAAAGTACGACAGGATGCGGTCATTTTACGCTGGCCCAATGCCTACTCGAGTTTGCCGGCTGCGGCAATTATTGAGTCATGATGCCACCTTTTGACCATTTCATGATCCTGAGGTTCCGAATGAGAGCCATCTGTCTTTTCAGTGCATCGAAGTCGCGCGACCCTAGGCGCGCCACGAGGGTGGGGGCCGCCAGAGTGGGGCTTTAGACGTGGCTAGCTCGGCGCCATCGCGTGTCCGAGTGCCACGGGTTGGTGCGCTGGAAAGCCCACAGCCAGGGCTACACAGCGACGCTGGCCGTCGGATGCGGCCGAGGAAAGCTGGCCTGAAGTCCGGCCCTTTGACGCACCCTTAGCGGGCCGCGCGAGGCTCCCCGCGAAAAACTTTCACTGAGCCGAGGCTGCCCGAGAAGGTACTGAAGCCAGTGGAACGCGCAGGGGCAGCTATCTGCACCAATTCTGTCGCTGAGATCAAGTGCGGCGTACCGCCCCGCGGGCGCGACCTTCAGAAATCGCCAGACGGCATGTCCGAAAGACGACAATGGGTCGGACACATGCGTGGGGTACCCTCGGACACTGCGGCCGCGTTCAAGCGCTCGAGAAGCTGGAGATAGTGTCGTATTATGTGTCTCGGGCGGGACCGTCTCGCAGTCGACTAAAAGCACCGAAACGACCAAATCAAGTTACGCAAGGGCAGTCGAGGTACGATACGTCCCTGTAAACGATAATTGACGCTGAGGAGCCCTGGAAGGCGAAGCGAAGGGGGTGTAAAAATTGGGGGTCTCTGAGTCTGAGATTTATCTAAATTTTCTTAGGAGTCCGTGTCTCGGGCGCTAGGAGCTTACCGTGACTACTAGTAGAATACCTCCTGAGTCCGAGTCCGAGTTTCTTCTCGGCGCCCATAATAAATACCCCGGGGGGTAGAGGCCGGACTTCGGACAGACTCGGGCCGGCGTGGACTTGATGCGTATCTGCCCGCGTGGGGCCGGCGCTAGAGGCGGGCTGGCAATTAGTTTGCCTCAGTGATAGTGATAGGAGATCGCTTTGCCTCTGCGAATGCGTGCACCGTGAGTAGGTGCTCGCATGAAAACTAGTGCGACTTGATTGACGGAACTAAAGTTCTTCTTCTTGCCCGCGCCCGTCGACAGCACTGTTACCCACGAGTCGGAGCTTAGATGCGCATCCGCAGCGCGCAAAGCAGGCGGAGGTTGTTCGCGTCGAAGAGGGGCAAGTCGGTCGCCTCTAGCTTGGTAGCCGGCGGTCCTTCGTCGATAAAGAGGTGCTGTCCAACGCGTGCGTGCCCTATCTCCGCTGCAACAGTCCACTCAATCGTGAGAGCGCCGCATGCGACTGCTGTGTCGCCAGGCGCTGCCGCACCTTGATCAACGACCCTACTTCGCGCCCGTCGAACCGCCTGAAGGGTCCGCGGCGCGTCTGGCGCAGCGCGTCTGGCCTCCTTCGCGACCGAATGAGTGCACCGTGCGGCGGAAATGGCCGCGTCAAACAGTGCGGCAACTGGTGCCGTGCCAGCAAGTGCGTTCATGGGAGTGGCGAGGGCGACGCGGTGGACCGCGACGCGCTCCTGCGGTAGAATCTTGACGCCGACAGTGCATGTCTCTGCTGCACGGACGTCCGTGACGAGCATGTCGGCGCTGCCCACATTTGCGACCTCAACAGTGAGTACACGGCCGTGGGCGTGCGTGCTGACACAGAGTGACGGTGCGATGATGGCAGCGACGACGAGCGGCGCGAAGCGCGTGAGCGGCGCTGCCGCGGCTACGGTGGCGCCGCGTGCGCGCGCGTGTCCGGCAAAGTCATCCTTCTCAGGGTCGCCATCGTGTATCGCCGGCCACGCAAGAGGAGCTACTATTGCCTGCGGCCCGCTGATTGCCTCATAGTAGACAGCTGCGTGGAGTGCAGCGGCCCCCATGCCACTAGGGGCGCAGACATGTGCCGGAACGTCGCGCGAGGCGCCTGGCTTAATGGCGTCACCCACACGCCACACTTTTCCCGACGCATCTAGCGGGTTTGTAAGTGCCAGCCAGGCGCGCTCTGTGCGAACGGTTAGGGAACCGGCGCGCGCGCGACCCACGTTGCGCAGTCGCAAGTGCGTGCGCACCACCTCACCCTCGAGTGCACGCCACGGTCCGCCACAGTCGGCGGGTGCCAGTGTGGCTACGACACGTGGGAGATCTCCGACGATGTGGATTGCCAGCGAAGCGTCTGGAGCGCGCGCGCCACGTGCGCGCTCGTCACGAGTCCGCCTGAGTGTTGGCCCCGTACGCGCAATCGCGGCCGCGCCCCAGACAGCGCCAGCGAGGCGCCAGCGAACGCCGACGACTCGCAGCGTACCCGTGCGTGTCGCACCGCACCGAAGGCGGACGACTCTCGCGCCAAGGGCAGGCACAACTATGCGCGTTCGCTCGGCAAGCCACGCTGGCGTAGCTACGTTGGCGGTGTCTGCAGCTTGCCTCAGCTCTGCGAGGAACGCGTCATCAATAGGACAGGAAGACACCATGTCGCATAGCAGAGGCATCGGAGGCGGCGGCGGCGACCACGGTCGGCGGGCCGCATCGTGACCCACGTCCATCGTGCAGACAAGCTCAACAGCATCAATATCGAGGGGCGCGGCAAGTGGATTTTGCAAGGTCACGTCGACAGTGACGACTTCTCCGCGACCGCACCACCGTGGCCACGTCGCGCGACGCGCTCCTTGGGCGACCGCGTCAGCAAGGTGCGGCGGCCGCTCGGCAGCAGTGTGCTGAATGCTCTCGCCGGCTTTTGCTAAGCCGGCAAGTCGCTGCGCCCAGTCCACGGTACCACCACTGACTTCAAAAGCGAGCTCGTCGGGCATGCGTGCGCAGATGCCATCGGCAATAATGGTGGGCGCGGCGAGGCCGACAATGACAATGTCGTCTATCGCATCACGGCGTGCGCCCATTGCGGTCGAAGGAGGCGTCGCGAGCGCGTCAGCAACTGCGGCTGGGTCCTCGCCACCGCCGCAAGAAGCGCTGGGCGGCTGGTCGCGTGCAAGCAAGGCGGCGGCCACTCGAAGCGCGTCCGGATGAGCACGTGCCTGCGGCGAGCATGTGTTCTCAGCAGCCACCATCCATGACTACGTGGCGAGACGATGCGTGCGCACGGTTGCCAGGAATGTGCGCAGAAGCGCTGCATGGCGCAACGGCGGTGCACGCGCAACCGCTATGAGCGCCTGCGTGGCACTCGATCGATTTAATGGGCCTGTCACCGCACCGACTCTGTCGAGGAGACCAACGGAATAATTCTTGAGTGACAGGGCACTGGCACGCGCCAGAGTGCATCGAAGTGCGCGCGCATGGTAGCCGAGTGCCTCCAGCCTACGAAGTGGGTCGCTTAGCGTCTTCTAGCGATCGCACGCGTCGCACGACCGTCCTTTATTGCACGGTCGCCGCACTGGCGGCCGAGTGCGTGCTCGATATGCTCGTCGATGCGAGGCCAGCCGCACGATGCCGCACCACCAGAAGCAATTCGGCATAACGAGGCATACGTCGCGCGCGCAGCAACGTAGCACTCGACCGCGTGCGCATCGGCGCCGCATGCGCGGTAACGATGCCCCGCCATGACAAGATGCAGTGCACCTTTTCGATTGAGTCCGCCGGCCATGTAGCACCATGCCGCGCGCTCGTATAAGACTGCCACACATGGGCTCGTTTCGAATTGGGCAGCAGCGACCAACGCGTCGGCAGCCGCCGCGGCCGCCGCGTGTGCCTCGCGGCAGCCATTTTTGGGCATACGACGACGGGACACCAGTGGTGACTGCGTTCTGTCGGCAGCCATCGCGGCGCGGCAGTCGGCTGAGACGAGCGCTGCACGCGTGAGCGCACGAGCAGCGCACGTTGCGCGTTGTTCTAAGCGCACATGAGCACCAGTCGCATTTGTGCGGCGCGCCTTGCCAGCCGCAGCGAGTAGCGTCGCCACGGCTGCGTCTGCAGAGGTAATAGCGTCGCGCCAAAGAACGCTCGTGGCGGCTTTGGTGTCGGCGCCAGAGGCAGATGTGGCCGCGGATACGACAATAGATCCACCGCTGCCACGTACGGCGAGGCCCAGGAGTGACCGGGCAATCATTTCATGAGCAGCGCCAGCATGGAGTAGCGCGCGGTCTCGCTTGAAGTCGTCACGCGCCAAACGGTAGTGCGCGAGGGCGGTTTCGAGGTCACCGATAGCAAACGCTGTGTCGGCAAGGAGGCGAATCTGGGCCTCGATGGTTTCATGCGGGTACTGGGGCGGCGACATGTCGGGACTGGCGAGGGTGGCCACGGCTCCGGTAGATGCTTGTGGTGGCAACCCTCCGTCACGCGGCAGGCGGAGCCAGTTCTTGAGGACATTTCGGACGCCCCGTCGTGATGCGGCCACATTTGTGTGGAGCGCGGCCACTCGGCGTTCAAGCGCCGGAACAACAACAGCGTGCACTAGCTCAGCGGCGAGACGACGTAAGCCGTCGGCGTCGGCTGCGGAGAGACGAGGGAAACGCGCATCGTGTGGCACGTCCGAGCGCGCGCCTTCTCCGCCAAGTGCCACGAGCCGCGTGACCGCAGGTGCAGCGGCAACAGCAGCTGGAAGCGCATCGCGCGCGGCAGCAAGTGCGTCGCGCGCAACGCTTGCGCCGTGCTCACTGTCGTGGATAATTACAACGTGGCGTGGCGTCACGCGTGCATCGTATCGGCCGTCTGCGAAGCCAGGCGCGAGGTGCCGCGTTGATGCTAACTCTTCAACTGCTGCGCCGACACCTGCCGGTTCAGATGAAGCGACCACAACGACCACGGCCGCCGGGCAGGCAAAGCTCTCGTGCGACGCATGCGCCAAGGTCGCCTCTAGCGCGGTGCGCCACCGCAGAGTCCACGCGCCGGCCTCCCGGCGCGCGCAAAGGGAGGCCAGCGCAGTGTCAGCTCGGGAGTCGAGCAGCACCGTCGTGTCTACTTGTTCATCGTCGCGCAGCGACACAGCGGCCGCCAATTTGGTCTCGTCTTCAGCCGCTGGCGCTGACACCATGTCGCCGGCGGCGAGAAATCGCACACTCAGGCCTCCGGGCAAACTCAGGCGCCTGGACGCCGAGCGGAAGGCCAACGGTCCGGTTGCGGCCTCCGCCACATATGCTGCCAGCAGGTCGCGGAGACCAAAGCCGGCGAGTCGCCTGACGACGCGGTTGGCCTCGGAAGTCTCGACGCAGCAGACAACCGGACCGACGCCGGCGCGAAATTCCTCCTGGTTCGTCGAGGGGGGTCGCGCATTGGTCGCCTTGATGGGGTCCATTTGAATCCGTACCTCGGTCTGCTCCGCTCCGCAGCAGCAACGTAAACCGCAACTTCGCTAGTGCGGGTCTAAGCTCGACACGCCGACAAAGTCACGTCGAGCTGCTGGTTTCCATGCGCGGGAACTAGTCGTCGTCGCGGTCCTTGGCAGAGCTAGGCCTCCCTCGTGAGGGGGCTAAAAGTATGTCAATGCTGGACCTAGTAGTCGCTCTGGGCTCGCGGCGTCTACGCGCAGCTCGGACGAGGTCGAGCCATCGGCCGCTGCAGCCAGGCGGTTGTCTACGCTCTCTGGCCGAGCTATCATTTTCGTGGGAACACGATAGACAAAAAACTTGAAATGTATTAAAAAACCGGAACTGCACTAATGGTGCTCCCGCCAGACTTCGTTCGCCAGCTCGCCCGACTGCTCCCAGGCCGGCGCGCCGTCCTTAGTAAGCTCTTAGTGGAGCTCCAGGGGACAACAGGTAAACCCGGCCCGGGAATATTTACCCAGCGGCGGCGTGGCCGCAGGGGAGCTGTTTCGCAAAATCGGGAACCGACTCCGAGTCAGCAGTTGCGTTCTCGGGAGTAAGCGTAAACGGTCGTCACGGTTTCCAAGTCGCCAGTGAGTGGCCGTGGCACGCGTCGGCGGCGTGCGGCACGCGTCACACACTATTTTGGTACAAGCGAAACCGCAGCGTGGCACATGTCCGCCTGCACATAGGTGCGGAAGCGATGCTACGAGCCGACAGAGTCGCCGAGGTCACCGGAAACGGCCCGCGCACGGCTAAACTCCTGCCGCGCTTACGTCGCGGCGCGCGGCGCTCGGAGCCAAGTCATCTCTGTTGGTCGCTCATGGTGGAGAAACCGTTTACACGGCGCGTATAGAGGTGCTCGTAAAGTCGCAGGTGGTGGCGTTTGCGTACACGTGGACGCGTTTTTCACTCCTGCCAGCGGTGCGCGACGGCGCGGCGCGCCGGAATCGCGGCGGTTAGCCGGGTTTGGCACGGAAAGGCCGGGGTTGAGCCAAAAATTTCGGAGTTATCGGCGTGATTGCGCGCACAGGGGCAAAGTCGAGAAGCCCCAGGACCAGCCCTGGATAATGGCGCTGGATAGGGGTTCATGAACAAAGAAATAGATAAATCGCCAAAGAAATCGAGGATGGGGCCGGTCTCCGGTCCACATCATAGCCCTTGGCGCCCTGGCTTTCGTCCGGCGCCGCGCCAGGCTTATGAAGTATCCCAGGAACTTGAAAGAAAGCCTGAGCGACCACTGGCAACCATCCGTCAGATACGACTTCAAGCTACCAGGCAAATTCAAAGGTATCAACTCTATAGTAGTTAAGCGGTCAGGTCACTCGGACGCTATAGACGACAGTTGTAGCGTATGTACAATGTCATGTGAATCTATGTGACATGTCGCAATCTACCACACAACAATCTGGAGGAGGGGTGCCTTCGCGCACCGCAGCTGCAAAATTATCTAGGCCTATTGGATGGACTTGCGTTTACCGTAAATTAACTCGTGGATGGCCTCGCGAAAGTAGAAAAGAGTTGCGCGACCCGCCCAAAATACTTGAGCTAGATAGGGTCGCCAATGAAGAAGTGAAGCGTGTACGTGACATGACACATTGCCAAGATGTTGTTTGTGTTTCAGTATTGGGGACTGGCATTTTTGGTGAGGAACCCAACATTATTCATCCGATTGTTCGCATTCACACAATTGACGCTACCACTGGGCACTACTTGAAAGAAATAAAAAAACCTGGACGCACTGGCCATCACGGACGAGCATCATCATTGCAGATTAGTTCTCCTGGTGGTGATATTGGGGTGGATGGAATCAATATCCCCATTTTAAGCGTTACTCCAGTTTCCACGGCTCCTTGCCACCTTAAGGGCCTGAGTGTTGCACCCACATGGAAAGAGACCAGTATTGTTGGCATTCCCTATAGGTGTCTTCTGGATCCCAATGTGATCATACTTTTTGAAGTTGTTGATGTCAATCATATTCAATCCTCCTCGCAACATCATGACCAACGTGGAGATGGAGTTTGCGGTCTAGCTTGGGCGTATCTACGGCCGGTGGGGATAAATGGCGATGTTTTAATTAATACTTCCAAACCTGCTATGAATACGAGCACTCTGGAAAGCACAACAAACAAAAGCGGCAAAGATGTTAAGCAGCAATCTATTCAACTTCAGTTGTACAAATACCAGGCACTCTCGTCGCTAGCCAGCTATCAAGCGCATAGGAGGGGCATCTTCTCTCCGCCAGCACCGGCTACTTCAAAAGTTCCTGCTGTCTACTTACAGTACCTACAAAAGCATTGGATTAAACACACCACCACACTTCTTGTTCAGATCAATCCCGTCCCACAACATGAGGGCGGAGTAGTGGCTTTTCATGAAAAAGGGTTCTTATGTCGCTCAAGCATATCTTCAAAGGGGGGGGGCTTGCATGACAAGTGACGCCAGAATGCCTGCTGCGCGTCTGCTGAGAGGCCTCCGCACGAGACGCCTCGAAACAGAGTGCTGCGTCCTGCCTGATTGCTTCCTTTGTCGGATCAACCCAGGCGCTCGTGGTGCGACGACAATACAGTTTTCTCCACAGGGGCGACTGCTCGCCGTTGCCGCTGTAGAATTGCTTTGTCATCCTATTCGACTTTATGACGTGACTGGTATGGACGAGGGCATGCTGTCGCCTGGTGTGTCCTCTGCAGCTTCTGCTGCTACTGTATATGGCCTACAAGTGGATCAAAGCCATGAGGGTGCTCTTCTTGTTGCTGACCTTGATGGGCATCATGGCATGATTTATGATTTGCGTTTCACCGACAACGAACGTTATCTCCTCTCTGCATCTGCGGACGCTCTGGTGAAAGTATGGGACCTCGGAGCACTTGCAGCTGTCTCAGCTTCCGTCCGTCCTAAATATGCACCTCGGATGCTGTGTATCTTCCATGAACCTTCTGCTCAATTTTTCTATGCTGCTGTCTTTTTTATGAAGAACAACTCCGCTACTCGTGCGCTACCACTCTATACTCAATCCAAGGAGGATGACGGCAAGAACCATCAGAGAATATGTCCGCACGTTCTTACTGGTGCATTTAATGGAGCAGTCGCGCATTGGGATCCCCGGACAAGTCAATGCCAAGGCCTTCTTGGTAATAGAATAGCACACAAAGGGCGAGTGCATTGTCTTGAGAGTGATCGACGATCTGGTCGAGTCTTCAGTGCTGATTCAAACGGCATCATATTTGTGTGGCGTTGTGAAAGAGACGGTGATTATCCCTCTGACTTCACCATTATTCGGAAGATAGAGCATCGTGATTTTAGAAACAAGCCCATTGTGTCAATGATGATTCGCCCCAGGAGGCGCCGAGTTCAACTTCTTGTCCAGGCTCAAGCATCAACACTCAAGCTCGTAGATGTCACTACCTCCCAACCTGTTGCCCATTTCAAAGGCAACCTCGTGAGAGCAGGAGTGATAAGAGCTAAGTTCAGTCCAGATGGCACCTATGTGCTGGCTGGGTCTGAGGATGGAAAGGTTTATGCTTGGGATACTGTATCAGCTTCTCCAGTTTCATTTTTAGATGGTAAGTTCGGCTACAGTGCACCTCTTTGTGACCTATCGTTTCATCCAAAGCAGCATTTAGTGGCGTTAACCTGTTTTGGCGGTGATCATCCAGTACTCGTATATTGTACTAATCGTCCAGACACGCCAAAATTGCTCGATGGTCAAGCTGGTTGCGACGCACGTGCTACAAAGGATCAGCCTAACGAGATCAAAGCCCGCCACAAGGCGTTGTCATATCAACTAACAACTGGAAGTAATTAGATCGTTGAGGTTCTCAAATGCTCGACATTCATAGTCCGAAGCTTATAGGCGCGCAACCACCGGCTCCAATGGCGCAACTATACAACCCACGGTCCAAGTTGCATATACTAGTATACCAAATACACCTTTTTGCCAGTGCCCGGGGGGGGGGTCTAACGGGTGGGTGCCAGTGGAGGCCAAATTTTGATGTCCAGGCACAGCGCAACGGTGCAGATTACGAAGAGGCCCTAGGTTGCCATTAACCGGTTAATAACCGGTAATTTACCCATTATCACTCCTCGGAGGGGATCTGGGGTAAATAACCCGGTAAATAACCCGACGGGTTTTCGACTAAACCCGTTTAGTGCGATTAGCGAAAGACCCCTCCGGGCGAGCGGATGGGCGCAAGCAGCCCGCTGGGCTTTTGGATGCGTACAGGTGCGCCAAGGCAAGTACCGAGTCATGTGGCCCGGCGCGGCCCAGGCCCGCGCCAGTGGCCCGTGAGGCCCCCTCCCCTACCCCTCTATAAGATCCTGAGGTAAATAACCCGTACTAACCGGTAATTATCCGGGTAATTACCCCCGGGCGGCGCCTGGGGTAAATAACCCCTCAGGTAAATGGCAACCTAGACTTAGCCTAAGGGGCCTGACCCCGGCGATTAAATCGGGGGCTGTAGCGCCTCCCCTTTAATAGCCCGAACGTCGCAACTTACTACGAAAGGGCCTTAGGGGTGCCTCACATTCTGGCGGAGTGTGGGGCCCTGAAAACTTGAATGCGAGGGGCCGGAAGGGCCCGGGGCCCCCACTGTGACTCCCGGGGCCGAGTCAGCCTGAGCCTGCCAGTGAGTGAACCCACTCGGACTCGGAGCCTCTGCTTCGCCGGCTCTCGCCGGCGCTTTGGACGTCGAACTCAACGGTTGGGGAAAGTAATAATAATACTCGCAGGTTCCAGGTTTCAGATACAATACCCATCATTTCAATAACTCGCTGCTAGGCATCCCTAATATAGATAAGCGAGCCAGCTCGATGAAGCTCAAAAGATTCTTACTGGTAAGGACTATCAATAAAAGATTGAATATTGAATATTGACCAGAGGTACTATCCACCCGGTGTGATCTTGGAATACGAACTTCGCGATAAGAATCGAGAAACAAAAGAGATTGATTTGCTTCATTTAACCCCGGAGTAATTCACGAAAGAGCGATCTCTCCCAAAGTGCAAGGTTGTAGGACCGACGTGCAAGTTCTTGTGAATCAGATAACTTTTGAAGAGCCCCTGATAAGTGAAAGTCGTAAGCCCCAATTACGGCGTTTGATCTACAGTACGTACACTCGGTTCCTTCATCTAATATGTACATTTCACTCATTTAGAACTAATTGAGAAACTCGAGAGCAATGATAGTAATGATTATTATTTATTTAAGATTCTCCGTGCACATATTCTGCCTTTGACAAATTGTGCCTTCAACAAACAGGGCGACAAATTCATCACCGGGAGCTATGATAGAACTTGCAAAATCTGGCGAACCGAGACTGGAGAAGAGCTATTGACGTTAGAAGGACATCGAAATGTAGTCTATGCAATTGCTTTCAACAACCCCTGGGGTAATAAGATAATCACGGGCTCTTTTGGTACTTTCCCTGGCCTTCCTTACTAGTAAGTTTACTAACTTTACGTAGATAAAACCTGCAAAATTTGGAATGCTGATAACGGGGATCTTTATCATACCTACCGTGGTCACGCCACAGAGATTGTGTGCTTGTCATTCAACCCCAATGGTTCTCTTGTCGCAACTGGCTCGATGGATAATACCGCAAGACTATGGGATGTGGAGTCTGGAGAATGTCTACATACGCTGCTTGGTCATACAGCCGAAATTGTCAGTTTGAACTTTGATACACCAGGTCGAAAAGTCATGACAGGGTCTTTTGACCATACGGTAAAAGTCTGGGATGCCAGGACCGGGCGTTGCATCCATACTCTGGCAGGACACAATGGTGAAATCTCCAGCACTCAGGTCAGTTGCCCCTAGTTTGATGTCAATCAAAATACATGCATAGTTCAACTACCAGTCTGACTTGTGCATCAGCGGGTCGATCGATAGGACTTGTAAGATATGGGACGTCCCGAGTGGTCGATGTGTCCACACGCTGAGAGGACACAACGATGAAATTCTGGATGTTTGCTACAGCGCCACTGGGTCAAGATTGGTGACAGCTTCTGCAGATGGGACATCAAGAGTATTCAACACAATGACAGGGGCTTGTCAATCTATACTCATTGGCCACGAGGGCGAAATTTCGAAAGTAGCATTTAACCCACAAGGCATCCGAATTTTGACAGCAAGCAGTGACAAAACAGCGCGCCTCTGGGATGCAGAGACCGGCGATTGCCTTCAGGTTAGACCATTTATTTTATTCAATTACCGTTCATGGTGCGTAGATACTTGAAGGTCACACAGACGAAATTTTTAGTTGCGCATTTAATTACAGTGGAGACACGATAATAACGGGATCTAAAGATAACACGTGCCGTATCTGGAAATGTAAGTTGACTTTTAGTAATGCGTCAATAGTTACACTCAATAGTTTAGGCTGAATTGCAAGTGTATCAGCGGAGTCCACAAATCAACATATACTCTGACCTCAGAACGAATGGGGAATTGTTTTCGCTGAGCTTTTGATATTTATTTCCGCGTTTCTTGTGTTGCAAGTGGCCGGCACGGTGTACTCGCGGTGTGACCCCATGCGCCCCATGCGAGAGGAGTCATGGTCCCGGGATCTCTCCTGGCGGCCTTACTTAGACTGTACTAAACCCGGTGGCTTCGAGGGAAACTAAAAATGGATAGGAGGCCACAATGGTCCCCCCCTGGCACCCACTTCCACTGCTCGCCGGCGGATAAAAGTGGTACTATGATTTTTACAATTGCCACGGCTGCATTGCAGGAAGTAGATAAGCAATTACAAGCCGAAAAGGCAAAGATTGCTCAATTACAAGAACAAATGAAAGACTCAGGCTCCGAGTTCTAGCTCCGAGTCACTGTCGGATGCCAGTGTAGAATGCCAGTGTGCTCTACCAGTGTGCTACTACTATGCCTTGGAGAATTATTCATCATTAACTTATATAATGGGCAATAATTCTAATCTATCGAAATTTAGAAGGGGGGGGGGTCATTGGCCCCGGGGGGGTAATTCTAGGCCCCGGCCGGCGGGGTCAAACACTTAAAACTTGAATTCAAGTTGCTACTAGTAGGCCCGGAGGGTCCCCGGAGGGGTCAAACACTAGTCCCCTCTTACTCTCCTCTATAGTCCCACCTTGACGTAATGAAGGTTGACACCCCACTCATTCATAGTGCTAGTATTACACGCCGGCGGGGAGTCACTAGCGCCAAACTCACTCACACCGTTGCAGGGGGTCGGTATACCATGGGCTGCCCCGGCGGCCCATTGCCCTCAGATGCCCCGCGATAAGTCGAAACGGCGTGACGGAGGACCAACTTCGGGTGCTGTAGCTCGCGCTGTAGGCGCGCGCTGCCGCGTGCAAACTCACGGCTATCTCACGGCTATACCTTGAGGCACCGTAGCACAGGCTCAGCCCCTCTAATCGACCTGTAAGTAATTGTAGGTTGTAAGTCGGCTCAGGAGCCGATGATAGAGTGCGGCGACTCGCGCGA
>JACLAA010005855.1_pt1 | contig 20555 bp, 13 predicted proteins | sample 8027891 | NCBI WGS metagenome assembly JACLAA01 (sample SAMN15724900, study PRJNA655200) | protist metagenome | isolation source: fluorescence activated cell sorting (FACS) single amplified genomes of... | place: Spain: Blaines Bay Microbial Observatory, Mediterranean Sea | collected 2016-01-19 | reverse complement strand
AGGGACTGTGTGCCCCGTACCGTTAACGGTACGGGTCAAGAGAAACGTTTTTACGGGGACGGAAAGGGCGAGCGGCGAAGAACAGCGTTCTGACGAGCGGCGTAAAACAGCTTAAATGCTAGTGGCGCAAAACTCACTAGGGCCTGTGTGCCCCGTACCGACGGTACCGTTAACGGTACGGGGCATGCGCCGCCCGCGGCCTTGACGTCCCGAATTCTAACGCTGGCCGATTGACAGTAAAGGGAAGCCTTGACGGCCCTTGATCGTATCAAACCGGCGGCGACCTGCTGTCAATATTGGCTGGCACTCTCCCCAGAGCCCTGGGCTACTGGGAAAACAGGTTAGGCGCGGAGTCATAATCTACTACGTGTGTAATTAATCTACCGTGTGTAATTACAACAATCACAACAAGATTAGGACCCAATCCCATTCGCCTGCCCCCGCTCCGCGTTGCTCTTCACGACGCTCTTCGACAGCCAGCCCGCGCGGTGCGACGACGTCCTCCGGAGGTCTCCAAGGGGCGGTACTCCTCCCGACGCCGCCAGGCGCTCGATCTCTTTGGGGTCGTCCGTGGGCCGGAGCATGAGCGGATACCACTCCCGGCGCAACGCGGTCCGTTCCGACTCGGACATGTCGCCAACAACAGTATCATCGATATCCTGCAGACGCTGCAACAAAAGCGCCGCGGCCACCGACAGGTTCAGAGAGTCCGCGAACCCGTGCAGCGGCATGTAGATCCGCCTGTCCGCCGCACTCAGCATCGTCGGCGAGCAACCCGTCGACTCCGTGCCGATCACGACTGCCAACCGCGCCGGAAGCCGCAGCTTCGCGTTCGTCAGGCAGACCGCCGCCTGCGACAGGTCCGTGGACCAGATCTCGCGGCCGTCGGCGCGGAGCGCTTCCACGCACGCCTCCGCGTCCGCGAAGAACCGCAGCTGGAGCCACTTGCTCGCGCGCTTCGCGTAGGCCACGTGCTCGCGCAAATCGTCCTCGTCCTGCTTCCAGACGTTCTTCGCCCGCCGCGGCTGGCGCTTCGCGATGGCGGCGTCGATGTCCAGCGTGGGTGGTGCCACGACCCAGACGTGGTGGTAGCCGAGGGCCTCGGCGGTGCGCAGGACGGCGCTGTCTGTGTGGGAACGGAACCGTCGCGTCGATGGCGTGAAGACACACGACACCGCGCCGCACAGTTGTGGGACTCGTTGCAGCGCTCGACGACGACGACGACGCGGCTGTTGCGGCGGCGGATCACTGCTTCAGTTTTTCTGAACCTTCTCAGCGGGTCATCAGCACTGTCTAGTTCTTCGCTCGCCTGCAGATTCGATCGCTTGCGTCGCCGTAAAAGCAGCGTCGCGGCTGCAGCCCCGGCGGCAGCGCCAAGCGCAGCCTGCAGCCAGCCTTGGCGTGCAGCGCTCATCGCGCGCTGTCGGTGCAATACGAATTCGCCAACCAGGCCGTATAGCAGTGCTAACCACGCCCAAATGAGAGCTGTGCAGCGAAGTGCAGCTAGCGCACGTAAGACACACTAGGAAGCATCTCGACCGCCGCGTCGAATTTTAGCGCATAGGTGCAGCACCAATCGCCTGCGCACGCCTGCGCACGCCTGCGACCGCCCAACAGCCCGTCGAACTATCGCTCTGGTCGCCGCGCCACCCGCCGCCTAGCAAAAAAGCACTGCAGCCAAAGCAGTGAAAGCGCAGCCATGGCCGCCGCCCAGAAAAAAGCAATAGACCTCATGGCGAAAGGAGAAAAATGCCTCACGAAGTTCTCCTTTTTTGGAGGCGGTTCCCAGAAATACGAGGACGCCGCCGAGTGCTTTCAAGATGCGGGGAAGATGTATGTATTAGCGAAGTCCTTCGACGAGGCCGGCAAGGCCTACCTGCGAGCGGCGGAGATGTTCGAGAAGACCAAGTCCGACTTCGACACCGGTTCAGTGCTCACGAGAGCAGGAGAAGCGTTCCAGAAGGCGCAAGACCTCACGCAATGTGCTGCCGCATACAGGAGGGCGGCGGACGTCTTCGCGGGCGCGGGCAAGGGCAACATGGCCGCGAACGCGTCGAAGAAGCTCGCCGAGCTCATTGAGCAAGATGACGACGAGGACCGGCTGCCGGAGGCCGTCGAGGCGTACCAGCAAGCTACGGATTTTTATGATGCGGAGAACCAACCTAGAAGAGCGGACGGGTGTAGGGAGAAAGTAGCGACGATCAGTGCGCGGTTAGGTGCTTACGACGACGCTATATCACAATTCGACGCGCTCGGGCGATCCGCCTTGCAGTCGAACCTAGGAAAGTTCAACGCCAAGAAGTGGTTCACGTACTCGGTGCTGTGCTGTTTGGCGCGGGAGGATTTGGTGAAGGCGCAGAAGCTGTTGGGCGCTGTGTGGAAATCAAATTTCGGGCGCCCCATGCCTCCGTAGCTGCGTCTGCGCGATGGCGTGAAGAGTCTACGCCATCGACGCGACGTTGCCCCCGTGGCCGCGTCGGCTCGATGGCGTGAAGGCTCGCGGAGGTCCCCGCAATTCAGCTCACTGGTTGATTTCCATACAGGCTCGGCGAGTACGCGTCACTAGACTACACTTTGGTAGGCACGCGCGAGCACGATTTGCTCGAGGCGTTGTGCGCGGCCTGCGAGAGCCAGGACGAGGAGGCCGTCGCGACGGCGGCGGCGGAGTACGATAGAGTGAAGCGCTTGGATCCGTGGACGACCAAATTATTGTTAGCGGTCAAGGACACGTGCGCTTCTGTAGAACTCCCGGAGCCCGTCGTCGAGGCCGCCGCAGGTTTGAAACTGGAAGACGCGGACGAGCTCCCCGACCTGACCTAGCGTAATATGTTCACTTATAACTATCGACCCGGCTCGCCGACCGTCTCGTGCTCATGACCTGCACTCCATCGACGCGACGCCTGCTCGACGGCGCCACGGCGTGGGTCACTCACCGCTCATGACCTGCACTCAGCCTGTGACTCAGGCTGGCACGAATTCCTGCACGATCCTGCACGCCGTCGACGCCCGCGCCTGCTCGATGGCGTGAAGGCCGAGCGACGTAATAGGACGAGCTCGGGACCCGACCTCATCACTTATAGCGTTAATTCACATTTTTACCTATCCGAGGGCTCGCCCACCGACTCGTCCTCCGCCGACGTCCCTTCCGCGCTCAGCAACCCCTTCAACTCGACGCCGTCGGCCTCCTCGACGTCGCGCGCGGCCACCGTCGGCTTTGCGGGTTTCCGCTTCCCTCCTCTATCGGCGAAGTTGTAGACCATGGCGCCGACCGCCATCGACAGCCCAATACCCTGCTGCGTATCGACCGGGTGCTGGTAGATTATTATAGAAACGATCAGAGTGACGATTTTCCGTCCCAATCCAATCAGCGAACACATCAACGCCCCAAACTTCGCGATGGTCACAAAAATGAAGACCTGCCCCATCGCACCAGTGACACCCAACGCCAGTAACACGGGCCCCGTCTCCTGGACCATCTGCAGGAAGTAGTTGACCTCATTAAAAATCACCAGTGATAAGAAAGCCAGAATAGCCTTACCTAGCTGGATGTTGAACATCAACTCAAAAGGCCCGACGTGGTCGCGCTGCATGATCTTGTCCTCGTAGGCGCCCGTCGCGCCGTCGAAGGATAGAGATAGGAAGAGCATGACACATCCTAATAACATGGTGGTCCCTCCTTTTTCTGCGTCGTCGGCCTTGACCGCGTTGCCTCCCATCATAAATAATGCTATTCCTAGCACTATAATACATACATTCAAGTATTTTTTGAGCGGGTACTTCTTGCCCAAAAAAGCGCCCATGATCATGACCGGTATCGGTTTACAACTTTTTGCTAGCACTTGCACGGGGAAAATAACATATCGCAAACTTCGGACGGAGAAGAAGGTCGAGCCCATGCTTAGCATGGCCACGACGAAGAGCTTGTAGGTCGGGACTGTCGTCGGTCGCTCTCCTCGTATCGTCTTACCAACATAGGCTGTGGTCGTATATAACGAGGACGTGACGAAGATCAGTGATAACTCATGGAGTTTCCGCCCACCACTCGTAGCGTACTCCATGACGATCCCATATAAAATAAACGACACCATGATGCCAAAGAACGAGAACGCGAGCCACCTCCAATAAACTATGCCGTGGTCGGGCGTGAGCTGCTCAGCATCACCACTGCTGCCCGCCATCGCAGCGCTCTCCGCGCGCGCGGTGGCGACGGCGTCAGCGCGGCGCTGTCAGGCGCGGGCCTTCGCGCGTCGGCACGCGTCGGCCGCTTTTGCTGCTAGTCGCCTACGCGGGGTGCTGCAGTTTCAATGCACCCCGTGACGTAGGCGTTGCAAGACTATCGGTGCTGTGAATCCGTGCTATGACAAAGTTGCTGCTGCACACCACTGGCTTGCGCGCCGCGCAACAGACTTATTTTGCAAGCCGACGCGACGATGAAACTAGTATGCTTGTGCGCTAGCGCGAGATTTGACACGTATGCGGACGCCCACACCACTCCTCCGACGGCTCGCAAGAAGAATCTCCGAGTTTTTTTAGGACAGCGCTCTCTGCGCAGCAGACAGAGGCCCAGCGGACTGGAGCCAAATGGCTGCCCAATAGCACGATAGAAGAATCGACACCGGTAGCGCCAAAAGAACCAGTCGCACGAATGCCGCATCGACACCGGTAACACGAAACCCGGTCTGGGGCTGCCGCCACGGAGGGCCAAGCATGAAGCGCCTCCTTCTCCTCACCCTACTCCGCAGAGCCGCACCGTGGTGCACAAGTGAAGGCTGCCAGAACGAGTACGAGCGGCCCCTGGCCGACTACACCAAATATCCGGAGGGCGACACCTACGCCTCTGCCTGCTACGCCAAGTTCGAGCTTCATCATACCGAGCCCTACTTGTATGTCCGAGGCAACTCCAAGTCGTACGATTCCAAACCCACGGACCACTTCGCGGACTCGGGCATCTGCGGCGCAAGGGAGATGGGCGACCGCGTCACCTACCTCCGATTTGACGTCAGAGATTTGTCAGAAGACGCCGTCGCGTCGGCGGAGTTGCGACTCACGCCAGACGGCTTCCCGGCGAACATGGTTGTAATTGTGGAGCCCGGCTGCGATTCTTCACGCCCGGAGGACGCGGTGGCCTGGGACGTCCAGCCTTCTGGCGGCCACGAACGGTGTCGGTGGACCGGGGACCCTGATCTCCTGTGGGACGGCAACCCTAGGTCTTGTGACGTTACGCACGACTTGAGGATTGCGGCTCGCGCTGGTGATTATTTTTGTGTGAGGTTGAGGGGCGACCCGGACGCAAACAGTAGAGGTGATTTGTATGGGGCTGCTCGCTTTTACTCAAGGGATGCGAACGAGAACTCCATCAAGTCCTGGTGGGCGGACTTCGACCCTTCTTCCGTGTTTACGATGCGCGGGTCGATGATCGGCACGCCTCATTCATTGGCGCCGCACCTCCGCATCAACGCGACGCACTGTGCATAAATCACGGCGCCTTCGTGCTACGCCATCGACGCGACGCCTGCTCGATGGCGTGGCAGTGCCGGTTCCTCACCGCTCGACGGAGCCAGCACGGCAGCGTGATCGCCGAGAAATGACTTAGCGAAGAATTCGGCACTCGACTCACCGATTGATTTGCGCACAGGCGACGCAGTGCGGGTCGGTCTACCCGGACAAGCACGGTCCTGGTAATTGCGGCCCGGACTGGGGCGCGGCCACGGACGAATTGTTCCGGACGGCGCGGCCGACGCCTCGGCCTTCGTCGCCGCCTACCATCCGGCCGACGCCCGCGCCCTCGACGGCCCAGCCTTCGGAGTCGCCGGTGCCGACGTTCGAGACGGGGGCGCCGACGCCGAAGCCCACGTAATGATATATATACTAATATCCGGACACATTAAGGAGCCACCCCGCGGTCGCGAGGAAAAGCGAGTTGCCGAGGACGTCCTGGACCGCGGTATCCAAAGGGCCGGCGTTGCTTGCCGGGTCCATGTCGAGATACCGATAAAAGAGCGGCGTCAGGACCCCCAAAAACCCGCCCATGATGGCCGAGACGAGTTGTGACAGCGCGACCACAAATCCAAAGCCGAAGTCCAGTTCCGACGTCTGTATCGACCTGTGTGGAAATCGACCAGTGCGTCGGGTGCACGGCGCGGCCATCCTGGCTCGGTCGAGCGGTTAGGAACCGGCATCGCCACGCCATCGAGCAGGCGTCGCGTCGATGGCGTGGAGGACGACGCGATGATTCAGCACGAACGTGCCGTAAATTTTTTATTTCCCCGCAGGTATCGACCGCCACGTCGCCGCGATGGCGAAGAGCATCGCGGACAGCGCCGCCGACAAAAACACGACGGCGCTCATCTCGTGCCGGATCGTCGCAGTGGCCTCATCTGCGGAGGCCAAACCGTGTGACAAGGCCCTCGTGGTAATCGACGACGACTGGAGGCCGATGTTGCCGCCCAGCGCGCTTATGACGGGAATAAATCCGACCAGCAGCGGATACCTCAATAATTCACCGCTGTAGGACATGATGATGGCCGCGTTGCCCATCTCGATGCACAGCGTTAATACCAGAGGCGGCAGGCGCCGCGTTAATCGCGTCTGCACGTCCTCCGTCGCCGCGGCGTAGGCGTCTCTTGCGGTGTCGGGCAGTTCCTTCGCCACAGAGGGCAAGAGCGGCGCGGACGCGGACATCGTGCTATGCTATGCGTGGCACAGTGCCAACGCAATGACCAAAGGCAGCCCTCACCGCTGTGCTGTGCGTGCTGGGATGTGCTTGTGAGACTAGCAGACACCACAGTTGCAGCCCAACCGCCACGGATGGACAGGCACGCTTATCGAACGTGTGGTTTCGAGCTATGCGCTTCCGTCGACGTGCACAGCTTGGGATTGGGAGAGTGTGCGGGCCAGAGATGCTGCATTTTCGATTCCCGCACGATACGAAACGGTCTCGCGCGCCGACACGCGTCCTTGGACGCATGCTGAGGCAGGGATCAGGTCCATGCAAATCGTGGGGAAAATAGCTAGAGTGTCAAGCTAGAGTTCCAGCATTAATTTTTTTTTTGGGGAGCCATACTCGACGCTCTCTGCACAAGAGAAGCGGTACCGGTTGTTTCGTAGCCGTTCTGCTGCTACCAAGGCGCGCGAGTCGTTCGCGCTGCGCTTCGCGCTCGCCATCAGCTCGTGCATGGCAGGCTCGTCTCGCCTCTGCATCCCTGAAATACGCGACGCATTGCTCAACACGCGGCCGCAGCGAATGGCGCAGTCCATCGATGCGCTACGCCAGCAATGGACCGCAGCCGGCCAAGGGCATTGCCTGCAGTACGCCGACGAGCTCAGCGCCGACGCACGAATGCAATTGCTGGACCAACTCAGCAGCATAGATCCCGCCAAAGCGTCAGCGATGTACAAACGAGCCAAGAACCCGCCACCCGATAAGGCAGGGCCACCTGCACCACTCGACACAAATCAAATCGAGCGCCTCGCGACCGCACCGCGAGCGAAGCGCGAAGGATGGAGAAAAGCCGGCCTCGACGCCTGTCGCCGCGGCGAGGTCGCCATTTTACTGTTAGCGGGCGGCCAGGGCACGCGGCTCGGTTTCGACAGGCCCAAGGGCATGTTCGACGTCCGATTGCCGTCGAGAAAATCTTTGTTCCGGCTCCAGGGCGAGCGGCTGCTGGCGTTGGAGCGCTTGTCGAAGGCTCCACCCGGCTCGATCCCCTGGTACGTCATGACCTCGGCCGCCACGGACGCAGAGACGAGAAATTACTTTCGCAAGGAGCGCTGCTTCGGCCTGAAACCTACCCAAGTCTTCTTCTTCGAGCAGGGCGTCGCGCCGGCCTTTCTCGATGATGGTAGTATTGCCCTGGAGACGAAATCCAGAGTAGCGGTCGCGCCGAACGGCAACGGCGGCGTCTACGACGCGCTCCGCGACTCCGGCGCTTTGCAAGATATGCAAGCACGAAACATAAAGCACGTCTACCAGTACTGCGTCGACAACGCCCTCGTCAAGGTCGGCGACCCGGAATTCATCGGCTTCTGTAGCAGTGAAGGGGCCGACTGCGCGAGCAAGGTCGTCCCCAAGGGCCACGCCCATGAAAAAGTTGGGGTATTGGCGCAATGTGATGGTAGGGTGCGCGTCGTCGAGTACTCCGAAATCTCTCAACAAAATGCGGAGAGCGTCGATGCGCGGGGCCGGCTGCTGTTCGGTTCCTCTCATATTTGCGTGAACTACTTTTCTGTCGCATTCCTGGAGACGTGCATCACGTTGATTGATAAACTACCGTTGCACGTCGCGCACAAAAAAATACCAAATGTGCATGACAGCGCGCCTTCGGCCCCGAACGGCATCAAGCTCGAGCTGTTCATCTTCGACACGTTTCCGTTTGCTGCCAAGTTTCGGGTGCTGGAAGGGACGAGGGGCGACGACTTCGCTCCGGTGAAAAACGCTACTGGTAAAGACTCTCCCGAAAGCGCGCGCGAGTTACTTTTGAAGCGCGACCGGCGGTGGCTCGCGGCCGCGGGCGCGTCCATTAGTGCGGGGCCGGTCGAGGTGGCTTCGGCGCTATCCTACGACGGCGAAGGTCTGGAGGCGTTCGCCGGCGCCACGGTCGCGCCGGGTCTTATTTCCGCGGCGCCGGCGGCGTTTTCTCCGGCTTGCCTCGTGGCGGTCGTTGCCGTGCTCGGGGCGCTGGTGCTGACGTCTTAACTTTAATTATCTTACTCTTCTGTGGCTCTGCGCGGATGGTATATTGTTACGTGCGAGGACAGTGGGCGGAGCCCCAGCGAAGCCCCAGCCCTGCAGGGGTGGCCGGGGAGACACCACGCGATCGCGACGTTAATTTTTGTCGCTCGCCGGCCGACGCGGCTCGTTAATCCGGACCACAGACCTATGTACACGTGCGTACTGCGTCTTTCGCCGCCGTGGATGACCCCCGCGTGTGGTAGCAGTGCAGGTCTGACAGAGGCAGTCGCATCGCCTAAAGAGCGCTGCCTATTACCGCACGAGTTCTTACTTGGACTCAGTAGTCGCGAGCCTTTGCAAAGGACACCAGCAAAAGGGTTCGCAGCGCGTTTTTGCAAGAACGCCAGCGATATAGGCTGATGCGTAGCACTGCAGCTTGCATAGTGATGTTGGCCGGCGCGGCGAGGGCGCTCGTGGCCAGAGGTCCGCTGCGCGCCGGCGCCAGGCAGTTCCGCACGAGCCAGCGGCTGCGCATGGCCGCCTCGACGCTCGAGGGCCTGCGCAACGTCGCGATCGTCGCGCACGTGCGACGCAGCGTCCGCAAGCAACACGCCGTCGAGCAGACACGCCATCACGCATGACACAACGCAGGTCGACCACGGCAAGACCACGTTGGTGGACGCCCTGCTCCAGGAATCGAACGTCTTTAGGGACAACGAGGAGGTCCAGGAGCGCGTCATGGATTCTAATGATCAAGAAAGGGAACGGGGCATTACCATCTTAGCCAAAAACGCCGCGATTGATTACAAAGGAGTCAAGGTCAATTTAGTGGACACGCCGGGCCACGCCGACTTCGGCGGGGAAGTGGAAAGAATTTTGAACATGGTCGACGGTGTTTTGCTTGTTGTGGACTCCGTCGAGGGCCCGAAGCCGCAAACGCGCTTCGTGCTCAAGAAGGCCTTGGAGCTGGGCTTGAAAGCGGTCTTAGTAGTCAACAAGATCGACCGCCCGCAAGCGCGACCCGACTACGTCGTCGATAAAGCTTTCGACCTGTTTGTCGAGCTCGACGCGACTGATGAACAGACGGACTTTGATATAGTGTATGCTTCCGCATTGAACGGCCAGGCCGGCACGGAGCCTGACGCTCTGAAGGACGACATGACGGCTATTCTAGATGCGATTGTGGAGTCCATCCCGGCGCCGGAGGTCGACGCCGAGGCCCCGGCTCAGTTACTGGTGGCCAACATCGACTTCGACGATTTCAAGGGTAAGCTGGGTATTGGCCGGGTCAAGCAGGGCAAGCTCAAGGCGGGAGATGCGGGGACGTTCGGGGCCATGAAGGGGCCGGACGATGACTGTCGCGCGATCAAAATTAATGATCTCTTCGTTTATGACAATCTGGGCAGAAAAGCCGTCGACGAGGCCTCCGCGGGAGAAATTGTCATGTTTTCGGGCGTGAGTGATATCCAGATCGGGGAAACTGTCACGGAGAAGTCGGACCCGCAGCCCCTGCCTTGCTTGGAGGTCGAGGAGCCGACTGTCAGCATGTCCTTTGCGGTCAACAAATCGCCTCTCGCTGGACGGGAAGGTGATAAATTAACTTCTCGGGTTATTCGCGACAGATTGATGAAAGAATTAGATCGGAATGTCGCTCTGCAGGTGGTGCCCCAGGACTCGGGCGACGCCTTTACGGTGTCTGGTCGCGGTCCGCTCCACCTCACGGTGCTCATCGAGACCATGCGCCGGGAAGGCTTCGAGCTGGAAATCGGCCCGCCCGAGGTGATCATCAAGACAGGTGATGATGGCAAGAAGCAGGAGCCGTACGACGCCGTCGAAGTCCAGGTCCCCGACGAGTACGCCTCGAACGTCGTCGATCTCTTGAACAGGAGGAAGGGCGAGATGCAGGACATGGGCAAAACGGACGTCGGGGATTACACCTACGTCAAGTACCTGTTGCCTACCAGAGGTTCGATTGGCCTGAGGACCAATCTACTCTCAGCGACGCGCGGCACGGCTGTCATCGATTCGAACTTTGATTCGTACCGAGCCTTCGCCGGCGACATCGAGGCGAGAGATAAAGGATCATTATTAGCCTTCGAGGACGGCGAGGCGACGTCTCATGGTTTGCTCGGTGCCCAGGACCGAGGCCAGCTCTTCGCCACCCCCAAAACGGCCGTCTACAAGGACATGGTTGTGGGAGTACATCAACGCCCCGGCGACCTGCGGGTCAACGTCTGCAAGCAGAAGCAGCTGACGAACATGCGGAGCGCGACGAAGGGCATTGTTGAAGGGTTATCTCCGCCCTTGGAATTGACGCTCGACAGCGCCGTGGAGTACATCTCCGAGGAGGAGTTGGTGGAGGTGACGCCGGAGTCGATCCGCATGGCCAAGCAGCGGGGCTGGAACGACAAGTCTTCGCCAGTGCACAAATCAATTTGTCACGGCGCGTCCGCACCCAACTCACTGGTTGATTTCCACACAGGAAGAAGGGCAAGAAGTAGTTCGGTCGCATTCATTCGTGTAAAGTCTAGACATACTATGTAGTGCTAGGGACTGCCGCCGACACGCGATTGCCCCCGCGCGTCGCGAGAATTGACAGCAGGCATCAACGTGTGACCGGCTTGGTGCTAGTTGGTCGCAGGGTCGCGGCGGCAGCTGGCGTCGCCACTTGCGTCGTCGTCGCCGCCCACACGCCATCGCCGCGTCGCCGCCCACACGCCATCGCCGCACGTCGCGGACTAGAGTCGCGGACAGCAGGCGAGTCATATAGGATAACAAACAGCAAAACTTAGGCCCAGAGAACGCTCTCAGACGCAAGCAGCCAACCGGACCGCGTGAAGAACAGAAAGATACCGGCGATATGTAAAGCGGCGAACGCCAGGCGGTAGTCGTAGAGCACGCTACCAGGTCGCAGGCACGCGAACTCGGGCAACCCCAGGTAGTTGCACAGCACATGAGCGGCGACGGGCGCGCTCAGACGGTGCGTCCGGCAGAAAGCGTAGGAAGCGAAGGCGCCGAAGAGCGACGTGTACGCGAACTGGACCGTCGTCTCGATGACGGCGTGGCTGAGGGGCACGCCGTCGTCGACCACGCGCCGCCGGCCGTGGTGCACGTGCGCGAGGCCAAAAACTAAAGGAGCCGTCCGCACGGCCCGCCACCTCGTGATGTTCGCCTCGATTAGTAAAGGCAGCACGCAGGCACGAAAACACAACTCCTCGGTCACGGGACCCACGACGAGGTTGCGCCAGGATTGCGGGTTGATTTCCGGAAGCGCGAACGCACCAAGAACTAAACGCTCCGCGAGCGTCCCTAGATATAAAATTGCGACGCAGGCCGCTCCCTTGAAAGCCGCTCTCGCGGAACCATCAAGGCGCAGGCCCAGCGCCGCGGCGACGCCGTCGGCGCCGACGCAGCGGGGCGTCGCGACGCGCGCGTAGAGTGCGACGGCGAACACTGATGAAAGGGCGACGGCGGCGAAGCGGCCATAAATGTGGCGCGGGTGGTCCCGGGGCAGCTTCCGAATTCGTTTCGGGAGGACGTAGAGCGAGGCGACGTAGGCGGCGCTTATTGTTGTGGCGGTGAGGTATGCTTGGGTCGGGGTGAGATCGCACTGCATCGTATGTGCCCTGCTGCAGAGCCAGCTGTATGTGGCCGCGTTGTCGGCGATGCGTCGCAGCGATGCAGCAAAGCTTCGCAAAGAGTGCGAGGTATGTTTCAACGCAATAGCACCGTTTGGAGGCCACTCTCCCACGAGCTGGGGCTTTGCTCGCATCTTGGCAGCTGCCTAACGTACTGACACACTAGCGATGTGTACGTGTAGGTAACACTGTTAATCACTAAGCTCGGTGATCTCTTCACCGAGTTCAGAAAGCCAGCCGCGGACCTGGTCGATGTCCCGCTTCCGCCCGATCGTCACGACGGACGGCTCCGGACCACTGGCAAGAGCGAGCGGGTCGCGGTCGACGCGGCCGGAGAGGTGCACGAACGTGTCGGCGTTCGCGGGGCCGCCCAGTACCAACACGGCCTCGACGCCCGCAATATCCAAACCGCGCGCCCGGTCCTCCGACGCCACCAGCACCACAGGAGCGTCAGGGGTAGCAGAGACGACGTCGGCGCGCAGCTGCTCGGCGGCGTCGCGCGTCACGGCCGCCCGTTTGTCCGCGTCCGTCGCCCTCTCCGCGGCTTCGAGGGCCTTCTTCTCTCCACTAGATTTCGTCGCGTAGTTGCGGCGGCGGCTTCTTGCAGAAGAGGGGAAGAGCGCATCATTTAACACGCGCGCTCCCAAATCCTCGGCGACGGCGCGGACTTTCAGTTTTGAGCTCCCGCAGACGAAGACGAGCGCGACGCGCGGCTTTAGAGCTGATAAGGCGTCGGCCGCGCCCGCGACGGCGTCCGCTTTTGTTGAGGAGCGGTGCGCTACTCGTTTTGGAGCGATCGTCGTGCGGACGTTTCCGGGCCGCCCGGGCGCGCGCTTCGTCTTCACTACCAGGTTCTTCCCGGCGTCGCAGGCGATTATGGGGAGAGGCAGCGCCACCTTCGGCGCGCCTTTCAGCGCCCGCTCGAGCTTGGTCTTGCTCGCACGGTCGAGCGTCGCCGAGCCGGCGAGCACTTGTAAACTGGAACCGCAGCGCTTCGCGGCGAGCTTCGCGAGGGCCTCGGCCGGGTGGTCGCCCCGGTCCTGCCAGCGCGTCACCTTGGCTCCATTACTTTTACGCGACGGCATCAGTAAATCGAGCTCGTCGCAGACGAGCGCCTCGCAGCGCAGCGCGCCGTACAACGACGGTCGGTGCTCGAGCACCGAACAAAGCTCCGCCGGCGTCGCGAGGACGACGGCGCTCGCCTCGACGGCGTCCGCGAGAGCCTCGGCGCCGCCCGGCGCGCCCAGCGTCGCCGACGTGACGACGGCCGTCGCAGCGCCGAGAGCATTGAGCAACGTCTCGTGCTGCGCGACGAGCTCCCGCGTCGGCACGAGCACGACGACGCGGCCGGGATTCCCGCGGCCCGCCCAGAGCGTCGACGCGACCACGGGCAGCACCATAGCTAAAGTTTTCCCGGAGCCCGTCGGCGCGTGGACTGTACATGACTTCCCGCCCATCGCTTCCGCCCAAACGGCGGCCTGCACCGGCGCCGCGGTCTCGAGGCCGAGCGCGCGCAACCCGTCGGCCGCGGATGCCGGCAGCGCGACGTAATCGGCGATTTTTCGCGGCGCTTCCACCGCTGCTGCGTTGCGCAGCGCACTCAGACGCCTGCCGTGGCCGCGCCGGCACACGAGCGGTCGCGCCTGCCTCACGAGGATGCACAGCATCGCTAGACGCATAGCTCCACGGCGCTGCACCGGACTGGTCTGCAGGCCAAACTGCACTGCAGGCCACACGAATGCTGCACCGGGAGCGCTCAGAATCGCTGCGTTTCACCTAGTTCAGCTGCAGCGCAAAGGAAATCCTAGTGTGTCGATGCACTAGCTCGATCATTTTTTTTGCCGACATTTTGCGGGTAATCAATCGGCCGCTGTCCGCTAAAACCGACCAGATACGGCGCGTTTATCTTGCTTTCGAGCGGCATCGTAAGCGCCGGGCGAGAATCGTTGCGTGAGCGCCCACGTGTCGATTTATCTAGGGTGCCGTGAACTTTTGATTTCCACACAGGCGACGAGCTTCATCATCAAAAATGCGCCCGTCAACGTGGAGGCGACGCTGAAGGAGCACTCGCACCACCACGAGGAGCCCGCGCCCGGGCCGGCGCCCGCGCCCCGGCCGAGGGCGAAGGACGACGACGACGACGACGGGCTCTCGGGGTTGGACATTTTCCTGATCGTGTTCTTCGTGATCCTCTTCGCCGTCTTCAACGTCATGGCGTTCCTCGTCTACCAGAAGCGGAAGCGCGAACGCGAGCAGGACGCGCGCGACGGCATCGCGCTCGTGCCGCCGCCGACGTACCTGCACCCCTCGCTGCATCACAAGACGTTTCCTGGCGCGGGGCCCGCCGCTTCAAACCGCGGCCGGTCGGGCGCTTTTAGCGACGAGCTGCAGCCCACGGAGTCCTTCCGGAACGTGTCCGACCCCCAGTACGAGTTCGGGACGCTCGGCGGGGACGACATGGGGAAGGCGTTCGCTTGATTTTTCTAAGTTGAGTAGGTATCACGGCACGCACCACTGGCGGCACGTGGGGAGGGGCTGCTTTGTTGTTGTTGCTCGGGCCCGCACGACGCGCGCGCATCGTAAGTAACGCAGAGATATGTGAAAATCACGCCTCCACGGGTCCTTTTGTGCATCCAAACGCGCAGGGACGCGTGCGGACGGGACTTCGCGCCCCTAACCCGCACGCGACAGAAATTTGGGAGCTGCCCCGCCCCTGGCCGCAGGAGCACTCGTCCAGCGTACAGAAGCAAAGGGCAGCACTCCCGAAGGAAAAGAGGCGCCAGCGGAGGCCCGACGCAGCCCGCGACGGCCCCAGCGCACCACCAAGGCAACCAGATAAGCCACTGCCACACCACAACAAGCACCATGCTCACGCGCGTCATCATAAACGTGCAGAACAGCCTCGCTGCGACAGGGGCGAAAGGAGCGGGCGGCCTCGCGGCCCAGTTCCGCAGCATGGATGTTGATGGAGACGGCGCGCTCACCTCAACTGAATTCGCCGAAGGGTTGAAAAAGGCCGGCGTTAAAGTTAGACCCGTCGACGTCGCGGCCCTCTTCCAGGCCACCGATATCAATGGGGACGGCCGCCTCGCGTTTGGTGAATTTGTGGACAAATTGTGCGGCCCGCTGTCGCCGCACCGGCGGTCCGTCGTCGAGGGCGTCTGGCGGCGCATCGCCGGTTCTGAGGAAGAGATCACGCTATCAAGGTTGCTGAGCGCCCACCGGCCGGAGAAGCATCCGTCGGTCGAGAAGGGGGCGAAGACGCCGGGACAAGTGCGAACTGATCTTATTACCTCATTACAACCCTACGTGAAGCATGAGAGTGTCAGTGCAAAGGCCTTCGCGGACTTTCACAGAGTCGGCGCTTCTTTTGAGTCCGATTACGACTTTGACGCTACTCAAGAATCGGTCTGGGGCCGCGCCGTGGCTTCGGAGAAGGTAGACACGTCCGACGACGCTCTATCAGTACTAAGGAAGGCTTTGAATGAGAGGGGCGTGAGAGGTGTGGTGTCGCTAGCGCGCAACTTTCGACTCGCCGACCAGGACGGCTCCGGGTCGCTCCGGGAGGGCGAGTTCATCAGGTCCTTGCAGCTGTCGCAATGTCAGTTGGAGCCAAAACAAGTATCTCTGTTATTTAGGAGCTTCGACGCCGACCGCGACGGCGTGATCGATCAAGCGGAGTTTTTGACGAAGCTGCGGGGCCCCATGAATTCGAGAAGAGTCGCATTGGTAGACCAGGCCTTCGATGTCTTAGATACGGACAAGAACGGCATTGTGGAACCGTCGGAGGTCGTCGCGAAGTACGACGCGTCGCGACACGCCGATGTGAAAGCAGGCAAAAAGACGGAGCAGGAATGTTTAAGGGAGTTCCTGGACACCTTCGACGTCGGCGGTGTGGTGGATGGCAAGGTCACGCGGCAAGAGTTCCGGAACTACTACCATTCAGTCTCTTCCGGTATTGAGTTAGATGATGAGTTCGAGCTTTGTATCCGGAACGCCTGGCACCTCGCGGGCGGCGAGGGCTGGTGCGCGAATACTACTAATTTGCGAGTCTTGGTGACGCATGCTGATGGAAGTCAATCCGTCGAATGTGTAGAGGATGATCTCGGGCTGGAGATGCCGCGCGACGCGGTCGAGATCATTGATCGATTGAGGAAGCAGGGCATAGATGCTGTGAGTGTGCAGGCGGGCGCGGGGCCGGTCATTTCAAAGCCGATCCCCGTAGTAGAAGAGCAGCACGAGCGGGTGTCCAACGATGAAGCTTTGGATACCTTACGTAAAGCATTGAAGAAGCGAGGTGTTCGAGGATTGACGAATCTAGGACGGGCTTTTAGGATTGCCGACGCGGACCACTCTCGCGTATTATCCAAGGAGGAGCTGCAACGATGCCTCCACCGCGCGGACGTTTGGTGTGAGGATTTTGATGCTGTCTATTCATTATTCGATAAAGATGGCAATGGCAAGGTGGACTACGACGAATTTTTAAGGACGGTGCGGGGCCCCATGGGTGATAGAAGAAGAGCTTTGGTAGACCAGGCCTTTGCGGTACTCGACGTCGATAACAACGGTATCATCGAACCGAGCGAAGTGGTCCGGAAGTACGACGCTTCACAACATCCTGATGTTCTCAAAGGAGACAAGACCGAGGATCAAGTCCTACGAGAGTTCTTAGATACCTTCGACGTCGGCGGTGTGGTGGACGGCAAAGTAACGAGGTCGGAATTTGAGAACTACTACGAGAACGTGTCTTGTGCCATTGATAATGATGATTATTTTGAGTTGTGTCTGCGGAACGCCTGGCATTTAAGTGGGGGTGAGGGCTGGTGCGCCAATACATCTAATTTGCGAGTCCTCGTGACTCACTCTGATGGTAGTCAAAGTGTCGAGTGCGTCGAGGATGATCTTGGTCTACAGATGCCCAGGGATGCTCCAGAGATCCTAAGAAGACTCAGGAGGCAGGGCATTGATTGTGTCGCAGTCGACTCGCCGACCGCTCATTACGAGGAACCGACTCCGGAAGTCGATTCTACTGATATCACACCGGCCTGTGTGGAGGCGATGTGTCGAAGGGGCGCGCGCGGCTTCATTATTCTTAAAAGAAGGTTGAGTGCGCGGTCGAACAACGGTGACGTTTCTAGGGATGGTTTCCTGGCAAGTTGTAGAGACGCCGGCATTGTATCAAGCGACGCGACGGACGCGCAATTACGGGGCATCTTTGAAGGTTTACAGAGCCAGGGCCGCGCGCCGTTAAGAGCTTGTTTGGAGGCGCTGCGGCCGCCTCTATCCACAAGTAGGCGGGCCCTCGCGCATAGCGCGTTCTCGCGCCTCGATGTTGATAATCTGAACAGAGTGGCCCCGCAGTCGCTCATCGCGGCCTTTGATGCTACAAGGCATCCCGACGTCATACAAGGCAAACAGTCGACGCAGGACGCGACGGACGATCTGCTCGCGGCATTTTCTGGAAGCGCATCGGTCGAGGACTTTTGCGACTACCACTGCGCCGTGGGCGCCGTCAGCGACGACGCGACGTTCGAACGGTTCGTCCGCAACGCCTGGCGTACTTCGATGACGGAAAGCAACCGCGCCGCCGGGGCGAGTTCGCCGCAGCGGGGTCGCAAGGTCATTCAAGGAGGCACCGCGACAGGAGGACCGTCATTACCCGGCAAATCGACGCCATTACGAAGGAGACGCGGCGCGTCGCCCGCGCCGCGCGTCGACACGGGCGTGACCACCGTCGTCGAGAAGCTACGGGAAAGTGTATTGTTCAACGGCGCGCGCGGCATTGCTCAATTGGAGCGCAGTCTGCGGGACGAGGCGTCCGATAACTCGCGTGATTTAACGTTTGAGGAGCTCTCAAGAGCATGTAAATCGCTCGGCCTGTCGTCCCAGGAGCTGCGGCTGCTGTTTGACGCCTGCGACGCGGACGGCGAGGGCACCTGCGACTACGCCTCCTTTATTAGTTTGGTGGCGCCGCCCTTGACGGGCTCTCATTTACTCGCGGTCAAGGATACGTGGAGGAGGTGCTTCGGCGATTCTGATAGTGTACCTCCCGAAAGGGTCGCCCAGGCCTTCGATGCGAGTAGACACCCCGAGGTCGTCGCGGGCCGCTCCACCGATAAAAAGCAGTTCGCCGCCTTTTTGGACACGTTCGACGTGCCTGGGAGTTCAGCGTCGACGGAGGACTTCCTCGCGTATCATCGAGGCGTATGTGCCGCCGCGCCTAATGTAGAATATTTCCTGGCCGTCGTTAATGATGTGTGGAAGGCTCCTAATGACAAGCCTTCCGTGGTGAAGCCTCTTTCATCCTTCGAGCGTAAACCTACCTCGCCTATGAGAAGCGCCGGCGTGCCCTTAAGGAGGGTCGGCGAAGTTACTTTTGGCGACGATAGCAGGGAGGTCGTCCTCAAGCCGAAGCCGCGGTCGACGCAGAAGGAGATGGACCCGGGCGTCGCTCGATTGTTATTTGACCTGCGGACGCAGTTAGCGTCACACGGCGCGCGGGGCATCTCTGGTTTAAGTCGGAAGTTCCGGATTTGTGATGATGATGGTGACGGGAAGTTATCTCACTCAGAATTCAACAAGGCCATCAACGAACTTGGATTAGCTGAATTAACAGCTCAAGAAAGGCGTGTCTTATTTGATCATTTTGACAGGGACGGCAATGGTACATTAACCTATGAAGAATTTCTTAGTAACGTGAGAGGTCCCCTGTCGCAACCAAGAATTGATATCATAGATGCGGCCTTTGACATCCTGGACCTGGACAAGGACGGTTCTATTTTACCAGATGAAATCGCGCAGAGGTTTGATGCGTCACAGCATCCTGATGTATTACAAGGCAAGTGTACTCAACAGGATGTATACAGGGACTTCCTGGACACCTTTGATGTTGGTGGTGTTAAGGACCACCGAGTCACGCGGCAAGAATTTAGGAACTACTACCATAACGTATCTTGTTCCATCGACTCGGACGCCTACTTCGTCCAGATGGTGCGCAACGCCTGGCACATGGGTGCCAAGTCTACTACCGCTTTGAGAGTTTTAGTGACTCATTCCGATAATACTAGATCGGTGGAATGCGTCGAGGACGACCTCGGTTTGCAGATGCCGAGAGATGCCGACATCATCCTTAAAAAACTAAGAACACAAGGCATCGATTGCATCAGTGTGGAAGGTCCCGGTGGCAAGTCGGTGGCAAAACTCGCAGAGACAAACACGCCAAAGACGTTCCGGGACGTCCGGCGCCACGCGGCGGCCGGCGGGGGGGCGCGGCCCAAGTCGAGTGGGAGACGCGTCGGCGGCTACCGGACGAACGCCTTTGATTCGAACGTGTCGATCGGCCACGCGCCGCTGCCGCCGCCGCCGCCGCGCACTCAGACAACACCGCCCTACGTCACTGAGGAACTGCCAAGTGTGGACATCAATAAAATTCTGAGGAAAGCTAGGTCGAAGCTCAGATTTCTTGGAGCTAGGGGCGTCCACGGCATGGTGCGCAAATTGAGGTCTTGTGGAGACAAGGCGGGCGTTTTGTGTGATACATTGGCTTTACAGCGAGATGATGCCATGGCTCTAGCCGCGTCGGACGACCTCATCACGAAGTTGAGGGGAGATCTCTCGGAGAATCGTTTGGTGTTAGTGGATGCGGCCTTCGACGCCCTCGACTACGAAGGAGAGGGCTCCGTCGCGTTGACAGACGTGGTGCAGGCCTACGACGCCGCGAGCCATCCCGAAGTATTAGCAGGGGCGCGGACGCGCGAGGCAGCTAAACGGGAGTTTTTGGAAACGTTCGAGGTCGACGGCGACCGCGCCTCTCTCCAAAACTTCCGCGAGTACTACGCGAACGTGAGCGCGGCCGTCGACGACGATGCTTCGTTCGCGACGCTCGTGCGCAACGCGTGGCGGCTCTCCGTGGAGAAGCAGAGCCCGCGCGGCGTCCATGCTTTGGTGACACACCGCGACGGCCGCCAGAGCGTCGAGGTCCTGTCCGAGGACGGTGATGATGCTTTGGAGATGTTGCGTTCTAGAGGCGTCGACGCGATCGACGTCAAGTTGAACGACAAGAACACGCGGACGTTCCGGTCGACGCTCGTGCTCGAGTAGATCTTGTCCCTTCCTTTCCCCCTCTGGCTAAGAGCTCTCTGGTTGAGTCTTCTTGTTTCCGAGTCCCGGCGTGGTGGGTCCTTGTACTCTTCGTGATGTTTACTAACACCGCGTTAGGCCATCTGTTACGGTGCTAGGAGTAGTGG
>JACLAA010000984.1_pt1 | contig 20619 bp, 15 predicted proteins | sample 8027891 | NCBI WGS metagenome assembly JACLAA01 (sample SAMN15724900, study PRJNA655200) | protist metagenome | isolation source: fluorescence activated cell sorting (FACS) single amplified genomes of... | place: Spain: Blaines Bay Microbial Observatory, Mediterranean Sea | collected 2016-01-19 | reverse complement strand
TAATAAAGAGTCGTCAGCTTTTATTTGACTCAGGTCGCATGAGACGTCAAAACTGTACCGTCACGCCCTACTGACAGTTTGGACGAGACCATTATCCTAAATACTTGAGTAGCCTTTTCTCACCAGAACATGTTTAAACGGCTCTAATTCATATCTCCTCTCCAAGAAGTTAAAAGGCATTCTGCTACACATTAGCCTCAGCGTTCGTGGACTACTGCCCGAAGCAATGAGGCAATCTCACCTGAACGAGCTTGGTTTGAAATGTTCTCAAATGAGGTTACTGTTCGATGCGCTTGCCTAGACATGCTTGCCTCACCAGTTCCAGCAAGTGCAACAAGCGCATCAATTCCACCCGCCGCTCGCCTAAAGTTAGGGAAATAACAAAGCTAGTCGGCACTATGGGCTACACAGGTTCGTGCAGGTATCTGCGAGCAGAGGCTATAGAATTCATGCTTGCAAGAGCAGCAGCACCAAGCCGTCGTACGCTAGCATGCTCGCTGCCCACATTTGCGTCACCCGCTGCATTGACCATGACTTTGAAAGCGTCGTCTCTGCTCTCAGCGAGTGCAACTCGTTTTGCTCCCCTGTCAGATACTGTGAGGCATGCCAAACATCTAAGTGCTGGTTCACGTATGGCTAAAGGCTGATCCGCCTTGGAGAGCCTTATGATAGCCTCGACACCACCAGGAATAACTTCCATATGATTACAATTTGAATCATGAAAGTAAATGGCATTTGCGACAAGACCCATGGCATAAGCACACTCAAGGCTCGCTGGTGCTGATTGATTCCACGCATCTTTGTGTCTCGTTTGAAACACACAACTGGGTTCTAGGTGCGGGTACTTAAAAGGAAGTTCAATACGACAATTGGCGATCATTTCGAAAATTTCTTCAAATAATGGCCCACAACGTGACTGATTTGCTCGGTTAGACCACACGAGATTTGAGAGGGCCCAAAGCGCCGTAGCGCAATCTGCACTACTCTTACGCTCACGTGTGATCCTCCAGAGAGCCTCGACAGCTCCCAGGCGACCAAGCTCAATCCGCAATCGTGAGCTGCAAGCTAAATTTCCAAGTAGCAAAGCAGCAGCTTGCCTTGCTGGTGAATTATTTGCGGTACACAACATCACAATGCTGTAGGCAAATGATCTCTCATCGGAAACGGAGGTGCCTGCAAAACTTCTCATGCCTCGAGAAGCAGATACAAAAAGTGAGCTCGTATTATGAAGGAATGAGTCTTCGAGATAAAGATTTTTCCCTCCTGCCGCAGCAAGTGTGTTTGCTAGTACATTGATTACATTTGTTTGCATTTGAGTTGCTTTATCAGCATCAAGCAAGTTGCTGGAGTTGATATTGAGGAACTTCAGGAGAAGTTCTACGCCACCAGTAGCTACAAATTTGCGAGAGTTTGGTGCATGCAGCGATAGTAGATTGGTCAGTGCGCATGTTGCTGCCTCGATGATGTCAATTAGTTCTTCATGTGTTGCGGACTCCCAGGATACCCGCAGTATGGTCGCAAGGCACTCAATTGTTCCAGCAGCTCCTAGTCTCTCTTGGTTGCATTGTTGCTGGAACGCCATATTTGCTGCGGCCTACACAGGAGCTGGATCTCAAACACAAAATTTGAGGTGCATAAAACTTTCGCTGATCTGCGCGTGACACGCCAGGATAACCACCTCAGGATTGACATGATACATCAGGCTACTGACCATTGCAACAAGACCCTGCACTTTTCCAAGCAAAGTAGCATTCTCCGCAACAAATGATAGTGCGACAATGCATGAAATGGCGGCAATCACGCACTCATGGTCACGGTCACGACAAAATACCATTAGTATTTTTATCAAGGGCGACAAAGAAGTCATATCACCGCAGCTAGCCGCTCGTCGATAGTTGACAAGTTTACTTATATTCGCAAGATTTGGTCCTGCTAGTGTCCTCTGTCTGCGCAGTGCCCATTGTCGACGAGCAACGGCGATATCATAGGGAGTGGTGACATCATGTGGAGTCTGAACAAAAAATTCTGTGACATTATGTTGAGGATGCGTGCCCGTTGTTTTTAGTTTCACATTTGTTCTTTGATTTCTTGCGCGATTTACTGCCACATCTACCCAACGCTGCCACTGCTCTAGTACTTGGAAGCCTAGCAACCGACTATTTACATGACTATTCCAGGTCAATGCGGAAAGGGCTTTGGCGCCAAGGCAGCGAAGCTCTCGCCGGGGGGATCTACACATTGCTGCCAACACGAGTGTGGCTCCATTAGCACCTATACGTCCAACGCTCAAAGAGGGCTTACGTTTTGCAAACGCTGTGTTGTGTGTCTACGCAAGGCATCATTATAGCTTTTGTGTGCACCAGACATCACTGCGACTCGTTGAGCAAAGAAAAGGAATAGTGCTGAAGTGTCAAGGCCAAGAGCCTGTGTAGCATTTTGTTGTCGCCAAATCTCATGGCGGAGGGATCTCCTGGCCTCCAAATCGAGCGCCTTTTGACGATGAAGTAAAGTCTCACGATGCCTGAGCATGCTTTTAATTCGCACAAACCCAGCCACCATTGTGTGCACCCATAGCTTGAGACGGGCTGAATGGGCCCGTTCGTAATAGATCTCATCGCGGGAGCATGCACGTAGTAGTGCAATTGTCTTTGTCAGCTTCAATATTTTGAGTTCCTGCACTTTCTGCTGTGCATGTGCCAAGCCAAGTCTATGTCGAAGTGCTTCACAGAGCGCAACGTGTAGCGCAATCTTCTTCATGTGGGCGTTTAACTCGAATTTGAATTTCATTTCCGCCACGTCGCGCCTAAATACAAAGGTTCGGCAAACAGCCCCTCGTAGGAAGGAAGCGCAGGTGAGAACTTTTGTGCTTCTTGGAGTGCATCACGTTGAGCAAATCGCCGGTCGCTTGATGCTTTACTCTGTGCCACTGTTGCTAATGTCTTAGCGACATTCGCAGCGCGCACACCAGCACTGAGTGCCGCGGCGCTAATCTGTCGGCGAGATGATCGTTCGCTCAGTAGCTGCTGGTGTAGCTCTGCAGCTATACGACAAGCGCGGTTGTGTCCACGCAAACACACGGGTGCTGTGGAAGAATGAGGATTAATTTCTAACTTTTCATGTGGTCTTGTCTGCGTGCTCTTCATTAACCATTGAGACCCCAGGCGGGATTTTGCAATGCGCAGTGGTACATACCGCAGTCCAAGGGGCATGTCTGAGTAGTGATCAAGGGGGGTGGTACTAGCAGTTATACAGTCTGGGTGTAAAACGTCCACTCTGGGAACATGTGTTGTAGATAAAAGTTCCCGGCGTTGCCTCTGCTCATGGTTAAGCGCAATACGCTGAAAGTTCTCTAGTGATGCCAGTTTAGCATAGGTAGCTGCCAGGCGTGCCTCTGTCCTCTTTGAATCTTTAACAAATTTGTCTAGGACTCCGTGGCCATCGTCAAGTCCAGTCAAAACAATCGCTACTGCAGCATGGTGGCCAAGGATAGCCTAAGCTCAATCGTGACAAAGTTTCAAAGGAAAAAAGCACGGGTCAAGAACATTATCACGGTCCACTCGTGCTTCGTCGATTGCAATACGCGCTGCATGTCTCTGATTAGTTGCGTCTTGATCCCACAAGAGCCGCTTTATCTCTGCACGGAAAAACGAAACTTCTTGCTCTTGCCAAATTCTTCTTCGCCGACCTTGTTCTCTTAGATTTTCACAAACACGAGTGACCGCAAGTTTTGAAAAGAGCAGACTCTCAGTATTAGACTTACTTTGATGAGACTGGTGCACGATTGCGGCTTTATGTTTTTCGGCGCAGCAAACTCTCAAAGCATGTTGCAATTGAACCAGCTTGCGGGCTTGATAAGCACGCTCAACTACCTGCCGGGCTCGGACTGACACCGCATGCTGCGCTCCGTTGGATATCCAGTCACCCCGTTGGCGTTCAGCCACTAATTCTAGCTCAACTTGTCGCAAAGCCTCTATTTTAATATCGCGCTTGATAGAGTCACTAAATAGGTTGCCGATGTGTATATGCACATCCTTACGCTCCATCTCTGCTACCTTTGAATTAAGCACGAAAGAGAAATTTTTGTCTGAATCATCATGGCTGTTGTGTTTTGAATGCTTACTCAGTTTATAGCTCCAAAGCTCGACGTTAATGCGCTGTGCCTCGTGGTCAATCCAAGCGTCGGCGCCGAGTTGGGATGCTCGCGTGAGCAAAGAATCAAGAATAAACTCATGAGCTGACATTGACTTGTTGATAATTTCCAAGGGACTTTTTGCAACTTCTTTTGTTTGGAATGCTGGCTTGCGTATCGAGTCATTCTGGTGATGGTGTATTTGTTTGCTTTTTGTAAGGTCAAGGAGCTTTGCAACCTATTTTTTTCCAATATTTTTTTGGTCCAACCTTGGGAGGCTGAAGAGGAACGAACCTCCAGATAGTGTTGTGTCGCAAGTCCTGCTGAGAGTAAAATTTTTTCTGTTATCCCAACCTCGCGAAGTTTTAAGTCCATCTACACATGATGAGGATGCGACAAAAAAAAATGATATTAAATTATTATACAGAGGGTACGCCGAAAGTCACCACAACAAGATGAGATGCCTTAGCAACAGTTGAATGCTTCTGCCGAGACCTTGTTTTTTGAGACGATGCATGAAGATCCAACCTCACGCAAGCCTCTCTTTGGAGTTTTTCATTTATGCATGTACCATCGAGTCCGTGCAAAACTGCACTCGCTGCCATTTTGTGAATGAAGTTTGATTCTGCACTAAACCGGACAGTGGGTCTCTCCGAAACTTTGTCTCGGTTCGAAGATGCCAGCGTTGCCTTTCGTAACGAAAATAACTGCTTTTGGGCGTGTGTCTCTGGCTTCACTGTTAGTTCGGGGAGATTCTCGAGATTGCCTTCATATAAATGCACTGAGTCTATTTGTACACAACATTGATTTTTGACTTTTGAAGTGCTCAGGGTTTTCAGTAATATGTATGATATTTGCCCTAGACGACGACGTGACATCGAAAGCCGCCTTAGCAACTCATCCTCGCAGCAAGCCTGTGTATACATCTTGGAGCAAATACCAGATTTAAAAAAAGAAAAGACGCCCAACCGCACAATCGCTTCCAACTGCCCCCTAAGCTGTTCTGGCGATATACCATCACCATCACTCTCATCAGTGCCAAGGGTAGTGGTCGCACGAAGTAGAGTATTCACATCTACTATGAAAGGCTTTTGTTTTCCGACGAAATTCCCCGATGAATTTAGTATTGCAGTAGACTCTCTTGCAGCAGGCGCTAGCGCATTTTGAACCTATAATAAGATGTAATACGACTCTCTCTCAAACCCACACGGAGCTTTTACTTCTCGTGCCAACCCTGGATCTCTAGTTTTTGCAATGTCAATTACGTCAACACGAGTTTTTGCTGCTTTGCGGGATTTTTTGGGAACGTACTTCCAGCCCGTTTTACCTGCTGCAAGGTTACGAAGCGACTGCAGGTCAATAAATGCGGGGGTATCGTCTTCATCAGACAAGGAAGGGAGTTGCCTGTGTTCATGATACATCGACACAGTCTCCTCTAAGAAAGTTAGCACCCTCCTTGCAGCTATAGTTGCTGCATTTTTTTTGCGCTCGAGGCGAATAATCCTGCGCTCTTGGCGCTTAGAAAAAAATGCCGCATCGTGAAATGAAGTCGGTACTTCTTCATCACTGGATGAGGAATACTCGTCCGGAGCTGTTTTCGTTCTACTGCCCTTGATTCGCGTGTCTGATTTACTGCTAAATTTCCATGCCGCCTCGCCTTTATCCTGTTGGTTGCCTGTGTCGCCAGCCTCCAAGATGTCATTCGATTCTTCAGCTTGCGAATCATTATGTCCAGGTGGCTTCTGCCAGCTGACTTCGTTAGTTCTTTTATTTTTCCAAGAAACTTGGCCCCATTCGTCGACAGTTTCCTGCCACGAATCAGAAGATGGTTCCCGGACAGCACTTGACCTATGGGGCAAGAGGGATCTCATTCTTTCTATGCATGCCAATTTATATCTCAGTTTTAAACGCATGGGATGGATTAGCAGTTGTTGGCTCTTTGGGGCCTTGCTCATGTCCGTAACTCAGACTCCTTGGAATTTTGTTCTTGGTAACGCTTTCTTCAGAGAGGCCTACTATCATCCCCAAATCATTACGTCCAGGTGGTGGCTCGTACCTGTGGCAAAATGGCTTACCCTTCTGTTGGCCACGGAAAGACAGACTCTGCCCTATGCAGCATTGCAACAGGCGGTTCCCACGCAGCGTCGCCAGTGTCCGAATGCACGTAGTACTTGCGGCCGTAATCATCTGTTTTTTCAGACCACTTTAATGCATCCGCAACACGGCGGCGCACTTCAATCTTAATTTCTGTTTCGGCAGCTGCACCGCAAGCACGCTCGAATAGCATTCTACGTTCATCTTTAGCAACTTGGACATGTCGCCGGAGTGCCACAGGCAGAGGCTGATCAATAGGCCAAAGAGAGGCTAGTTGCCCCCGCTCGATGATTCGCGCTACACGTTCACGAGAAATAGTATCTCGCGCTCTAGAAATCTCTGCACGCATAGGCTCGACCTCGGCCTCGACTGCCCGGTCAAGTGAATTGCGCAAAGATGACAATTCTAGTTGAGTCTGTTGCAAAGAGGAATCGAGGCGCGTGGTATCTTCCTCCAGCTTAATGTTATTGATTTTCGCGGCAGCAAGTGCACTTTGAATTTCCTTGAAGGTGGCAGCTGTCTGGCAAATTTTTGACACAATTTGCTTTAATCTATCACTCTGCTTTGATATCTTTTTGGTTTGCACAATACAAATATCACAGACTAAATCAGAACTCGCTTTGAAGGTGGAGAACGCCAAGAGAATGGACCTGGCAGTACTACCCCAGGAGTCTAAAAGGTCACGTTGAGACCGTGCATCTGCTCTTGCTTCATTGAGCTTAACATCGAGTTCCCGCCGCTTCATTTCAGCATCTTGAGCTCGCTTTTGCGCTACTTTTGTAATTTCATCATTTGACCCCATGTCGACGACGCGTTGTACTGCGCGTGCGAAGGCTAATGCCTCTGGCATTGTTTTGATTCCAGATTCACCAGTTTCAGCGTTAGAAAATGTCCCATCCGCACGTTCTTGCCAACCACAAGCATCACCATTTGCGGCGCGCCGCAGTTGCTCTAGCTCCACGCGGAGCACTTCCATTTGACTATGTGCTTCTGTGCGCACCTGCGTCATACTCGCCTCAAAACTCTCCTCGAGTTGCATGATTCTTGTATCCGCGGCCAATTTAATTCGATTCTCCATCGAATCCCGTTCATCAATTAGTCGCTCATTCTCTAGAGTTATACGATTAGATTCCTCGCGGGCCTGTTGCCAGCCAATGATTCGATTCACAACTGGACGTACCCGTTCAAGCTCAGCACGAAGTGCGGTCAACTCCCCCATTACCGCGTTGTGGATTTTTAAGTTAATTCTCGTCCTATCACGGCACCTACTGCGGTACGGTACAAGCTGGTACCTACGGTACTGACCTACCACGGTATGGTACCGTAGGTATTCTTCTCTCCCATACAGCCCCCATACTGAACATTACTGAACACCGGGAGGCCCCAAACAAACCAAGGTTGCCCCACAGCAAACGCAAGCGCAGCCCGGCGGCCTAGAATAAACTTCAAGTTCACTGGCAAGCCTGCCAGTGACTCCGAGTCGGAGCCACTGAGTGCCAGTGACGGTCACGGTTGAATAGTATTTCAATAACTTGAACCTGAAGGAATCGAGGACGAAGCCTGAGTCGGAAGGACTCGGACACCGTGACAGGCCCAGGCGCGGCGGCCCCGGCGGGCCGGGCCCGGGGGGTCCACATCCGAGTCGCCGGGCACTGGCAGTGACCATGACAGCGGCTCGGGGCCCGGGCCGGGCCCGGGCGCCGCTCGGCGCAGATGCTCGGTACCGCTTTTTTGCGTCGCGCCCCCAGGCTCACTGGAAAGGGCAACACCTCAGCCTGAGAGGCTCAGCTAAAAATACGGGCATTTTACAAGTCGATTCCCCGGGCCGTCCGAGTCCCCCTAGTACTAGCATCTTGAAAGTGGAAGTCACGGTGGTGCCATAGAGTTGTGCAATAAATAAATACTTACCAGGAGATTGAGAATTTGCTCTACCGTTTCTTGACGTCTCTTTTTAGGCGCCGGCTGGGTATCCTAGCCGCGCCGCAGGGAGAAGGCCTCTAGAGGCTTGGTGTATGTCCTTTTCCTTTAGGATATTTCTTCCTTAATTAATTATTTATTTATTTTATTTTTAAGCATCGAGGACAGACTCAGCGAGGACACAGCCTGAGTCACGGTGAGATCATTTCAGTTGGGGAGGAATAACCTTGCACCCGAGCCGCTAGTCTGAGCGGTCGCAATACGACGCGCGGAAGCTGAATTGGTAAATAAATGCCTTGCCACACGACGGCATTGATGGCACTGATGGCCTACCGAGCGGCTGTTTATAATGGTGCTGCCGGTCTTTTATTATTTATTGACGCACCGGGATGCTCCCGGTAGCCTGAGCAGACCAGTGTAAAAAAAGGCTGGCCATGGGCTGCACGGCCCGGGCGCAGCAGAAAAAAAAAATGGATCTGTCCTAGTAGTCTGGATCCGTTGTGCAGTAACCCATTCTAGTTAGAACCAACTTCAAGCAAGGGAAGATAAGGCAGAAAGTCACGTGACCCAAAGATTTTAACGGTGACTGGCTCCATCTTTGCTTAGGGGCCTGGTAGGGTCAAGTTTCTTGGTCGGCATCATGATTTTGAAGGAGGCTGATGATGCTTAGGGTAAAGCAATACCCTGGCCAAGCCGCCAGAGGAGTCGAACGATCTTAAATGATCACGTGCACAATTCTACCATGCAAGCTATCTTACGAGAGCCCAGAGCTAGCCTACAGCCACAAACTCTATACGCTCAGGTCTGGCAGTCTTTTTTTTTTTTTGCTCTTCTCGTCGCCGCACGTAGCGCCCGCTCATTCGCGGACCGTCGAGGATGTGTGCGATCGGCACTCTGTTGTGCGTACTCCATCCTCGTCTTGCGTTTTTGGTAATCTCCCCATGCACTGGTCTCTGGATTTTTTGCGTTGAGTTCCCGAAGCCGCCTTTCAACCTCCCGTTGTTTGGCTTTTTGGACTTGGAGCTCTGCTTCACTTAAAGTTTTTTCAGCCTGTGCATCATCTACGGGGAATAGCTTGCGGAATGCGGCTCTTTGCGCAGGGCAAAACATGTATCTAAGAAGGCCCATTTTTTTTCGGATGCGCTTCTCGCGTAGTTTCAATAAACGAGCGTGTTCTTTTCGTGCCGCAAGCTGTTCAATCATATCACGCCGAACCTTCTCCTCGTGGAGATATCTTTTTTTCTTGTCCCACCATCGCTGACCCATGGTCTGAGTAATCATGGTCTGCTGGATCCTGAATGCTGGGTAAAAGAGCGCCGGAAACAGAACATGGAAACGATTAAACTCTTGCCAGTCTACCTTCTCATCATCGTTGAAGTCTAGCAATTCCAGCGCGTTTCGCGTGTTGCCTGAGAAGTCATTTGGAGGTACGATATGATACAGTACCCTCAACATGAGCTCAAGCTCCTCCTTCATGATGTATCCATTTTTATCCCGATCAAATATGTAGAAACAAAAGCGAAGGATCTCCTGTGGTTCGAAGAGGCAATACCTATATAGTTGCGAAATACTCAACACGCGAGATCTCGCTTGCAATCAATTTCTCACGTAATCACTGCGACAAGATACTCGCCAAAGTCGAGTTCCTCGGTATGGTGTATGTCGCACAGGTCGAAAATTCCATCACCAAAAATTGACCGCTTTTCGTGAAACAGCAAGTAAAATTGGTCAATTGCAATAACACCCAGCATTTCCTTGTCGCCTTCCCGGAAGTGGCGCCAGAAAACAGCCAATTCCTTGACACCAACTGCCAAACGCGCATTAACTAGTTCAAAGTTACGGCACGCACTGTTTATGAATTCCATTACCTTCAGCGTTCGATGGTCGGGGTTTGGCACAGTCATCGATGCACCCATGGGTTGAACACAATTATTGTACGGTTATTAGAATTAGAATCATCTGCGTTCGGAGGTACCTACGGTATAGCAAGAGTATGTCGCAGCGTTACGTAAAGTAGTAGGGTCCTAGCTCACCAGCCAGAGGCTGGGCCAAGCCAACTACGAGAGTGTTTTATAGTAAATTGGTTTACACCGTAGCGTCGATAGACACTCAATACATATCTAGGGTAGGATGGGCTAGTAGGTTTCTCTCTCTACTCCCCTTGGACGCGAGCGTTCATCAGATGCCCTTCTCCATGTTCAGCGCTTCGAGGTCCGCAGGCGCATATGAGAATCCAGATGCAATAAGTCCTATACGAACTTTACGAGATGAATCATCCGTTACCGTGGCAGTTCTGAACGCGATCATGACTCGGATATGACACCGTGACCCACCCCGGGCCGAGGGTGGAGCACGTAGTTGTGCATCACCTCTTCTGAACGGGGAGAAGGGTGCATCCTCGAGTGCATACTTAAATCTTGGTGGTATATTCACCTTTTGCTCTTTGTAGGCCCGGGTAAATAAATAAAGACAGCGGCCTGAGTGACTCGGACTCTGACTCGGCCCGGGAGCCTGAGAAATAACTTGAAATACCTGCTAGTACTAGTAGGTAAATGATAAACTTGAAGGAAGCCTGAGGAATATCCTAAAAAAAGGGACATGTGACCAAGCCTCCAAAGGCCTCAGGCTTTCCCTGCGCGCCTAGTACTTTAGTTAGGGGCATCCTATTGTTTATAATACTATGATACATACAAAAATTAAAAAAAAAATTAGCCTAATAACTAAGCCTGAGGAAGCCAGCCTCAGCTGACTCGGAGACCTAAAACTTGAAAATATTTATAGGTCGAATTCAGCCAAGGCCCGGGGGGTACAGGCAGTGTGCAGGTTCCATTATACTCTACAATACTCTCTATACTGCCTATATACCTCTTGGATTTGGCCAAGGGACTCGCCCGGGCCAAGGGCAGGCCTCCCCGAAGAAAACTTACTAACCAAACTCACTTTCGGCAGCTACCATCTTGATTTCCTGGAGGATTGCTCCCGTCCGCAGCCTATTGCTATTCCAGCAACTCTTGCGCAAGTGGCAGTCGTCCCGCGCCAGTTGCGTTCGTGCTGCATCGCACGATCTGTTGGCTTGACGGCCGTGTTTGCACATCCTACCGACGCCACAACAAAGTACCCAGGATCCCCCCGGAGAGGAAACTGCTAGCACAGAGGCGAATTCACCAAAATTGACTCCTGAGTGAGTGAGTACCCCCACTTTTCCGGGTCGAGAAAAACATGCGCCACTAAGGCAAGAGCTAGGCATCAAGAATCTGGTGCGCTGTCATCTGTGCTACCCTCCGGTCGTCCTGAACTTGGAGTGACGGGGCCCATACCAAGAAGCGAGCTTGGTAGCATAAGCGTGGAGGCGATCGCGATGCGGGAGTTTCGTTGCATGCGCCTGGTTGCCGTAGGAACAGGTACGTACCTGAACGTCGACGAGCTCTCGCCAGTTGAATCAGAATTGACGAGGGGATTTGTGCTGGGCTGGTAGCCGTAGGATAGGCCCGTAGGCTGCTGTTCTATTGCAGGGCGTGTGGTGGCTGATACGTTGACAGCCTGGTCGAGTTTGCGTTCAAGCGCTGCAAGGCGGTCTTCCGTGGAAGCGGACCAAACCTGACAAGGCCGGGCAGCCAACGGTGGAGCCATTTTTAGGGACGGCGCTTTCGGAGCAACGAGCTTTTGTGGCACAGATGAGCTGATACTCGTCAATGTATCGGGAGCTGGGCGATGGCTCGTTTGTAGCGTCGTCGCCGTAGGACGTTGAGGATGCACTGGAGGTGCATTGACTTCAAAGTCCGACTGCGCCCGAATTATTGGTGCGCAAGGTACAACTAAAGCTGATTCTGGCTGAATCAGTGGCTGTGATTTGGCCAGCGCGGGTGTGACGTGGATTGGCGCCGTCTCGTCCCCGAAGCGTCGCTTGGGGGCCACAGGAGGCACTGTGGCTGTTAAGGAAGTGCGCGATAAGACGCCAGGCCGGCCGCGAATAAATGCTTCCGGCGCCGAATTCATTTGAGGCTGGACCCTGTGATGACCAGCGCTTCGAGGTATAGCAAATCCAGAGGTACCATCCGGGCCCTTGGCTATACGATGGTCCTTTAACCTGCTTGTGAGCTTAGCTGCCGCTGGTGAGGTCGATGACACTGCATGGATAGCATCAGAGGCAGACATAGCCTCTTCATCGAGCGTGGGATCTCGCATGGTCAGGAGAGAACTCCAAGGGCATAGAAGGCCACGAAAGTTGTCGCACGCGCCTTGAAGCGAAGTCCCACCGACAAAGGGCGTGTCGAAAACTACGTCCACGGTACCCGAGTGAGCGTGCGTTGCGATGACGGTCCCACGGTGGCCAAAGGGCGCACCCAACTGGTCCACATTGCAAGTGACAACACGCTCGCCGAGACGTGGCGGCGTAAGATTGGCTTTCGGGTCGATGATACGAGCAGATGAAAGAAAATCAGTAGCCTCCATTTCTGACCGCACATCGGTTGCAGACAACGTGACTGACTCGCTTGCAGCAGTAGCGCGCGAACGAATCGCGGCACGTTTGGTGGCAGCACGCTGTACAGCAGCGACTGCATCCGGGGACATGGCCCTGGTGGTGATCGGCATCCGCGCGGTCGTCGCTGTCGGGAGTCCAGCAAGCCATTTGCAGACTTCCAGGAGGCAAGCTTCGGGCTCCTCGTGGCCAAAGATCCGAGATGCTGCCGCAAAGGTCACTGGTGGACGACCGTTCACATCACAGGCGGCCTTGCTGCCTGTGCTAGTGCTTGCAAGTACGTCACCAACGGCATCAAACACTGCCGGGAAGCGCTTGAGGTAGGTCGCAACAAGGCGGATCGCCTTGGCGCTGTACTCAAAGCGCGTGCCCCGCCGAACGTGACGAGGAGCATCCGAGTGGGTTAACATATCATTGGATTGCGACCAGTCACAGGCACGCGTGTCTGACGTTGTGCGCTCAGCGCGGCAAAAGCCAGGAGCGACAAATGCACCATCCTCTATGCAAAGGCGGAGACCGAGGTCATATATATAACCGCGGTCGTCATCACGAGCAAGTACTGAACCGCAGCAAGCAGCCAGCACGTCCTCGCGCACACCAAGCTCCGTCGCAGCGAGGCTTGCGGACGCATATTTATCAGCCAGTGCCGCTGCAATGCCAAGGCCAAATTGGGGCTCGACATCTTCGACGACTAACTCGACTGTCACTGTATTTCGTGAGTCCTCACTTTGGCGGACAGTACCAACACGGCCACGCCGCGGCCCGGACTGGATTATGACGCGACTTCCACTTAGGAAGCGGCTAGATGCAACACCTGCCTTTGTCTCCTGAAACCGTGGGTCTTCCATGTGGGCGTTTGGTGGCACAGAGAGCGCAAGCTGCAGCGGGATATCGGTCGCCTTGCGTCCATACGTCTTCTTGAGCGCGCCCGTGGCTGCATCACGCCTAAGTCCCTGCATCAAGCGAACGGTGAGGACGACATCAACGGCTCCAATATCGACGCCACCATCGCCCGGGTTACCAGAGCCTACAAGCGCACGATTTGCGGCGGCTGCACACGCAACGTTGAAGCTTTTGGTGGCAGTTGCGTCAAGGCCACGAACGTTAACTGCTGCGGTTTCGCTGCCGCCAGCGCTATAGTAGTTACCACCACCTGTCACCGCAACCAATAGCGCCTCATGCGTCATCGGCCAATCAACAAAGACACTCTTGCCCATAAGTGCCGCTGCAACGGACGAAGAGACAGCATTGGGCTTTTCGTTTGGCGCGTGCACCGGTGATGGGAGGTTGAGGCACATTGTTTCGTAGCGCGAAGGGCTTCCGAAGCAGTTCAGCTTGAGGGCTTTGAGCGCAACACTGGTGATGGGGAGCGCGTGTAGTGACGGGAAGCCGGGCATAGGACTCAAGCATCCGGGCTTGAGTGCCGCCCGTAAGGGGGGACCGTAAATGAGCCAAGGGTCCTCTATGTATGGATGCTCGTCGCTCTCCAGGACTCCCATTATGTCGCCTCCATCTTCAAGCGATGCCTCGACATCCGTGGCAGTGACAGGAGCTGCCGCTGGGCGATGCTTCGTTGCGATAGTCGCGTCGACGCTGAAGATGACTGATCGGCCAAAGAGGGAGCGCTTGCGTTCATCTGCGGCGAGAGCAGAATCTTGGCACGTTGCTTCAACAACATTGAGGAGACGATCAACCTCGATGAATGGAAGAAGGTTGACTCCCTCCCACGGGTTTCGCTTGCCTTCCATATCAACATCAAAGTCACTTGGATAAAAGTCATGAAGGGGCGATGAGTCCTCGAGCATCAGTGCACGATGCGGCCGTGGCAACAAGCGAGCACTCGCAGGTGGAAGGCACGACATGAGCTGCTCGAGCGGCCGAAGTGGTGCACTGACTTCAAAATGAGCACCAGCAAGCGCAGTAGCAACGTTCACCACATCGGAGAGCATTGGACAGTAGTGACATGGGAAAAACCAACGCCAGTCAACGCATCCTTTGACGTAATATGCAAGGCACCAAGCGAGGCCCTCTACAAAGGCGGCTGATAGACGTTTGATAACATTCTGCGAGCAACGGACCAATTTCGGTTCGATGGTCGTCGCGTCCTTCGGTACACCGACGGGACACATCCAGGCGGTCTCCTTTGTTGTGGCGTTGTAGAAGTACGTGTTCCCAGTTGACGGATCCCTGGCCGAGTTCCAGTCTATCATTGTCTTGCTCTCAGTGGCGATGCCTGCGTCGACAATCTGCTGATCGACCAGACCTGTGTAGAAATCAACCAGTGAGTCAGATTACCTGCGCCATTGTGCAGACTCAGTCACGGAGACAATGCTGCGTCTATAATGTGGACCCCTAGGAGGCAGGGTGCTTAAAATTTGATTTCCACACAAGATCAGACTGCTAATGCCAAGAGTGCGAAGGTAGTATTTTTCGCGGTCTGAGTTGGTGAGGCCAGGAGCCGACGCTGCGGTAACATTCTCGGTGCCATCAGGAATAGTTTTGCCGTTATGGCTCCGTGAGAAACGTCGTTGCTCACGCTCGGCTTCGCGTCTCCGGTCTGCAAGGATGGCGGGCTCCATGGCACCAAGCTCGGAAATAAAGCGCTGAAGTCGGTGCGCATTGGCCTGTGCAAAAATAAAATTGTCGCGGCTCGTCTCCGCTACTGCTGAATCATGACCTCCACGCCATCGACGCAACGCCTGCTCGATGGCGTGGCGGTGTAGGTCTCTCACCACTCGATTCAGTCAGCATGGCCGTAATGTCGCCGAGAAATGACTTTGTGATGAATTATCGGGCGCACCCGACTCAGTAGTTGACTCCCACACAGGCATTTGCTATGTCGCCAGCATCGGTGAGATAGTCGCCGGGAGGCCATGTGGCGAGTTGGCGCTTGTAGGCGTCAAAGACTCGATTGAACGCGTGTTCGCCTATGTCAAGAGAGGGCGAGTGCGGCAGGAAGTCGTTGCCAACAAAGAAGGTGAGGAAGACAAAATCATCAACGAGACGTTCAAGATCCACCGAGCGCCCCGAGACACCTTGTCTCCACGCAATACCGAGCTCATTGCTGCGCCCAGCTCCATTTTTACGAGCGCGAGGACCGACGCTAGTTCGGGCATCGATATGCGACGCATAGGATGCCGGTGGAGAGCAGCAGAATTCGAGTTGGATGTATTCGCGGAGGATCGAGAGGTGAAGGAGCTGAAAGTCCGAACTTCGGGACTGCTTGAAAACGGTGGACCGCGCGTTGACAGGTGTATCACGCAGACGATTGTTCGCGCCGAAGTCTATAACCTCTCGGAGTAACGTAAAGTAGGGCTCGTGAGTGCAGAGGCCCAACATTATCAAATCTGCATCGTTTCCATACATGCCTGCGCAGAGACGGATGGCGTCCTCCCTCCACCGCGTCGACGCGTTTTAAGTTGACGACGCGGCGTCTACAGTGGCGAGTGGGGGTGTTGCCATCGTCTCTGTGGGCGCGAATATACTGCATTATTTTATGCTCACCTTCGCCTGGTACCTGTGCGAGAGAAAGTTCGGCATCCCTCCACGCCATCGAGCAGACGCAGTTGTGACATTTGCACCACTGTACACGACTCGGAGTCGAGACCTGTGGGTGAAAGACCTCCGTCAATCCACGCCATCGAGCAGAAGCAATTCGAGATTGTGTTTTTGCTTTTGTTTTCCTGCACGGGTCGACACCACGCCGCGTCCTGTCCCATCTTCCAGCGTATATAACCACGAAGCTTGTCACCAATACGTGCCATAAAGGCGGTCCCTGGCGTGATACAGTTGCGGTCAAATCCCCCATCTTCGTCTCCCTGACTACGGGCAGATTCCTTGGCCGCAGCAAACCTTCTACTGCGCTGTTGGTTCAGTTTTGCTCGCGGGGCAACGCCGTCGACGGCTATGAATAGCACTTTTTGCGGGCGCACGATATGCTTTACGATCCGGTCGACGTACGCGAATATTGATAGAAGCATGTCTCTCTCCGATGGTGTGCTGGTAGCACCCTCTGGATGAGAGCAGGCGTGGATGATGCCGTTCCTACGTGGATGGTTGTGCTGGTGGTGGCAGCTCTTCGACACTGAGTCTGCACATATCTAGATACAAATTATCGAACACGGGAAGCAGCGCTTGGTCCTTGATTACGGAGTTTACTGTGTGAATAAACAGTGTGAATAAACAAACAAAAAAAGAACAATTTGACACGAGTCCGCACTCTTAGGATAGCGCTCGCTGAGCCAGCGATAGAAACGTGGCACCCCCATCTCTCTCGCTCGCGCTCGCGCTCGCGCTGAGCTCTTTATCAAGTCGAGTCGCTGAGCTGCTTCCTTCGCGGCGGCCGCCTGTGGGGAAATCGACGAGTGAGTTATGGTATCGATGCCGTCTAAGTTCAATGCGTCGATGCCGTGGAACCTCCACGCCATCGAGAAGGTGCGTGAGGCGTCTGAATTTCGATCTCCACACAGGTCTGCCATACTTATCTCTTTTCGCGCCTAGCTATCGGGTCTATACTTATAGATAAGACACTAGCCCGTCAGATTCTAGTTCGACAGCGGTACCGTGGTACCACGGGCCTTAGAGAAAGTTCTGACACGCAGTGCTCATATATCTCTCTATCAGCGGATAGTTTGCGCGTAGGGTTTTGGGGGCACTTTACGGCTCGTGTGGATCCGCATTTGTGCCGCCAGCGCATGTGGAGGTCCTAGGAACTCGTCCGCGCCTGGCGTAAAGAGCGCGCGTTGAAAGCTAGCCGCCTCGGCGGTCTGCGAGTGCCCAAAAGCCTGGTGCTCTGCGAAGGCCTAAATCGGCGCGCGACTGCGAACAGATCTCCAAATCCGATTGCTGCCGCGATGGCGCGATGGCGTGATGGCGCGATGGCGATGGCGATGACGCGCGGCAAGTTGTTTACGGAAAGTAATGGCGGCCTGGGCATGGTGGCACGCATGGCCATGCAAGTGGGTGGTCATTCTGGTATGCTCACGATAGGGAGATATTGCCTAAAACCAGTTCAATCTGGCAATCGAGGAATACGCGAAGTGACATTCTATGAGCAGTGCCTTCATCGCGGCGATGGCGTGGAGCAGCTCCAACCATTTCTGTGTGATTACCACGGTGTTATAGTGTTGGGAACAAATGCGTGCGAGCAGCACTATCTCGTGCTGGATGACTGTACGAATGACATGGCTCGGCCATGTGCGCTCGACATCAAGCTGGGAACGCGAACGACAGAGCCCAACGCTTCTTTGAAGAAGCAGCGCAAGCAGCTTGCAAAATACCCTCCCCAAACTGAGTTGGGCTGCCGTCTTGTTGGTATGCGTGTGTAGTCTGCCGAGTGACATATCACGTCGATGGGTGAGGCGCCAGAAATTTGACTTACACACAGGTGGTCTCGAAGCCAGAGTCAGTATCTTGAGTTCGACAAGGCGTGGGGTTTCACCGTTCGTGATGCAACGGGGATTCGACATGGCTTCATCGAATTTTTTGGTGGTCATTCTGAGCTTACCAATAGACGGTTGCTCACCAGGGAATTTATTAGGAGGCTCAGAGCCCTCCTCGACTGGTTCGAGCATCAGGACCAGCTCGAATTCATTTCGTCTTCCCTTCTTCTTGTCTATAATGGTACTGGCGAAGCTCTGCTAGCTCCCCAAGCAGTACAGCTCAAGATCATAGACTTCGCACATGTGCTCGCACATGTGCGTAGGGGCGCTTTCTCAGACTCTGGGTATATCGAAGGCCTCAGGAAAGTAATATCTCTTCTCGAGGACATCTCCCATGCGAGACATATTGAATTCCCAATTGCCAAGCCTGCCAGTGCGCAAGCGGACTTGCAAGCGGTGCAAATCAGCATGTAATCAAAGTCAGTGTAATGTCAGAGTGTAGTCTGAGGCATTGCGGGAAGCTGCGTAAATTCCAAGTTTCTACCCGACGTACTCTACGCGTCCGAGTTACACATGCACTAAGGTGTGTGTCTGCCCTGCGCATTGCCCGATGGGGAAGCCTGGAAGGGCCCACGCAAGGTTTACAGACACTTGGAGGTCGGAGGACGAGAACCATTCGTCCAGCCCAAGCACCGGGAAGACGAATCGGGGCCCGTGACGGCCGCCCGTCTACCGGGGAGCACAGGGTGCGATGCATAGGGAAATAGAGTGTGTAGCTCCGGATTTCCCCGGTAGCGTAGTGTAGTCGTCTAACGAAATGGTTTCTCCCCGGGCCATGTTTGATGGGGTTTGTGACGGGAAATTCGTCCCGGGCCGTCAATAAAAGGTGACTCAGGATGATAGTTAGGAGTGAGAGGCGACTTCCCCCTACTAAGGGGATATCGGAGTACCCTAGGATGGGAAGTAGCCTAAGCGGGTAATACAAGTACGGGTTGTGCTTGGACTCGGATACGTCTCAGTTGAACCTTTGGGATCCTACTAGACGTGTATTTCCATTGCACAGGGGATCTGAATCGCCTCGTAGACCCCGCCCGGGCAGGTATCTAGGTATACTTCTCAACGCTATTAATAGCATCGTGAAACGCGCCAGCGGATGAATGATAACTTCCTTCAAGTTCGTCCGAGTCGATGTAGTAGTTACTAGCCTGCCAATGAGTCCGAGTCTTTGTATGGATGGGGTGCGAGTTACTAGTACTCCCAGTTTCGACTCGGACTCGGACGGAGCTCTCATGTCTCTGCGTCCCCGGACTGGAAGTATGAATACATACTAGACTGTCCAGCGATAGTCTCCAAACGATGATCGCGTCGGCGTCTGTGCCGTTTCACTCGGCATCGCTGTATGTTGGCGACCTTGCTGCTGATGCTTCTGAGGTACGTTGTGCATACCTTGACGTTATTAGTGTATTTCGCAGGGCCTGCTCTTTGAGATCTTCAACACAGTTGGCCCTGTTGCATCCATTCGTGTTTGTCGCGATGCAGTAACACGTCGAAGTCTAGGCTATGCGTACGTCAATTTTCACAACGTGTCAGATGCTGAAAGGGCATTAGACACAATGAACTATACGCTGATCAAGTCTAAACCATGTCGAATTATGTGGTCGCAACGAGACCCTACGCTGAGGAAATCGGGGGTGGGCAACGTCTTCGTAAAGAATCTTGACGCCTCCATTGATCACAAGGCCTTGTTTGACACTTTTTCGTTGTTTGGAAACATCTTGTCATGCAAAGTGGCCACAGATGAGACTGGGCAGTCACAAGGATATGGTTATGTGCACTACGAGTCCGAGGAGGCCGCAACTGATGCGATAAGCAAGATAAACTCAATGACCATATGCGACAAGGAGGTGTACGTTGGTCACTTTGTGCGGCGTACCGAACGGTCAGGTCAAGCAGATTGGACAAATCTTTATGTGAAAAATTTCCCCGCTGAATGGGATGAGTCCAATTTGCGCAAAACATTTGAACTGTATGGAGCCATTACCTCGTGCAAAGTACAACCCCTTAGGATTTCAATCAAGCCAAAGGCTGAAGAGACCGTTGGAGCAAAGGAAGCAACATCCGCGGCACAAGAAGCAATGGACGAGGCCAAGCACACGCGTCACGACGCTGGTGAGGAGCTGCCGCCTTCTGTGGCGAGAAGCGGTTCCACGGCTACATCAATTGATGTAAACTCAGGAGAGTCAGCTTCACCAACTGAAGTATCTGCCTTCGGATGGGTTAACTTTGAGCACCATGATTCTGCTGTTGCTGCCATAGAGGCGCTCAATGGAGCAAGTGAGTTGCCTCAAAAGGAGAGCGGCTCCACGATACATCTCAAAGCTCCGCTCTTCGTTGGTCGAGCGCAGAAAAAAGTTGAGCGCGAGCGCGAACTTAAGGCCAAATTTGATGCAGCTAAGATAGAACGCATCAAGAAGTATCAAGGTGTAAACTTGTTTGTCAAGAATCTAGATGATGCCTTAGATGACGATCAGTTGCGGGAACATTTTGCGGAATTTGGCACAATAACTTCTGCGCGCATCATGCGCGAACCCGCCTCTGGTACTTCTAGAGGTTTCGGG
>JACLAA010002648.1_pt1 | contig 20628 bp, 16 predicted proteins | sample 8027891 | NCBI WGS metagenome assembly JACLAA01 (sample SAMN15724900, study PRJNA655200) | protist metagenome | isolation source: fluorescence activated cell sorting (FACS) single amplified genomes of... | place: Spain: Blaines Bay Microbial Observatory, Mediterranean Sea | collected 2016-01-19 | reverse complement strand
TCCGTACCAACCGTTCATCGCGAATGAAGGTGAACCGCAGATGTTTCAACACGAACACTTGACGCACGCGTCGTTTAACATTTTCTCGAAACTTCCAATCGTTCCGATGGAGAAATTAGGCGACTTGCACCGAACAGTTTTGCAAAGAATTGCTTTGCTCGTGTTGCAATCTCGAATCCAGTCCAGGTACTCCGAGACAAACGCTGATTATAAACGCGTTGAACTCGATCATTCGGACTCTGCGCGAGAAGGATGCACGGTGACAACAGTGACGGTGACATGCGAACCGAGAGAATGGGAGTTTGCACTCCAAGTGGCAGTTGAAGAAGCGCGACGATTGCAAAAATGCGGTTTAACTCAAGACGAGCTTTCGAGGTTTAAAGCAGCCATGATGAGAGATTCGGAGCAACTCGCGCAACAAGCCGGGTGCGTTCCATCGTTGGAAAATCTCGATTTTGTCATGGAACACGACGCTCTCGGTCACGTCGTCATGGACCAAGTCGTAGGACACGAGAGTTTACTTTTGTTGGACGAATATATTACGTTGGAGAGCGTCAACGAAGCAGCTACGGAACTTTTGGGATTTATCGCGGAGTACGGATGCGACAGCGAAACTCGAGATCCTCGATCGGGCTTGACGACTGCGATTGTCGCGTGCGTTCCAACTACGACGACTGACGTGGAGACGGATCAAGAAGTTCGATTTGACATCACTCCCGAGGACGTGATGCGAGTATTGTCCGCGGACTACGGCGAAATCGAACCATTGGAGGATGTGGACGTGCCGGACAGCTTAATTCCGGACGCCGAGTTGGAAGCTATGATTCAAGAAAGAAAACCAGTAATAGAGTCTGCGACGCTCGACGAAGTTACCGGAGTGTACCAAAGACGCTTGAGTAACAACGTTCGCGTGAATTACAAACAGCTCGACGCGGAACCGGGAAGTGGATTTTTACGATTAGTCGTTCCCGGAGGTCGATCTCACGAACCGTTGGATGCCGGTCCCGATGGTATTGGTTCCGCCGCGCTTGGTTTGCGAACGTTGCAAGAAGCCGGTACGGTTGGCGCTTGGGACCGAAAACAAATCGAGCTATTAACGATGCAAAATCTGTTGATGTTTGACGTCGAGCCTGAAATGGAGTATCTCTATTTGGACGGCGCGTTTGCTGTCGATGGCGGGTTGCGGACGATTTTGGAAATTATTCATCTTTTAATTGAAAAACCAAACTGGGAAGAAACCGCGTTGGAGCGAGTGAAAGATATCTACAGAATGTTTGAACTCAACACGACGAAAAATTTGGAACTAACGACGCACGATGCAATCAACAAAGCCATGTACGGTGACCGCCGATTCATGGATCCCTCGCGAGCAGAGTTATCTGCGTTGACTTTAGATGGTGTCGCGAAAGCAGTCGAAATGCAATTTAGCAACGGTCCGATTGAAGTGAACATCGTCGGTGACTTGATTCCCGAAGAGGTGGACGAGTTGATTACGCAAGTATTAGGCACGATTTCTAAAACGAAAGAGAACAAGAACGTACCTGTCATGACCGATCCGATACCATTGAGCTTGAAGAATGTTCCCAAAGACGATCCGGTACGCGAGCAACGACAATGGCTCCGGGATTCCGACGACAGAGCGTGCGCAGTCATGGCTGGTCCCGGGCCTTCCATGTGGGCGCCCATGCGCATCCCGGAGAGAGATTCCGCGCGAGTAGAGGAAGAGGGTGGTTTTGCTTTTATCGACGATATTGATCCGGTCAACGTGTTAGCTCAAGCGAATGGGAACCCATACGCTTTGCAAAGCGCGCGGAGAAAGAATCCTTTGGCGACGTACATAGCGGGTATGCTACTTTCTGAAGTAGTCGGTGGGCGGCTCTTTACCACGGTGAGAGACGCTTTAGGCTTGACGTACGACTGCAACTTTACGTTATCGTTCGGATTACAAAATTCAGACGCCACTACATATAGATTATTAGTCACATCTACGCCAGCAAAGATTGACGAAGCATTAGCCGCGGGTGTTCGCGTTTTGCGCGGATTTCAGCATCAAAGAGTTTCGCAACGCGAATTGGACCGCGCGAGAAACACGCTCTTGGCTCGACACGAAACCGATTTGAAATCGAACCATTACTGGGCAGATTTGATGCAATGCTCCTCTTTAGAAAACTTGGCAGAACACAAAACACTTGATTGCATCATGGACTTACCTCTGATGTACGAGGCGTGCACGGTTGACGATTTGCACGAGGTGTACGATTGTTTAGGTCTCGGCGAAGGAGAAATTTTCACCGCCATCACGGTTGCCGGTGAAAACGAATCCGTCGCTGAAAAGAGAAGAGAAATCCAACAAGACAGCGTTGCTTCCTCGTCATCGAACAGCGGCTTCAAAAGTATTGGTGAAGATGTTATGGCTGCGGCTGCTGCCAAACTCGGCGTTGCTCTCGGTGGCGGCGTGAACATCGCCGAAGCGTTGAGCAAGCTGAAAATGGATCAAGATCGACGAGAAGAAAATTAATACACAAAAAGAATTATACTTGAGCGGCGCGGCATTTTGAGCGAATATATATATTAAAAGCAGATCTTGGTAATAATAATAATGTACGTAGTAAAGAGTATTATAAAATTACAATTGCGTGTGTGTGTGTATTTGTGTGTGTGTGTGCGTAAATTCGCTCTTCTCTCTAATTCTCTTTTGCTGCGTCGTCGCTCGATCCTCCTCCAGCCGACGGTTTCGTACTCTTCACCTTCGAAAGTAATCTGTTCACCGCTTCCGGACCATCTTTTTGCACGAACGATTGCAATTCCTTCAATTGCGGACCGAGTTCTTTGCGCACGGCTTGGAAATCACCCTTCATGATCAAATCACCCGTCTTATCGATGGACGGACTCAACTTTCTAAATATCGGAGCGACGCCGCTCTTGTACAAAGTCACCGCGCCTTTGAAACGCGGGGAGATCAAGTAGTAAATCAAACACAATTTTACAAATCTGTATTTCGGGATTCTGTTTTAACATTGTAATAGTAATAAGAAGAAGAGAGTATTGTTTGCGTTTTTGTCAGTACGTATTATTTTAACCACCACACGTATTCTTCGTTAATGTGTTGTAGAGAAAGAGAGTTCCCCTTCTTTCTTTCTCTCTCTTTCTTTCACACAATTTTTAAAAATTGGATCTCTGTAAAATTCTCTTTTTCTCTTTCTTTCTAACGATCGATCGATGCGCGCGAACCGCCGACAAAAGAGCTCTCTGAACGAAAAGATTATGATGATTTTGATGCTTCTGTGTCTTCTTCTTCTCTGTCTTCCATCAAAGACAGTAGAGAAGAAAGAAAGAGAGAATTAAAAAAAAATTGCGACGACGATTCGAGAACGACGTTTGAGACTCACAAGAAGACGAAGCCTAAAGACTCTCCCATTAAGACGGAGATGTAGACAATCCAATAGGTCAACCACAAGCAGTCGTCGTCCGGTCTTTTACGATCGATGGCTTTCATCGAAGCGTACATCGGGTACACCACCGCGGCGTAGAATGAGACTAACGTGAACAGAAAGTTGATCATTTCTTCTTCTTCTTCTTCTTCTGGGTTGTTGTTGTATTATTATGAAGAACGGTGCCTCGGTGCGCGTTGAAAGATTATTGAAGAGGGAAAAAAGAGAAAAGACTCTTCTCGGTTCTCTCATTTTTCGTTTTTTTTCGAGAGCAGTCAAATTTCACATCAGCCAAGAAGAAGAAAAGAGAGAAGGAAAAAAGAAGAGCAATTTCTCTCCATTCGATTTCTCTCTGGTGGATCGTTTCGACACAAACAACTTTAACAACAACAACAACAAAAAGAAGAAGAAGAAGAAGACAAAGGAAATAGATAATAAGTACACAGAATACTCTTAAAATAATGTCGGGTTTATCGTGTCTGAAAAAGTCACAAACCGAAGACGAAGACGCGCAAGAGTTGAAATTAGGACCCGATTTTAGCGACGCGCAGTGCTTGTCGATTTCAGAAGTGAGACTGGTGATGGAAGCGATGATATACGATTACAACAACAGAAACGAGGACGCGTCGTCGACGAACACGCAGGTGTTTGAAAAGACTCTGAAGTACGTGCAAAGATTTGGAGGGAACGTCAGTCAAGAAGCCGTGCAATTGATTCGAGACATGTTGACGAAACAGAACGGATTGCACACGTTCGAAGCGGCGGTGGTGTCGAACTTGCGCCCGGTGGATTACGACGAGGCAAAGACGCTCGTGCCGTCTTTGGAAGCGGAAGGGAGAGCGAGCGAGGAACAGATTCAAAGAATGCTGGATGAAATGGCAAACGTTAGACGTTTTGAATAATATATATTATACTACTACTACGCAAAATCAAAGTCTTTTCCTCCTCTTTCATCCTCAGAAGGTCCAAAAACAACAGCACCAAAACAACAAACACACAGAAGAGGAGATCTCTTCATTAGTAGATCTTCACACTTCATTCTTTTCACTCTTTCTCTTTCTGTCATCGTCATCGAGGTATTTTCACACGAAGGACAGATACTAAGATCTCTATTAGTATTCACGAATAGTAATACTACGGTTTTACGACGATCGCACAACAAAAACGCTCCTCCTCAAAAGAATACTAATACTAAAATAGAATGACGCGAGCGGAAGATTTAGCTTCGGCGCAAAACTCTTTCAAAGAGTTTAAAAAAGCATTCGAATGCGCGACGACGACGACGGGCGATGAGAACGCTATTATGCAACAAGAAGAACAACAACAAACGTCGGGGGCGTTGAACTTGTTAGAAAACTTGAAAGTGGCGCTGACGCATCTCACCGCGTTACCTCCGTTGTTCGAACAAACGAAGAGTAAGAAAGAAGAGCTGTTATTAGCTCGGGAACTTTTGGAAATGTCTGTTATTTTGTGCGCTCGAAGAGACGACGAGATGTCGTTTGAGAGGAATTTCGCGCAACTCAGATCGTATTACGAAGACGTCCGAGAGGAACTTCCGCCGTCGAAAAACGAATCAATCTGTTGGGGATTGAACTTGTTGAGATTGTTGATGCAGAATAGAATCGGTTCTTTCCACGCGGAGTTAGAACTGACCAGTTCCGAGTTACTCGCAAACGCGTGCGTGAAGTATTCCATCGAATTAGAACAAAGATTGATGGACGGGGCGTACAATAAGATCGTGGAGGAATCAGTAAACGGGGAAATTCCCGACGAGAGCTTCAAACCGTTTGCAAACAGAATGTCCAAAACGGCGAGAGATGAGATTGTAAACTGCATCGAAAAGAGCGCCTCGGAAATAACGTTGAAAAATTTAGCGAGGCTTCTCATTTTAGACCACGATAAGAACGAGGCGATGAAGTACGCGATGGAGAGAGGATGGATGCTCGATGACGGGGCCATAGAAGAAACGCTCGTGTTTTCGGACGAACAGGCGGTACCATCGAGCAAAGACATTCCCTCGAACGAAATGATCTCGCGCGCGCTTCTTTACAGTTGCGAGCTGGAGAGAATAGTTTAAAGAAGAGCGCCGAGAAGCGAGAGGAGAAGGACGACGAGGAGAAAAGCAGAGGTTTTTAGCAAAAGATGTAGAAACATAATGTAGACGTAGTGTATTCAGTGGCGGTGATGGTAAAATCGTGATGAGTTCTTTTATGATCAAAAGTTACTGGTTACAAAAAAGAATCATAAAATATTCTCTCTCTCTATCCTCTCTCTCATCAATTCAATTTTCATCGATATCCAACGCATTGTCAAAAGCATCCATGATATCGCCCGGCGTTACTAAATGTCGATCGATTAAAGCTTTAGCGTGCCATATTGTGTTCTCTTGAGAATATCCTAACAAAGAACCGACGGCAATTCGTTTCGCCCAGTCTTGTTCGTTGAACGCGGCTTGCGTTCGTAATTTGGACAACTTTTCTGCGCGTTCTTTTGCGCCAGCCCCGGATTTACGATACATGATGAGAGATACAGATTTAACCGAATTCTCATCCACGCTTAAATTTGACGAGAGAAATCCAACGTCGTCAGGATTTTCGAGCGCTATCCTGTGTAAAGTTTGTAAGACGTACGGCGCGTCGATCGTTTGGAGTTGAGAAGGTTCCCACGACGCGTTCAAATTCATCACCTTATTTCCAGCGTTTGCGCCGTTATTATCACCACTACTATCACTTCCAAACAGATTCCCAAAGAGTTTCCAACCTCTGTTCGAGGAATTACCATTTCCGACGGTGCTTGAAGAAGAGGAAGATGATGAAGGTGAAGATGGACTCCCCGGGGAACCGCTCGAATCGCTGCCGCCGCCACCACCGCTAAACTCTGCCGCGCGTTTCCTCTCCAAATAATCACGAAGATTTTGATCGTGCATGTTCTCTTCTTTCGCGTTGTAAAACAAGTGCCCAGCTGGTGCCAGCTCGGAGGAATGACTCACTTGGATCATGACGACGTCTCTGTACTTTTCCTCAAACGCGAGAAGCTCTCCGGCGAGTTGCGTCGCCGCTTCCAACCCTTCGACGATGCACCGTCTCGTAGACGCGCTTTTCCCGTCTCTCCACGGCGACGCGTCGTTCATCACCGCAGCTTTCAACAGATCGTATGAAACGACCGATCTGCACCCGACCACTTTCGAGGCGCGTTGTAAGTTTTTCATCTTTTCGAAATTTTTACTCTTCAACTTGCTCGACTTTAACTCTAGTCTAAACTTGTCTCCCAGTTGCTTCATCCACGCGTCGTTCGTAAAGCAAGAGTCCTCTTGGACGTCTAACTCTGCTTCCATGTTGTTCGATTGTTTTCTCGTGTCTAAAGTTATGGTCACGTTTTTCCCTTCAATTTCGCCCTTCAACGTAATCACCGCGTTGGTGTTCTCGTCCTCTTCAGCCGCCGGCGCCGCTCCCGCCGTGGACTCTCTCACGACGAACCATCGCTCGCTCTGGTCTTCTTCCTCGTCGTCTTCTTCGTTCGTTTGTGCAGCGGTGGAAACCGCGCTATTTCTAATCGTGCTGCTGCTACTTTCTTGCGAAACAGAAGAAGAAGAAGAAGAAGACTGTTCTTGTTCTTGTTGTTGTTGTTGCGTTTTCCCACTGCTCCCACTGACGGTGGTGATCAGCAACAAATCTCCAGGAATAGCCGATCGTAAAACCGAGGCGACGCGTTCGTTCGGCGCTCGTTCTAGATCCGAAATCCTCGGTGGGGGTAAATTCACCGATTCGTCCACCCGTTCACTACTTTTACTATTACTATTACTGTTACTATTACTATTATTAGATATCGAGTTTGACGGTCCCGTTAAAATCGATTTCGTTGTTTTCACTTTAAAATTTTTCTTCTTGTTGTTTATGTTGCTGTTCAAAAACGACGTGAACGACGAAGATGATCGCCGAAAAGAACTCCGATGAAAACCAAATGTAGTTTTAGTTTTAGTCGCAGTCGTCGTCGTCGCAACAGTTGTTGGTTTGACCACCACGAGAGAAGAAGACAAAGACACCATCTTCTTTTAAAGAGAGTTGTTTTTGTTGTGATGAAGCGAAAGAGAACTCACACAACAAAAATATCAAAAATATCAAAAATGGACTCTTTTCTTCGGACAAACAAACGAAGAGAGAGATTTGAGCCGCCAAAAAACAACACGTCAAAGACACGAACACATCTTCAGCATCAAAACACATATCAACAATGGGAGAAGAATCGAGAACGAAGAAAACAAGAACGAAAAGGCCAAACCAACCAAATAGCAAGCAATTGAAGGAAAAAGTAAAGAAAATCAAAGCGGAGAGGAAACCAGGAATAACGTTCGCGCAGAAGAAAAAACAAAAGAAAGAAGAAGATGCAAAGAAAAAAGGGGGGAAATACAACACGGAGTTTGGAAAGGAAGGGATGGTTCTGAAGAATAAAGGAGCGAAGTTAGGACCGATGGAGATTCGATACAGAGCGTTGGCGAAATTATTGCGACAGATTGAACAGTTGGAAGAGAAAGAGAAGTTGGACGCGCAACAGACGAAGAAGGTGAAACGGAAAGCGTTCATCGAAGAAGAGATGAGACAGTTGATAAAAGCCGCAAAAGGCGAAGACAATGATGATGATGATGATGACGATGACGATGATGATGATGACGATGATGATGATGATGAATTCGACGAAGACGAGGAGTTTTCGGATGAGGAAGAAGACGAAGAGGATGAAGAAGAAGAAGAAGAAGAAGAAGAAGCACAGCAGAGATAATTAGATTTTGTACGCTACATCACTATTATTATTATTATTACTACTACTACTACTACTACTACTACTACTACTACTACCCAATATATATCTATTTCTTCCTATTACTATGCAGTTAACAACACTACGGCGCGAAACCTCCCATAGTTTTCAGCGCGTCGTACATTCCGGCGTTGAAGCTTTCCTCGCTAAATTGCAAACTTTTCCTCTTGCCGTTTTCAATCATTTCTCTCAACTTTTCGTCGTTCATGCCGAAGGCGCCTTCCAACGCTGCCGCATACGACGTCGCATCGGAGGCTAAAAATCCGTCCACGCCGTGCTGAACGATGTCCATTTTGGGCCCACCTGAGTTGTTCGCGATTGGAATGGCTCCAAACGCCATGTATTCGACGATGCAAATGCCAAAATGTTCATCCGTCATGGCGTGTAAACCGACGATGGAGTGTTGTAAAAGTTCCTTTAACGGCGCGTTATCGACATCGTGATAAAACTCCACGGAATCGTCGATGCCCATTTCTTTGACCATCGCTTTCAACGCGTTGTATCTCTGCAAATCGTTCTTGTCTCGCAATCCTCCGACGAGTTTCAAAACAGCTTTTTCGCACGCCGGATGTTTATTCGTCTTGACGTTTGTCTTCATCAGTTTCCAACTTTCCAAGAGAAGTTTGTGGTTCTTTTCCGGACGAAACTGACCAACCGCAATAGCCGAGAAATGTGGCACTTTATACTCTCCCAAAATCAAACGCTTCGCTTTCTTTACGTACGGCGTGTTGTTTTCTTGTCGACTCCTTTTCACTTCTTTGTCGCCGTCGTCGTCGCCGTCGCCGGCGGCATCCGGAAGCGATGAAGGCGGAGGCCTCTTTTTCAGCTGAATCAGTTTCGTCGTCGTTGGCAGCACCGTGGTAGTAGTAATACTCTCTTCTTTTACTTTTAATTCTACCGACGATACGTCGCACGGTGGATACACCACAATTGCTTCGCCTTCGTTCGCTCGTCTCGGCGCGAGTTTCTTTTTCGTCCTTCTCGCCCTCCTCTTCGCGAACGCGCCCCAAAGTCGATCGATGTGATTTTTCGTCCACGTTGAATTGACAACGATGACGTCCGCAAAGTTACCTCCGCAGTACCCGTACAACGACATTAGAATCGTGTAATAGAGAATCTTAATCTGTTTCAAAACTGGAATTTTTGCGAAGAACGCGCGGTTGTTATACATCAAACTTCCTTTTTGGACGCGTTCGCGCATGTCGCTACTGATTGTCGGATAGTGCACGTACGAAAAAATTTTCGTGCTCTCGCCGCAAAAGAAACGAATAAACGGGTACGCCCACGCCGCTCCAATTGTATCCACGAACACATCCGGCGCGAACCCGGATATCGCTTCTACTGCGACGACGACGATACCAAACATTTGCCCGAGAATCGTCGCCACCGGATACCATTTGCTTTGCGATAACGTTCGAAAGTACACCCTTTTGAACTCTATTGTACCTCGTCGTCGATTCTTATTGTTGTCACTATTATTATCATCGTCATCATCATCAATATCTATATCCAAACCGAATCTCTCTTTCGCTCGTTCCAACAGTTTTTTCTTCCTCTTCCCATCATCACATTTATCTCCGGTATAAATCACCACCCTCGCGGTTGGATACTTCTCTCTCATCAGTTTCACGAATTGCCACAAAACCCTCTCCCCTCCACCACCATCCGAGGTGAACGGATGGAAGAAACCAATCGATTTCGGTCGAAACATCGTCGACGTCGAGGAGACGTTTTTGGAAATCGAATCTAATCTTTGCACTCTTACGTTTAAAAACGTCAAAGACATTAAGAGCAAAACGACCGCGTACGAGAGTTTTATCGCGTTTAATACGTATGCTAAGAGGAAATCTATCTCGAAACCATTTTCAAAAGAGGAGGAAAAGAAGGAAAAGAAGGAAAAGAAGGAGCTCATCATCATAAAGTGATGATTGTAAATTGTAGTGTGTGTTCTTATAGTTGTCTTTGTGAGGGAACTTGTTGAGACAAATAATTTCCCCTCATTTTTTTTGTATTCCCCTAATAAACTACTACTACTAATACTAATAAACCGCCCGCAAAACGACAACAACAACATCGAGAGTAAGACACAAAGGGCTTTAGATGCTTGCAACTTCGACGAAATCGTCATCTTGCTGTGCCTTTACAAAACTCTCTTCTTATTACTTCAGACGACGACAAAACAACTGCAAATCATCATTGAAGAACAACCACCACAACAGAAGACAACAACAACAAAGAAAAAGGGATATACAAATAATGGCATCGGCGCAACAAGTCCGAGGGATTGAACTCGCCTCCTCATCGCAAAGAACAGATTTAACCGTGGTTTTAGTGTGTCCACAAATTCCCGGGAATACCGGGACGATTGCGCGCACGTGCGCGGCGACGCAAGTGCCTTTACATTTGGTGGGACCGTTAGGTTTTGAGCTCGACGACGCAAAGTTGAAACGCGCTGGTTTGGATTATTGGCAAAGCGTTTGCGTGAAAGTGCACGACTCGTACGACGCTTTTTATACGTATTGGCAAGAGATTGAAGCGTCGAAAAGAGGAAGATTAGTCGCGTTTTCAAAGTTTGGAGGGAAGTCGCATTGCACGCGAGGCGCGTATAAACCGGGAGACTGGTTGCTCTTTGGGAGCGAAGTCAGCGGTTTACCAGAGAACGCGCACAAACACTGCGAAGCGACGGGAGGGATTCGGAGAATACCCATCGACGAAGAGCACGTGCGTAGTTTGAATTTATCAGTTTCTGTCGGTGTGGGAGTCTACGAAGCGCTGCGACAAATAGACGAGAAAGGGATGGAATTAGACGTGGAGTATCGCCCTCAATACGGGAAGGAAGATTAATATTTAGAATAAGCTAATAATAACAACGAAGATGATGATGATTACGAACCTAGCTTGAACGCGTCTGCGATTAAGGAATACACTAGCCCTAACTTGAAGCAATTCACAAACTCCAACTTCCTCCCAGGTCTGCTCGTTTTATAATACCACCTCGTGATCGTCTCGTAAACGAACACGCACAACGCGCCGGCGACGACGTCGTTGATGCCCAACGCGCCAAACGATAAAGTAAGCACCGAAGCTAAATAAAAACCAACAAAAATAAAGATAGTTTTCCATAAAAGCATCCGATACGATCGTCGTTGGAAATATAAATCCAAGCGTTGCGGTAAAGAGGTCAACACCGACGCTATTCGGGTTTCGCTTTCGCACTTGATTATCTTTTTGTTGTGACTCCTTTTGTTGGGACTCCTCTTTTTTTTACTACTAGTACTACTACTACTACTTTTCGTTGATGATGATGATGCTTTTCCTGCGTTGTTGAACAACAGTCTCCTCGAAGAGAAGACAAAGGAACCACCTTCCCCGTCGTCGAGCGTATGCTTTTGAAGAGACAAAAGTCGAGGCAGCGTTGATGAATATGATGCACTCGTTGTCGTTGTTGTCGTTAAAGAAGTCGTTGTTGAATACAAAGATTCATTTCGTTTTTGTCGTCGTTTTATTATTACGCTCGTCGTCGTCCTCGACCTCGACAACAACGATGCGAGTTTGGGGATTCTTGAAGCAGATGATGCTCCTGAAGAGGAGGCTTTTGTTTGCGTGATGAATACTACAGAAGAGACGGTCATTTCCGAAACATACAGGAAGTAATAAATGAGGAAATGTCTTCTCATTAATTTTTTCTCTTTCCCCACAAAACAAACAAAATTCCCTCATTTTCACTCAAATCTCAATTACAGGAATTGGTACATGGTCTCCCCTTCAACTTCAATTTTTGCTGTTAGTAGTGTCTCTCCTCTCGCGACGACGAGGAGGAGCAATAATACAACCCCTACCATCTGCACCTCCTCAAAGTCCTCCTCTTTTAAATTGTTTTCTTTTTCTTCGTCTGTTCGAGGGAAGAGAATCAAATTATTAAGAACAACAACAACAACAACAACAACAACAAAAGAACGCCAAGTCGTAACGACATCCAGTCAGCAAAAATTTGTATCACCATTGTTTGAGTTGGCGGCGAAGAAAACGCCGGCAACTGTGGTGGTTGCCGCGAAACCAGTCGCCATGTGCGCGGCGGTAGCGGCGAGTTTATCGGCGGCAAGTCCAGTGGCGTTTCCGGTGTTTACCGCGGCTGCAATTTTACCCGTCACTTTGGCGTACATTAACCCGGTGTATTCTTTCAGCGTCGGGTACGGTCTCTCGGTCGCGGCGAGCGCGGGAATATTGTTGAAATCAGCCAGCATCAGTGGAATTCTTTTACCACAACTGTGTCAGCTGCACATATTGGGTGGTTTACTCTACGGCTTACGATTGGGCATCTTCTTAGCCATTCGCTCGAAGACGTGGAAGGACTGGGGTAAGAAGGCGAAGGCGTCGCCCGAGGCGCAGAACAGCAAGTCCTTTTTGCAAAAAACGATGGTCATCGTGGGGTGTGGGTTTATTTACGCCTTGATGGCTTCTCCCATGCTTTTCCACTATCAACACGCGAACGTGGTCGCTCACCACGAGATTTTGAAGGCTGGCGTTGTCATGCAATACGTCGGGTTGGTGTTAGAAGCGGTTGCGGACCAATGGAAATATTTCCATTATCAAAAGAACGAAGGCAAGTTTTGCCAAACAGGCCCTTACGCGTTTTGCAGACACCCGAACTATTTGGGCGAAATTCTCTTTTGGCTCGGGTTATACGTCGCCGGCGTGCCTGCTATGTTGATGAAATGGTCCACGTTTATTCCGGCTTCCATCGGATGCGCGTTCATTTTGTTTTTGATGACCATGGCGAGTAAACGAGGCGATAAGAACGCTCTGGAGAAGTACGGCGATGCGCCTGGGTATAAAGAGTACAGAGAGAAGGGCTGTTCGCTCGTCCCTGGGTTTTAGAATGTTGGTAGTAAAAGTGTTCAGCGCGTTGAGGAGCGCGTACGTTTCATAACACGGCACGTTGTGATACGTATGTTGTTGTTTCAGTATTAATAATAATATCTTTCTAATTACATTTCGCCTTTCGCTTTCATTTCCGCTTCCAACTCCGCAACCGCCGCCAAATCGTCAGCGCTCAAGTTATCCAAATCAATCTGTCCTTTAAACGATTCCTTCTCCGCTTTCGTCGTCATTTCGTCGTATTTCTCCGGGAACGCCACTTTCGCTATGGTGCCAAAGACGAAAATAGTCCCGACGATGATCCCCCAGGCTGGGAGAATAAACGACGCGACGTTGATGAACATCTGATCGAATTCCGAGGTGTCCACGCCTGGGATACCACCACCACCACCTTTCGCGAGGTTAGAAATGACTTCGTAATGATCATCCATGAGCGAAGCTCTCGCGACGACGACGTTGTTGTTGTTCTTTTTATTATTAGTATTCTTGGTGTTCCTGTTCCCGATGGCTTTTAATGATGATGATGATGATGATGTGAAAGAAGAAGAGGAGGAAGAGTTCTTCTTCGCGACGACAGCGGACCGAGACGAAGTAGTCGTAGTCATCATCATCGTCATCGTCGACGAGGCTTGGGCAATCATTTTATTAAAGGCGTAAGTAAAGTGTGTGTGTGTATGTTGTGCTTGAGTGTGTTATCTATCACAAGTTGTGGGGAAGAAAAGAGAGAATTTTATCTCTTTTCGAGATATTTTGATTTGAGATTTTGATCTTTTTTCGATGTCGTCGAGTAACTCTTGTTCGTAAATAATAATGTGAACATGTAAACGCTTTCTCTCTTTCTCTCTTTCTCTCTTTTAGAGAATACGTTATTTATTATTATATTCAAGCGTCTGCTAATTCCTCCTCGTCTTCTTCTTCGGCGTCCATGTCGTCCTCCTCATCGTCTTCCTCCATGTTTTCTTCGTCAACATTCTCGTTCTCCTCGTCGTCGTCGTCAATAACGATGGGAACCGCCGGCGGCTCTTGTTCTTCTACTTTTTCTTCTTTTTGTTTCTGTTCTTGCTGTTGCTCTTCCAGCATTTTCGCGTTGAGGGCGGCGTAATCGACCGCACCACCGCGACGACGACGTTTACCTCCGACTTCCTGCACCTCCGCCGGCGGTGGTGCTGCCGCTTCAGCCGCTTCAGTAGGCGCGCCTCCTTCTTCAGTTTCGACGCCGCCGTTTTCTTCGAGCTCTTGCAATCGCAAAAGTTCTCGTTCTCTCTCCTCTTGTCTTCTGCGCAACTGTTCGGTCTCTCGTTCTAAGCGTTCTAAACGCACCAACTCTCTTTGCTCTCGCTTTTTCGCGACTTCTTTCTCCAAAATACGCGCGTTTAACTTTTCGTCGAAACAATCGGTGTTGTGCGTGGCGAACAACGCTTTGCAATGTGATGCAACCGAGCGACCAAACGCAGAGACAGCTTTGCCTTGAATCCGATAACCGCCTTCTAAGACTGATATAACTCTTCCCCCGGCGTGTTTGTTCGCAATTTCGCACAATTCGTTCGTCAGCCACTCGTAATCTAACTCTTTGACGCCTAAATTGACTGGTCCTTGAATGGCATCTTTAGAGTGCGCGTCGAAACCAGCGGAGATGAACACTAAGTCTGGTTTGAATTCATCCAGAGCGGGTAAAACTTTCGCTCGCCAAACGCGTCTCCACGAACTCCCTCGTTCGGCGCGTTTACCTTCTCCAACCATACCAACGTCAACGATTCTCGGTGGCGGCTTTTCAAACGTCGCCGTTTCCATTTCCGCCAACACTTTTTGATCGTCCTTGACGACGCCATCAGCGGCTTCGTCTTCCGCGGAGGAGTACCCGGAAACGTATCCAGTATCTGTGTTGTCGTTTTCCGTGCTAGTGTTATTATTATTGTCTTCGTTTTCAAAATTGATATCGTTTTGTTCTTGTCTTTGTTTCGTATCTTTCGTCGGTCCCGTTCCGGGGTAAAAATTTGACATTCTTCCGTAGCCGTGCACGGACGCAAAGAAAATCTCATCCTTATCGGTGTCCGGATCCATCCACGGTTTACACGTGTTCGTCGTTATCTCTCCGCTGCTCCAAGGCGTTGAGATTTTAACTTTTGGCGCGCTCGGTGCCGTATTCGCGACGAGCGCTTCGGTACCGTTGCCGTGATGGACGTCGAAATCAATGATTGCAACTTTCTTGATGCCTTTGTGTCTGTGCACGCACCTCGCGTATGCTGCCGCAACGGCAACGTTATTAATCAAACAGAAACCGTGCGACCCTTGTCCAATTGGATCGCCAGGAAGGCCAACTGGTCCTAATGGTCCCGCGTGGTGTCCCGGCGGTCTCACCGCGCAAAAGACGCGTTGACACTTTTCATGCTCTTCACCGATGACAACCGCATCGACAGCCTTGATTGCCGCTCCAGCGGCACAGAGCGCCGCGTGAAATGAGTGCGAACACACCGTGGTATCGCCATCGATGGTTCCAATCGCGCTGGAGTGTACCGTTACGTCTGGGAGAGATTCACAAATTTTTTGCACCTTTTTGATGTAATTGTACTCGTGGCATCGTAAAACGTCCACCATTTGAGCCGGCGACTCCGTCGTGTCTATGCTCAGGGTTGAAGACTCGGAGAAATCTACCGCGCGCAGAGTACCATTCACTGGGTTCATGATGCACGTCAATCTTTGAACGTTTTCTGGAGGGACATCAAATGAACATCCTCTCTTAATGGCCGGACACGAGTGGTGTAACAAACACGCGTCCGGGGCGATAATCAAGCCATTCACACCAGGCGGCGTCGTTTCTTTCTTACCTTTTTTACCGTTCAACAAAGAAACCAAATCGTCGTACCCTCTTCTTTTGGCGATACACTTCGCGCTTTCTTCTTTCGCATTGACAATGTCCGCGTCCGCGTTCCTCTTTATCAAAACTTTCACGCACTCCGCGCTATTATTCCTCACCGCGTGAATCAACGCCGTATTCCCATCGTTATCGGTATCGTTGAGCATGCTGGAATCGTTTTCCAACAAAAGTTCCACAACATCCGCGCGATTATAATTAGCCGCCCAAATCAACGCCGTCCTCCCCGAACGATCTTTCTGATTCAAATACGCCTTCAAATCGTCCTCCTCGTTTGGCGCTTCGTAGTTTTGAATCAAATACGCGCAAATCTCTTTACTCCCGTGTTGCGCGGCAATACTCATCGCCGTTCTGTGGTAATCATCCTCCACATCGTGTCGAGTCAAATACGGTAGCAATACCTTTACCATCTCGAGACTTGCCTCGCGAAACATGGCGAACGACGCCATCGTACACGCGATGTGCACGGGCGGAGACCCTTCCAAAGTTGCAAACGGATCCGCGCCTTTCTCTAACAACATTTCCACCATTAGATTTTGACCGCTTAAAATCGCGCAGTGCAACGCCGTTTGCCCGTCCTCGTCTCGGCGATTCAGCGCGTGCTTCAAGTTGGTGTTGAATTGCTCCTCCGCGGCAGCGTCATCACCCTCGTCGTTCCCAGCGTTGTTCTCGTTTTTGTCATCATCATCACCATCTTCTTCTTCTTCTTCTTCTTCTTCTTCTTCTTCTTCTTCTTCTTCCGCATCTGGATCGAAATCTTTCTCGTCGTCCGAGTCTTCTTCGTCATCACCATCCTCTCCTTCTTCCTCATCATCATCACCATCATCTTCTCCTCCGCCGCCGCCGCCGCCGCCTTCTCCTCCATCACTTTTCTTCTTCTTTTTTGGAAACGTCAACGCTTTCCTCAACCGTTCCAAATTCTCTCCAGCAACACCGACACCACCATTACCAAAATTTACGCGTGCGTCGCACAAATCGTGAATTGGAAACTGACTTTGAAAAAGGTGTCCATCGTCGTCCTCCTCCTCGTCCGATGAATTATTCTCGAACATGATTCTATGTACGAGTATTCTTTTCTTTTTTTCTTATAATTTCTATACTTCTGATGAGGCAGAGTGATGAACTCAAATGTGTCGATTTTCAATCAAAAAAAAGCAGAAAAAGCGAAGAAAAAAAGCGCATCATTCATATCTACTACACTCTTTATTTACATTACTCTCACGTCATCTCTGCGCTCTGTCTTCTCGCCTTTTGCGCATAAAAAGAGATGTTTACGACAATTATGTATCCCACGACGACGAAAAGAGGACTGATGATGGGTATCAGGAGGAGTTGTTGTTCGTGTTTTGAAACTGCGGCGGAAGAGAATCGTTTTCGTTCGTTGTTTACATCATCAGCAGCGTCTGCATCAGCGACGGCGTCAACTGATGATGACAAAGACGACGACGAGAACAGAAGAAGAATTAGAGAAAGAGAAAGAACGAAAGAAGAAGAAAGTATGGAAGAAAATCTAAACGAGAACGCGTGGAGAAGAATGGTACGAGAAGCGGACGAGTTCGTGTTGCCTCCAGCTTTGAGATTGAAAACTTTGTCAACATCAAGAGTCGAAGACGACGGTAATAAAACCAAGAACATCGAGTCATCATTGTCGTCGTTAATCTCAAACGTCCCAGTGAAAGCGATCGTGATTGAAACCAATCGACTGACGAACAGAAAAGGCTTTTATAACGACATCAAGAGCGACTACATCATCAACAACAACAATAACGAGAACAACGGGAAGAACTCGATGGAGTTACCGAAACATTTCGAGAAAGCGGTGAAGAAGGCGATACAATCGGAAGGGAGTTCGAATAAGCAACTGGCGAGGAAAGGGAAGAGTTTATTGGAGGTGTTGAGGACTGCATCGAGAGGGTTTCCCGACGACCAAGTCGACGACTTTAACGACAGTTCCGAAGACTTTCGCGTGAGGAGTTGGGTCAAAGAAGGATTGGACGTCAAAGGAAGTAAAAATAGTAGTCACAGAAGTCGAATGAACGATTCGGCAACGAAGATGTATGAAGACGACGGAGAAGATGAGGATGACGTAGAGATTATGAAACGAGATTGGGACGCGGACATTGAATGGGGAGCGAGACTCTCCGTGCGAAAAATGCGGCGGATGCAAATGGAAGAAGCGGTGTTTGTGGGTAAAGCGCAGACTCGAACGGGAGCGAAGAAAAAATTAGGTGATTTTGCCGCGTCGTCGGACGATCCTCGACAACAAATTCAATCAAGGAGAAACGCGCCGAAATACGATCAAACCGAAGCTGCGGCGTATGCGATAACGCGCGCACCGATGACGCTCGGTGCGATCACGAACGTTTTGAATGAGATACACTTGCGATTGAACGGAGGAAGTTTGGACGAGAAAGTAGCTTCGTTTTCTCCCGAAACGCTTCTTGATTTTGGATCCGGGAGTGTTTTCGTCGGCGCCATGGCAGCTCGAAACGTCTTTGGAGATCACGTCGGAATGAGTAAAGTGGGTAGAAAAAGCATCGGTGACGATCGCGACGAGTCGACGAGGAGTAATAATCGAGTAGCCTTTGCCGCCGTGGACAAGAGTTCCCACGGTATGGTGTTTGCCAAACGCGTGGAAGAGTACATGCGAGATGAAGCTGAAAAAGAGGGAGAGGAGGATACGAAATTAGAAACGAAAGAAGACGAGAACGGGAAAGCAAAGGACTATGACGACAATTATGATGATAACGACGATGGTGCTCTACCCATACAGTGGTCCGAAGACACGTTCGTTCCGGAAAGCGTGAGAAACAATCGCAGATTTCCAACGCCGGAAGCGTGGTCGGAAGGTTCCAAGCAAAGGTCCGTCGCTTCTTTAGCCGCGTTGCAGGACAGAAGCGCGTCTTCTTTTGACCTCGTATTGGCGTGCTATTCTCTCGGAGAAGTCATGGTGGAAGCAGAAAACGAGGAAAGAAGAATCAAATCCGGAATGACATCGTCGAAGCACCTCAGCGGTGCGAACAAAACGTTCGGCATGCGCAAAGTTGATTTGCTCGCGAGGCAACTGTGGGACAAAACGGCCGATGGCGGCGTTTTAGTGATTGTTGAACCAGGAACGCCGCGAGGTTCGAAACTCGTTCGAAGAGTGAGGCAACTCGTGTTAGATTACGAAGAACGCAACGCGCGTAATGCGGAGAAAAAAATGAATGCAGCACCGAACAGCGTAAAATCAAACGCGCACGTCGTCGCGCCTTGCCAACACGATAAGAAATGCCCCATGAGCGTTGCGAACGAAAAAAATTCAACTTCTCAAATGTGGTGTCACTTCTCGCAACGCGTCGAGCGAACGGCGACGCATCGGTTGATGCTCGCAAGAGGTAAAGGACGAACGTATCAAGACGAAAGGTTTTCGTACGTTGCGATTCAAAAGTTACCCAGAGACCAAGCGGAGGAACTCGCAGAATCGAAAGCTCTGCGTATTTTGGAAGAAGAAAACAATGCGGATGTCGATGCTTTCTCTGCTTCTGAAAGTCTCCCATCTTCGGACGACGATTATAACGACGAAGAGGAAGAAGAAGACGACGAAAGCGAAGAAGACGAGGACGAAGATACCTTTATATTCGACGAATCCACGAAATCTAAAGCTCGCGCCGTCGCCATGGCCTCCCAACCTTTATGGTCTCGAGTCGTCCGTCCACCGATCAAACGACGCGGTCACGTTGTCATCGAAACGTGCGAACCAAACGGTAAGTTGGAGAAACGTACCGTCGCGAAAAGTCACGGCACGGTTTTCGGCATCGGAAGAGACGGCTATCGCCGCGCGAGGAAAACGAAACTCGGCGATTTGTTCTCCTTCGAAGATGTCAAGAAAAGAACGACGATTGATACCGACGACGATTTTGACATCGACGGTACGAAAAATACCATCATCAACAACAGAGCCGGGGTGGTCTTCGACGAGGAGAAGTTCATCATGGATTGGTTGGAGCAGAAGAAGAAAGTTGTCGAGTAATAGTATAACAACAGTTTAGCAAAAAGTACTAGAACATGTAGAAGAGAGAGAAAAAACAGATTCATAACAAATTTTGCACCAGTTTTCCCAGTCGCCGTGCCTTCGCCCAACGGCGTTTCGCCTTCCACGCGCGCGAGGACGTACGTCCCCAAATCCGTTCGTCTCGTCACAAATCCTCCTGGATCGCCGTAACTGTCCTCGTAGTTTCTTTCCCAGAGTATGTTTTGATTCTCCTCATTGCTTATCGGAGTCGATGCGTAGGAATCCTTCTCGGCGTTTTCCTTGGGAGAGAAAGGCGCGACTCTCGACGTGCGCGTCTTGTACCAATTCTCGTACGCGATGGATAAATCGTCGCATCCCCACGCGTAACCGCTTAATCGTAACCCGGATTTATAGAATGCTTTCGGTGCATCCGTTTCTGCGGTTGGTTTCGTAAAATCAACCAAATACGAAATGTCTCTCGGATTGCCCTCGCCGACTTCGTTTCTTGGATCGCCTTCGTCTTGGCATTCCGTCCAATACAACATCGCCTCTTTATCCGGACGCCAATTCACACCTCGCGGTCCGACGCGCGTCGAATTGGAAACGATCGGAATGTTCTCCGCCAAAGGCAAGTCGCA
>JACLAA010005679.1_pt1 | contig 20652 bp, 22 predicted proteins | sample 8027891 | NCBI WGS metagenome assembly JACLAA01 (sample SAMN15724900, study PRJNA655200) | protist metagenome | isolation source: fluorescence activated cell sorting (FACS) single amplified genomes of... | place: Spain: Blaines Bay Microbial Observatory, Mediterranean Sea | collected 2016-01-19 | reverse complement strand
TTTCCTATGCAGCACTCCGGACGAAACGGACCCCTGGTAGGGGGGTTAATAAGCAGCATCATATTTTTTATGCATGGAGAGGTACCTACCGTAGGTACGGTACCGTAGGTACCGTAGGTACCGTAGGTAAGTACCGTAGGTACCTACGGTAAGCAAGACCGGCACTGATACAGTCTGATTTAAATCAAACATTGGCCGAGATAATGCAGTTGCGCCATCTTTGCTCGCTGCTTCCAGCAAGCGGCAGCAGCGCCGGCAACGGAGTCGTCCACGACGACAAGATTACTGCCGTATGCTATTCACCCAACAATCGGAAATTGGCAGTTTGCAGCACAGATCGTGTTGTGAGACTTTTTAACGACCAAGGCGAACAAGCAGACAAATTCTCTACGAAGCCAGCAGACAAAGGGCCGAAAACATACACTGTCAAAGCCATGCAATTCTCACCGGATTCAACGAAACTAGCCATAGCTCAAAGCGACAATATTGTATTTGTGTACAAACTTGGTTTGGAGTGGGGCGATAAGAAATCCATATGCAATAAGTTTCTTCAAGCATCAACCGTCACTGGACTGACCTGGCCTCATGGTAGGCCAAACGAACTCGTGTATATACGCTCTGTGTGGCTTGTTGTCATATGACATCGATTTCTCGTCAGGTACGGCCTGGCGGAAGGTAAGGTTAAAGTTGGACAGCTACGATCAAATAAGCCTGCAACTCTTTACAACACAGAATCCTGCGTATGTGCCGTGGCAAGCTCAACTAATGGACATGGAATCTGCTCGTCACACCTTGACGGTTCAATACACAGATTCTTCTTTCACCAGGTCTGCTGCTATGCGCAATCCACTGGAAACCAGGGACATTCTTTCCTTCTAGGCAAATAGTGGATACATTAACACAAAAATTACCTGCCATTCGTAAAAAAGCAATCAGTGTCGATGTGTACATTTGAATTAGTCCTAAAGACATAGGTGCGTACCATATGCCCTAGCTTGGGGTCGCTCGATTGTTGTTGGAGGCAATGATGGCTTTGTTGTGTTCTACGACGAAAAAGGCAGTGTTGAGAAGAAGTTCAGTTGCTTCAGTTCACCACCGAGCCTGAATTCAGAAAGCGCATGCAAGAATCAGTTTCTGCCTTACGGTGAGTTTACTATCGCAGCATTTAACCCAACTGGTGAAACCGTCGTGCTTGGGAATTGGGACTATGTTTCCACATATACATACAAGCAGCACTTGCGCTCTTGGGAAGAGATTGGACCAACAAAACTAAAGAATTTGTACGCGATCACATCATTGGCTTGGAAGAGTGACGGCACACATCTCGCCGTCGGCTCTTTATTTGGCTCTCTGGATTTGTTTGATGCGTGCATCAAGCGATATCAGTACAAAGGAAAGTTTGAATTCACATACTCGTCACTTTCGCAAGTCGTTGTGAAACGTCTAGAAACTGGAGCTCATATCGTGCTTAAGTCTGTCTACGGTTGCGAGATCATAAAGATTAACATTTTCCAGGATCGATATGTTGTTGCAAACACCGTTGATCACAGCTCGTCAACGGAGACACTGCTTCTTGGTGACTTAACAACCTACAGGCTATCTGAAATATCGTGGTCTAACGGTGGTAGCGAAAAATTTGTATTTGACAATCCAGCATGCTGCATTATTTCCCATGCTGGAGAATTGACGCTAGTCGAATACGGATGCAACGAGATACTAGGGACTGTCCGAACGGATCACATCTCAGGACATCTCCTCTCAGTCAGAATATGTGAAGGTCCCAGCCCCTCAGGTGCGGACAGTTTGAATTGGCCTCGGAGCAAAATGATTGCACACTTGCTTGATGCCCAGACGATCAACATTAAAGATCTCGTGAATGGCGGTTCGGTAACAGTGTCACAAGATTCCAAAATTGACTGGCTGGAATTGAACGCACGTGCAAGCTTCCTGCTGTTTAGAGATCGACGTCGTCAGCTACATTTATATGATATAAAGACGCAAACACGCACCACGCTGCTGAACTACTGTACTTATGTCCAATGGGTTCCAGATTCTGATGTTGTTGTCGCACAAAATCGAGGTAATTTGTGTGTGTGGTATAACATCCACACGCCAGATCAAGTTTCTGTTCACCAAATTAAAGGTGATGTTGAGGATATAGAGCGTGCAGATGGACGCACCGAGGTGATTGTTGATGAGCAACTTTCAACAGCATCTTATCTTCTCGATGAGGCTCTTATTGAATTTGGTACTGCAATCGATGATTGTGCATATGGTCGTGCAGCTGACATTTTGGAAACTTTGGTGTTATCTTCAGAGGCGGAAGGCATGTGGAAGATACTTGAGGAAAAGGCGTTTTCTGGCGGAAACCTAGTGATTGCAGAGCGCTGCGCTGCTGCTTTAGGAAATGTTGGTAGAGTCCGGTACCTGCACAAACTGAACAAAATAATTATCGACGACAAAATGGGATCAGAGCATTTTTTGGTCCGAACAAGGTGCGCTCTCCTACGGAGAGAAAGAAAGTCGGCGGAAACTATTCTCTTAGTTCAAAACAAAATCAATGAGGCTATTCAGATGCACCAAGAATTACACAATTTCGCTCGATCTTTACTCATCGCTGAGGAAAAATCCCACGAAGCTACCAAGACTATGCGGCAAGAGTACTTTCAGTACTTGTTGGACTCAAATCAGGTGCACACTGCCGCTCGCATGAAGGAAAATGAAGGTGACCTCCTCCACGCAGTAGAGCTGTACCTTCGTGGTGGTTTGCCAGGTTGTGCCGCAAGTTTAATTAAACGGCACAGCATCAAGAGCCCGACGTCCATCCTAGAACGAGTTGCAGATTTGCTTATATCTGGAGGGCTACACGAGCAGGCAGGCGAGTTTTACGAACGCATGGATCAGCTCCAACGCGCAATGGATGCCTACCTCGAGGGCGCATCCTTCCGCAGGGCTGTTGAACTCGCAAGGAAACATTTCCCCGCCCGCGTGGTGGACCTTCAACGTTTGTGGGGCGACTATCTTTTTGAACACAATCAAGTAGAAATGGCCATCAATCATTACATAGAAGCATCAATGTCCATGAAAGCCATAGAATCTGCTCTTGCTGCTAGGCAGTGGGCGAAGGCAGCTCAGTTACTCGAAAACATTGCTTGCGACGCGGCACAACCTTTTTTGCTACGTATGGCTCGTCACTCTGAAGATATCAATGATATGAGTGAGGCTGAGCGCTTTTACGTGGCCGCTGGCGCGCCTGAAAAGGCAGTGCAGATGTACACACATGCAAATTTGTGGGATAAAGCGCACACTATAGCCTCGTCGTATATGGAATCCGGGGAGGTTAGCCTCCTGTACATATCTCAGGCCCAAAAAATGGAAACCGAAGGCAAACTTGCTGATGCCGAAAAACTCTATTTAACTGTTGGTGAACCAGATCTCGCCATCAATATGTACAAAAAGCAACACAAATATGGTGCGATGGTACAACTGGTCGAGGCACATAGACCAGAGCTCCTTAAGGAAACACATCAGTACCTCGCACAGCATCTTGAGTCGGAAGGGAATCTTCGAGACGCCGAGCATCACTATTGTGAAGCGTCTGAGTGGCTCTCCGCTGTGAACATGTATCGCACAAACGACATGTGGGAAGATGCGATGAGAGTGGCTAAACATCAGGATGGAATCAACGCTGCAAAGCGGGTTGCCTATGCTTGGGCGCTGTCCCTGGGGGGAGATGCTGGAGCTAAACTGCTCACAAAGCAGGGGCTCATTGAGCCCGCCATTGATTATGCTATAGAATCTGGGGCGTTCGACCATGCATTTGAGCTGGCTCGATCTGCCTGTCCTGGAAAATTGCTTGATGTCCATCTTAAACACGCGCTATACCTGGAAGATGAAGAGCGGTACAAGGAAGCTGAACTGGAATTCATTGAAGCAAATAAGCCACGGGAAGCCATCGATATGTACATTCATCAGCAGGCATGGGCTGAAGCGCTTGAAGTGGCAAATAGGTATGATCCCACCGCCTCTCGAGATGTCTACGTGTCACATGCGCGTGCCGAGGCAGATGCAGGCCGGCACCAGCACGCGGAAGAATTGTTTGCGTTGGCAGGGAAGCCAGAGCTTGCGTTGTCCATGTATCGAGAAGCTGGGATGTGGCCTGAAGCTCTCTCTCTTGCTCAACGGCAATTACCACATTGTGTTGCAGAGCTATCTCTCGCATGCTCACAGGCAAAAGCTCGGCGTGGAATCGGCGGTTCAAAGGAAGATTTTCTCAGTGCGGGACATCACTGGGAACAAAAACAGCAATGGAGTCGAGCAATCGAGGCGTATTTGAATGCCCGGCCAGATATCATTGAAGATCCCAAGTCACTTGAAGAAATTTGGGACTGTGCGGTTGACGTTGCTCGGCGACATCTAGCACCAGAAGAATGTCGTGAACTAGTTATCAATGTAACGAACAAACTCAGAAGTATCAACCGTCATGAGTCTGCAGCTGAATTACTGCGTGAACTCAACGACTTGCAAGGAGCAGTGGAATGTGCCATGGATGGTCGCTGCTGGAAAAAGGCGCGTGAACTTGCCATGGGGTCAAATATCCTGGAGTCCGAAGTAGATTCGGCGTACCAAAGTGCTCTTCGGTCTGCAGCAGACACGGATAGTTTGCTTGAGCTTGGTCATCGGACAGCTGCGTTAGATTTGCTGGTGGAACAGAGAGAGTGGTCAAGGCTGTGGCAGATGATAGACCGCGAGCAGTTGCAGAGTTCGGTTGGTGCAAAGTATGCAGGACTCCAGGCTGCACAGATCACAGCAGAGAACGGAGATTTCTCCTTGGCCATACGTACATTAAGGAATTATGGAGCCCCTCCGCATGAACAAAATCTTGAAATGTATCGTAAGCTGGTGGTCGGTGTACTGGCCTTGGATCATTCTCGGACTCAAGTTGACCAGCATGACACTTTGTTGTCTGATTTGCGTCAATTGCTATACAGCCTGGCGGCATCTGGAAATTCCTCACATCGCGATCTTCTTGCTCATCATAGTAAGAGTGGATTTGAGCAGCTTTTGATGACGACTCACTACTATAACTTGTATCTCATTTGCCTGCAACATGGCTTGAAAGACATTGCGCTCAAAATATGTATCACTTTGATTCGATATTCCGGAATAATTCCTATTGACAAGGCATTCTATCTCGCAGGAACAGCAGCACGTGACCAGGGACTTGACAATCTAGCTTTTCTGCTACTTAATCGCTATATTGATCTCACAGAGGCAATTGAAGAAGGAACCATTGATAGCATTGATAACACGGATTTTGCAGATGCGACAAACGTGCCTTTCCCATTCGAATTACCAGAGCAACAGTACCTTGCTGAAGAAGATGACCGTGAAGAGATTCGAGACTGGGTATTGACAATATGCATGGACAAATCTGTTGATCAGCAACTTCCCACAAAAGAAATGGCTCTTGGAACAATGTATGCAGGGCTATATGCCACAGATTTACCAACATGTGTTGTAACCGGATGTCCGGTACAGAAATGGGAACTTCTCCAAGTGAACAATTCACTTGCTAATAAGGTGACATCTTTTTAGTAATGAGGAAGGTAACCAAAATGCACAGGCGGATTGGAATAAATTTGTCCGCAAAGTCAAGAAGTGCCCCTGGACCAATATCGATCAAGGGCCTCTCTATTGACCAATCGAAAAGAATATGTTGTAGCAATGCTCTGACTTCATAGTTTCCGGTCGATGCGCCATTATGATGCTCATTTATGATTATTCTATTATTATTATTATTTGGACAAGCCACGATGCAGTTATCCACAATATCACTTTGAGATACCATGCAGAAGTTAGGGAGGCGCCTTCTATTGTGAGTTATGCTCACTATTCACTAGCTAGCACTGCCCCTGGGAGGCTTGATGCTCTTGTCTGCTCCGTTATCATGGTCCCTGGGTGGAGGCCAAGGCGGGTTAGACTAGTACGTTCCCCGGCAGCGGCGGGCGCCCTATTAATAGTAACTTGACGAACTTAAGCTGGTGCCGTGACGAATTTAAGCTGGGACAGGCAAGTTAAGCTCGCTTTTCAAGTTCACGGTACTTCTAGTACATTTTCCTGCGATGCAGGGGGAAATAGAGTGCGGAATTCCGGACTTCCCCGGCAGCGTAGTGTAGTCGTCTGACGAATAGTTTCTCCCATGTTTGATGGGATTTGCGACGGGAAAAACGTCCGTCAATAAAAGTGACTCAGGATGATATAATAGTTAGGAATGACTCGGAGACGCGACTCCCCCCTACTAAGGGGATATCGGAGTACTACAAGTGCGGGTTGTGCTTGGATACGTCTCAGTTGAACCTTGGGATCCTACTAGACTTGCATTTCCATTGCAGTCCCCCATTGTCGTGATCGTGATAAGATTGCGATAGTCATGAAATCGTGGCAAGGAGCCTGAGGATAACATATAAAATTAATGGTCTATTTGAGCTTCTAGCGGCTCCTCAATCATTGTGTTGCAACTTCCGAGTCTCAGGGTGCTCATCAACTTGGCAAGTCACTGGCAGGCGGCTAGTTGGTTTAGTTATCATGATTACCACTAGCCTGAGTATCATCATCGCCGGATTATTCGCCGCAATGTTATTATTATCAATTACGAGTGTTACTTGAACCGGGACTAAAACTCAGATTTTGCCAGTATCGGGCCCCACCCCCCCTGTTCGCGTAAAGTCCCCAAAAGACGCAGCACAATCAATACGTGCAATGGCAGCTCAAGCCGCGAAGAAAGAGGGCAACAAGCTATTTACAAGTGGGAATCACCAAGCGGTGCGCTTAGTACATCGCGGCGCATGCGCAGAAATTTTATGAGATCCTCAGGCCATCATCAAGTATACGGAGGCGATCGAACTGGATCCATCTGATGTGACCTTTTTCAGCAACCGATCCGCAGCGTGCGTCAAGCGTCGGAAAAATACGAACTGCGCATCGCCTTATTCACTCAATAGGTATGCTGCGTTGGAGAAATGGGAGGAGGCAGCCGAGGATGGTACATTCCTATTCCAAAGCAAGTTTATTAGCTAATTATAGGCCGTTCGTGCATCAAAGTAAATAGAAATTTCATCAAGGGTTATTTTCGCCTAGCAGTAGCATTACGCTCGGCAGGAAAGTACAAGGAGGCAATTGACAACATTAAGATGGGACTTGCGGTGGATCCGGGGAACTCGGATTTAAAGAAGCAGGCGTCTGAGATGGAAGAGCTGGTGCGCAAGGATCGAGTGCTTGTACTGATTAGTAAGGCCAAGGAGCAGATGCAGGCTGGTGATCTTAAAGATTGCCTGACTACCTGTGATCGTGCCCTTGCACTCGATGCCGGTAACGCAGAGGTAGTTCGCATCAAGAAATCCGTCGAGCCGAAGTTTCAGGCGGCGGAGAAGCGTCGCATCGAATCACTCCCAAAAGCTGCACGTGACAAGGAGAGAGGTGACAAATGTTATAGAGATGCCAACTTTGAGGGCGCAATTGAAGCATACACGAAATGCATTGATGCAACTTCCGACAAGGCCTCTGATGTGTGCCTAAAGGCTTACTCAAATCGTTCCGCTTGCTACAAGCAACTTTCAAACTTCGACGGGACCATCGCAGATTGTACTGCTGTCCTTGACACTGATCCCAATAATGTAAAGTCGCTTGTCCGCAGGGCCCAAGCCTTCGAGGCAGTTGAGCGCTACAAATCTGCGCTCCAAGACGTAAAATATGTCCTCAGCATGCCCCAGGCTGCTGTTGGGCAAGCAAATTGGTTTCTGTCATACAGTGTCATGAGGAAATTGAAGTACATCCGGCGAAATTCCTCGCTCTAGGTCACTTTGCAACATGATGAAAGAAAGGCTCAACAGAGTCGTCCAGCAACTCAAGGCTGGGTTGTAACATCATATGCTATTCATTCCTTTATACTTCATAAGTAAATACTACCAGGGATATTCCCTCTCGCTCTTTGCAGAAGGTACACGGCCTTGGCCCAGAAGAGTTCATCAAGGTTACTCTTGTGCTGTCAACTCGGTGCCAGTGCCTACGAGACGCTCTGCACGGGGCGACAGAAATACCACAACCCTGATGGTGTTAAGTCCTGCAAAAACGGGCCCCATCGTTATAATCACACACCTTGCACGCCATAGATAATTCGACTGCGTCCTTTCAGCCCGTTGTGCGCCAGTCAAAAGTGGATGATGGGCAGCTCCCGGTCTCACTGTGTCAAATCAAGCCGACTTGTCCATGGCAAATCATGGTTGAGCGTCTTGGCGCAGCAAACACGGTCCATTGGGACCGTGTGCAGCTCGTGGGATCGCGATGCGGCTTCGAAAACGTCGGGCCCATTTAGGAAGCATTCTGCAAGCACGGTTAGAAGCACGACTGCCGCAGACGAGGACTGTTTGCCCCAGGTTAGTAACTTGAAGTGTCCTAGTGAACCTAGGCTACTAGACTCGGAGGTGGGAGATGCTCAAGGCGGGGCTGTATTACCGTTTTTTGTATGCAGCCTCCGAGAGGGGGTCGTTATCCCCCCCGGCCAGGGGCTGTAGCGAGGACGTTCCCTGGCGGACTGCAGCTGTGCATGTACTACTCAGAAAGGCGCTCCAACGGTCTTCAAGGTGCTGCAGCAAAGGTTGACTTAGTGGCGGCTTTGGACGCCATTCGGGCCGAAGAGGGCTGATCAAAACCGATCCTGCGGGTATCTTTGTAGTCATCGGTCTTCCAAAATGCCAAATCAGACCCCCGGGCCACCCCAGAATTGAGCCTCAGACTTCTTTTACCTTCGTTTTAGAAAACTCTGCGCTATGCAGCAACCCTGGCTTCCCGGGTCCCCCCGCTGCAGGTGAATCCACTGGCAGTAATATGGACTACTAGTGACGCGCGACAGCCCCACCCGCCCTACAAGTCGTGCCAGTCACGGTGGCAAAAATGGATAGTCACCCCAAATGACAACAAGGATCTTCTTAGTTTCCTGCACACGCGATACCAACACGATAACCCCAGGTTTCTACCCCTGTCTCCGGCCCCGTTCCTCAGTGAAAGCGGCCATGTGACTAGCCTTCTTTGTCTGGTGAAGCTTCAGGTTTGAAAGGGGGCTGGCTGTTTCGCCTAAAAAAAAAAATTATCACGTGAGCGATAGACGGACATCGGTTGCTTGCGCATAAAGTTGCTCAAAATCAATCAGACGGAAAAATTCATGTGCTTTAATCTCATGGGCACCGTTTGTGCCAAGTCGAACAGAAGGGTCTTTTTTTAGCAGCTCGCATAGAATTGCTTTGCTGGACAACGTGAAATAAGGCGGAAATTTTGGATTTGAATGAATTATTTCAGAAAACATTTCCTTGCGACTGATATTATAAAATGGCGTCCGTGATCCAATCATCTCGTACAGCAGTATACCAAAGGACCACCAATCAGCGGCCGCTCCATACTTCTGGGCCCTGAGAAGCTCAGGTGCAATGTACTCTGCAGTGCCACAGAACGTCGTGAGTTGTGAATTGAAGACCTGTAAGTATCGTTTATCGTTTATTGCCCTTCAGCAAAAATTGGCTACAACGCTACGTTGAACGTTTCTCACATTTTCTTTAGAGAGACCAAAGTCTGTGAGCGCAATATGGCCACTTTGATCCATCAAGATGTTCTCTAATTTCAAGTCCCTATAAATAATCCCTGAATTGTGAAGGTGATCAAGCGCCAGCATCAATTCTGCCTGTAAAAAATGAATTGGTGAAGGAGGTGCAGGGGACATTTTACAGCATAAAATCTGGCGCGAATTTCAGAAAAGCCATGGCTTTTTTGGAGATGACAAAATAGCGAACCGCCAGTGTAGTAATCAGTGACAAGATACAGATTTACATCTGACTGAAACGCATAACGCAGTCTAACAATGAAAGGGTGTCGAATTTCGCAGAGGATGGAACGTTCTGAACGAGTATGTTCAATTTGCCCTTTGGCAGCAACAACTGACTTTTTTAGCACCTTCATTGCAAATACGCGAGAACTATCCTGTGTGAGTGATGTATGAACAATGACAATGCGTCGATCGATAAAACACAGACTACACATGCCCATGCTTTTTTCGGACTAGCAAGACTCTCCCAAAAGCACCCTTGCCAATGACACGCAGCAGATCAAAGTCCGAAACTGACAGATATTTAGATAAGACGTGCTGCTCCACACTCGATTTCTTCACGAGAGGGGTGAAGAGGTGAGCTAGTCTAAACAAAAATCGCTTTAGAAAGGCACTAGAGCCGTTATAACGGCTTGTCTCCGGCGAATTTGTGATCAGGCTTTGTGACTTTCGGCCCTTGGTACTAGAAATTGTGTTTACCCCGGCGACTTCGGCTTCTGCAACAGAAAATGCCTCGCCTAGCTCATTAGCAGAGGATGGCGGATTTTTTGAAAATTCAAAAAACCGCATCGCACTCTCAAAAGCACGTCCTATAGATGATGCTGTGTTTACATCAAATCGGTCTGAGGTTCCTTGGGACCCCAGTGAGAGGCAGGTACATCCCAGTTTCTCTTCGGCACCCTTCAATCGAGTGGGATACGGAATTTGGCTGACCTCGTATGCCAGCGCGAGTGAGCGCAAGGCCGCTTTGGTAGCTGCGTCCTGCGCGCGCACATAAAGCTAGACGGCAACTTCTCATCCTGTTAAATATTAAAAGATTGAAATCGTGCGTTTCGCTGGTTGGTTCAGTGTCGTCAATCGAGTCTCGTTGATTAATAAGTTGCGATGGTTCAACACATGCAATGGCGCAAATGCGCGGTCCTGCACTATGTTTAGTTTTTCGGACCATCTCCCGTTGTACCTATGCACGGTAGCCTTCCCTCGACGCAGGGGGTAAGATTTGTGCGCAGCGTGATAAAAGACCAAATCAACAGCAAGAGATGAACCATTGCCAGTAGTAAACATATATATTGCAGAAACATTTGATGTTGCAATGAAGGTCTCCCATACAAAGAGGACATGTTCCTCCGGCGAAGCCGAGTTGGCAATTGGAATGCGCTTTTGACCCCTGGTCGGTGCAACCTTAGGATCCCAAATCGCATAGTTACAAACAAAGTTGAACACTGAAAAACAAACTGAGTTTGCATTCGGATTTAGGATAGCAACTCCATACCCCTCCGAAATTGCCTTCTCTACGGCCTTAAGCATGCTACCAGTTTGCAGACCCTTTTTCAAGCACAAGGAACGGCTCCAAAGTCCTGGTTTTGAGCCAACCTACAGCTTGGACGATTTATGTGATCTGGGAGGAATGCTCTACCTGATTCTGTAGGATAATAAGCAGCTTGGTACAAACTGTGAGATTGCTGATGAAAATATTACATCGAGCACTAGCCGCCTCGTCTGGAATCCAGTGCTCCACTAAACCAAGTGCTACGATTCTGGTTTGCACATGTACTGTTAGCGCCTTCAAAACACTCTTGTATTCCGCGTCTTCCTCTTCGGCTGAACAGGGTGCTTCGAGTCCAGCTTTTCGACATATCATGCCGGTGCCCTCGTTCAAACAAAAAGTATTATGGTGAAATTTTGCCATCCGGCCTCGACGTTATAACACACAAAGGGCAGCCTCGAAGACCAAACCTTGTCAGGGTAGTAGCAAGTCCCAACCACGAAACCCGGCAGTCCCGGCTCGGTCAAGGGGTACTGCGGTACTCATATATATGTACTTAGTACCCCTTGTCAGGCTCGAGCGCTCGGATAGCCCGTACTCCGTGAATGTGATCTCCTGGCGCCGCGTCACGCGGTCCCACTGGGTCGTGCGCGGGTGCTGCCACAGAGCCGACGTTCGTGCGTACGTTAACGGCTTGCACAAGGCCGAAATGTAGGTCGAGGAAAAAGGGGGATGTGCTCGACACGGTGTGGCATCTCGGCTGCCCCGAGGCCATTCCGGGCGTCGTGATGATGGTTCATCGTGCGTGCTCTGAGCGTTTCCGACGTGCATTTGCGCCGCACACGTTTCGATGACTGTGCTCTGGTGCCACCAACGGGTTGTACGACCACTTCGAAGGGCGTGCTGCTTGTCGGCGTTCGAGGGTCGATGGGACGAGGCGTCTTCGTGCGGCACTGCATGTTGAGAGTGCTATTTTTGAAATAGCCCCATTGACGCCGCTCGGGCACCGATGCTAGAGATCTTTGAGCTCTCAATGGTCACACGGAACCTACGATGGATACAAGGCAACAAAATTCACGAAGCGTTGATCTGGAGACCATTCGAACGCGCTTTCATAATGGCTTGCGGAGGTACCAGGGAATGACCCAGTCCGCCCGTCGCCGCCCATCGGCGGGGTCCTCCTTTGATGGCGAAACGTCCGCTTTCTCTCAAAAAACCGTATTCTTCAATTATTACAAATGAATAGCGCCGAGGATGGCGAGTTCGTCCTGGGCGACGTCAAGACGATTGGCTTCGGCCGCACGCGTTACTGGAACCGAAGCCCCGCGTCGATGCGCGCCGTGGACTCCCGGGCCGCGTCGGTCAATACGGACATGCGCTCGCGGCTACGCACGATCGACCGCGAGATCCTCGGACGCTCGCCGAACGGACCGCTCGAGCTGCGGCTCTCTGCGGTCGGCCCGATCCGCGGCCTGGTCTTCAGCGAAATTTCGGAGGAAGCGCGGAAGCTGCTCTGCTACGCCGCGGACGCGACCGCCGCTCGGACCTGGGTCGAGGACAGCGCGACCTCGCAGGACCAGCTGCAGAGGGGGGTAGGCGAGGGTGTGAGAATATGTCCTCACACTCACACCCCACACCTCGTCTACCCCCTCTGCAGCCTACAGGTCCGTCGGTTGGGGAAGGAGGTCTTGGCCCACTAACTAGGGACATGTACTAAATAACTAGGGCCCCAGCATCTCCCCAGCTCTCACAACAAGTGAGCATGTCGATAAAGCTACGTGAACTAATTCGTGCAGTTCGCGCATGTCCTACTGCGGTGTCTCTATACTGCGGCGTCATCAACACATGAACAGGTAAGACAGCCCAGGAAGAACGAGCAGTCATCTCAAAGGAATGCGCACTTATCCGCACTGCTTTCAAGGAGAACGCTCCATCCGTGCGTCATCGGAATGTTGCGAAACTCCTTTTCATTCACATGCTAGGTAACCGTATGACCATATAAACGATCATCCTTAATTTCTAGGCTACCCTAGTCACTTCGGCCAGATGGAATGCCTGAAGCTTATTGCATCACCTCGTTTTCTGGAGAAGCGTATCGGTGCGATGATACGATGTGCTAACCCTGATACTTCCAGAATAAGGTTACCTTGCACTAATGCTCTTACTGGATGAACGGACCGAAATTTTAACACTTGTGACCAATTCACTCAAAAATGATCTACAACACGAGTCACCATCTGTGCGGAACAATATGCAGGACGAGATCAGTTGAAAACATAGGTCACAGCACGTTGTTGGTCTGGCCTTGACTTCAGTAGGGAATCTTGCAACCGCACGCGCCGAGTGGAAGTGAACCTCAATGACAGGTCACCTTACTATTTATGGGCATACAGGCAGATATGGGGCGTGTGCTTGCGACTGATGTGGCTCGTCAAGTAGGATCACCCACTCCGTATGTGCGCAAGAAGGCAGCTCTTGCTCTGATCCGCATCCTCAAACGTTCTCCCGAACTCTCTGGGGTGTATGTAGACGGAGCTTTAGGCCTCTTGAAGGACCGATCCCATGGTGTGCTAATTTCTGCCACACAGCTTGTTGCTACTGTGAGTTTTTTGTTGACTGGTCTGACTCAGCAAGTCTAATCGCTCTGTTTCTCTAGGTTCTTATGCTACATTCCGCAATGAATGAAACGATGTATCTCGTAGTGCCAGCTCTTGTTAAATTACTCAGAAATCTTCTTAATCTCGGATATTCGTTGGCCCTGCGCTTAAGCAAGAATTTCTGGCGACCAGACAAAACTATTATATCCAGGCCCGACCACGACATTGCTGGAATTGCCGACCCATTTCTTCAGGTAATCGTTATCCGGACACTCTACTTGCATAGTCAGCACAGGTGAAGCTTCTCCAGTTGCTTGCAATCCTGGGTGAATTCCAACGTCACTTGTTTATATATTTGGTTGAGACAACGAATTTGACAGGCCAAAAAAATGCTGAAGCAAGCGAGACAATGAATGATGTTTTAGCTCAGGTTCATTTGACGTGCTGCGTTGAATGAACAAAACCACAGAAAAATAGGTAGCAACAAATACAGAATCAAATCGTAATGCTGGAAACGCCATTCTTTATGAGTGTGTCAAGACGGTTATGACTATCGAGTCTGACTCTGGTTTGAAAATCTTGGCAGTTAACATCCTCGGGCGCTTTCTCCTTAACTGTGACAATAACATTCGATATGTGTGTCAGCTGCAGTAATACCGTCGGTTATATTACTCAGGCCACGGCTCCTGTAGGTTGCACTTAGTTCTCTCTCTAAAGTTGTCAATGATGACAATTCAGCCGTGCAGCGCCACCGTGAACTCCCGCGTGTTTTTTTGGGATAATGATTCCACCATCATCATAGAAACGCAGGTACGACCGTTTTGGAGTGTCTTAAGGACCCCGATGTCTCCATTCGTCAGCGTGCACTTGAGCTTACATATCAGTTAGTCAATTCTGATAATGTAACTGAACTGGTACGTGAAATACTGAACTACCTGGTTGTTTGCGCTTCTGAACACAAGGCCATCCTCTGCAGTCGCGTCCACTCCGGTGCAGAGCACATCATGTTATATTTTTTAAGGTGACAAACATATAGGTTGCCACTGTTATCGAAAGGTATCAACACTGCCGCAATGATTGACTTCCAGGTTTACTCTTCATTAATGCCCGGTGATAATTAGGTTCGCTCCATCACCCAGATGGCAGGTGGAGACTCTAATTGCCATGCTCACGATTGCTGGCGATCATTGCGATAACGGCATCTTGTGCATGACGGTCGATCATGTATCAAAGCTAAAGCATCTTCATAGCTTTGCTACACACAAGCTCTTTCGACTTTTACGCGATGAGCTGCCTCGAGTGCAAATTGCCCTAATGCATGTGTCGATCTGGTGCATTGGTGAATATGGTGATCATTTGGCTTCTCCTTACGGCGGTGGTGGCGACCCCGAAAATTGCTATCACGAAGTGTCAGGTGCTGAAATTCTTGAGCTTTTGGGGGCTGTTCTGAGGTCACACCTGGCGAGCGAACTCACAAAATCATACGTGCTTACTGCTCTGATGAAACTTTCCAATCACCTCGATAAAAGCCGGATAGAAAATACTATGCTGATTTCGCGCAATGCTGCGTCCTCTTCGTTAGTCTTCAACCAAAGAATGATTTCGCCTCATTAGACAATTCAAGACTTCACTCTCGCTTGAACTTCACCAACGATCTTGCGAATATTTGCTACTACTAGATAGCCAATGGAACAAGGTGCTGCCCCAGACTTTCGCTCAAATGCCTCCTGTCCGTTCGGCTGGCCATGGTTACACCACACAATCAGTGCATGCATAGTATGAGTTTATCTAAATTGAGAGACTTTGGCGTAGGTGCAACTACGATTGACTCGAGAAAAACTTTTCAGTCTACGGGAAAAAGTGTTGATGCCAAGTCATCTCCACCCTCTGATTTACTAGGCCTTGGTTGCATCTTGGACAACACACCTGAGCCTCAAGGAAGCATCAACGTTATCACAACGACGGAAGATGATGGGGATCTTCTTTCTGATATTTTCTCAGAGTTACCTTCAGAGGTTGATACACTCCCAAGAAGAGAAGCACAAGGTCGGAAAAGCCACCATCAGACTAGTCCACCTGAATTGCAGTTTCAACAAACTAACATGTCAGTGACTGCTTTTGACAAAGGAGGTTTGAAAATCACAATGGATCTTGAAATACAAGACAATGAAGAAATAATCATCAAATGCATTTTTTTAAATTACACAGACAGCGACTTAGAGCAACTGATTTTCCAAGTAGCTGTCCCGAAGTATGTGGACATGGAAATGAAACCTGCTTCGGCTAACTTCATACCTGCAAAAAATTTCGGAAACGTCACTCAACTCATTCGGATTAAGAACACATGCCCGAGTAAGACGTTGAAGATGCTCTTGAAAGTCCAGTATAATGTACCATTCTGTGTCAGCGAGTTAGCAACCTCACACGCTTCCTTTTATTAGGTCGGTAGCCGCCAATTTGTGGAGCAAAGTCAGATTGCTTTTCCTGAATTGGGGCTTTGATTCGCTTTTTGCAGCAGTTGAAAAGTCCAATCCTGGGTACTTGAACGCAATTAACCCAATTACATGGTATTGACACCCACGAAGACCAAGGGCCCTCTCCTAAGTCTGGCGGCGTTCACACCGTGGCGTGATGCAAGGGGTCCCGTAACTACTACGATAATGAAGTTAGTAATCTTAATGCATTGCCGATGGTCTCGGCGTTTCAAGTTCGCGGCGATCACTGGCATCATGATGGGTCTATCATGATCGCAATCACCGCACTCAACTGTTACGCAGATAACCGTGGACGCTCTATGATATTCAACGACATCGGAGCGGGCCAGTGCTGTCGAATGTCGATAACCACTCTGGTTGCCGCTGCCAGTGCTCGCCGCGACGGTACTCAGGCTAGTACTACTATGATATCATGATATTAATTCCATCACGCTGGGCCAGTGGTAGCAACTCAGGCATGCCAGTGAATTTCAACTTGAAGTGGGAAGCCATTTCTGGGCCGATGGCCGCAGTGAGTGTAAGCGTGACCGCGGTGGAAGCCGAGTTAGTGGCGAATTCGCCGAATAGGATACCGTAGGTACCATCACTGGCCACACTTGTATCTGAATATCCAGCTCGTAATGTAATCTTGGGATTGCTCCCTGGCCACGCGCAATTGCAAATTCGCCGCTAATCCGATGGGGATTGTTGGTGCGCACGAACTGGTGAGAGAGTTTGCAGCGAACAAAGCCACACCCTTGATAGCAGAAGCGGGAGAGTGTGCTGTGCACCTCTTAACAGAGGGTTGCTATTTGCGATATGGAGAAAATCACTGGAGAATGGAGGCTAACAAGCTGTGGAGAGCATGTATTAAAAAGGCCAAAGCGAAAAATCGAACTTTATCGAGACGAGGAGTACCCAGAAATGAGTCTATTCTCGCCAAGGAAATGTATAAATGTGCTCAGCGGCTCAGGCGGGACCCGCTTGACCACCACGCAGTACCGCAAAAACGATGTGCATGTGCTGCATTAATCCAAGATGGCTGGATGGGGGTTTGTAAAATCATTCAGAAGCTGGCATATTTGATGCAGTCCCCCCGATGGTTACGCATTCACAGGCAAGAAGGCGGTGGCTCTAGAGATAACCCGCCAGCCTGCTTGGATCCCAAAGATCGTTTTGAAGGAAATAAGTCAAGTAGTAGTGCCGTGCTAAAAGAAGTAGAGTGGCACAAGGTGTCTGAGCCATCTGAGCGTTCCCGATTGGAAATAGACACTGAGATACTTGAGCTCAGGCGGCAAGCCCAGCTTACAAATGCATGCGAACTAGAACTTGGTAAGCTGCGTGAATGCAAATGTGACATCAGACATCGTGCCGCACAGTTGATGCAACATGCATGTTGTGACTGGTGCCCGCGCCTCTCTCAGTTGACCAGACGGCATGCTGCCGCGACTCGTATACAAAGGATATTTCATTGTGCAGCCAATAAAGACCTGAGGGGTGCCCTGACTGTCTCCGATGCGACTGTCATCGCGCTGACTGAAGAGGTGAACCTCTTGCACATGTCGAACGCTATTCGCATGGACAAAATTAATGAATTGACTGAGACTGTCGGCTCCTTTGCAGTGCTTGCTGTTGACAGCATTGTAGCTGCAGCAAATGCACACAACTTTTCGCCCGCAGTAGACGCACTCCAAACAGGTATCCAATGCATAATAGATCCTACACTACACACACTCCGAGGCCTCAGCATGGACCACGCGTCCTGCTTAATTATGCACAAGGCTGGCCTATCCGGTGCCCTTCTACCTTTCCTTGTTCAGTCAAATGAGATGCATGCCCTTCTTTCATCTATTGTACTTGAGAATCTTTCAAAATGCGAAGGTAAAAGAACTGCGCTCCTGGAAGCCCTGTAGTGCGGCGCAAGCAAAGCCTAAGCGAGGTCCGAAAGGCTGCGTGGTGGAGAATTGCTGGACTCAGGCTCAAAGCGAACTGAAACATATACAATACTACGAGCTAGTCTGAGCACCACCGGAGCGGAGTCTCCCTCTGTTCGACTATCCAGATGCTCCCCTCTGTCTCTTGCAAAGACCATTTTTTGGGCTGGTTATTGCGTTATCAATTGTAAACTTGTAGGACTTTATTTGTTTCAAATATGGATATTCAACAGTCAAAATATGAAAAGGCACTGGCACCACCGAAGACTAAGTTGTTTAAGATTAAGTATCATGATTCCTAGACTGAAGTAATCACTTTAGCTAAGGGGGCGGTCTCGTAATCTGAGGTTCGAGTTCCCAGCCACTTTTCCGGTCGCGATTTTGGCTGTGGGATCCCAAAGAGTCCCTTTGTACGCCTCATGACCGGGCTGGGGGGAAGGGTCCACTTTCGCGGCGAGACGCGGTCGCGAAGATGCCCATCTGGGGCCTAACGTGCGGGTATTTCAGAGACCTCTGGACTGAAAAATCAAAACTCGCTTCTATGCTGGTAATTTGGTCTCCCAGGGGCCCTCGGGTACCTATGGCGTGGGGCGGATGCGTAGGCGCGGCCGGGTACCCGATGGGCTGTCAGATAGGTCGCCTGACGCGGCACGAAACGCCACTGGCGCGACCTTACAGAGGCTGGCACCACACAGTAGTTCCAGGACCCAGCGTGTGACCGGCGTGCAATGTCAACACAACCACAGGCCCGCGGGGAACTTCAAGTTCGTGGCGGCGACCGACAGGGTGAACGAATCGCGGACACCGTCGGGCACCGCGCCGGGAGCGCGCGCCGGACCGGTCAAGCCCTGCCCCGCTTTTACCCTCTCGGGTGGTCCCGCGCCATCACGTGTCGGGGAGGTTTGCAAGTACGCTGTCTACGTAGAAACCCACGAGCTCTGGAGGCTCGGGGCTCAATCGCCAGTGATTTATCTTTAGCCTTAGTCTACTCTGCAGCCAAATGTGTCGTCAGGTAAGCCCAAACAGTTTGCAGGAAGTCGCGTCCGCAAGACCCGCATCAATTCACACGAATCCACTATACTAACGATCTTGATAACGCAGTCCGCTTTTTGCACGTAAAACAAAATCGGGGTGTAATTCCACTTAAAATACGGTAATTACAATTACAGAGCAAATCACAGTGTACTCGAGACCTCTGTAGAGCTGGTTTACCACCGACGCACGCTGATCTCGCCCTGATACGTATAAAATACGAGCTAGTACGCTTGGCTCTAGAGGGAGGTCCCCTCAGTGCCCAAGCCAAATACGCGCGGCCAGTATACGTTCTTGCATTTTTTGCTATCGCCCCGGTGTAAAACACAAGTCGCAGATTCGGCACCCTGCAATTCAGCGTAAATTACCGTAATTACAATTTACACGCTAAATTGCAGGGTTTACACGCTCGGTAGCTCGGTTACCCCCCACTGGTGGGCACCGCATATGTGGCAATGGCGAAGTGTGCAGGACAACCAAAATATTTCACCAAATACCACCATTCTGTTGCCGTACATCTGAACGAGCGAGGCTGGACGCGAACAGTTCGATTTAGTGAGGCCACAGTGGCTTTGCTGACACAGCAGGGAGTGATACAATCTAGGCCGCACACGTCTCAGTGGGTTTGGCTAGCAGTCTGCGAGCCTCTCGCGTGCAAGGCAAGACTTTTCGAGCGACTGGAATGTGCAACAAGAAAGACCCTTAAACAAGGCGTGCGGAGATGGCCAGAGACGTGGGTCATCCGAAGCAACGTTGCATTGCTGGATTGGTACAATCAACGGAGAGCGAGCTGTGCGTTGTCACTAGCAACACGATTCTTCGTAAAGCACCCACGCACCAGCGGTGGCACAGGTACAGTGCCCGCAGGAGATGTCCCGACGGCGCACTCACATGCTGCCAACGTTTTGGTATTTGCTCGCGATGCAGTTGTGATCCAACGGGCTGTAGATCCAGGGACACTGCCACGCGGCGCCTCTCTGTTTGAGCTCCGTGTCTGGGCATTACTCCGGCGAACTGACTGCTGGCTTTTTGAACTTCACCGCGCGAAAACTGCAACTTCAGGGCTCATGAACCAAATGGTTCAAAGGGGTCTGGGCGCTTTTGGGTTTTTCTATGCTGACAATATAGCATCCGAGGCACATGTTCGTGAGGCTCTCGGAAGAAATATATATGACACACGAACAAAACCGGATATTGCGGCAGCAGTGAAACTTGCCCACGGGAGTATCCGGCATGAGCTTCCATGCGGTTCGTTTGTCTTCGTCGGCTTTGATTTCATTGTTGACCAAAACGCGCGAGCTTGGCTGATAGAGGCCAACGTGAAACCAGCATTCCGGTATGCAGATCTCGCTTCACAATTTCCAAGCCCCCTAGTGCGGCGTCTGGCTGATCGGGCGATTGCTGATCTTGCTAGGGTTTTTGACGGCGGCTTAGATCCGGCGCCCCACGGCCCCGCCTGGATAAAGCTGCCCGG
>JACLAA010000816.1_pt1 | contig 20686 bp, 19 predicted proteins | sample 8027891 | NCBI WGS metagenome assembly JACLAA01 (sample SAMN15724900, study PRJNA655200) | protist metagenome | isolation source: fluorescence activated cell sorting (FACS) single amplified genomes of... | place: Spain: Blaines Bay Microbial Observatory, Mediterranean Sea | collected 2016-01-19 | reverse complement strand
AACTTACTATGACGACATTGATAATTATGGAAAACCTATACCAACCATTTATACAAGTGTCCGAATGTTGTTCAGAAAAAAACGTGGTCAAAATCCAATTGATGATTATGGTCATAGTGACAGGGAGTGGAAAACCTGGAGATTTATGACAGGACATCCGCCAATGTATTATGACAAACACACTGGAAGTCTTCTACGCGGTGACAATGGGAGATGGATATTAGATACAAACAATAAGATTACTAATTACAGTTCAAACTCAGACGGAAGCATGAAGTGGTTGCAAGGTTGTTCGAAGTTTATGCGGAAACCACCCCATGCTAAAATAATGTATGGAGAAATATTGGAAAGACCTCTTAGAGAACAAGAGGTAGATATGAGAGACGAACTGGACTGGTTATGGGAGTCACTATGTCGTAGTCGCGGGCTTTCAGGGACTAGACAAGTAGGTGAACATTGGTTTGAACAGAATGTACCACTTGAAGCACAAATAAGTAAACTAAAATGGGAAGTTGAGGAGGGAATGGCAGACTGGGATGAAGGGGGGGACAACCTAGTATTTATTATGACTATGATACAGGACTTTGAAGAGTTATATGTTAAATCTTCAAAAGCTTTGGTGCGGAACAGGAAACTTTCCAAATGGTCCGCAAACACGACCTATAACCGCCCTATGTCTATTGACGATTTGAATATCTCTTTCTGCCCGGTGGCTTGGATGATGTTCAAGGCTTTCTACAAAGCTGTAAATGCTGAAACCAAAAAAGAGTCTACATACTACGCGAATCAATACTATACAATACAACGCAAACGGTGGAAACGTAATCCTTAGCCTTGACTACGTATGGGGGTGGGTTCTAGGGGTTTCGCGAGGAAGACGCGCGCGTGACAGTTCAAACTCAGACGGAAGCATGAAGTGGTTGCAAGGCTGTTCGAAGTTTATGCGGAAACCCCTCCATGGCAGGACGATGATGAATGCCGCGAAAATCTGCTTCAATGGCAAGTACAGACATGCTACAATGGCAGGAACTGGATACGAGTTACTATTTGAATGCTACTTTAATAATGTTTGCCTCGACAATCCCTTCTACGTACGTACTCTTTGCCGGAGGGATACGTACGCACTCCTCCCTTAGTCTACGCGCGGGGGAGGGGTCCTAAGTCATTTTCCCTTGTTTGTCTTCTCCTCGTCCGAGTCCGACCGGAACATGTACTCCTGCGGGACGTACTTGTCCTTGCAATATTCCTTGTACTTGTCCATGGTTTCGGGCTTGTTGAGCGCCTCCGCTTTCAGGAAGCAGTTGTAGCACCAATGGAAAAATCTGTCCCTACCGACCTTGGGGGCATTGCACTTGACGCAATTGGGGTAATCCCCCTGGGTACTAGAATTCGATTTCGATTGTGACTTATCCATCGGGGTCTACGCGGGGTTGCCGTGGGGAGCTAGCGCGCGGGTAGGATGGAGGACCGTCCCGAAGAGCTACGAGTAGCGCTCGATGTTGAGAATGGTGATGTTGACCTTGATCATGATTCCACCAACTGAAGAAACTTCATTGAGCTGGCATCCCTTGCCCCAGTAGGGTTTCTTGCAGTCCGTGTCCATGATGGGAATCACACCCTGGTCGAGGGTGTGAAAGACTTTTCTCTTCATGTGGCGACAGAATCCTGTCTTGCCACGGAGCCAGGCAACGAGAAAGGTTGGCTTGATACCAGGGTCGGTTTCCGAAATCTCGTGCACTACGTCCTCGTCGGACTCGGAGTCGGGCTTCTTGAGGTTCTTTACGACTTCGGTTGTCTTGATGTACTCGATCTTGAACAAAGGGGCTTGGAGCTCCTCCATCTTCTTGATACGGTCTTGCTCGTGCTGCAGGAAGAGGTGTTGGTAGGTGGCAACTGCACCGTCGGATAACAAGTGTTTGTTATCGTAGACCAGCATGGACATCTGCTGGGGTTCGGGGGACATGGTGTCAACACAGGATTCGGACTCGGGCTCGGGCCCGGCTTTAGCCTCGACGATTTGGTTATCAGTATTATCCATACTTAGGCTCGGGGTTCGTCTTTCGAGGATTTGGCTGGGGTCTTAGCGGCGCTGGGTAGGCTCGGGGACCATCGCGAGCTAGGGTTCGGAGGGGGTAAATAAGGAAGGTGCGCATTCGTATTAGAACCCCTGTAACATCTTTAAGAGACCCGCCTTATTTCTAACGCTGTAGCCTCTTTGCGCGTTCCTTGCAAGGTACAACCGCATTTCCCAGTTAGCGTACTGCCAGCGGAGTACTCTGACATCGTATCCATTGTGACCATAATCAGGGTCCATGTATTCGAAATGTAACATAAACGTCTTGTGCCATTTGGTTGCGTGCAAGTTGCGGTAGTATGTTTCCAGCGATTTGCGTGTCGTATATTGTCTGCTTCCTTCAACAGACAAAACAATAGGGGGTAGCGGGTCTATCGCATCCTTGACCTCGGCTACGTACAAATAAAAGAAGAAATTGCGTTCTGCGTGTTCCGTCCGCCAAAAACTATACGGACTATGCTTCGAGAAATCGTAAATTCTACGAAGCTTCTTTTTCATCTCCACTAATTGTTGCTCGCCACAGATGGGTGCTGGACAGACGATACTATGCCAAATGCGATGCGTGTCAAACTGCGGCGGGTCGACGGGAATTACATTAGCTCCAACCATTATCATGACAGGTGTTAATACTACCTCTTGGGCTACAATAGTCAATCTCATGTGCGCCGGTTGCTTCAGCCATTCAGGTTTAACCTCTCCGTAAAACTGGGTCACAAGTTTCAGAGTGTCCTTTGGCAGTGGGAACCTGTGAAAATTGTTAATATCAAATTCAAGACGTCGCTGCTTGTTTTTATGGCAGAGAAGTTCAAATTTGAGCCAAGAAAGATTTTGTATGGCTATTTTGAGAGTTTGAAATTTGCGTACCATGTTCTTGTACCTAAGAGCGCTGCTCTTAGCTAGGATACCGTTATCGGTATCGTACGCCTTAAGCTGAGCTTGACATGCATCATGCGTACTTGTTTCGAGACCCGTCCACGATTTTTGGTATATGCGCTTAGCATGCCTATACTCATATCCGGACTTGACGCATTCTAAACGAGCTTTGTCTAATTTAATTAAAGTCTTAGCCACCGCGTTTCCCCCAAGGAGGAGCCGTTCGGCGGGTGTCGCCATATTGTGCTGGGGTCAGGACGCGCAGGGTAGGGTTGGGGACCCTCACGAGGTCCAGGTGTCGGCGGCGTAACGCGCAAATCTCAAAGCGGAGTTGACATAATCATCGTGTTCTGGAGCTATCACGTACTCCTCGATCTCCCCAGTAATGGGATCAGGGACTGACCCAGTAGTGGTATCCTGGATATCAGGGAGTTTTTCGTCCGGAGTGTCGGGAGTTCTCACTTGGGGTTCGGTAGGGTTGCGTTGGGGCGTAAGTTGGCCAACCGTCCTTTTCGAGCTCGGAGCATGGTCTTCAGTAGTCGTATCGGACCCACCTTCTATCTCCTGAATGTGGTGTTCCAGGATCTCGTTCTTTTCCGTGAGCTCCTGGATTAGATCGAGCTTGTTCTGCATGATGACTGAAATATTGCTCGTATGAATAGATACTGCTTGCATCGCTTCTTTCACAGATTCAATTTCCGTGTTAAAGTCGTATTCGCATTCTTGGTCTTGCTCCTCTGCAGCCGTAAAGGACGCCATCATCGTACTATGGTTAAGTTGCCCTCCAGGTGGGTGGGTTGGCTCGAGGACCACCTTGGAGTCGAGCCACTGGGAGTAAACTTCCGTATTGCTCTTCATATTACAACATGTCATATTTTATTTTATCGCATTATAATATATGGGTGTTCAAAAGAAGCAACCCGATGAAATTGTTGAACCTGTGCAGGAACAAGTCCCGGTGATCGAGGCTCCAGCGGAGCCAACACCCGAGCCAATACCAGAACCTGAACCCAAGAAAGCTGGTAGACCCAAAAAAGAGAAAAAGCCAAGAAGCGCAGCTCAGCTTGCCAATGACGAGAAGCAGCGTCAAAGGTTTAAGCAGGAACACGAGGCTCGCAAGAAGAAAGCGGCTGAGAAAAAACCCGAAGTACCGAAAGCTGAGCCTGAGCCACCAGTTCCAGAGCCAGTACCAGAAGAACCAGCTGAGGAGTCCGAACCTGAAGTCGAGGAGGAAACCGTGTACATCAAAAGGAAGCCAAGGAAGAAGACCAAGCGCACCTACGTGATAGAACCGTCCTCGAGCGATGAGTCTTCTGAAGACGAGCGCCCAATACGAGGGTATCAACGGCGCGTCCCCCAACCCCGATTCTCGCAGGAAGCGGAGCCGTTTACCCTGACTTTTAAATAAACTAATATATAATGGAAGATTCATACGGTGAGATTGGTATGGATGTTAACGCTGGACATAACGATTTCTTTGAGAGGGCATTGCGCCCAAACGCTGTCAAGGACCTAACCAATAACTGGAACGACTTGGTTGGGTACGTGTACTGCGTCTCCAAGTCCTTTAACCCGTATAGTGACCACACAAATAAGAAACTTAACAAGGAACTTCACTTGGTCAAAATAGGGATGGGGAGTTTACGCGGCGAGTCGGGTTCTTTCAAGGGACTGAGTAGAGTATTTGGATTGAGGACAGCATCCATATCCTTGTTCATCAACACGTTGTGGTTATTTAAGAGAGATACTACGCAAGGCGCGAAACGCAACACCGACCAGTACGAGGCGTACCAAGCGGAGAAGTCACTTCACGACATAATCATGGCTAAGTGGGAACCGAAGCCGGAAATATTCCGCATACATTTTCGTAGCGGTCACAAAGATGGCGTCCAAGGACGTGAGTCCGAGTGGTTCCACATTGAAAAGAAGAGACTCAAGGAGTTCTGTGATTTTTGTCACGAGCAGATGTTCCACCACGTCGAACCCGACCCTCTACACGCTATTGGATTTGCGAGAGACGACACTTACAATATCAAGAAAATTCCAGTACAAAAGACAATAGGGGTCCGAGTGTTAAAAGACGGCACTATAACTCAAAAGGAGGAGCCGCGCCCAGTTAGTAGAAGGTCCGCAAGGTTAGCACGAACAGTAGACCAGCGGAAACAACGAGAGATTAATATGATACGAGACATTGAAAAAGCTCATCGGCGGGAGGAACAAAAGGACGAAATGTGGGACGGTAAGAAGCACGATGCCAAGTGGCTTAAAGTCTTTAAAGGACAACGGTTCAGGGATGCTAAGATGTGGGGTGGAAAAACGGACAAGTACCCAGACAAGGTATTTACGGGTGTTTATCGCTTCGGTAAGGTTAGAAACCGACTACTTGTTGAATATGTACCATACTTCCCCAAGACGCGAGATGGACAGAGGAAATTTGAAGCAGTCAAGGACACGGATGAATACGACGACTCCACGGGGTCTCTCACCGTAAACGAGGCTTTGTTGGAACTGTTTGACGTCAAAGGCAAGACGTTCAAGAGTAAGTACGAGGACAAATACCAGTATTACGTAGACAAGCACGGGTGGCAAGAAAAGATAGAATATGCGGCTGAAGCCGCCTAACTCAACAGCAGTATAACAAGGTTCGCCATAACAAACAGAATCAAGAGGTTCCGTCCGACTCTGCAATACATCGCGTTAATATTATGGATTATTTAAAATCATTACATGTATGGATTCAAAGGGAATCAAAAACGTGGGTGATTTCACTCTCAAGTTTGGCAAGCACAAAGGGCAGAAGTTTTCTGAGGTCGACAAGGATTACCTTCAATGGTGCCTTGAAAACGACATATTCAGCGACGACAAATACAAGTGGAACTCCAAGATCCGGGAGTACATTAAAAACCTTTTAGTGGTTTAAATAAATGAAGGTCGACAACATCGTTCTATCAGAAGGTGGCATCTTGCTCATCGTCTGCCTCGTCTTCGCGTGTTACTACAAATCTGTCAATAAATTAATTGGGTCAAATTGTACGGAAATCTCCTGCTGTGGCTTTTCTATCAAGCGCCAGCCTCTATCTGAAGATGCAGCGTTAGAGGTCATGAACAGTCAACCGCATCAGCAGTCTATACCTCAAATCATATTGGACAAAATTGCCAACGACATTGAGAATAGCGTCGTTAACCCTGAGGAGGTGAAGGAGTAGTAGGCTCATCTTCGCACTTCGAATCTAAATCTTCAAAGGTGATTTCCCGTACTTTGAGGTCCCTGATTCTGTGATACCGGTAGGGGAGTCTAAAGTTCACGTACAGGCAATCGCCTTTTTTCTTCCAGATGTAGCACTCGAATTTCTTGTATTCCTCGGGACTGAGGAACGACAGATACTCCTCTCGCAGGAGTTGGATCCGCTTGTAGTTGGATTGCTTGAAGAAGAACCCACCTGTAAGGTTGGCTCTAATGCTCAAAGGCACCTGCATGACGTCCTGTGCCAAGATATGTACGCTTGTTTTGAGGTGTCTGTGGGTAAGCAGCAAGTTCGATAGAGGGTCAGCTAATCGCTTGAGCCTAGAAACGGCATCGTCTATAATGATGAGGCTGTGCATGTCCTCCAAAGCGTTCTCGTGGACGCGCTGCGTGACGTCCCTGAGGAATCCTTCGTTGAAGGTTTCGTAGTACTGGTCTTCTGGGATGCTTTTGAACGGATCACCTGCAATAGAGCGCATGGACGTGTACGAGGCGCAGATGTAGATCTTGTCGAAGACGCCTCTGTACACCTTCGAGCCTTTCTTTTTAGAGGTAATTAGACTGCACAACAGGGACGTCTTGCCTTGTCCGGTCAAGCCATAGTAGATGAGGATGTGTGAGCTGGAAGGTAACCCTGTATCTTTTATGTAATTCGCTTTCTCGTAACTCTTGGTGTCCTTATTCCACACCGTAAAAGTGGAGTCAGCTGTGATGTTCGGGAGATCAATGTCTAAGTTAGGTTGACTTTCGACGATCTTCATATTAATATATTGCGCTTTTTTAAAAAAGCGCCACCAAAAACAGACTAACCCTTTTGCTAACGCTTTTCGGGAAAAGCGTAATTAATATATTATTATTTATTATAATGCCTAGACCACGAGATCAAAGGTTGTACTTCGAACTCCAAGGGAAGCTAACTCAACAGGAAGTAGATTATAACAACATGCATCAACACCACACCATCGTCCGCGCTCCTCAAGGGAAAGAGACCAAGTTTGGCAAGGATCAGTACCACAAAGACATGAAAACAGGGGACTTTCAAGATGTTGCCGGACACAGAGCTCCCAGCGTGAAGGACTTTAAACCGGTAAAAGAACAACAGCCCTCAAGAAAAGCCAGTGAACCGAAGAAAAACGGCGACGCCCCACTTCCGTCCAAGTCGGCAACGCAAATGAGAACGAACAACCTTCCACCGTTACCAACTGAACCTCCCCGCGTTATCTCTACGAACGAGGCAGAGTCGGCGAAAGAGGCGTTGAAGCGCAACGCACCTAACCAAAATGTTGAGTATTCGTCGGGCGTTGCAGGGAGAGTTAAAGAACGCCATCAAAGAGACCGAAAAGAAGAAGCTAAGAAGAAAGAGGGGGAGTCGAAGAAAGAATCCGCTGCAGCCAAAACTAAGGCTGCGCGCAAGGCTCACAGGGAGAAGAAGGTAGCCGAGAAGCGGGGCAAAAAGGAAACCCAAGCGAGGAAAGCATCTCAAAGTGAGCCGCGAAGGAACGAAAGACACAAAAAATACGGAGTATCGTACGACATGATGGATTAAAAAAAGCGTATATGTATAATGAACTACATACAAGGTAATTCCAATATCTCCCACACGTATCACATTTTCCTCGACTCCGACTCAGGACGGCGTGCTGGAAACAGCTTCCAGTTCGACATTAGTCCAACCATCGAGGTTCAGTATCCCGAAAGAGGCAACCTGTACCTTAAGGAATTCTCCGGATTGAACACTCTGTACAATATCAACGAATCGAACCGTACGAACTCCATCTCTGTCGCTGGGGGCACACCTATTTCGCGATCTCTGGACATCGGGAACATCAAAACAGGTGATGCACTTAGAGTTAAACTAGATGCTTTATTTGGTTCTGTTGCAAACGTGGTATTTACCTGGAATGACGAGACTTTGAAAATGACAGCTGTCCACAGCTCCAATGCAGTTATGACCTTTAGTGGCAACCTCTTCGAAAAGATGCTGAATTTTCCCGTGAATGAGCAGTTGCCTACTGCTGGAATAGAGTCGAGTCACGAAGTCGACCTTCATCGCGCCACCCATAACGTGTACATGTCCATTGCCGAAGTGGCGAACAACACACGCGACGTTGGGACAGCATCGAATAAAGGTAATCGAATAGCCAAGATCCCAATCACAACGGAATGGGGCGCGTACGTCGTGTATCAAGCACTTGAACCTGTCCAAAAGTCGCCTGTGGAAAATTCCATGTTAAATCAATTGAACATCCAGTTGTTTGATGATGACGGCAACAATTACGTACCCGACAGGTTCACGATAACCCTTGCTCTTGAAATTGCCGTACCTGTTCAAACAGACTATCAAAATCAAATCAGCGGCATGCCGGGCAACTACTCGACGTCAAAGAAGCACCCTATTCTCGCGCCTAGCATCCATCGTTCGTGTAATGCACTTTTTTGAAAAAGCGCTGCCAAAAACAACCCTTTTGCTAACGCTTTTCGGGAAAAGCGTCGTGTAATTTTTAATGTAATCTTATAGTATAACTATGAGCGTTCTTCCTGACCGCTTCCTCAACAAAAAGCATCCTCACTCTGCCGCGAATGCCACAAGTTATGTCTCACGCCAGGTGCCCCTAAATGTGCAAAAGGCGCCCGCGTCGACAACCATCAATTTCCGTATTGGGACTCAGCCGAATACATTCGTGGACCCTTCCGCTAGTTTTTTACGCTGGAAAGTTACCAACAAATCGACAACATGTGACTTCACGTTAGGTAGTGCCGGAGCACCCGCCTTGTTTGAGACCATCAATTTGCTAAATTCTGGATCTCAACTTTCGCATTACCAGAATTACGGTGTCTTCCGCAGTATGAAAAATTGCGTCAATGCCACAGCCGATTGGACAAACGGTCCAGGTGCTATTATGCAGGGCACCGGTCCAGCCCTGTCTGACAACGTGGGAAGATCTGGAGAAACGATAGTAAGGAACACAAACCGCGTGTTCGTCGACCCCATTTGTAACCACACCTCCCTCTTCAATTGTGGTAAGATGATTTCGCTTGACACTATAGATAACCTCGACCTTCGCTACACCATAGGTGATTACACCTACGGAGGCTCTTGGTCGGCTGATGGTGACGCTGCTGCTCAAGCAGCTGCCCTCACTGCCTTAGGGGATTCAGCTCTAGAGTTCTCAGATTTTGAGCTTTGTCTTGCGTGTGTACAATTGGATTCGGGTACTGCCAGTCAACTTCGTGCAGCGCATCCGGAGGGAAACATCTGCTACGAGTGCAGAGGTATTGGCAGAGTCGCCTCGACCATTCCAGCAGGTGTCTCGGCACACAACGTCAATTTGGGTCTCGGGTATTCGTCGCTCATGGCTCTAAATGCCGTCCAATTACCTCTGAAGAAGGGTGCTGCTCAAACCGACAGCATCGCAAGAGTCAGCGACCACAACAATTCGACCTTCGTCAAGAATTTCCTCACAAAACACATCTTCTTACTGGATGGAGCCCCAGTGGAGAATTTACGTCACATCAAAGGGGACCCCGCCGAGATTGCTGCTTTCCAACAAATTGCCACTGGCAACTTCCACAAGTTCTCGGGGGCTGTTATTGATGGATCTAGCAGTTTAGCTGCCCTGAGCAACGACACCGAATCACTGGATGTACTTTCTGGTAAGAAAGGCTACGTCCTCAGCCAAGAGCTCTGCATCTACAAACAGAAAGCCGGTCACTGGGCTGACAGCGAAATGTCCGTCATGTGCGAAGGTAGGGGAACTCTCGCGTCATCGACGCAACTTAACCTCGAATTCGGGCAAAGCTCGGGAGCTGAGGTCCAATTAGAGGTCTTCCCCGAATATCGTCAGCTTATCGTACTCGACAATAACACAAAGACGTACCGTGTGAGCCAATAATTTAAAATGTAGTCTTACATTAAAACATGTCATCTTTCAATACACGCCACATCATACATGGTGCAACTGGCGGATCGAACGACGACACGACCGCCTACAACGATGTCCTTTCAAATGGGTCTACGCTGACCTTTACATCCATCAACGGAGACCAAAAATCAGTTTCTGTGACTGGTGGCGGCACTGCGGTGACGGCGTACAACAGCGTTTCCGTCAGTGGGAACGATATTGTATTTGGCAAGACTGACGGAACTGGTGCGGATACGCAGCCATTGGGTGGGTTGACAGCTATTACGGATTTGCAGACGTTAACGGCTGGGCATACTACTGATATTGATGACCTTGAATCAAGAGAGCAATTTAAAAGTATGACGCAACATCCTGATGTGACAAATGCCCACATGGATGTCAATAATCCTACTGTAAACGGTCTAACTTATGTGTTTAGTGAAAGTTCTTTTATGACAACCACGTATCTGGGTCGCTTTGCTTTTCATCAAAGTCGTACTTACGGTTGGGTCTCAAGTTCTTCTTCTAATCACGACTACGATAATGCTGCTGGTGGTAATTACGATTATTCGGGAACTCAAAGTCTTGGTGGCATTTCAGGTGAGTGGTTACAAATTCAACTCCCACAAGCAGTCATATTAAGTTCATTTTCGATGGCTGCCGACGGTAGTCATGGGATACCAGTGTCTTTTAAAGTTTTAGGCTCGACCGACGGCACAAATTATGACCTCTTGGGCGAATATACTGATGTAACCGTGGCAACAACGGATGAAGGGTCTAATTTCAAAATAGATACGAGTCTTGCAGCTTACGGTAATAAATATACTTATTACGGCATTGTAGTAACACGAGTCACTCGTGCAGGGGCGGGAACAAATAAAAACTTGGGTCTTCGTCATTTAAGGTTCTTCTCGGTCTCCAAGGATGTGAGCGACACCATTGCTACAGCTGCAACGTCGTTTTATGACGCCACAATTACAGGGTCTAACATCTTAAACCTAATATCTGACTCAGGGACAACGTCATTAACGTTACCCGCAGGTGGCACAGCTACTTCAGTCGACGCTATTACACTTAATTTCAGTGTGCAAACGGTTTCTGGCAGCAACAAGTATTTTCTTAATGGTGAAGAAACGCCAATTATAGAGTTGTTAAAGGGTCATAAGTATATATTCACTTTTCCCGCTGCTCATCCGCTCAAGTTGTCGCCTTCAATAGATGGGGGTGCGAGAGATGGGACTACAGGTGTCAGCTTGGGAAATGCAGAATACACAACAGGTGTGACATATGATTCAACAACCCAGTTAACCTTCACCAACACACAAGTAAGTACCTACTTGCTAAATAATGATCTATATTACTACTGCGAGAATCACGCTAACATGGGCGGTGACGGTGCTATCGTCGACGATAACGGTATTAATAATATTACCTCAATTACTTACGATAATTCCGTGCCAAAGCTCGTAATAGAGAGAGCGTACCATTCTATTTATGGGGCAACTCCTGATGATCTCGCTCTAAGCGATTCCTACACCTCCGCGGCTATATCAGGTAGTGATTTGACCTTGAATAGAATATCTGGCACAAATGCAACAACAATCACCTTACCCAGCGGAGGCGGAGGAACCTCTACTACACAACACCCATCGGCGATGACCTCGAATTCTTTGCCATCTCCTCTTGTAGCAGTTGCATCAACTGAATACAACTTATTATCAAAAGCCTATCACGCATTTGATAATGATAATACGATTGAGTGGGTCTCGCACAGCAATAGATATGACGTTACAACTGGTGATGCTTTGCAAACAGGCTTTTCTGGAACGCCGCCAACAAATATTTACATGAATCCTGGTAGCGGATACTGGGCAACTATTAATTTGTATTATACAAAAGTTACATCAGACGAGACAAATACTTTTGTCAGATATGCACTAAATGTCGGAGCTACATACGGAATAGAATTTTCAATGAATGGTAGCAACGAATTGGAACTTGAGGTTAACGATTCAACCCATGGGACAGATAATCCTGGTACATTTAAAATAAATGGAGGTACTGCTCAAAGTGGTCCAGCTGTAGTATCTGCAGACGACACGATTGAGATATTTAATACAGCTGCCAATGGTGGCGGCTCTGTAGGAGAATTCACCGTTCCAAGCGAACTCGCTATAGTTGTTGAAAGTAAACTTGCGTCAACAACAGATGTAGGTGAATATCTTAAAATTGATTTGGGTTCTGCTATGGAAGCAGAAACTCTTACTCTGAAGTCAGTTGCCGAATACAAAGAACCAAGGATTAACATGACGGCTATCAACCAAGGCGACTACGAGGTGACTGCTTCGTCTTCTGCTTCTGCTTCTGGTTCAGCTGTTTATGAGCTTTTTAATAGTTTGACAACTCCGTCTACTGATTATTGGGTTAGTGATGTCGGCAAGTATAATTTAAGTACTGGTAACTATAGTGCGTCAGCAAACCTTGGAACTGATTTCCCCAGCGGTGGGACGACAGTTGACGGAGAATATGTTGCGATAACTCTTCCAGACAAAAGGAAGCTTGTTGGTTATAAATTAACGAAACCCGACGCTAGTACCGATGATAACTCGCCAAAAGCATTTAAGTTATACGCAAGAGAAAATAGCACCAGTGCATGGGTTCTCTTAACCTCTGAGTCGCTGACAACTGCGGTTGGCGAATACGTATCAGGTGATGTGAACACTGGCGGCACACGATTCCCAAGTACAGGAGATTTGACACCTACTACAGCGTATCAAACATATGCATTGGTGTTCCAAACGATTTTCACCAGTGGTACAAGTTATTCTGTTTGGCTTAGTGAATTTCAATTATTCTGCCAACCAGCTGAAATTGAGAACTTTAAACTATATGGTTCATTGAATGGAACCTCTTGGACTCCCATACACGACCAGTCTACTTCAGCGAATATTACATCAAGTGGAACGGATTTCACCATCACTAATCCAGGCTCTTATCAGCATTACGGATTGGTTGTGACTAAAAATACTGGTTATCATAATGTTTCATTAGGTGAGATGAAGCTTGGCGTGTCACAGACTGTTAATTTAAGTGAGTACTACAAGCTCGCTGATTGGAAGACGCTCATCGCGGGTTGTGCCGACTTTGCAGCATTCAAAACAGCCGTTGCCGCTCTATAAAAAATATCTACTATCAATATAAATGGGACATGGTGGTTTATTTAATGTACACCACGCAGCTCAAGCTATTACACACGCCGCATCGAGTGCTGGACACAAGGCGCTCGAACTAGCGAACCCAATACCGAAACCCGCCGAAGGTCGGAGTCGCGGCGATCAGGCACGAACGATTTTGCGTAAAACCGGATCAACCTTAAAAGAAACTGGCAAAGTCGTCGAGAAAGCTGGAGATGTCGTATCAGAAGGGAGTAAGTACGTTGGCTACGCCGCAACAGCTGGCGAAGTCGCTGGGATGGGATTAACTGCCATCGGCATGCCTGAATTTGGGGTCCCACTGATAGCCGCCTCTGAAACAATGGGCGAGGCTGCGATAGCCGGGCAAGTTGGAGGCAATGCCCTACATCATGCCGGGTCTTGGATGCAGGATTCGGGTAGTACGATGCGCAACGTCTCCAAAGGAGCTGAGAAAGGCGTACGACAAGAGCACTCTACGCAACTCGCGGTCACTGCGGCTGGATACGAATACCGCAACAACATGGACCAAGGACCCCCAAGTATTCCTAATATGACCATGGACACCCAGTTTTCCGGCGACCGGCGAGCTATCGTGTATACGCACGATAACGACGATTCGGTATTTATTTCGTACAATGGAACGGACTTCTCGAACGCTTCGGACGTGAAAGCCGATGCCTACATCGTGGCTGGACAAGAAGCGAAGTCGTCGCATTTCAAACACGCCGACAAGCTCTTCAAGGATGTCAAGGCAAAATACCCTGATAAACACATCCACTTAATGGGGCATAGCCTTGGAGGCGCCGAGGCAGCCTACGTCGGATGCAGAAACAAGGCTGCGTCGGTCACGACCTTCAATCGCGGCGGTCACTTCTTGAAGAGCGACATCGACAACAAGAATTGTACCACTAACGTAACGAACTACAAAACACGAAGTGATCCCCTGTCCACGGCGTCCTATGCTTTGCCGAACCAAAAGCTTATCGTGCTCAAAGGGGCGGGCACATACGAGCCGCACGGCATGCATAACTTTAATGTTGTGTAATACTAATAATGAACTTCATGTCTAATGATACTGACGCACCACCGCTTGCCTTGTCAAATGAGGCTGCGCCACGTGGTACAAAGCGAAAATCGAGCATAGACGCGGCGCTTGGTGACGCTTTTACGTCGCAAGGAAGAAGCAACACCATAAGATTTTTGGGCAAGTTTGAATCCGCTTTTGCAACTTATCTTGCTCATAATGGTTTAGTTACTTTAGGTGACTTCCAAGAGGCTGAAGCCATATCAACCATTCGAGGCATAGAAGCCACAACACCGTCTCTCGAAGACGGCTGGCGTCAAGCCACTAATTTTAAAGTTGTTAACAGCGCCACTAATTTCATTATGGATGATGTGAGAAAAACTGTAGGTGGATAACTTTAATGTTGTGTAATACTAATAATGGGAAAGTGCGGGAAACCCCCGCATTTATGTAAATGCAAGTACAAGAAGAGAAAGGGGAAAAAGAGGATTACGTATATTGGTCGCCCCAAACCTACGCCGCCCGGGCACGAGCATGGGAGGAAGCGGGACGGATTGGAAAAGAAGCCTAGGACTCCCCTTCCCGTGGGGTTGCGCTTCAAATAACAAAGGGGGTGATAAACCCGTCCTTGTCCACGTTGCCCTTCGTGTACGCCAGCCTGAACTCCTTCTTGACGGTTTGGTAGGATACGCCCCAGGGGTTGACTTCGTCGACGAAAGCCGACTTCGGGACTCTGAACTGGAACTGCGAGTTCTTCACCACCTGCTCGAACAGTTTGTTGTTGTCACGTGGATTCTTGAGCAAATCGTACGTCAGCTCCTGACCGTGAAAGTCCGTCCTATCTTCCTTGTTCACCTTGTACCCTTTGCACTTACAGATTTCAATCTCGTAGCCATTAATGAGCTTCTTCCGGAGTCCGTAGAACTTGGCTTGGTACGTAATACACTCGTCAAAGTAGAACGAGTCCTTCTCGAGGAAGAGATGGAGGTCCATCACCCACTTGGGTATCTTTCCCTTTTTCACCAGTTTCTTCATCTTGTCGTAGCATTCGTTCTTTAGACCTCCCAGTTGGTCACCGAGCGTAGACACGTCGCGAGTACCCTCCTCGTTGTACTCCAAATCGAACATGAACTCCTTCTGGAGGTGGGGCACGTTCAGTAAATCCACGTCGCATATCATGGAGTCGCTATCACAGTAGAGGACCCGCCCACCATGATTGCGTACTGCATCCATCAAATCGAACAAGCGGATGCGAGCGTAGGACGTGATCGCCGCGGCGACGCCCACGTTGTTGTCGACAATGGGGATGTCCGATATCACACGGCAGACGTGGTAGTTTCCTTGGAGTGCTTCGTTGACGAGATCCTCCTGATGCTTCAGAGCCATGGGATCCTCCTTGTCGTACATCTTAATAGTTTCCATATCCTTGGTACGCTGACCGAACACACCGTAGAGGGAGTTTGCCAATATCTTGTATGTTTCAGCCAAGGCGGGTTTGCCGTTCTTGCGCGCCTTCGCCTTGTGCTTGATCGCATCTTCAAAGGCTCTCTTGAGGAGTCTCTTTCTCTGAAAACCCAAGGCTCTCACAATCACGTATTCGTACTGGTTGTTCCGCAATCCCTCGCGCATCTCTTCGCTAAATAAAAACGCAGTCGTCCAGTGCTCCACTACGGGAAATAGAAGCTTCCCGTGTTTCTTGACGGCATGAAGAGGCAGCCGCACCTTGTCGACCGTTCTCAACTTGACCTCGACGAATCCAAAGAAGTTCCGGAATTGGTGTTTCTCTGGGGACGTCCAGCTTGTTGTTTGAACGCCAATCATCGGACTCTTGTCAGATACCCATTGCGGTTTACCACACGGCAGCGGTTTTCGACCCTCCGCGGGAAAGTGCGACGTAAAGTCGAAATAGTACCATTTACCTGGCATGGACACACCATTTCTGTAAAGACACTCGGTCCGACCCCCAGAATAACCTCTTCTAATGAACTCGTCCTTCTCCGTAGTCAAGGTGTACAAGGGAGCGTCCCACGAGTTGTAATATTTTAAGTAAAAGTTCTCTTTGGCTAACTTGGCACCGGTCGTCAGCTTCGTAATGCAGAGTCCACCGTGATCGGGTACGTAAATCTTCGTCTTGGTCATCTTGTCCTTGTCCACGAATGGCTTCCCCAGTGTCTCCCCTCCTTTTCCGACATAATTGAGACCGGTTCCCTTGATTATTTTGGAAATCCGTTTCTTCTTTGTTTGGTAAGTCCCATCAAAGATGTCCTTGCTCATCATGTCCACGGCTTCCAGCAGACCCAGGACGTCGTGCTTGAGGTATTTGGTGACGTCAGGGTACGTTTCCAAAAGCTTTGCTACGTCAAACCCAGTCTCTTGCATGAAAGCCGCCACCTGGCTGTGGGATACCAATTCAGGGAGTTTCTGATGTTCTGTCCCAAAGTCCCTAAGGATGTTTTCCAGACTACCAGACAAGATTTTCATGCTGTCCCGAAAATGAATTGCGTACTTGATCCCATCCTTCTTGCAGCAGATTGTAACACTTATCCAAGCCGAGTTCTGTTCAATGGGCGTCTTCTTCTCGGTATCGATGCTCCACTCGGGGTGATTCAGAAGCGCCTCTCTCATCAATATATTGAAATCGTACTTGGCACCATTGTGCGCGTAGAGCGTGTAACCGTCGAATAACTCACAATTCTCATACATGTAATTGAGCCATTGGACGCACACGTTCTCCTCGTTTGACCAAAAGGCTTCGTACCTAAGAGCAGCGCTCTTAGCTAGGATACCGTTATCGGTATCGTACGGCATTATGCCATCTTGCATCCATGCGAACCCCAGACCATACGTCTGGAAGTGACGGGACCCCCGTACACACCCTTCCTGCGCGTTGTCGGGTGAAGCCTCCAAGTCCCAAGCACCTAATTTCGTACTCCGCTCCTTCCGGGGCGTGACACGACCTGTGATCACCTTATCCTCCTCCGCTTCTAATGCCTTTTCCTCAATCTTCTTCTTTTCCTTCTCGAGCGTCAATCCGAACCGCCCGATACCCGGTACAGGTTTGCCTTGGTAGTTCCAATCCCGCCACCGCACAAGCGCCACGAAGTGCCCAGCCTTTAACTGCAGTTCCACAGGCGCCCTCCACGCCGATCGTCCACGACTATCCGTCGGCGCCCCAAGGCAGCGCCAGAGTTCCTTGAACACGCTCGAGTACACGATAAGGTCGCATTTCATGTATTTAGCCAGAATCTTCATGGATTCCTCGTCGGCGTACCGCTCCTCCATTTTAGGGTTTTTTCTCTTAATACGGCTTTTTAACGTCTTCGTGTGGTCCGACAGCTTCGTCTTCGTACCACTGTTGGTCTTGTTCTCGTTGTAGTAATCCAAGAAAACGCCATCCTCCTTCGTGGCATGGTACCCCACCTTGAATGCCGCGACACCGCAGTTCTTCACCGTGTTCGGCGAGAACTTGAGCCACTTCTTGTCCGTCTGAGTCTCTGTCAACGCCGCGCCTTGTCCAGCCTTATCAGGCGAGTAGCGGGTAATGAGATCCCAAGACTCTGTAAATCCATCCTTGTAGTTCCCCTCCCATTTGGTCAGCTTGTCCTTCATGTCCTCCATCGCTTTGAAAAAATCCCAATTACATTTGGACGAGATGCTATCCAAACGATCGAAGTCCCCTTCTCCGGACGAATAATTCATCACCCATTGGAACGTCACCTTTCGACCCTTTTCGACGTTGGCGAGATGACACTTAGCCAGCGTCGCGGGATAGTCAAATATGCGGTGTTTCTGTAACCAGTCGTCACCCGCTTCAATGCTGTAGGTTTTTGTCACCCTCCCATTGGGGAACGTATTTTTCATCGACGTGAAATGCTCGTCGAACTCCAGGGCACTGCACCTCGCTTTGAAGTCATCGACGTACCGACCCTTCAACATCTTGTTGCCCTTGTATTTGCGGGACTTGTCCGTGAATATGCGCTTTAGGTCGCGCGTGTTTTTCTTGTACGCTCCCATCTCAGTAAGAGCCCGATGCACATATTTGTTGTCTAGCTGGCTTTTGGACAGGTTCATATTTCAATTCACGATTTTTTGTATTTGGATCGCCGACAACCAATCCGTCGGGGACGCTGGAAACTCGGGGTGGTCCCAGCACCACGACCCCAGGACCCTCGCGAGAACAACCCGTAGTACGGAAAAAGGACATTACCTCAAAAAGCTAAAAAAGTAAAAAAAGGGTTTTAGGCGAGAGAGGGCGACGACCTCTTTGCACCGCTGCTCGCACGACGGGGCAGACACAGGGTGCGACACATCTTCGCAAAGCTTTCAAGCAGTGTTAACCACTGCCACCACCCTTAGGGGGAACGCACGTGCGCCTGCAGCGTTTAGCGACCGCGAGAGCTGCGGGTGGGCTATCGTGCGGGTCGCGGATGAACCCTAACCGAGCCAAACTACGAAAACTTGTATTGGAAATTTTAAGGGAATGGCAAATAAATCCATGGTCGTATCAGGAATTCTATGTACATATCCATGGTCATGAGTTTAATGTGAACAGATCTTCACACGTGGAACTTTGGCGGGAGAATACGTTGTTGAAGCTTCCGCTCAAGGTTCTTGATGAATGGCTGTTAGATGTGCTCTCGGAGATTGCTAATGAGACTGAAGATGGTAAATACAAACTTAAGGAGGAGTTTGCGTACGACGAGGAGGACGTCGAGATAACAAATGTACAGTCTCCAGCCGACCGTACGGCGGAGGCTCAACGGAAAGCGGAAGCTGAAGGCAAAGTTATTGATATTGACCAAGACTCCGGTGCTGAGGAAACAAAGCAAGACGAGGACGGTAACACCATCGACCATGCCCAGGGTAATGAATTGGGCGACATGCTCGAAGCGCAAAACTTGGCTGAGCATTTGGCAGCCGAGGAAATCTTAGAATTAGAATTAGCTGAATTAGAAGGTGATTTAGGACTTCTCGTAACCGGTGATCGTGATACGTTCGAGAGAATACTCAATAAAATCATAGAGCTGAATGCGTACGAAAGATTCCAACATTATTTAGACAGCGCTGAGGAGCATCAAGGCACAATTTACAAGAGACTCCATGGCTTGTGCAGGTCATATGTAAGTGTACCCAAGTCCAAAAGGTGTGATTACCAATACCGCATGGATGAATTGAAGACGTTCCGACCCAAAAAGAAGAGAGTCCGCCCTCCGAAATACAGACCCTGCGGCAAGTGTACCACAAAGATGAAATATTGTCGGTGCCCCGCTTCCCCCCTCACACTGCCTAGTTACGAATTACCAACATCTGACGATGAGCATTTAAAAGCTTTGCTGTTGGAGCCTACCAACTTGAGGCATTGGGACGCCTTTAGGTCAAGAAATCACGGAGAACTCCGCAGGGCTTGGTCCGAGCTTTTAAGGGTTATTCAATGCTTGAGATTATTTGTGAACCAGTCTGGAAATGTCCAATACGCTGAACTCCTCAAAATGCTTCAGAAATGGGCGGATGAAAATCAGCGAATACAGTTTCTCTCCAAATACAAGAACATGGGTGTGGAACCTTCAGAGTTCAGCGCGGAAATAGACGCACGTCTGTCCTCAGCACTGCGATCGACGACCATATCTGGGCAACCTACGAAAAAGAGAACTAAGAAAAACAAGGAATTGGAGGCTTTAGCAGAGCAGGAGAAGGAGATACAAAGGAGGAGAGACGAACTCTTGAGTGAAGCAATGAAAGAAGACGATAATGATGGTGGAGACGAAGCTGAGGAACCTGCTCCTACAATCCCCTTCGAGGCTCAGCTCGATTACTTACTTTTGTTAGAGCAAAGGGGTAAACTCGTACCTATCAACCCAGACTCATGTGACCCAAAGGAAAGGTACGGACCTTTCTTTCGGTGGCCAGACGTTTTTCTTTCGGTGGCTGAAGCAGAATCATATGACCCAAAGGAAAGGTACGGACCGCCGAAATCATCTCCAACCACCTTGCACATTATGGACGACGGAGGCAAGGACGAAGACGAGCACCTTGCACATCATCTCGCATCTGTGGACAAGACTCGCAATAATCCATCGTCGATTGTCCCGCCTCCTCTTTCAGAGAGTGAACGCGAAGCTATCTTAGCCGAATGCGAAGCTCTTTCGGACAGACCACCTGATGAAGACCTAGGCTTGGCTGAGGCAATTCAAGCCAGTATACGGGATACGTACCAATCTGCTGGGGGATTCCTATCGGACGCACAAGCGTATGCGCACGCCATGTACAATTCGCTACAGGATATGGTTACACCCCCGCAACCCGAATTGACTATAGTTATTTCGCGGGCGCGGCGGAGGCCTCGAGGCAGGAAATGCTAGCGGCCTGTAAGACACT
>JACLAA010002979.1_pt1 | contig 20690 bp, 23 predicted proteins | sample 8027891 | NCBI WGS metagenome assembly JACLAA01 (sample SAMN15724900, study PRJNA655200) | protist metagenome | isolation source: fluorescence activated cell sorting (FACS) single amplified genomes of... | place: Spain: Blaines Bay Microbial Observatory, Mediterranean Sea | collected 2016-01-19 | reverse complement strand
TACGCAACAAAGGCAGCCTCCGCCGTCGACGGTTCAGCGAACGCCAAGATTTCCCTCGTCGACGCAACAACAACAACAACCGGGCACGCAAGGAAGAGATTCGATCAACGCTTCGCTCTTTTCGCCTACGCCGAGACAAACGCCCAGAAATATGGGCTTCGCGAGTCCGAGTCCGTTTGTGAATGCGAATCCGCCGGCGTCGCAAGGTAGGCACGATACGGGTTTACACGGCGCGCAACCTCGATTCACGCCCGCTTCTGGGGCGAGACCGGGGGCCTCGATGGATCCAGCGAATAATAATAACAACGCGTTCGCGTCGCTCAATCCGAGACCGTTCATGGGACTCACTGAAGAGGAGATTCAAGACGCTAAAGCTCGCGCGGTAAGAGATCCAGATGAAAACGCAGCAGAAGATTTGCAAAGAGAGCAGGACAGGCAAACGTTTATTTGGGGAACAGCGATTAGCGTCGATGACGTGCAAAACCGATTTCTTTTTCGACGATGATTTTGGAGCGTTGTCGTTTTGTTGCGTTGATTTTTGTGGCGTCGTTTGTCGAGACGAACGACGCGTTGGCGTTGCCATTATTTACGCGCTCTTTTCTCTCTCTCTCTCTCTCTATGAAAATGCTCTCGTTTAAAAGTGAGTGTTCGTGATGAGAGTGGTGCGTATATATTTACCGCGTATAAAGTACGCGCACGCAACGACGACTAAAAACCAGACCAACGAGACGACACTACTGAGGAGAAGTTTTTGAATTTTTTTTGAACCCAAAATTCACTTTTTCTCGATTGCTTTTCTCTCTCTTTTGACTCCTCAAATGCTTCCTCAAATTTTTCCTCTCTTTTTGCACAAGTTTTGTTTCACTTGGTTTGTGCCAACACTTTTAGACTCACTTTTCTTGCTCGTGTCTGCAGTTATCCAAAAAAAACGCCGCGACGAGAGAAAGAACCGAGAGGTTTTTCTCCTCACACAAATTATAGAACACACACCCACATAGAAGAAGAAGAAGAAGAGAAAAGATGGCATCTATTTCGGCCTCCTTCGTCTCCGTGGCGCCTCAAAAACGAGCAGTAAACCCCTCCAAAACGAAATGCACGAGTCAAACGTCGGTTTCCTCGCGCGCGTTTAGCCGAGGGACGAGCGCATCGTTTAGCGGCGAATCCGTGAGTTGCGCGAGATTGACACAAAAAATGAATGGTTCGAATAGAGGACAAAGAAGAGTGACGACGATGGCGGCGAAGGTTGCCGGGTATATTAAATTGGCCATTGAAGCCGGGAAGGCGAATCCGGCGCCGCCGATTGGTCCGGCTTTAGGTGCAAAGGTACGGTTTCCGAGCGCATGATTTTCTTTTTCCCTCCTCCTTCGGCTGCGCGGTGTAAATTTCTTCGTCTCTCAAAACCTGAAAAAGAAAAACTGACCAAAAACTTTATCCTCTGCTTTTACAACAAAATAGGGCGTGAACATCATGGCTTTTTGCAAAGAGTACAACGCGAGAACGTCGGACCAACCGGGGATGATCATTCCAGTCGAAATTACCGTTTTTGAAGACAAATCGTTCACGTTCATCTTGAAAACGCCGCCGGCTTCGGTCTTGTTGAAGAAAGCCGCCGGCGTCGCGAAGGGCGCGGCGGACCCGCAAAAACAAAACGTCGGTTCCGTCACCTTGGCGCAATTGGAAGAGATTGCTAAGATTAAGTTACCGGATTTGAACTGCACGAAAGTTGAATCTGCGATGGAGGTTGTCAGAGGGACGGCGAACAACATGGGCATTAGCGTTGTCGAGGCGTAAACTTTGAGTTGATATGTACAAATTACTACTATTAGAAAGGTGTTTTGGAATACGATAATAAAACTAGCTTTATTAAATATACTTATTACTCTAATAAGAAAGAAAGAAAACAATCATGCCTTACGCGACGATTACTATTTACTCTGAACATATGTATATATATTTTCAACTTCTAAAGGATACATTTTTCTATATTAACCCGTCGAGCGAGATTCGAGCGAGTGGATAAACGCGCGCGTTCCTCCTCTCTCTTTCTTTCTCTCTCGAGCACTAAAAAAAGTTTGTTTACTTCTTCAACTCTCTGTGCAAAGTGTGCTTCTTCATGTACGGGTTATATTTCATCAATTCAATTCTTTGCGAGTTGTTTCTGCGGTTCTTTTGCGTGATGTATCGGCTCATCCCTTGCACGCCCGCTTCTCTTTGCTCCGTGCACTCCAACGTCACTTGCAATCGGACGTCTTTTTTCTTCGAGGCTGCCATGACTTGCAAAGCGCCTCGTTTGTTGCTGGATCCGGCAGACGACTTAGACGTGGACGTAAACGCAGACGTGCTGGAAACTCGGGAGGATAAAATAGACTGGGAAAGGGCGTTCATAGTATCTGTTGTTTAAGAAGAAGAAGAAGAAGAATGATGAAATCGGTGGTCAGTCTCTTTCCAAAACCTCAAGAAGATCCCCAAAATGTGAAGATTTCCGCGCTTTCAATGCGCGGTTTCTCTCTCTCTCGCGAAACGAACGAACAAAAAATCGATGCCACAAAACGAACGCATAAATGCGATGTCGACGAAGCGAGCGCACCTTTTTGACTTTTAAAACTTCGCAACAAATGATATATATTATTTGAATGTGCGTAGACTCTGCAAGAATTATGAGGTTTTGTAGGTTGTTTATCCTTTTCTTTGAGGAACAATTTCACCACAATTTTGGTCCGTCTGTTTGGAAAAAATGACCAACACTACCAACGAAACGACTTTCTTAGTTGACGAACAAACAGGAGGAGGAGGAGGAGGAGGAGAGCAGCACACGACGAGAGCCGGTGAGGAAGAAGCGACGAAGAAGGACCACCACCAGAACGAACTCCAAATGGGAAAAGGAACCACTTTTAATAGCAGCGCAAACGATGCGAAGGATGAAATGACTAAATTCAAAGTGTATACGAAAACCGGCGACGACGGGACGTCGTCGTTGTATAACTTGGAGCGAAGGAAGAAATCGGACCTCACGTTTGAAGCTTTGGGGGATTGCGACGAGACGAACGTCGCGGTCGGGATCGCGAGAGTACACGCGCGCGATTTCTTTTTGTTTAATAATAATAATAATAACAACAGTGGTGCTACGACTTCAGCAGACATGAACTGTTTCGACGAGGATGTCTTACCACATTTGGAGATTATTCAGAGTCGATTGTTAGACGTCGGTTCGGCAGTCGCGACGCCGATGACGAGCGAGAAGACGAAAGATGGCATGAAGATGAGATGTCGGTTTGACGAATCGCACGTCGACGCGATCGAATCTTGGATAGACGCGTACGAGGAAGAGTTACCGGCGTTGACAAACTTTTTATGTCCAGGAGGTACGAAATTCGCGGCTTTTTTACACCAAGCGAGGGCGATATGCCGAAGGTGCGAGAGGAAAGTACAACCGATGGTGGAAAGTGGGGACGTGGAGAAATCGGTCGGGATGTACTTGAACAGGTTGTCGGATTATTTGTTCGTGGCGGCGAGAGTGGCGAATCATCGGGTAGGCGTGGAAGACGTGTCCTATAAGAAAGCGTAGTAGATTTTTTGAAGTAGATATCTCATAGAGTTCACCATATTGTAGAGACGCGCGCAAGCAGCAGTACTAGGTTCAAATACATACAGATTAATAATACACACATCATCAGATGTATCTTTTAGAGTTCAACGAGAGCCCCGCACATCGTAAAGAACTGTTCCAACTCCTCCCTCGTCTCGCAAACGATATCGAAATGTTCTTTGTTCGACGCATCGCTTAAATCGTGAGATCCCCAATTTACACCTATTGAGAACATGCACCCAGCCGCTTTCGCGGCTTTCCCATCGCTCGGCGCGTCTCCAACGTAAACCGCGGTGGATACGTCTACGTTCAGTTTCTCGCAAAGCTCTCGAATGCCTTCCGGTTCTGGTTTCGCTTTCGAAACATCGTCGGCGCCTAAACTCACTTCGAAAATAGAATCTAATTCGTTCACCGTGACGACCCTCCTCGCGTACTCTCCGCACGCATTCGATAACGCCGCGTGTCTCACCCCGCCCGTCTTCTTCGTTCTCTCGACGATTGTCCGAATACCGGTAAACAATCCAGCCGTCTCCGTCGTCACTAATCCTACGTAATATTCATCAAAACTCGCGCCTAACTTCTCCCCTAACTCTCTTTCGCCCTCGCTATCGCCACACGCGTGATAGGAAAACCTCTTCGGGGTCGTGTACTTGCTCCCACGTTCGTACTGTTCGAGCGATATCTCGGGCAACTCGTGCTTTTTGAGCACCGTGTTCGTCGCTTCGAAAGCTAAGGTTGTGGTGTTTGCCAGAGTACCATCGACGTCCCAAACGATCAGAGATAGTTTTGAAGAGGAGGAGAAGGAAGAGGAAGGGGAAGAGGAATACACCCGCCCTTCTCGCGGGCTTTGTCCAGCGGAGGTGGCGTTTGTTGTCGTCGTTGCGCCCGTCGATGTTCTTCTTCTTCTTCGTTGTTTTTGATGATGATGATGATGATGAAGCGTTTCCCTTCTCGTAAACGATGAAGACGACGACGAAGGGACGACACCAAAGAGCGGATGACCAGAAGAACAGGGCATGCAATGCGCGAAAAGTGATGATACTGCCGATGTTGATCGCAGCATGCGTGTCTCCGCGCGTGCGCACACTCAGCACACCTCCAAAGCACGTAGATAATAAATAAAAGTGAAGAATTGAAAAGCAACAACGCGTTCAAGATACATTTCTTATATATATACACACAGAGCAATCTGCAATGATATCAATGCTTTCTGTTATCCTTCTTGTTCTTCTTGTTCTTATTCTTCTTGTTTTTTTCGTCGTCTGCCACCAACTCTGGATTGACGACAATCGGCGCGACGTGCTTGTCCCACAGATGTACGCTCTCTCGCGCCATGTCTTTCGCGCCTTTCTGTAACTCATCTACGATCACCGTCGGCTCTTCCATGGTTTTCTTGGCGATTCTTTCAACCTCTCGCGTGATGCCTTTCGTTTTCTCTTTGAGGAAGGACTCAGCCTTTTTAAACTTTTCAGTCGAGCGCACTTTGTCAGCTTCTTGTTTAGCCGCAGAGACGGTTTTCAACGTCGCTTCTTTCACGTGCGGGTAGTTTTCTCGAGCGAATTCGACCGTCTTCACGGTTGCAATTTTCGCAGTTGGAATGACGGTATCTCTCAACCACATTTCCGTGGATTCCAGGAGTTTTTGCGATTTGGTTTGGTTTCGTCTTTGTTCTTGTTGCTGTCGTTGTCGATGTTGGTGGTGCATGGATCTTCTTCCACTCGGCGCGCCAACAGAAGACGATGGACCACCGTACCCCCCGTTTGCGCTATTACCACTGCTACCGCTATATCGTCCGCTTCTGTAACGCTGTTGTTGTTGATGCTGCTCGTCGTCGTCGTCGTATTGGGCCGCCAATCGCTGTCGAAATTCCTTTCGGAATTTTTCACGGTTCAACGGAGGACCGTCTCGATCTACGAGCGTCGCTTGGAGTTCCGCGGCAGCGTACGCCGCAGCTTCTGCAGCCTCTGTAGCTTGGTCCGCCGCCGCGCGTGCGTCCGCCGCCAGCGATAACGCGCGCATCAAGCGCGGACTTCTTGTGTTTATGCTGTTGCTCTCGTGCGATTTGCCTCGCATCGGAGCTGGAATATCAAACGTCTCTTCTTGTTGTTGACGTTGTTGTTGTTGTACAGATGATGGAGGTGCAGGCTTTCGCGATTGATGTATTTGTTGTTGCTGCTGCTTCTCCGCGCGCTGTTGAATCTCTTCAATCTGTTGCAGTTCCTCCAACGCTTGTCGTTCCCTCGCTTCGATCTCGTCCTTTTCCTTCTTCTCGGTTTCCAAATCTACGTAGTGTCGCATCGCTTCGGCCATCAATTCTTCCGCCGACTGCTTTGGCGCTTTCGTGCTATTGCTATTGCTACTCGCTTTACTACTGTTATTATTATTGGTCGTCTCTGTACCGACGCTACTTTTCGTCGTCGTCGTCGTCGTCGTCGTCGCCACATCCATCGCCGCTTTCTTCCTCTTCGATTCTTCCTCCCTCTCTTTTCTCTCCACGTTCTCCGTCACTCGCCTTCTTTCCTCGTCTTGCTTCTGCCCGACGTACACGACGTTCTTTCCATCCGGTGGCTTCATCGCACTCGTCGGTAAATTCGCGTTCCGTCGCATCCGTTCGTTCTCCTCTTTCACCTTCTTCTCGCTTTCGATTCGAACGAACTTCGCGAGAAACGAGGCTACGATAGCCGCCACGCCCAGCGAGGCAAACGGCACGAACAAAGAACCAGAGAAGTTATCGTCGCTTCCGTTGCTCCCGCCATCACCATCATCACCTCCACCACCTCCCCCGTTCCCCCAGTTATCATCGGTTGGTGGTTTATTCCCTGGCGGTGGCGGCGGCGCGGCGTCTTCCATCGGCGCCACCGAGGCAGCCTTTGGCCTCAACAGAATTCTTCTTCTTTGGTCTCCTTTCTTCTTTACGAACGATCCTCGAGAAAAGGTGTCGTTCGAAGCACCACACCTTTTCACCACCTTTTCACGAGAAGGAGGAGGAGAAGACGAAGACGAAGACGAAATCGTCGAAAAATTCGTGCCGATCGTCATCGTCGCGATCATAATTTCGTCTCTTTTACGTACTGTTGTGTGTGTTATCACTTTTATTATAATGCAAAGCGGTCCAAGAGAGAGGAATTTCTGATTCAATTTTGCCCCAATTTCCCCCTAATAAAAAGTAAAAAATTGAACGAGTGGTGGTGGTGTCGTTCTAACGCACGCAACGTTTTTTATCGTTATAAATCACGTATTGACAAATCTTAGAGCTACTAAACGATAACACGAACATCGACCACCTTCTAATCTTCCTCCTCCTCTCCCGCCACGTCGGCCATCTCCTCGTCTCCTTTTTCTTTCTTCGTTTTCTTATACTCTTCCATCTCTCGTTCGTAGCGCTCTTTGTCCTTCTTGGCGAGCTCTTCGTATTTCACCTTTTCTTCGTCGGTGACGGATTTCCATCGAACGCCGAGTTCTTTGGCGACGTCCGTGATGGAAAAGTCCGGGTTTTCCTCTTTCACTTTCGCGCGCATTTCTGCGGAGAAGATCATGTACGTCGACAACGGTCGTTTCGGCGCGTTGGGGTCTTTTTCTTTCTTCTTCTTGGCGTGGGGAGAGCCCGAGTTTGTTTTCGCTTTCTTCTTCGCCGGTTTCTTCTTTTTGCCGCCGCCTCCGTCCGAGTCTGAATCCGAGTCGCTTTCTGAGGAGGATGAATCGGTCGGTTCGCCCCCGTCCGAGTCCGAGGCACCTTTGAAGTCTTCGTCTTCCTCGGAATCTTCGTCTTCGTCGGAACCTCTTTCGAGATCGGGACCCGCGTCGTCGATGCCGGCCATGTCGTCCTCGTCAATCAAGCGATCCGCCAAGGCGTTGGCGTCGACTTCACCCATGGGTAAGCCCTTCGCGGTTAAAAAGTTGACCAAATTTTGAAACTCTGTTCGGGAGATGCCGTGGAATTGGTAACTCAAACCTTTCTTCGTCGTCAACGTCAAATCGAACGTCTTACTCGCGCCGGCGCCGCCGCCGTGGCGTTCAAATTCACACTCGGAAACGTCCTCGTATCGAACCAAAATCGGCGGTTTCGGCAAATAAAAGAAGCCTCTCTCGAGTAAGTACAACAAACCGACGTCGGCTTTGTGCGAGACGCGAATGGCGGCACCGCCGGCTGGGGAGACGAACGTCCCTTGTCTCGTCAATTTCACGCCCGCCACCGCTTTCAAAACTCTCGCAAAAACCTCACCAGCCGCACCGGTGTACTCCTCCTCCACGGCCTTGAACCTCTCCTCCATTTCCCCGGTAATTTCGATATCGTCCGTCTCTTTATTCGGTTTCCTCGGCGCGACGGTGATGATATCGTCGTCGTTGAACACCGTCACGATGAACGAATAAAACGTTTGTCCTTTCCTAATCGGTGGATCCAAAGCTACCACCACGTGCGTCTGATGCGCGTTCGGTTTCGGCAACGCGTACACTCTCACCACGGACGTGTAATTAATCTTAAAATCTGCGGCAGAACCAGTCACTCGAACAAAGTTCGGATGCAACGCAAACGTAACCTTTCCTCTCGGCACGACCAAGTTGGCGTCCTCGAACGCGCACACCGGCTCGCCCAACGCCGGTCCAGTCGCCGCAATCGCATCAATCGCCGTCGCCAATCGTTGCACTGCCATATCATCCGCATCATCCACGTCCTCCCCTGCCCAAGTCTCCGCGGTTAACGGGACATAAAACGCCATCTCGACTAAAGCGTCTTTACTCTGTTTCTCGTTCTCCTTTCCTTGTTGCATCTCGACGATCAAATCGTTCTTCCCGATTGGGTTCACCCCGGCTATCGCGTTCGCGTTCACCTCGAACGAACACTTCTCGTTCACCTCGAATTTAAAATTGCTATTAGAGACGACGATGTCCCCCCAGTTTCGTCCGTTCGGTTGACACTCTCGTTGTCGCACGCGAACATTTTCAAACTGCGCGGCGACGAACTCTTTCAAAGGCTTCACGTCAGCGCCTCGGAAACCTTGCAAAACGATCGTTTTCGCGGAACCTTTGTCCGGTTTTACTCGCAACAAAACCTGAACGCCACCGGGGACTTGCGAGTAGTTGATCTCTTTGATATCCGTCGCCGGTGCGACTATCTTTTTACTCGCAGCAGCGCGAGATTGATCTTCTTTTTCTCCGTTTTCTTTTTTCGAATGTGATGATGATGTCGTCGTCGCAGTCCACGTGACACCGGTGGCATCCACGACGCACGCGCCGGGAACTTTCGGCCCGTTCGTGATTAAATCGATCGCAAGGTATTCCAATTTATTCTCCGTCATTTTGTTTCCCTCTCTCTCTCTCTCTAACTCTGCTTATTAAACTGCTGTGCTTTTGCGCTTCCTACTAACGAGACAAAAGTTTTCTGCTCTCTGTTTTGAAGCCCGTTTGGAGAAAAAAAATTTGAAAAAAGGAGACGAGAAAAAAATGTAGGGTGTTATACCCTACTCAAATTTCCTTCGCTTTCTCTCCCTCTCTTGATTTCTTTAAAAAATATCTTTCTCTTCGAGGGGAAAAAACGAGAGGTTTTTCAGACAAACGATTCCTTCCTTACAATTCCGCACAGAACATTTACACACACACAAACGCCCATCTGTCTCTTCTCCCGAGAAGATGGAGCAAACACTGCTCCTCGCTGGACGGCGACACGCATCTTTTCTCTGTTCCTCTTCTTCTCTGTCTCTGTCGAAGAAGTTAAAGAAGAACAGAGGTGGAGGTGGAGGTGCGCTTTTGAGTAGATTTATTTTTTTAACGACAATTTTTCCAAATCATCGGATCCTTTCTTTTCTCTCCTAAATCTCGCTCAAACTGTATTTCTCTCACGTCTTATAAACTATCAGGAGGAGACAGAGTATTAGGAGGAAAAAAATCACCAAAGATGTCGGTCAAGAACAAAGCAATCGCGGACCCGTCGTTCACCACCAGCAGCGAAGAGAATAATAATAATAATAATAATAATAATAACAAAGAAGCAACAACAGTCATCCCCACGCAAAAGCATTCCCAGGGGGTTTTACAGATGCGATCGTCCCAAACAGGAAGAGGAGGAAAAAAAAGAGGGCAAAAAGTGCCAAAAAGTGAAACCTCAAATCTAGAGCAACAGTTGGTGGAAATGAGTGACGAAAAAGCGAATCAGCGCGTTCGCGGAGGTATACAAAGCTGGGAATTCGCGACGGTACAGATGATCATGAAAATGGAAGGGCAGTGTCGAGTGACGTTTCAGTTCCCATCGGATTTTGATCGAGAGGTTGGACAGACGTTTAAAGTGTTTGGGAGGTTTAAAGTTATTTTGAGCGAGAAGTTTGTCGAAGAGGCCCCGACGGAAGTGACCGGGAACGTCATCGTGCACGATAAGAGTCCAGCGATGGAACAGTTTCGAAAGTTGGAACCAGGGGACGAGGTGAAGATTTCGTGCTTTCGAACGTCCGATTTGATGGATGGTCCCGAGTGCGATGACATTTACAATCACGTTTTGGAAGAGGAAGAGGAAGAAACGAACGAGGACATGAAAGGCGCGCAAAGTCTTTTTTTCCAGGACAACGACGTAGACGACGACGACTTGTTAAAGATCACGCTCGGGAGCGAAGGTAAAGCCAATCACGACGAAATTTTGGAAGCGCATCGACGAAACTTGGAACACGCGGCGTTGGAATCGCCTTCGGCGGTGACGACGGGTGAACAACAACAACAACAACAACGCTCGAGCGCGGGTAGCGAACAAGGGTACGTCTCCGAACAATCGTTTTTCGGCGATTCAACCATTCCGGATGCGACGCCGCAGTGTTTCGTGGAACACCCCGGGGTTATCTCGTGTTCGAAAAGGTTAGTTAAAGAGAACGACGACGGTTCGTTTGAGTTATGGATTAAAACGAAGGCATTTCAAGCGGTGGATTCCGATCCTTCCATTTACGAATCGGTTTCAAAGAGAGGCTTGATTGCCATCGGCGCGAAAGCGTTGGAGGAAGAAGCTAAGCAGTTCTCGGATAAGTGCAGAAACGAAGCCGTGGACGAAACGACCAGAGAGGCGAGCGAGTTTGCCAGAGAAAGAGAAAACATCCACGCGGGCATTACCAACATTTTGCAGCACGGCGATATCGTCAACTGCGTCTCGCTCGCGAAATTGAATTCTTTTGGACATCCGACATATAAATTGCGCTTGCGATGCCGAGATACCGGGAGAGAGATTGATTGCATGTTTAAACCGAAAATTGTCGGCGATGGCGACGGGTGGCACCAAGTCTTGATGGAACTCGTTGCGTATAAACTCAATCGCGTTTTAGGAATGGATTACGTCCCGCCGACGGCGTACAGAATGAATCGAAAAGGACCGGCGTGTTCGAAGAAAGATACCCAAATGGGGAGCAATCCAATCCAATGCGATTACAAAGAGTTTGACGAAGGGGCGTTTATCTATTGGGCGCAAGAATCACAAACGTTGAAAGAGGTCCATCCGGAACACTGGAAGACTTCGCAGAAGCAAGTCTTGTCGGACACGAGAGTCATGGACGTGTTACTCGGAAACTCCGATCGACACCACGGTCATTTTCTCTTTGCCGAACACTGGGTAGATGCGAATCCAATTCCAGAAGTGTTTAAAAACGAAATCAGCGACGACAACGGCGATCGACAACATAAGAACAATCACAACAACGCAGAAGACACGCGATCGAATCATTATCCAATTTTGATTGACCACGCGGCGGCGTTTAGAGACGGCGCCTGGGTCGACATGACTCACGAAAACGCGTTCCAAACCGGACCAACGTTATGCGTTTCCGCGAAGACGTACTTCCGGCTGCGATTACTGGACGCTCGAGCGATTGCGAAAGAGTTTGACGGTATTTTGACCACGTCCGAATGCCGCCGACTTTTATCCAGACGCAACGACTTGTTGCGGTATTTAGACAATCTCGTGGCCGAGAAAGGTTACGAAAATGTCATTCTGTAAATTACTATTAACATCCCTGAAATTACTTTACTATATTAATAATAATACGAAGATATATGAGAGATTGAGAAGACCGAGAGAGAGATTGAGAGAGTAGAAAATAAGTTCAACGTAATTGATTGACGATAACTACTGGACCAATCATCGTTATAAAATACAACCGTGTAAAAGATAAAACTGTTACATAACGAAACTACTAAGAAATATTATAAATACACCCCCCTCGATCGACGTCTTTCTCTTTTTAAAAGAAACCGCACCCTCTGCTCTTCGCCGGTTTCAACACCTTCCCGTCTCGCGGACCGTTCACTTCGTGCAATATATCCCTCTCCTCCTCCGTTAACTTCACCTCAATCTTCAACTCGCACGGTTTCACAAAGCTCTCCAAATACGCGATTCTCGTCTCGTACTCTTTGATCTCTTTCGCGAACATCGTCTCCGCTTCTTGCCTTTTCGTTTCCAACTCCTCCAACTTTTTCTGCGTCTCGTGCAACTGCACTTCCGTCTCCGTCAACATCGTTTGCATTCCACTCACCGCGGATTGCAAATACTCGTGCTTCTTCGCTTGAAACTGTTCCTCGGCTTCTTGCCTCAAAACCTCTTCTCTTTGCGCTTTCTCCTCCGCCACGTCGAGCATTTTCTTCATCCCAGATAACGCGGAGTGTAAATCTTCGGGAGATTCGAGCCCGTAATCGTGCGTTGAAATCAGAGACGCATTTTCAGAGTCTTGAATCAGTTGTTCTAACTTCTTATTCTCCAAGGCTAAGGCGTGCAGTTGCACGCGCACGCGAGCCAGCTCTTCTTTCTTCTCGCGGTAGGATTTTTTCGACGCGAACATCTTTACTCACTTACGTGTGTGTAGACAAATATATATAGTAGAGAGATATTTCTGTCTGTTTGTTTTGTTTTCTTCTCTTTTTTTTTGGTGTTGCATGCATGGTTGTCTTTTTGGTTTTTGTTGCGTCTCCCTCCCTCTTTCTGTTCTCCTTCTGCATAAATCTGCTTGAAAAAACCCATCGACTCTTTTTCTCACGAAGCGCCGCATTCTCTACTTTTTGCAGTCAAGAACGCGCGTAAACTCTCACTACTCATCGGCGTTCTTTTCTAAAATCATCTCTTTATTATAAAAGGACTATCATCATCAAAATGACATCAAATACCATGGCGTTTTCGTCGTCCTCGTCGTTGTTGTCCAAATCAAATGTAGTCAAAAAAAGAAGCCCCCTGAGAGGGAAAACCTGTATTGCGATGGCTGGGAAGCCGTTCGAAGTGCCGAAGAAATACACGAAAGTACAACCAATGGGAGGACGAGTTTTGATTAAAATCGCGGAGACGGAAAGAGAAACGAAAGGGGGCGTTTTGTTGACCGAAGGGAGTCAACAGAAACCAACGAGTGGTGCGTTGTCTTCGTCGTCGTACGATGGAAATTTTGTTTGTCTTCTCCTTATCTCGAAGAAGAAGAAGAAGGTTGCTTCCATTGAGAATACTAAGCGCTGACATTTTTTTTCTCTCTCTTTTGCTTCTTTATTCAGGTGACGTGGAAGCGATCGGCGACGACGTCCACGGCGTCAAACCGGGCCAAACCGTCTTGTACAACAAATTCGGCATCGGTGCGGACGATATGATTCTCAACAACGAGGAATTTACCATGCTTCGCGAACTCGACTTGATAGGCACGTTTCCGAGATCCAACGCGAGCGTAGACGACATTCCAAACTTGGAACCCTTAGGAGACCGCTTGATTTTGACGTTGAAAGACGCGGAAATGCAAACCAAAGGTGGAATTTTGTTAACCAGCGGAAGTCAAGAAAAGCCGGTGCAAGGCACGGTTTCCAAAGTCGGCCCGGGCGCCTGGGACGAGGAGAAGAAAGCGCTCAAGCCGATGAACGTGAAAGTCGGCCAGGAGGTTGTGTATTTCAAATACGCCGGGGATCAGATGCAAGACGGGGAGGGGAAGAAGTACGTCGTCTTGCACGAGTCCGACGTGTTAGCCGTCTTGGATTAATTATTATTAATAACAATCTTATACAGCCACCACACACGACGACATTTTTTTTAATACTACAACCTACTACTCACAACAACACCAACCTCTTCTCAAGCATCATCATCCGTTTTTTTTTTGTGTGTGAGAGACGTCCTTTCTCTCCTCTGCCCTCACAGCAGTCAAAAGGGGTTACTCTTTCTTTTTTTGAGTACCTTTTTTGGACTCACGTAAGTGCTTCGTCCTTACTCGCGAGCGAGTAAGCCCTTACGCACTTATCAAAAAAACAGACCATTCAAAGAAAAAAATTGAAGAAGAAGAGAAAATCTCTCTTCCGGCTGTCGTATCTTCTTCCTCTCTCATCATCTCATCCATTGAATTTTAAATGATCCTCATATAACGCACACGTTTTTCATCCACAACAAAAACACACAAACACAACAATGGCTGTCACTGTCAACGCACTCTTTAAGAAATCCGCTCCGGCTCCGGCCAAGACGGTCAAGAAAACCGTACGTGATGTTGATTGCTTTTTTCTTTTGTTTTACGAGAGTAAATTTTTATTCATTCACTCACCCGCTCTCCCATCATCAATCTTTTTTTTACAAACAGGCCCCGGCGAAGAAGGCGGTCCCGGCGAAGAAGCCAACTCCGGCGAAGAAAGCACCGGTGACGGTCAAGAAGACGGTCAAGAAGGCCGCTCCGGTCAAGACGACGGTGAAAACCGCGGACTTGTCCAAGTGGTACGGTAAGTATTAAAACTCGTAGTACTAATAATACGTCTTTCCCGAAGTCCTCTTTACACACCTGTGGTGGAAAAGAGAAAGAGATAGAAAAGGAAACAAGTCGCGCCTTGTGGCCGAAACTCGATCTTTTTTTTTTGGTTGGATTTTGGTATCGCTTTGGGTCTTGTTTTTCACCCCACGAAAAAAAGAGGAGAAAAATTTTCAATCCTCTTAAGAAGAAGAACGCGCGAAAACGACGGAAAAGAAGAAGCTTTGAGGGCGGCGGCGTTTCTGCTGTGCGTTTTAAACATCAATGTACTGACCGACGGACAATTTCACTCTTCTTCTTCTTCTCTTTTACTACCCAACAAAACTTTTCAGGCCCGCAACGTAAGTTGTACCTCCCGTCTGGTCTCTTGACGACGGCGGACATCCCGTCCTACCTCGACGGTAAGTTGGCCGGTGATTACGGGTTTGACCCGCTCGGTTTGGGCGCGGACGGTGCCATCAAGCAATATCGCGTCGCGGAAGTCATCCACGCCAGATGGGCTATGTTGGCCGTCCCGGGTATCGTCATTCCGGAAGCGCTCAACATCGCCGGCGGCGACTGGAGAGAGACCGGTAAGGTGTTTTTGGAAGGTTCCACTGGCAGATTCGGCCCGGCCGAATTGTGGTTGGGCATCGCCGTCGCTCCGTTGATTGTCTTGATGGGCGGCGCGGAAAAGTTCCGATCCGACCCGGCCTCTGCGCCGTCTGGATTTGTCCCGTTCAAGGGCTCGTTCACCGGCAAGGACTTTGCCAAGTTGGACCCGATCAACCCGGGCGGACCGTTGGACTTTTACAACGTCGCGGCCACCCCGCAAGATTTGGAAATCTTGAAGGTTAAGGAGATTAAGAACGGCCGATTGGCGATGATCGCCATGTTGGGTGTCTTCGTCCAAGGTGCGACGACTGGCGAAGGGCCAGCGGCGAACTGGGGTAAGCACGTCGCCGATCCGTTTGGCTACAACTTTGTCACCTTGAACGCCGTCGACCGTACTCCGGTGCTCTAAATTTTCTTTATTATTATTGATTGGTATACATAAAACAGAAGCAATATATATATAAAGTAGTAATAAAAAAGGAAGATTTAAAAAGAGAGAATGGAGGAGGAAGAAGTGATGTTTGGAAGAATCGCGAGTGTTTGCGCTACGCGACGAGACCAGACATCTAACGTGTTTGACGAAGAAAGAGAGAGAGAAGTCAATCGAATATTTTGCGCGGGGGAGTGTTATCAATATCTAGCCGAGAGAGATAAAATGCAAGTGCAGACCGTCGTTTTGTAATACTTACTGTATGTGCGACGTGTTTGTGCTCTTTCTTCTGTAGTCGTATATTTCGCCTCTCGCCACATCCAGTGATGAAAATCCGTTCGTTATCCAAAGTTGTTTGCTTCATAAATTGCGAATAGTATTACTCTCTTTATTACGTCAACATGTTCGCAACGACATCAACATCATCATCATTAACAACAACAGAAACGATACTATCGTTATCGTTATCCAATCGTCGACGATTGCGCAGTAATCATCATCCTTCGATGATGGCGAAGAGTTCGTCGCAAAATCATCATCGTCTCAAAAGAGAGGAGAGAAACACTTTACGCCGGAAGGACGACGAAAAGATGATGATTTCAGAAGGACGACGACAAAGACGAGCGAAGCTCCAGACAACTCGCGCGAATGGAGAAGACGAGACTATATTTTCGTTCCCTCTCGATGGCCCTCTCGATGGCCCGTCCGCGCCGGAGAAGAAATTGGTTTTAGCTACAAATTCCGTTCGTTTGAAGAGCGTTTTGAAGCTCCTCTGTGTCCTTTTAGTCTGCGGATGGTCCATGCGTTACGCGCACGATCCATCTACATCTTCTTTAACTTTGTTGAAAAGAGCGTCTGGGAGCGTTACACTAGGTTTTCTGTTGGCTTCGATCGGGTATAAAAAGAAATCTTTGGATTTGTCCGGGGCGGTCTCGGCGTCCTTGGTCGGCGTTTTGACTATCTTTTCCGGCGTTCGATATGGGTTGACGTTGGCGTTTTTCTTTTTCAGCGGGTCAGCGGTGACGAAGGTACAAAGCGAGGTGAAAAAACAGGTCGACGAGCACTTTAAAGAAGGTGGAGGGTTAAGAGATTTCGTGCAAGTGATGGCGAACGGGTTAGTGCCGATGATGTTGGCCGCGGCGAGTTTATATTCTTTAGGCGGTTTGAGTTTCATCGCGAACACGACCGGCGCGGGAGCGTTTGCGGAGGCGATCATTAGTAGCGGTGGTAGCAATAGTAGCATGAATAACGCGACAACAAAAGTAGCGTCGACGTTAGCGGTAGCCTTTTTGAGCTACTTCTCGTGTTGTGGCGGCGATACGTTCGCCTCGGAGTTGGGCGTCCTCTCTAAATCGAAACCGAGATTGATAACCACCTTCTGTCGCAAAGAAGTCGAACCGGGGACCAACGGAGGCGTATCCTTACTCGGCGTCGTTGCCAGTATTTTCGGCGGTCTCGTCGCTGCCTCGGGCTGGGCTTTAGGCGCGTACATCACTTCCGGCGTAAGAACTGAAATCCTTTACGCATTAATCATCGGTGCTTTTGGCGGTTTCTTCGGTTCCTTCGTCGACTCCGTCCTCGGCGCGACGGTTCAATACAGCGGCTATTGCCGCGAGCGTAAAAAAGTTGTCAGCAAACCCGGACCGACGGTGACGAAAATTTCCGGTTTGGAAATTTTAAGCAACTCTGGTGTGAACGTCCTGTCCGCGTCCTTCATCGCCGTCGCGTTTGGTGCTTTGTATTATTATCGTATTTGATTGATGTTATCGTCGAATAACATGTGCTGCAGTAGTAAGCTCTTTAGTCAATTTTCAACGCGAACGAAACGCCACAATACAAACATGTCGTCGTCGTCTGAGCTAAAGTCCTCCTTATCCACGATAACCATTAACTCCCACCCGACCACGTTCGTGTGCACGCTCTTCAGCGACCGAATCTTGCTCGTCATCACGCAATTAAAAACGTTCGGTAGCATGTTTACCGTCGGGGAATCCGTCGCCGACGGTGTTTTTTCTTCCTCGTCGAATCAAATAACCGCCAAGTGCGTTCTCGGACATAAGGAGGACTCCGGGTTATCGGAAACCGTGTGCGCGAGAATTAATGAGTTGTTGAGAGAAAAAGTGTGTTTTACAGAACAGAAGATGGTGGTTTTACCGCCTTTGTTCGTGACTTTAGGGGTGAGGAAAGACGTACAGATGGAGGAGTTAAGACAAATCGTCCAAGAAGCGGTAGAATGCGTGTTGAAGACGATGAATGAATAACGATGCACAAATACGAAATTTAAGAGGGGTAAGAGTAAATAGTAGATAGTAGTAGCGAGTAGACGCAGAGAGAGTTGTAATATTATTAGTTAGATAGTCATCGATAGTATCAAGTTACTTCTTATACACGTTGCTGCTAAAGTTCTTCTTTCGGAGGAAACGTATTCTCTGGCATCTCTTCCACCTCTGGTTCTTCTTCTTCTTCTTCTTCTCCGTTCCCGAACATGGCTTCTTTCGCTTTCTCCATGTTCTTCTTCTCTCTCTCTTCCTTCATCTTCTCGTCGCGCCACTTGCGAAGGTTTTCGCTCCCTTTGACCGTTTCGTTTTTACCGTCGTGTTGAATCAAAATGTCGATATCGTCGTCGCCTCTCTTCACGTTCATCTTATCTGCCGTGACTTTCCCGTCGAACTGTATTCCATTTTCTTTCGCCTCTCGTTCCATCTCCTCCAAGAGCTGTTCTTTTTTCTTTTCTCTCTTTTCGAACAAATCTTCGTTTGGGTTCGCGCCGGCTTCTTTCAAAACGTCCACCATGTCCTTTCTCCCGGTCATCTGCGCTAACTTAATCGCACTCAGCCCTAAATCCATCATCGCTGTCTTCTGAACGTACGTCACTATCGCCCCAGCTTCGACTAAAACTTTCACACTCTCTAAATTTTTCGACATGACCGCTCTCATCAAGGCCGAGTACCCGATCGAATCGATTTCGTTCGGATTGGCGCCGTAATCGAGCAACAAATCAATCATCTTCGCTCTGCCTAAATGTGCCGCTTTCATGATTGGCGTAAAATCTTTCGTCTGCCCGATCCTTTTACACGCTTCTTTCAAGTTTGGTTTCCATTTGAGAAGGTCTTCGAGTTCGTCGAAATCGTCGTCGTCGATCGCTTCGTGGAGCGACCCGGCGGGTGATTCGCCTTCGCGTATTTTCTTCTCTTCCTCTTTTCGTTTCTCTTCTTTCATTTTCTTCTCTTCTTTACGTTCGAGTTTTTTTAATCGTTTCTTCTCACGTCGCTCTTGTTTCCGTCTCTCTTTTGCGTTCATTCTTTCGTCGTCCTCGCCATCTTCGTTCAAATCATCCTCGTTGTTGTTCTTAGTAGTAGTACTTTTACTCGAGGACACTTCTTCGGGAAATCGATCGAATTGCGTTTCGATTCTTTCCCCCAACTCCGCGGAATTCGAATCATCTTTTTTAGTGTTGAAGAACGACCACGCGTGCGCTTCTCGAACGAATACGAACGGAAAGGAGAGAAGAAGAACAGAACAAACGAGTTTAAGAAGAACGCTTCGACGAGCTCTTCTTCTTTGTCTTTGTCTTCTTTCGCGTATAATACGCATGTTTGATGATGATGAACGAAAGAATTAAAACTGAGGATTTGGTCTTGTGTGTTGTATATTTTACTTACTTTATCGAATAAAATAATGTCTACGCGTTGTCTTCTTCTTCTCTCTCCTCTCTCTCGAACGATCGTTTGCGACGAGGAAAACGAGAGGACGAGAGCACATCTTTTCCCTTTCATTTCTTTTCTTTTTCTTCTAGTCGTGATATGTGAGTTTTATCGAATCTTTCGGAAGGAAAAGAACCACGGCTCGAGCTCTTTGTTCGCGTTCGTGATGCACCGGTCTCTTCGTAAATTTTCCTGCTCTCTCTTCCCAACCAACCACTTGTTGTCGACGTTGCAAACTTCGTACAAGCCGCCGTCGTCTTGCTTACCTTCCCATCGGCAGTCACCGAGTTTATCTCCGACGTAAGAGAAATCTTTTTCTTGCATGGCCCATAACATTTCCTCGTTGACGACGGCGCCGTGTTTTCGGAAAATGTTGTGCCACCATTCTCTCGGGCGGAGCATGGTGTGTCTGTGCGCCTCGTCGTCTTTGTCCGCGGTAGCTTTGGTGTGTCCTTTCAAGGAGATGGAAAGAAACAAGTGACGTCTAGAGACGCGGACTAATTCTTTGACGACTTGGTCCACCTCTTCCGGGTGGATGTGCTCCAACACGTCCGAGGACATGACCAAATCGAACGAGTTGTCCTCAAACGGCAAGTTGGTAAGAATCCCCGGTTCCACGTAGTTCTTGGACAACAAATCCGGGCATTCTTTTTCCAAAACTGCCCTTGATAACTCAATCCCGTACGCGTTCTTTCCGTGTTGACGCATCAATCTCGTCAACGCGCCGTTCCCGGTCCCCGCGTCTAACATCGTGTGAAACTGCAACTTTGTCGTCACGTCCACGGCGAATCGGCACCCCCAGCACGACTGCGCCGGGTACCCACCTTCCGTCCACGTTTTATCGTATAACGATTGGTACGTCGTAGATCTATACACGTACCCTGGTTTCCTCTGCGGCGGGTCAAACGTGTTCTGGTCTCCTAAAAAGAGTTCGTCGTAATGTCCAAACGTCGGCGAGAGCAAACCGGATAAGCCGTACGCGGATTGCTGTTTGTTATATATCATTAAAGGTATTAGGGAAGAAGGAAAGAATGTATCGTCAGTATATCGTGCATTTAAAGTCAACACTCGAAAAGGTCGTAAAGAGAGATCCGAAAAGCTCTTCATTACGAAAGAGGAGCGCTTTGGCTCTTTTTTTGTTCAATAAAGCCCTCCTCTGCTCCTTCTCTCTATCCTCTCCCCTCTTGAGAAAAAAAACAGACCAATCAATAAACAGACGTACCGAATAGTTGGATCCACTGCCGCTAAAAATGCTCACAAACACCGCGCCGACTAAGAATCCGACGATGAGTTGTAACATCGCCGCGTTCGCTGGTTTCGCCTGATATATTTGTTTTATTATTACACATAGTACGTGTAAGAAATGAGAGATAAAATGTCAGCGATCGAATTCTCAAACGAGCGGTCGTCAGAGAACGAGATGGATTGGATTAGAAAAACCAATGCAATTCTCTCATCAAAACTCTCTCATCATCAAACCGAGGACGCGACGAGACGAGAAATACTCTACGACAGAACAACACGCGCGCGAGAGAAAAAGAATACCAAAGAGTGTGTTGTTGTTCTCTCTCGTCGCACCATTAGTATTTTAGTATATACAGAGAGGAGTTCTCTCTCTTGAGTAAAAGTCTTTCGAGTCTTTTTTGTGCGGAAAA